>Ga0306920_100015344_pt1 | contig 10496 bp, 10 predicted proteins | sample flu12Cox44000170_FD_204666 | JGI IMG/M metagenome (GOLD analysis project Ga0306920, IMG submission 204666) | Lab enrichment of tropical soil microbial communities from Luquillo Experimental Forest, Puerto Rico - flux4day.12C.oxic.44.000.170 (v2)... | ecosystem: Environmental > Terrestrial >... | reverse complement strand
GGGGAAATCCGATCAGTATCGAAAAGTTGGTCAAGTTATGTGGCGTTCAAAGGTCGGTTCGCGGCGCTGGAAGGCACCAAAGGAGCGAGACGCCACATAAATGCCGACGCCACATAACGCATCCGGCTCTCGGACAAGACCTCACTCGACGCGCAATTTGCGCAGTCCGGTCCCGTCGGCCCGCTGCACTGCGTGCCAGTGATCGTGAAGGACAACTACGAGACGACCGACATGCCGACCTCGGCGGGATCGCTCTCGCTAAAGGGCGTGATGTCGAAGACGGACGCCTTCCAAATCAAGAAGCTTCGCGAGGCCGGCGCCCTCATGCTGGCCAAGAGCAACATGGCGGAGTTCGCCTTCGATCCGATGGAAACTGTGAACTCGCTGCTGCCCGGCTACACGCGGAATCCCTACGCGCTCGATCGTGTCACGGCCGGCTCAAGCGGCGGCACGGCCGCAGCGGTTGCCGCAAACTTCGGCGCGGTGGGCCTCGGGACCGACACCGGCAACTCCATCCGTGGGCCCGCGTCGCACACTAGCCTGGTGGGCATCCGTTCGACGATGGGCCTCACCAGCCGCGACGGTATCGTTCCGCTCTTTCTTGACAAGGACATCGGCGGTCCCATGGCGCGGAACGTGGCGGACGCTGTGGCGGTCTTCGACGTGATCGCCGGTTACGATCCGGCGGATCAGGTGACCGCGGCCAGCCAGGGAAAACGGGCGGCCAGCTATCTCGCGTTCCTGGACAAGGACGGCGTGCGTGGCATGCGGCTCGGCGTCGTGCGACAGCTGTTCACCTCGCAGAACACCGATCCGGAAGTGATGCAACGCATGGAGCAGGCGCTCGTTGACCTCGGACGGCTGGGCGCTCAGATCGTCGATCCCGTCACGATCGCCGAGATCGATTCGATCCCGCCGCCCATGCTTTTCTGCTTCCGGTTCAAGTTCGACATCAATGAGTACCTGCCGCGGCTTGCCCCCGACGCGCAGGTCAAAACGCTGGAAGACATCATAAAGTCCGGGAAGTTCCACCCGTCTATTGAGAAGCGGCTAATCGACCGCCAGGCAGAGCCGCCGCTGGACCAGAATCCGCGCTGTGCGCAAGTCGCTCAGAATACGCAGCGCATGCGCGAATCTGTGCAGAAGGTGATGGACGAGAATACGCTCGACGCGCTCGTCTATCCGACGTGGGCCTTTCCGCCGCGCATGATCGGCGACCTCAACACGCCGCATGGCAACAACAGCCCGCGCCTGTCGCCCCCGACCGGGTTTCCTGCGATCACCGTTCCCATGGGGTTTGTGCGCGAAGGCTTGCCCGTTGGGCTTCAGGTCTTCGGACGCGCATGGAGCGAGCCGACGTTGATCAAAATCGGGTACGGCTATGAGCAGGCAACCCGGCATCGCCGCCCGCCCACCAGCACCCCACCGCTTCCGGCGCACCCATGAGGCAATAAGGCCGCCAGCGCGAGAAGGGTGACCGAATATCCGCTGCTGGCGCCACGGGGATCAGCATCGACATCGTCTTACTCCGCGCTCCGTCCAACCCACTGGCCGTAGACGGGGTATTGGCAGCAGATGAACTCGATATAGGCCGGGCGACCTGATGTATTGATGTCGAGCGCCCGCCGCAGGGCCGGGATGACCTCGGCCGGCTCGCTCACCCGCTCGGTGTGGAAGCCCAGCGCACCTATCACCTTCGACATATCGACCTCATCGGGCCCCATCACCTGGTGCGTGAAGGGATCGTGTCCCGGCCCCCAGAAGCCGGGTCCGTAGCCGGCAAAGCCGCCATTGCTGATGTGCACGACCGTGACCCCGAGTTTCTCGCGCAGCAGAACCTCGAGGTTGCCGAGCATGTAGCCAAGGCCCGCCTCGCCGGTCACCGCCACAGATGCCCTGCCCGGAAACGCCTTCTTGGCGGCAATGGCAGCGGCCAAGCTGAAGCCAAGCGTGGAGACATTGCCCCAGCCCAGGAAGCCGCGCGGGATGAGCGTGTCGAAGACGGTGCTGAGCTGATCGCGCGTATTGCCGGATTCGTGCGTCACGAACGAGTTGCGCAGATCCAGCACCTGCATCAGATCGCCGTACACCCGATAGGGGTTGATCGGCTTCTCGTCCGAAACCATGACCTGCCTGTATCTGGCGAGCGCCTCGTGACGCGCCGCCTTCACTTCCGCCGCCACGTTGCCGGGGGTCCGCCCGGCGCCGGACGTGCGGTCGGACACTTCCTGGCGCAGCGCCAGCAAGGTCAAGCGCGCATCGCCGATCACCGCGTGCGCCGTGGGATACATCTTGTTGATGTGCAGCTCGTCGACGTTGCAGTGGATGATGGTCTTCTTCGCCGCATCGGGAATGGCGTGGCTGAAGCGGAGCGGCGACAGGCTCGAGCCTACGGCGAGGATGAGGTCGCATTTGTCCAGGTAGTGAGACACCTGATCGCCGCGCACGCCGACGAACAGCGGATGGTTCTCCGGGAACGCTCCTTTGGCCTTGAGAGTCGTGATCACCGGCGCATTCACGAGTTCCGCCAGCGCCTTCAGGTCTTCCGAGGCACCCGCGTAGATGACCCCCTCGCCGGCGTAGATCAGCGGGTTGCGAGCCCCCAGGAGCTGATCAGCTGCAGCGCGCACATCCGCCGGGTCCGGCGCAGATTTCCAGCCCTTCACGGGACGGTAGGGGTCGGCGGTCTCGTCGTATGTACTCGTGGCATGGGGAATGGCCAGGATCACGGGGCCCGGTCTGCCGCTGCGCAGCATGGTGAAGGCGCGGCGCATGAGCTCCGGCGTGCGCTCGGGCTTGTCGAGATAGCCGAACCACTTCGACACGGTCTTCATGGCCGAGGCGACATCGTACTGGCTGTTGCCCGCGCTGCCGGCCGGCACGCCATCGGTGATGCACAGAACAGGCGAGCCATCCTCATAGGCCTGCGCCATCCCGGCGTAGGCGTACTGCATGCCGGCGGCATTGACGCCGCCTTGGAAGGTGCACACCCCGATCCGCGAGCCCGCGGTGATGCGCGAGAACGCGTCGGCGACCGCGACGGCGTAGCGGTCGTCGCGCATCATCAAGATCGGCACCCCTTCCCGGCCGAGCGCGTTGTTCACCCGGCAGACAGGGAAGGTCGACACCCAACCCACACCCTCCTGCTTGAGAATGCGGGCAATCCCGGTCGCTACATCGATCGCCATGGCTGTGGTCCCGTTTGCATGAACCCGAGCCGTCAACCTCCGATGCAGCACTCCCAGGCGACGGGCTGCAACGAATCAACGAAGCAGAGGGAGCAGCTAAAGGCGCTGCACGGCCAGCGGCGGCGCTATCGCGCCAACGAGGCCTGAGCGTTACCTGACGGCAAATATGTCATACTTGATGAAACTGTTTTCCCCTAGCTTTAATTCGAGGACCTTGCCAATGGCTTGCGTGGCGTTGAGCCACGCGTATTTCGTATGCGACGTCCGGAATGCCGGGATGATCATGCCATAGCTATCATTCGAGGTAATAATCTCCAGCTCAGCAAGCGCTCGCGAGACGCTTGGGTGTGGCGAATAACTCCGCTGTCGCAAACATAAATCAAAGCCTCATTCTTTGCACATCGCTAACTCGCGTGCGCCTCGACTACGCGCTAACACCGGGATGCTTGAGGGCGGCTTGCAACTCCGCGGCCTCCTCGGGCGGTAGAGGTCGGATGGGCGGACGCGCGGTGTCGTGTTGGAGGCGGCCGAGCAGCTTGAGACAGGTCTTGAGGCGCGCGGTAGCGCGATTGATCTGCAACGCTGGATTACGTGATGAGGCCCCTTTTTGGGCGGTGGGAAAACCCACCAGTGACCTCGACCGTGCGATTGTGTTCGACTAGCCCCTTTTGCGACCCGGCTTCTCAGCATTGAGACCCGCGCTACAACACATCTAGCGAGCTACCGATTTCTCAATGCAAACTGCAGAATGGTGGAAATCGAGGGTTACAAAAGTCGTAGCATATGCTTTCTCCACTTGCGTTTTGGCCGCCTCGCATTCGTTCTTTGACGTAAACTGTATTTGATACGTGTAAGGACGTTGCTGTCCGCCGGCAAGCAGTGTAACGAGCAAAAGCCATTCCATGAGGTGCTCCTCATTAAGGTCTCATCCTCTCACTCGACGCGCGGCTCCACCAAGGGTGTTGGGGACGTGGGCTTTGGCGGCAAAGTGCGGACAATCGTCGCGCTGCGAGCGGTGCGACGGCGATGGTGAATGTGTGGGCTGGTTGTCGTTGGAATGCTGTCTACTTTAGTGGCGGCAGATCGGCGAAATACTCCGGATGGGCTTTCTCGACTTCCGCCATGAACGACGGACGGAATTGGTCCGGCACGGCGAGACGCGGAGCGCCTTTGAGCGTGTTGATCAGCACCTCGTCTTCTGCCGCCTCGAAGGCGCGCATCACCGCCGGGGACAGGCGGGGATCGTAACTGATGTGATGGATCGCCTTCTTGCCAACCGCCACGTCGGTATTCGGAACCCACTTGGCAAAGATCTCGACTGACTCATCGCGGTGATTGCGGGTGTAGTGCGAGGCGCCAGCGAGCCCGGCGGCGAAGTCGCGTACAACGGCTGGTCTGCTGGCAACTGTCGGACCGTGCGCGGTTGCGACCATCACGTAGGACATGTGGTGGCCCCCGCGGATGACCAAAAACGAGCCTGCCACCTGCTCAAGTACCGCCGTGACATACGGCTCCCACGACACCACCGCGTCGACCTTGCCCTCCCTAAGGGCCGGCGCCAGGCCAAACTGCGACCAGATGTTTTCGATGGTTAGGTCCTCGTACTTCATGCCGGCGCGGCGCAGGACCATCTTGAAGTACTCGTCGGATGTCTGCCCACGTGCGAGCCCGATACGCTTGCCCTTGAGGTCGGCGACCTTCCCCGCGGCGATCCCGGTGCCTTCGCGGGTAACGATCGCAAGCGGTTCGTCGGCGTTGTCGCGGGTTGCGTCGTTCATGATGATGCCGATCACCTTGAACGGTTCGCCAGCGTGGACCGCTTTAAGGAACGTCGTCACGCTCATATCGCCGATCTGCGCTTCACCGTTGTGCATGGCGTTGACCATGTCGGTGCCGGTGTCGACCACCTTCATGCGGGCGTCGATGCCGTGCCTGGCGAAGATACCCTTCTCGGCCCCCACGAACATCGGCAAGTGTCCGAAATTGTTGCCGATCACCACGTCGAGCCTGGGCAACTGCCCCGCCACGACGCTGATGCGCTCCCCTCGCGCTGGTCGACTCGGCATCGGTGCAGCCGGCCCGGGTTGCGAGGGCGCGGCGGCTGGCCTAGGCCTGGCCCTGGTCTTTGCGATCGGCGCTTTTCTTTTTGACGCTCTCCGAATCGACGCCTTCTTCGCCAACTTTTTTATGACCGCCTTAGTTTTTCCGACTGTTTTGGACTTTGTGCGGGTGCCCGCCTTGGCGACGCGGGTTTTCTTGCGTCGTGTTTTGGTTTTGCCTTTGGTCTTCATGTCTTTCTCCCACTCGCAATCGTTGAATCGCAATCATGATAGCATCGATCGCAGCTTCCGCCATACGCGCTGCGCCAATTCTGGACGTTTCCATTCTCTTCGTGAACCACGGATTCCTCATCGTGAATCACAGATTCGCGGATGGACGGGCGTATCTCCTGACCTGCGGTCATTCGCACTCGAGTTGCCCTGCGATATTTCAGTATGCGGCAGATTTCGGGAGCGAGAGGAGGTGTTTTCACAACATTCCGTAAGACGAGTCAGTCGGCGTGCCCCATCAGGAGATCAGGCAACAAAGTCACGATACCGGGAAGCGCAATCAGCACCGCAATATTCGCGAATAGCGCCGCCACGAATGGCAGGACCTCGCGGGCCACTACCTCCAACCTTTCACCCGAGATGGCGGTCGAGATGTAAAGGCAAAGCCCCACCGGTGGCATCAACAGCCCGGTCGCCGAATTGAGCATCACAATCACGCCAAAGACGACGGGGTCAATCTGGATGCGAGCGAGCAGCGGCAAGAATACGGGAACGATCGCCACAACGGTGCTCGCCCCCTCCAGAAAAACGTGCAGGGCAACCAGGATTAGGTTGACGAGGCCAAGAATTACCGGCGGGCTGTCGCTGGCATTTGTTAAAAAGTCCGCTATTCGCTGGGGCCCTTGATTGATGATGAGAACCCAGCTGAACGCAATCGCGTTGCCAGCAATGAAGATGACCCGGCTCATCGAGATCGTGGCCTCGCGCCACGCGCGCGCAATCGTACGCAATGTCAGCTCGCGATAGGCGAACATGCCGGCTGCCAGTGCGTAGACTGCAGCCACGACGCCGGCTTCCGTCGCGGTGAACAAACCGCTGAGGATGCCGCCGAGAATGATGATCGGGGCGAGCAGCGCTGGAAATGCCGCGGCCCCCTGGCACGCGAGTGCGCGCAGGCCGGCGGCTGGTTCGCGTGGGAAGCGGCGCCGGCGGGCAATCACATAGGCAACGATCCCGAAGCTGGTCGCGACCATCAGGCCGGGAATGAAGCTCGCGAGGAAAAGGCGCGCGACCGAAACATTCGCCACCCAGGCGTAAAGGATCATCGTGATGCTCGGCGGAAACAGCATTCCGAGCGAACCTGCAGCCGACTGCAATGCGGTGGCAAATCCGCGGTCGTAGCCGCGCTGCACCATGCCCGGAATCATGATGGAGCCGATCGCTGCGGTGTCGGAGACGGCAGAGCCGGAAACATCGGCGAAAAACACGCTCGCCACGATGTCGGCAAGACCCAGGCCGCCCCGCAGCCATCCGACGAGGCCGCTGGCGAAGTCCACGAGCCGCTGTGAAATTCCCCCGAACGACATCAAGGATCCGGTCAGCATGAACATGGGAATGGACAAAAGGACGAAATTATTGAGGCCGTCGAAAAGGCGAATGGGATAATTGATCATGGTGCTGACCGCGCCACTCGCCAGCGCCGCCAGCGTCACCGATCCGAGCACCACGGCAACCGGGACGCCGATGACGAACATGGCGGCGGCCGAAATTGTCACGAAGGCATAGATGCTCTGCTGCGCCAGCCAATAAGCGCTGTAGGCGGCCGCGGCGGCAACACCGAGTGTTAGAAGAGAGGACGAAGTCAACCGGACACGCGTGAGCATCGCGCTGATGTGGAAAAGCAGCATCAACGCTCCCCCAGCGGCGAGCGCGAGGTATGGATAGGTCATTGGCAGATCGAGGGCGAGCGACGGCTCGATCGCCACCATGGCGAGATTGAATCCGAGCTTGGCGAGAAAGAAGAAAAAGACAAAGGAGATGCAATCGGCGACCAGCTCGAGCTCGCGGCGCAGCCAGTGCGGGAACAGCTCGAGAAACGCGGTAATGCGTGGATGCCCGGACGCGCGCAGGGTGAACGCGGCACCGAGAAACACCCACCAGATGAATAGAAAGTCCCCCAGCTCCTCGAACGCTGGCAGCACCTGCGCGCCGGCAAATCGCAGCACCACCTGGGCGAATATCAGGATAACGACGGCGACACCGATCAGGGTGGTGATAACCTCAAGCCCTTGTGTCGCTACGCTTAGGAGGAGCGCCCAAGACCTGGCCACCGCCGTCGCTCCGTTCGCGTCGGCAGGAGCCTTCAGCCGGAGGCCAGGATTTGCTTGACCAGGGGCGCCAGCACCGGTCCGGCGTCATCGATAACCGAGCGCGTCGCCGCGCGGAAGCTGTCCACCTCTTTCGGCTCGTTCACGACCATGCCGCGCTGCTTGAGGAAATCGAGCGAGGCGTCCTCATCTTGCGCCAAAAACTCGCGCCCCTTAGCGGTCGCGACCCGACCTGCATCGTCGATGGCTCGCCGGACCTCCTCCGGCTGACGCTCATAGACGTTCTTGTTCATGACCGCGAAGGCGAACGAGGCGATGTGGCGAGTGAGCGACAAGAACTTCTGCACCTCGTAATACTTCTGCACGCGAATGGTGGTGGGCGGATTTTCCTGTCCGTCGACCACGTTCTGCTGCAGGGCCGTGTAGAGCTCGCCGAAGTTGATCGATTGCACGGAGGCGCCCAGCGCTTGGAACGTGTTGACGAAGATCTTGCCTGGAGGAACGCGGATCTTGAGGCCTTTGAAATCCGCTGCTGTCTCGATCGGGCGACGGTTGTTGGTAACGCTGCGCAAGCCAATGTCGATCCAGCCAAGAAAGTGGAAGCCGGCGGCCTCGCAATCCGTGCCAATCCGCGCACCGACCGGGCCGTCCTGCGCAGTGTGCGCGTGCGCAAGCGTCCGGAACAGAAACGGAAAATCCATGACCGCAAAGGAGGGGACGTATTGTTGCAGGACCGGGCCGTTGACGGTGATGTCGAGAGTCCCGAGCTTGACCGCCTGGGCCAATGCGGGATCCTGACCCAGCTGGGCATTGGGAAATATCTCCACTTTCGCATCCGCGACCTTCTGCGCGAGCGCGTCAGCGAAGTTTTGGGCCCAGCGGTTGCCCTGCCATTCCTGCGAGCCGGAGTGGCCGAGTCGGAGCACGATCGGCGCGGCGAGCGCAGGGTGCGACCACAACAGTGCGGGCGCGGCAATGCCCGCAACGTGGAGCAAGCGGCGGCGAGAGAGAAGCGGCTTTGCGGCCGGGATGCGCGATTTCATGACCCGCTCCTTACCCGGCACGCGCCTGCTTGAGCGGTGCCTCTGCTGCGTGGCGCGGACGCACCATCTTGTCGGCCTCGGCTTTCATCGACTCGGGCGTGAGAAGCCCGAGCGCCCCTGCCAAGTTCCACCACGAATGATCCGCCGTGCGCACGATATAGCACTCGACACTCAGCCCAATATGCTGGCCTTCCCTGGAATGGCCCAGCGCGATATGAGCGATCTCTTCTGGCAGTCCGACGGCAAGACACACGTGTGCGCCGAACACGGAATGGCGTAGCGACGGCTCGCCGGCGCGGTCCGGATCGCGCTGCCAGCGCTCGAGATTGCGTGGATCGAACTCCCAGGCCTTGCCCACGTCGTGAACCAGGGCACCAGTCAACACGATGTCGCGGTCGATCCGTACTTCTGGAAACGATCCCTCGAACTCGTCGACGATTTTCGCCGCCAGATGTGCAACACCTCTCAGGTGATCGGCTTGATTGCCGCGCTTGAGCGTAAACACACCAGGATTACCCTCGCCCGGGATGTCGCGGATCCGTTGAAAGCTCGATTCGCACAATGCGTGCGCCCACGCCTCGATCGCCTTTGCTCGTAACGTAGAATCCTTGATCTGATTTAGTTCCGGCAAGTCTTCGACAACGGAAGAACGAACCTCATCCGTGATCGGCCGTTTGAGCTTGCCTGCCTCGTAATTCATGACGATTCCTCTCATTCGCGGCTGCACGCGAGCGCGCTGGCTTGACCGTGTTGGCGGGTTGCCAAGATAGTAGCGTTGGAGCCTATCGGCCGTCCAGTCGCGTCAAGGAAGATCACTACGCGAGTGATCATCGCATTTTGCGTCGACAATCAGGTCTTGGCAGCGCGTCCTAGATTGCCGAACAAAAAGGCTCAGTGCGCTACGTGCGCCAAAATCGCTGATGGGTGCTGCGAGCCGCGCTGGTCGGGCGACGGTCGGGTTCGTTCCTCTTTGAGATTAGGTTTCGTAACCGATACCGCCCACCGTTAGTATTTCTTGCACTTTTGCGAGGCCCCTCCGCAGAATGTTGGGTGATGGACCAGTCTGAATCTCGTTCTTCAGCGCTACAAGACCGTCGTTGGCGGCGACAAGACGCCGCGCCAGAATCCTAGCGACGTGAAGCAGCGCGACGAGATCTTTCTCGATTAACGCTGCATCAGCAACGTGAAACTCCGAGTCGCGCAACGCGCGAACGTCCGCCGCATGGGGCTGCTCTAATAACGCAGCAATTTCACCGAAAACGGCACCAGGCTGATCCACTTTAGCAAGCACGGCGGAGTTTTTGAGAACTGCCACCTCGCCGCTCTTAAGGATAAGTAGCCGGCCGGTCTTGAACCCGTCGCTCAAGACGGTTTCTCCAGCACGGTAAGTCTTCAACGGAAGGGCCGATAAAATCTTCTCGAACGTTGCACCATCCAAGTCCATGTGAGGCCCCTTCCATCGGCTAGGTCCAGGAAAAAGAACCCAGCTGTTGCTCCGTAACCAGCGGCACTGCCCGGCAAGTAAATGATCGCCGCGGAGACATCTTAGCGCTTCGGGCGTAAAGGCAAAACGGCCGTGGCCGCTGGCTCGGCACGGGCCGGTGGTCAGCGGAATTTGGGATTGTCTATCCCTCGACTTGTAAGTTGAAGTCTCTGACCACCCGTTGGCGTCAGACTGAACGCCCGGTGATTGCTCGCGGGACGGTTATTTATTTTCGCCGTCTGTAGACGACCTCTAGTCCGAGGGCCTTAATGAGGGAGCGACTTGGCGATCGGCGACTGGCTAGAACATGATGGACGGTCGATGGATCAAGACCGACTTTTGTTGCCCATAGCCCCGTGCTGCCGGCGTTCTTGATTTCCCGGCGCAGGAGACGAAGCATGCCT
>Ga0306920_100015343_pt1 | contig 10496 bp, 8 predicted proteins | sample flu12Cox44000170_FD_204666 | JGI IMG/M metagenome (GOLD analysis project Ga0306920, IMG submission 204666) | Lab enrichment of tropical soil microbial communities from Luquillo Experimental Forest, Puerto Rico - flux4day.12C.oxic.44.000.170 (v2)... | ecosystem: Environmental > Terrestrial >... | reverse complement strand
GTGCTGCCATCGGGGTTCTGGCGTGTCCGGTGGATGACCGCCCGTGCACCATGGATCAGCAGCGTCCGCAGGTACGCGTCGCCGCGCTTGCTCATGCCCAGCAGCACGCTCTTGCCGCCACTTGAGCTCGGAAGCAGACATTGCACCGAGTCGCGGTGCCCGGCGCTCACGCAGGTGTTCGTCGTGTAGCTAGTGCGCGTATCCGGCAGGCCCACGCTCACACGCGTGTCCCTACAGCCGAACGTTGGCCATCGAGCCGCAGGACCGAGGCTACTTCGCGTGCCGAGCTGTCATGGTGCAGCGAAGGCTCATGCGGGGCCGCATATTCAACCGGAGTAGCACGAAGGTCCTATTCACGCCGCTGCGCCCGTTGTCTACTCTGCGGAGAGCGTTCGGCTCGAATCATCGGGAGACAACCATGGCGAGCGACAAGAAGCCCAATATCCTTTTCATCATGGGCGATGACATTGGCTGGGCGAATATAAGCGCCTACAACCTCGGCATGATGGGATACCGCACGCCCAATATCGATCGGATCGCAAAGGAGGGGGCGCTGTTTACCGACTGGTATGCCCAGCAGAGTTGCACGGCTGGACGCGCCGCGTTTATCACCGGCCAATCCCCGATCCGCACCGGCCTCACCAAGGTCGGCCTGCCGGGCGCCACGCTTGGGCTCGGCCCCGATGACCCCTCCGTCGCCGACGTGCTCAAGTCCTTCGGCTATGCCACCGGGCAGTTCGGCAAGAACCATCTGGGCGACCGACAAGGACGACGCCACGGTGGATCCCGTCTTCGGCAGAATGGGTAAACAGAAGGTCGAGAACACCGGCGCGCTGGACACCAAACGCATGGAGACGATCGACGAGGAGTTCCTCGCCGCGGCCAAGGACTTCATTCAGCGGCAGCAGAAGACCGGCAAGCCGTGGTTCTGCTACTTTCAACACCACGCGCATGCATGTCTTCACACACCTGAAGAAGGAATCGCAAGGCAAGACCGGACTCGGCGTCTACCCCGACGGCATGGTCGAGACCGACGGTCACGTCGGCGAGCTGCTCAAGCTCCTCGATGACCTCAACGTCGCGGACAACACCGTGGTCGTCTATACGACCGACAACGGCGCGGAGTGCGTGAGCTGGCCCGACGGCGGCTCGACCCCCTTCAAGGGTGAGAAGGACACGAACTGGGAGGGCGGCTTCCGCGTCCCGTGCGTGATCCGCTGGCCGGGCGTGATTAAGGCCGGGACGATCATCAATGACATCTGCGCGCACGAGGACTTCATCCCGACTTTCGCCGCGGCGGCGGGTGAGACCGGTCTGGTTGACAAACTGAAGGCTGGCTTCACGCTGAACGGCAGGAAATTCAAGGTCCACCTCGACGGCTACAACCTGCTGCCATTCCTCAAGGGCGAACAGAAGGCCTCACCACGCGAGGAGTTCCTGTACTGGAGCGACGACGGCGACCTGCTGGCACTACGCGTGCAGCAGTGGAAGGTAGCTTTCCTCGAGCAACACGGCGAAATCTCTCCCGAATACCCGGTGGGCCCCTGGGCGAGTCAGTTCACGAAGCTCCGTACGCCTAAGCTGTATAACCTGCGAGCCGACCCCTACGAGCGCGGCCCCGACAGCATCGAGTACGGCATGTGGGTGGTGCACCGCATGTTCCTGTTCGTGCCTGCCCAGGGGATCATCGGAAAGTGCCTGGAGTCCTTCAAGGAGTTCCCGCCGCGCGCCAAAGCCGCGAGCTTCACGGTGGGGGATGCCATGGACAAGATCATGGCGACAGCGGGGGCTGGGAAATAGCACGAACAGCGCCTGGCGGCGCAGCGCCTCCTGACGGTGCTCTTCGAGCCAAGATCGGCGTCCAGAGACTGCCGACGAGACGCAATAGGAACGGTCAGGTGCCGCGCTGGCGGGCCTCGGTCGAGTCAGGTTGTCGAGAAGGGGATCGACTTGGGCGCGCCGCGCCTTACGCGCTTAAGCATTCGCTGCACAGTGGAGACGCCGCAGCCGAGTTGCCGCCGCAGAGAAATAAGGTGAGTGACCGCTTCATCACCGTTCAGTGGCCGCTATTGAGGGACGGGAAGGTCGCTGTAGGGTCGACTCCGGCCCTTCAGGGGTTCCTGCGGCCCGGATTGGTACCGGCAGCCCGCACGCGGGCGCCCTCTGCCGGTTTAGGGGAGGAATGTGCAAATTCCTCCACGGCCGACCATATCGGATCAGCCTCTCCACTCTCACCGACTTGATTGGCCTCCTTCCCAATCCACACGAAGCCGGTCGCGACAGCGTGCCGACGCTCCCTGGTGATCTGTGACCAGCGTGCCGATCACAGACATCTTTAAATTTTAGACCAAAGGCGGCTTGGACCTGCGTCAAATATCTAGTTTGCGTTCACTCATCCACTTGACGATGGCTGGGTCGCGGTGTGAGAAGAAACTGCTGGTGCCGGTATCCAGCTTGACAATCCCGGCCGTATCGTCCGCATCCAATTCGAAATCGAAGATAGCTAGGTTCTCTGACATACGTTCCTTTCGCACCGACTTTGCCAGCGCAACGACGCCGCGTTGTATTACCCAACGCAGCACGACTTGGCCAACCGTCTTCCCGTGCTTGGCGGCGATCTTCGTAAGAGTCTCGTTCTGGAACAAGTTATTGCGCCCTTCAGCGAATGGCGCCCATGCTTCCGCTTGTACGCCAAGCTCGCGCATAAATTTCGCACTGTCCTCCTGCTGCTGAAAGGGATTTATCTCTACTTGATTAACGGCAGGCTTAATCTCATTGAACACGGCAATGTCCATGAGTCTATCCGGCTGGAAATTGCTGACGCCAATCGCACGGAGCTTCGCGGCACGCATGGCTACCTGCATGGCCCGCCATGAGCCGTGCACGTCACCATATGGCTGGTGTATGAGGTACAGATCAAGATAGTCGAGTTGCAAGCGTCGTAAGGAATCGTTTATGGCCGTTGTCGTTCTCTCGTAGCCGGTGTCTTGTACCCACAGTTTTGACGTGACGAACAACTGGTCACGTGCAACGCCACTCTGCTTCAGTCCCGCACCAACGGCCGCTTCATTCATATAGGAGGCAGCGGTATCAATCAGACGATATCCGACACTTATGGCATCGATGACGCAACGCGTGCACTCTTTCGCGTCTTGAATTTGAAAAACCCCGAAACCGGCGACGGGCATGACGACACCATTATTTAAAGTCACTGTTTCCATGGTTCAGTCCTCCATCTGTTGCCTGCACACTGCGCTAAGGCCCGCTGCGTTACTCTCCGCGCAAGCTCCGGATTCATACGGCAGACCCCATCATGCTGCACGGCTTAGCTCAGGAACACCGCGCCGGCCAGTGGGACTGCGTCACCTTCGTGACTGTCTTGCTACGATGGTGCTACAGAGATGGCACGTGTGGCCAGGCGCCAAGATGACGTGTGGCTAGTGCATCTCGGCCTTTGGAGTGATGTCCGGTGACGCCCGACAATCTCCGCTAGGTCTCGGAGCGCGCTGAAAATCCGCGTGTCGGTGGTTCGATTCCGCCCCTGGCCACCATTTACATCGCAGCTCGCAGGTATCTGGGTGACTTCGCATGCGCGTTTCGGCACACGAATGGAGTGCACCTGCCACGGATTTGCTACCAGCTGCGCGGTTCGGTCCTTAAAGGTGAGCTCGGCCTAACTTGGGCGCGTAGACCCTTGAGGCCAGCCTTTCTTTGTTTGAGCGGCAGGCATGGCTCGAGGTGTCGGAGGCTCTTCCGCGGTTGCAGTTGCTTGAGGGTGTAATGCTTGTCGAATCAGAATGCCTCATCAGCTGCCCGCTATCCCTGCGGATTCGTTTCTCCTGCTTCCGCGACGGCGCTGGATCCCCATCAACGGATACGGTCGCGGGCACCTAAGACGTCTTGTGGATGATCACAACGCCGCCCGAGGTCTGTCCGCCGCTGAGAGGCGCAACAGGAGTCAGCATCCCGGTGCTGGCAATGGTATAGGTCGCTATGTTCAACGCGTTGGCGAGGCCGACGAAAAGCAAGGTGCCCGATGAGTTCATGGACACCTGAAATGGGTTGTTGGCAACTGCGACCGGACTGCCCGAAATCGGAGTCAGTGTACCGGTCGCGGCATCAATACTGAGCACCGAAACATCGTTCCCTTTGAAGTCCGCGGAGTAGAGGAATTTCCCTGTAGGATCGATGGTCACCGAGTTCGGCTGGCTGCCGACGGCAAACGGCGAACCTGCAATTGGGCTGAGCGCGCCCGTTGAGTCGATGCTGAAAGCGAACACAGCGGTACCGCCAGACAGGGGTATGTACAAATATTTGCCCGTCGGATCAGCGGACAACTGCGAAGGCCTGCCACCTGCAGCGGTGGCGAACGGCGAACCGGCGATCGGTGTGAGTGAACCCGTACTACTGTCAATTGAGAAGGCGGAAACCGTTCCCTGGGTGCTGTCCTGGTTGCTCACGTAGAGATAGTGGCCCGAAGCATCCACCGTCGTGGCTGTCGGGCGCGTGTCGTTCGTGTCAAAGGGCGAACCTGCAATGGCAGTTAATGCGCCGTTCGCTCCAATCACAAAGCCCGCTACCTGATTGGTGTTCGGCTCGGTGATGTAGAGGAACTTGCCTGCGGGATCCACTGCCATGCCCTGTGCGGGTTGTGCAACTCCCGTATTGAAGGGCGAACCCATCACCGGCGTCAGATCACCAGTTGAGGTATTCACCTCATACGCATAGACCACTCCGCCCGAGCCTTCGGCTTCCGTGACATATAGAAAGTTATTGGACGTCGCCACGATTCCGCCGGGAATCTGAGCTCCGGCTACAGGATTAGGCATGGCTTGTACCATACCGGAGTTGGAGTCCACCTCAACAATAGACACCTGGTTGGCATTGGCCTGGTAGACGAAATCCGAGGAGGACGGATTGCAATTGGTGCAGGGCGGGGCCGGACCGTTATCGCCCCCGCAATTCACCAGCAAGAGTCCGAACGTTAGAACGAGAAGAGGACACAGGAAACCGCGGGCTGCCGCCCACATGTGCCTGACTTGCGCGTTCAATGGCGGCAGTGAAATCGCGTTGCCGATCGTGGCCTTTGCCCTCATGGCTTCTTCTTCCAGTGTGGCCGCGGTCTGCCACTGCCAATTTGCGTTTGCTGATGATGCGACCGCGCCCATACCACGGCAAGCATTCGATGAGAGCGCTAGCGGTAACTTCGCTGTTGTCGTGTAACGACTCAGCAGTCACTCGCAAAATTCAGGTTCGATCGACGCGGGCAAGTCGGATGCGGAACGGCTGGCCATCGTGCCGCCGATTAGAGGCTCAACATCTGTCCAAAGACATCGGCGACTGCCGTCTCGCCATCGACTTCGCGGCAGCGCGTGGGCGATCTGGATTCATCCGATACAGTCCATCGTGCCGCGCGGCGTAGCTCAGGAATACCGCACGGGGAGTGAGACTGCGTCCCCCGAGTGACTGTCTTGCGACCTTCGTGCTATAGAGCGCGCATGTGCGGCTAGGCTCGGAGATGACGTGTGACTGGTGTACGGCGGCCTCCGAAGTGATATCCGGTTACCCCCTAACGCCGTGTCGGTGGTTTGATTCCGCCCCTGGCCACCATTCAGATCATCGGTTAGCCTCGGCCCCAAAGTGCATCTCTTGCGTGGCAGCGCTCAGCAAGGCGCGAGCCCGTAGAGCGCCGCCCGCTCCTTCTGATGCGCGGCGGTCCGCCGCGTGCACCTGCCGCCCCTCAGAACGTGACGGCGATGTTGGCCCCCACGACTACGACGTCCGGATAGCCACTCGTGCCGCCCGGGTGAATGACGTACTGCACCAGCGGCGAGACTGAGAGCCAGGGCGTGAATTGGATGTTGTAGAAAAGCTCGACTGGGTACTCGGCGCTCTGCACGGGTACCGGCGCACTGGCTCCGGTGCTGTTTTGCAGCCGCTGACCTTCGGCGACACGCGGGTTCACCCGTGTGCGTCCGACGGCAAGGCCGAGTGTGTCCTGTCGGCGCGCGCCGAACGGTCCTGCATAGAACATCCCGAGGCTCAGCAGCTCTGTGATGGTAGCCGTAGTGTGATCGGCTTCGACCCAGTTGAAGAAAACGCTCAAACCCCGGGAGTTGGCGCTGGCGCCCGTAAGCTGCTGCTGCGCGTTGAGGTACACGCCACTTTCCCCATCGTGCATCAGCGCGGGCACGCCGGGATTGAGCACGAGAGGCTCGCCATTTACGGCGAGGAAGACGTCCGGCTGGCTCGAGGTGTCGTACCAGGCGCCGATGCGATACGTGCCCGGCAGCTGCGCGCTGCCGAACCGCGGCGACCAGTCGAGTTCCACGGGAATCATGGCACCGATGCCGCCCGAGAAACTGAGCGTCGTGCCGTCCTCGAGGTTGCGCGGATTGATCTGGTAGATTCCTGCCTCGAATCTCAGGTCTTCACTGAAGCGCAGGCGCAGCCGCGCCCCCCACTGACTCACCGGCCAGTTGTACCAGGTGGAGACGATGTTGCCTGGCAGAGTCCCACAGAAGCTGAGGTTCATGAACTGACACGACCAGCTGTCGAAGCTCCCACCTACACCCAGGCGGCCGAGCTTCACGTCGAGGAAACCATCGAGGAGCACCTGCTCGTAGGAAAGCTCCGTGAGCCGCAGGATGTCGCCTCGCCCGTACACCTCCTGCACCTCCATCAACGTGTGCAGATTGGCTTCTGCACTCAGGCTGCTGCCATTGCGATAAGTGAGCGTGATCTTGAATATGGCCCGCGGCCAGCTGAACAGCTTATCTAGATCGAAGGTGGCGTCCGCGGTGAACTGATCGGCGTAGCGCAGCAGCCGCTTATCTCCGCCGGAGAGGTTGTAGGCCGGCTCGGAAAAGTAATGCAGCAGGAAATCCACCCCACGCTCATGCAGCCGAGTACGCAGACCAGCCCAATCCCCGAGCAGGAAGCGATCCGAGCCCAGCTCGTCGGCGCGCACCAGGGCGCAAATACCGAACATCACCGCCCCGAGCAGCCATTTACGCATGCGAACGCAGGCTATAGTGCGAAGACCACCACGGTGGCACTGCCGCTCAGCGGGATCGAGCCGCCGCTGTGTCCTGAAGCGACAGCGACATATTGCTTGCCCTTGACCGCGTATGTGATCACGCCGCCCGCCATGGGGCCTCCGGTGTTGAAGCTATAGAGCGTCTTGCCGCTGCGCGCGTCGAGTACCAGGAAGTTGCCGTTGAGATCACCCGTAAACAACACGTCGCCGGCCGTCGGCGTGATCGCAGCATACATCGGTGTCGGCCACCTTACCCGCCACGCGATCTTTTCGCTCCGGGGATCCACGGCATTTGTCCAGCCGGCCCATTTGCTGGTCGGATCATTGCTTCCCCAGCCGTTGGCGAGTCCGGTGTAGGGAATCGTGGCCACCCACTTTGGATCCGGCCCTTTCTTGAATAGCGTGCACCAGTCGATCGCGTTCACGTACAGCAGGCCGCTGAGCGGGCTGTGGGCTGCGCCGTTCCACTGCACGCCGGCTACCGGGCATACGCGTACGCCCTCCCTGGTGATCGGAGCGTCGTGGTTGAGCACGGTGGTCATCGGCAGCTTGAAGACGAGCTTGCCATCATCGCGGGTGATCACGTGCAGGATCCCTTCCTTGCCGGCGGTCGCGACGAGCTTCCTGCCATCGGCATCGAACAGCGAGACAACGGTCGCGTCCCAGTCGTGATCGTCATTCGCGCGTAACTGATACCACCACTTGAGCTTCCCCGTGGTGGCGTCGATCGCCACGGTAGAGATGGTGAACAGGTTGGCCCCGGGGCGCAGGTCCTTGGCGTAATCGGGGCCGGGGTTGCCGACCGGCACGAAAAGCGTGCCCGTCTCGCGGTCGAGTGCGTAGGTGACCCAGGCGGCCCCGCCACCGTGCTGCATCGATTGGGGGTTCTTCCAGGTGTCGGCGCCCGGGTCTCCGGGTTGCGGGATGAGATCGAACGTCCAGGCGAGCGAGCCATCGGCGACCTTGAACGCCATCATTCGCCCGCGGATACCCCAGTCGCCGCCGGCTTTTGCGACATAGACGAGGTCGTTCCAGACGATGGGGGCCGCGCCAACGCCCTCGCCCAGACTCCAGTCGGCGACCTGCCGTACCCACAGCGGGTTACCCGTCTTGGCATCCAGCGCGTAGAGGAAGCCGTCCTGGGTACCGCGGATGACGCGGCCGCCGGCCAGTGCCACGCCCTTGTTGGTGGCATTCATCTCCGGCCCCTGGGCCACGTGCGCGTGTGCCCAGATTCTGTGGCAGTTCGTGGCGTCTATCGCGTAGGTGCCGAGATGTGTCGTTACATAGACGATACCACTGTACATGACCGGTCCGGTCTCGAAGGTGCCAAGCTCTCCGAGCTGATGCATGCATACCGGCCTCAAATTCGCGGCATTCTGGATGTTGATGTCGGCGAGCGTCGAGTAGCGCTCACCGCGGTAACCCTTGTTGTACATCAGCCAGTTGTCGGTCGCCGCATCCGCCGCATCCAGCTCCGCTTGCGTCGGTGCGCTCGTCGTTGGTTGCGCGAGCTTCCCGAAGAGGGCGCCAATGGCGATCTGACCCGGGGGAGCCGATGCAACTGTGCCGCCCGCGGACGCAGCGGCGCTCAGCTCCAGGACTCGATCCATCGGTGAATATGGGGTGAGCTTGTCTGTGCCCGCGGGCAGTCCATTCTGCGCGAGCAGGAACGCGACAATGTCGGCGTACTCCTGACTCGGCAGCGACGCACCGAGACCGAGCGGCATATCCGCGTGAATAAAGCCATAGAGATCGGACAGCTTCTTGCCGTCCCAGCGCTGCGTGAAGGGAGTCCCCTTCAGGGCCGGCGCGCCGCCACCCTGCAGCTGTGCGCCATGGCAAACGCTGCACTTCTGCGAGTACTCCCAGCGACCCTGCGACACCTGTGGTGCGGTGTACCAGCCGCTGCCGTCTGCGTGCACTGTCGGAGCGGACACAACGCACGACAGGCCGAACATGCCGAGCAGCACGCTTCGCCCGAAACGGCGCATACGGATCACTTCCATGAACATGCTCCCCGCGCTCTTGTTGGTGTCGATTCCGTCAACGACCGTGAGGGCATTGTTCGCTGGCCAGGAGCGTCCGTCAAAGCGTGTTGCCGAGGCTAGTGACCAGATGGTGCTTCTATTACAGTCAAGCCCGCGGCCGTGTCTGGGGAAACCACAGATGCGTGTGCTGTGGTAGTTTTGCCCGGCACATTGACGGAGCTCAGCCTATGCGGTCTTGCGCCGTTCTCGGGACTTTGTTGGTTGTCGGCGCGCTCGGCGCGTGCGAAACGCAGCAACAGGCGATTGCGCAGCACGAAGACAAGCTGGCTGCCGCCGGTTTCGTCATCAAGCCTGCAAACACGCCCGAACGTCAGGCTATGCTGGCCCGGCTCCCGGCACATCGATTTGTGACGCGGCAGAACGGCGACACGATTCACTACGTCTACGCCGATCCTCTCGTTTGTGACTGCCTGTACGTCGGCACCCAGCAGGCATACGACCATTACAAGGCGAACCAGCTCGCCCAACAGATCGCGGACGAGCAACTGATGACCGCGCAGACCTATTCCGATGCAGCCTGGTCGTGGCCAGCATGGGGGCCGTGGGGTCCACCGACGCCGGTGGTTGGCTTTGTCTACGGACCGGTGGGCTGGTAGTGCGCGCGGCGCTGCTCACTGTCTGCCTGCTCGCGGCCTGTCAAACGGCGCCGCCGGACTTCGGAGCCCAGGAGGACAAGCTCGCAGCCGCCGGGTTCGTCATGAAGCCGGCCAATACACCGCAACGCCAAACGATGCTGGGCCGTCTTCCCGCGCACCAGTTTCTGATCCGACAGAACGGGGGCATGACGCACTACGTGTACGCCGATCCACTCGTCTGCGATTGCCTCTACGTCGGAACGCAGCAGGCGTACGACCAATTCCGGGCGAGCGAGCTGGCGCAGAATCTCGCCTCTGAGCGACAACTGGTGGCGCTCGCCTACACCGATGCTGCCTGGTCGTGGGCGGCCTGGGGTCCCTGGGAGCCGGTCGATGCTTCCTTTGGGTTTGCTTACGGTCCCCTCGGGTGGTAGCAACGAAAGGCAAAGATCCGTCGCTTACCAGACGATTCGTACGTGCAGTTGCGCGGCCGCGTGCACGGGCTTTGCGGTAAGCAGAATGTGATCCGTGACCTGGGGGCCCGGACTTACGTTCCTTAACGGCTACCAGCTCCGTATCTTCGGTCGGTTTCCACTTTGGTTTCCAACCTAGCGTTACCCACCGTCACCCAGGAGCACGTAACGGGGGGCCGATTTCGCCTAAATGGTTGTTTTAGGTGACGCTGGGTGTTCCTGGGTGCAGATTCTTGCGGACTGAAAATCCGCGTGTCGGTGGTTCGATTCCGCCCCTGGCCACCAATCAAAACAATGTAGGGTCTCAAGACGCAGGTGACAGCCTGGCGGTCTTCGCAAGGAGCCGTTCGTAAGGGGT
>Ga0306920_100015342_pt1 | contig 10497 bp, 10 predicted proteins | sample flu12Cox44000170_FD_204666 | JGI IMG/M metagenome (GOLD analysis project Ga0306920, IMG submission 204666) | Lab enrichment of tropical soil microbial communities from Luquillo Experimental Forest, Puerto Rico - flux4day.12C.oxic.44.000.170 (v2)... | ecosystem: Environmental > Terrestrial >... | reverse complement strand
CGCTATTCTAGCCGGCGGGGCGGGTATTCGGGGGATGCCGTCGTAGTTTCGTTGTTTTCCGTCGGCCGCGATAACCGCGCTTCGCGCCCGCGGGTACATCGTCACTCCACCTCGGTAAAGCCCAGCTGATCGGCGAGGCCGTAGCCCTCCGCCAGAGAGCGCAATTTGTACCAGGTAGCGTCCTCGACCTCGATGCCATTCTGGCGGCGGTCCTGTTCGCGCAAATGTTCGATCTCGCCCGGGTAGTAGACGCCGCTGCTGCCCTCTGCCGGGTTGGTCGCCTTCAGGTACGCGGCGAGTTCGCCGACCTCCTTCTTGAACTGCGCAAGCGGCCGGAAGGCATCGACTTTGAACACCGCCATGAAGCAGCCGTCATTGTGTCGGCCGGTCGGCTCGACGCCAAAGCCGAGGCCGGTCAACAGACCGCACAGGATCTCGACCATCACCGAGAGGCCGTAGCCCTTGTAGCCCTCGCTGCCACCGACCGGAAGCAGCGCTCCGCCCTGCCGCAGCTCCTTCGGGTCGGTTGTCGGCCGGCCGTCGCGGTCGATGATCCAACCCGGCGGCACCGGCGTGCCGCGCGCGACCGAGAGCGCGATCTTACCCGCAGCTGCGGCCGAGGTCGCCATGTCGAGGTAGAGCGGTCCGTCGAGATCGGACGGCATCGCGATCGAGATCGGGTTGGTGCCGAGCCGCGCCTCGCGCCCGCCGAATGGCGCCACCGCCTTTGGCGAGCGCCCGGAATCCGCGGTGGCGATGCCGATCATCCCTTCTCGCGCCGCCATCAACGTATAAGAGGCCACCCGGCCGATATGCCCCTGGCGGAACACCGTGGCGGCCGCGACATTGGCGGATTTGGCCTTTTCGATCGTCAGCTTCATCGCCCGCTCATTGACGACATAGCCAAAGCCCCAATGGCCGTCGACAACCGTCGTAGTCGGCGATTCTTGGATGATCTTCCAGGGCGCACCGGGGACGATATGACCGACCTTGATTCGCTCGATATAGGTCGGGATCTGGATCACCCCGTGCGAATCGTGGCCGGCGAGGTTGGCGGCGACGACGTGCCGCATGACGATCTCTGCCTCGGCGGGGGGCGTGCCGGCCGCAATGAACAGCGCTCGGCCGATCTCGCTCAGACGTTCCGCTGGAATCTTCGGCATTGTACTTCCTCCCTCAGTGGGCCGCGCCGAAGCGGGCGGGGTCGACCTTCAATCCATAAAAACGCTGGGGATTGTCGAAGAAGATCTTGCGCTTCAGCTCAATTGGCACGTCGTTGCGATCGGCGAGGGTCGCCACGGCATTCGGGAACTGGCCGTCCCAGTGCGGATAGTCGGACGCAAACAGGATGTTGTCCTGGGGGAAGAAGTCCGGCACATATCGCAAGGTCTTTTCCTCCGGCTCGCAGGATACAAAGACCCGGCCGCAAGTCATGTACTCTGACGGCTTAGCCTTCAGCAGGGGTGCTTCGAACGCGCGGAACTCGTATTCCTCGTCCATGTGCTCCATCCAAAACGGCACCCACCCGATTCCGGCCTCGAGAAAGGCAACGCGGAGATCCTGGTATTTCTCCAAGAGGCCGCTGTAGATGACCCCAGTACAGGCGATCAGCTGCTCTGGCGCGTGCGACAGCGTGTGTACCTGCAGGAAATTGTCGAAATGGCACAGCGGATCGAGCGTGTCGCTGCCCGAGGCGTGAAAAGCGACCGCGACACCCTGGCGCGCGCACTCTTCGTAGAACGGCCAGAAATCGCGGTGAGCGACATTGCGGCTGCGATCGAAGGTGTTGACCATCACCCCGACCATGCCGAGCTTTGATACCGCCCGCTCCATCTCCGTGATGGCCGCCTTGACGTCGACATGCAACGGCACGAGTGCGACGCCGGTCAGACGTTTGCGGTCGGCCGAGCACCAGTCGTGGAGCCAGTCATTGTAAGTCCGGGATAAGGCGACGGCGTAATCGGTCTCGCGCACCCGTGACAGGAAGAGCCCGCCGGTTGGATAGATGACCTGCAGGTCGATGCCTTCACGGTCGTTATCCGCGAGGTTCTGCGCCGCGGTCGCCGGGCGCTTGTTGATCGTGCCGTTTTGGTTGCGGTCGAAACCGTCACTAGGGTGGATGAAGTTGCGCTTGCGGTAGCGCTCAGGCAGCCGCTCGCGATACATGGGCTCCGCATCGACGGCGTGGCCGTCGGCGTCGATGATCACCATGCCGTTTTTCATTGGGCGTACCTCACAGGCGCGAAGTAGGCTCTATAGCACGCGGCCGCGGCCCGCGAAATCAGACCGGGGCATCGTCGCTTGACGGCTTGAGGAATTGGTAGACCGAGGAGAAATCCTTGCGGCCGAGGCCATGCGAGGAGGCTATCCGGTAGAGCTGCTGGGCGGCGGGGGCGACCACGACCGGCACACGCTTCTCCCGAGCGGCGCTGACCGCGAGGCCGAGATCCTTCGCCATCAGGTCGGTCATAAATCCCGGGGCGTATTGCCGGCTCGATGCGGCATTGTCGACGATCCCGGGAACCGGATGCATGTGCTCCATGACCCAAGTGGCGCCCGAGGATTTGGCGATGACATCGGTCAGGATCTGCAAGTCGACGCCGAACGCCTCGCCGATCCGAAATGCCTCGCTGACCGCGACGGCCACTGTGCCGGAGATCAGATTGTTGCACAATTTGGCGACTTCGCCAGCGCCGACCGCGCCGACATGGATAATGTTGCTGCCCATTGCGGCAAGAGCCGGCTGTGCCTCCGCGAGATCATTGGCCTCGCCGCCGACCATGATCGCCAAGGTGCCCGCGACGGCACCGCCGACGCCGCCCGACACCGGCGCATCGAGAAACCGGATGCCGCGCTCCTTGAGCCGGGCCGCCACCCGTTGCGAGGTGCCGGGTTCGATCGTCGACATGTCGACGCAGAGCCGCCCGGGCATAACACCTTCGATAATCCCGCCGGCACCGAGATAGGCGGCTTCGACATTCGCCGAGGAGGGCAGCATCGTGATCGCCAGCTCACCGGCTGCTGCGGCCTGTGCGGCCGAACCTGCTCGCTCGGCGCCGAGCCTCACGGCAGCGTCCAACGCCCCTGGAGCCATGTCGTAGGCGATCGCTTGAAACCCTTTCTTGACGAGGTTGGCGAGCATCGGCTGCCCCATTGTCCCCGTCCCGATGAACGCGACCTTCATGCTCTCCTCCCGACGAAGCCGATGAATCCAAAACTATGCCTGTCAACCCGAGCATCGTCACTCGGCGAAAACCAAGAACCAATTCTTTGCAACCAACGCTTGTCGATTTTTGCGAGCATGCTGCATCTGCAGGAAGCAAAAATTCTCGGTCAGGTTGCAGTCCCCTAAGCCAATCTATCACTTGCCTCTGCTGGGGCACCTCTTCCCTGCAGCGTTCGGCTTGGAGGATACCGGACAAATCGGGAAGTCTTACGGTTCCCCGATCGCGAGGACCCTGAGGTTGCACCGCCAGCTACTTCCGGCGCATAGCCCGCGGGGTGCCGAAGAGACTACCACAACGCCCTTTTTGCGAACCGCCGCTCCCGCTGTTTTTGCTGTTTTAGCAGGAAATTATCAGCTATCGAGGCCGGCCTCGCCGCGGAAATGCTGGAGTTCCAGCGGCAAGGCGGCTGCAAGAACACCGCGTAGGCGCCGGTGCCGGGGCCGCGGCCCGCCGCAGATTCGTAAAAAACCCGGCGGCCGGTGCGCGTCTGCATGCGATGGATTGATCTTTGCTGCTCTGTTTTGAGAGATTGCGAAAATAGCATATATTCGCACAGTTTGTCAATAATTGAATGCGATTTGGCGAACCGCTGCGCCAAAGGAACCTTCACTGGGCGTTTCGGCAGCCGCCACCAGAACTACCAAGCGCGCCAGAGTGCCACCGCTCTAAACCCTCTAGCGCTAGAAGAACGAGAGACCAGTACATGTGCCGCGACCGGCTTCCCCAGTGCATACAGAGCCGCTGCGGTCGTCTACGTGGGAATTTGTTTAAGCAGCAGCAAAGAGCGAAGGTCCGGAATTCAAGAGACTTTTGCAACACGGGAAAAGCCTCTCGAAAACGCGGGTTGTTGAGAGGGTATGCCGAACCGGAAAAGTCAGGGTCAAAAGTGGCTTAAACATCTCTTAAAACTCATTCTTGATTTCGGCCTCGCAAAGGTGAGAGTGCGGTTGAGTTTCGAGAGGGTTTATGACGATCAAACGGACAAAGGCCGGTCACCCAGCCCCGCGGGCGAAGCGGCGACTTCGGCCGGCCGCGCGGAAGCTCGCGCGAGCGCGATCATCCGATCCCGGCGAGATCACGTCGAAACCGATGCTGATCGGATATGCCCGTGTGTCACCCGTAGACCAGAACCTTGCCTTCCAGCGCGACGCCCTGACCGAAGCAGGGTGCGCCAAGATTTTCACCGAGCAGATGTCGGGTGCTGTTACAGACCGCCCGGCGTTACATGAGGCGCTCGAATTCGCGCGCAGCGGCGACACGCTCATCGTGTGGAAGCTCGACCGCCTGGCGCGGTCGATGAAGCAGTTGATCGAAACCGTCGAAACCCTGCGGGTGAGGGGTATCGGGTTTCGCAGCCTGACCGAAGCCCTCGACACGACGACCGCACAGGGGCGGCTGGTTTTTCACATGTTTGGCGCATTGGCCGAGTTTGAGCGGAGCTTGATCCGGGAGCGCACCCAAGCGGGCCTCGCCGCCGCGCGGTGCGCGGGCCGTACCGGAGGCCGGCCGCCTAAACTCACCGACGACGACATCGAGGCCGCCAAGGCGATGCTCGCCAATCCCGACATCGGCGTGACTCAGATCGCGCACCGCCTCGGCGTGTCGCCGGCGACGCTTTATCGATATATGCCGGCCGCGCGGACCGCGAATACCCCAGGCGTTTGAGAACGGCCGCTTTATCCCAAAGACGGGACGCTCCAGGAGGGTTTGACCCTGGCTGCGGGCGGCGGCAGTGCGCCGACACCGGACGCTCGCTGCAGCGAGACGGAGCCGATATTCACAACAGGTCGAGCAGCGCTTTGCTTCTTCGCTTGCACTCGTATCTTGGTCAACTCCTTCTATACGGCCCTTAGATTAGCCTCGATCGAGAATTTCCAGCACCGGCAAAAATGCCTCGATACCGCTGATAGTAAACGGTTCGATCCACAGCTGGACGTGATCGATGCCTTTTAGCGCGTAAGTTCGCAAATGGTCGGCTAGCTGTTCCACCGTGCCGGTTGCTGGCGGTCTTCGGAAAAGGTAGCGCGCCCAGTTCTCTGTGGTTCGCTGCTGCTCCGCGGCTGGCAGTACAACTGCCATGGCAACGGAGCGCCGCAGCGTCGCCGGATCGCGGCCCGTCTTGGCGCAGGCGGCATCAATCGCTTGCAACGCAGGCAGAAGATCAGTCAACTGATTTGCCCAAACGATGTTCCAGTAATCGGCATATTGAGCACAGAGACGCAGCATTCGCGGCCGGTCCGGCCGCGACGTCCCGATCAAAATCGGAGGGCCTGCGGATCGTGAGGCGCGCGGACGCAGTTCGCACTTTGTCGCTTGGTGATATTTGCCGTGGAAGTCGACCCCACCTTTGCGCAATAGCGGGTGGATAATCTGCAGTGCTTCCTCGAACCGCCCGACCAGATGGTCGAACGGGTAACCGAACGCGCGGTGCTCCGGTTCGTGATACCCGGCCCCCAAGCCCAGGATCAGCCGGCCCCCGCTGATCTCATCGATCGTGTCGGCCATCTTGGCGAGTAGTGCCGGGTTGCGGAAGCCGACGCAGGCGACGATCGTACCAAGCTCTACCTGCGTCGTGACGGCGGCCAGTGCAGCCAGGATTGACCAGCAATCCCACAACCCAGCCCTCGTTTCCGCCGGGACGCCATAGGCGGTGAAGTCCATAATCAGGTGATCTGGCACCCACAGCGAGTTGAACCCGCCCGCCTCCGCGAGCCGGGCGATGGCTTTGAGGTCGGCCCAGCGCGGTGTCGCCCCCGCCATCGTCTCCTCAGCGATCGGAAGCAACAACCCAACCTTTATCGGGCGAGCAAGGTCTTTGGGCATCGATTTCCTCCAAAGTTATGAGAGTGGACGATAGTCATCGGCACATGATCTGCCTCGTCCAGTGCTCCGCCAAGGGTCCTGCGTTTTTAGCCTACAACAGAAAGTCAGCTCAAATGACTACATCTTGGTTGCCGATCCGCGCCGGCCTCCCTGTGAGGCCCGACCGCGATCCGGCCGGCGCCCTCGACCACTGCGACGGTTTTAAACGGCTCACCGATATCCCTATCTATCCCCATGCTAGTGATGCGTATCACCACAGTACGCCATCCTATCGGGGGAGCGAGCGGAACGCAGCAAAGTAGAACCTGTGTTTTGCTCCGGGTCGACGAATGACCGGTTAGGGGCAAGGGCCGACGAAAAGCCCGATCGTCTGCCTTGCGTCAGATAGCCGACATTGGGGTCTCAAAAAAATTCTGCATCAGGATCGGAGGCGTGAAAACAGTGGGCTTTTTCGATGCAGATTTCGGATGCAGAATGAAACATGATTTACGGCTACGCCCGCGTCTCGACGGCGGCCCAAGACGAAACCGGCCAGGTCAAGCAACTGAAGGCGGCCGGGTGCGGAAAGATATTCCGCGAGAAGATCACCGGCACCACTGCCGACCGGCCGCAGCTTGGCAAGCTGATAAAGAAGCTTGCCCCCGGCGATGTTGTGATCACCCCGGCGGTTGACCGGCTCTCGCGCGACACGACCGACCTTCTGGTTATCGCCCGCGAGATGCAGCGCGCCGGCGCCGGTATCCGATCACTGGCCGAGCCGTTCCTCCATACGACCTCGGATTTTGCCGAGATCATTTTCGCCATTCTCGGCGTCGCAGCGAAGCTGCAGCGCCGCCGCATCCTCGAACGCACCGCGCGCGGGCGGGCCGACGCCAAGGAAAGGGGCGTCAAATTCGGCCGCAAGCCGATCCTCACTCCGGACCAGCAGAAAGAGGCCCGCAAGCGCCTTGAAGCCGGCGAGACACAGCGCAGCGTCGCCCGCTCCTACAACGTCAGTCAGAGCACGATTTCAAGGCTCGCGATCTGACTTGCTCCGGCTTGGACCATGCGCGCGGAAGCCGAACTCAAGCGAAGACTTCAAGCCCTTTATGCAATCGCACTCGATCTCATGAGCGAAGAGGAAGCTCGCGCCCTTTTTTGCTCCATCCCCAAGCGTGGGCGCGGAAAGCGAGGGCCTGCCAGAAATTACAACCCTCCTCCCAGTGAGGAGGCCGAACGGAAGCGACGCGCGCCCGAGCCCCGGATCGAGTTCGAGCTGGTGCGCAGCCTCACTAAGGAAGATATAGAGAGGTTAGACCAACATTTCATAAACCGAATGAACAGTATCGGGGACAAAAAATAACCCGGTTTTTTGTCCGCTTCGGCAAGCCTCGGAAGACGCATATTTTGAGACAGTCTCTACATGGATTTTCGGATGAGTAGTTCCCACTTCCCGGGGATCTCAAGTCTAAGTGAACCAGGGTGCACAATGAGCAATGTTCGATTTGTCGTCTGGTTCGGGAGGCCGGAAGAAACGAAGGTCTTTGAGCGGCGAGAAGATGCCTGATCATATGCCGAGGAATCGGTCGCCTTCGGACAACAGGCGGAGATTCGGCGGGTCGAGCTTTCACCCGACGTGGACGGGGCGAAGATGAACCGCGCCGCCGTTGCGGCGATGGGGATGGGTGAGAGCGAATTCGTAGAAGCAATCAGCCACCCATTTGTTAAAGAAAGAGAAATACAGGAAGAACAACGGCGGGGTAAAAATTCGGGAGCGAGTGGCGTTGACCGTTCTGGAAGAGATCACGGCATAACAGTCTCGGCAGCAAGAGAAACGAATTATTGTACCCGATCCTAAGGGTATGCATCGAGGACCAAAGCGGGATGAGAAGGATGCAAAGATGAAAGATTTGATCGAGCGAGTGCTTACATCTTCGAAATATGTAGATCTCGTCGAGGCAGAATTTAGGCGACGGCTGCGCAACGAGCGATAACTCGCGAGCCTTCCAGTGCATCCGCCTCCGATAGGCGCTCGTTGCTACTGCCTTGGGTGGGATGCTGAGAGGTTTCGAACTACACGATCTGCGCCATTTTTAACGGCGCGCCCAAGTCACTGAGTAGCAACGGAACAGAAACTCCGATTGAACGATCTTAACCATGGGGATTTGGCGCTCGGAAAGCGCGGCCCGCGGTGACGAGCTCGCGCACGCCGACGACGACGACGGCGCGGCGACCTGGCGCCGGATCATGGCGGCCGTCACGCAGCTCGCGAGCCAGACCCTGCCCGGCCCCGTTCACTGACCGCCTTTTTCTCTAGGTGATAATCGGGTTTATTGCGTTCATCCCTCAAAACGGGTATCGCGCAAGTTCCTGTAGTTCTCCTGGTCCAAAGTTCACCAACCGTATTCCACGAACTCAACCAGTTAGGGGCCAATTCAGTTCGGTTTGGCAGATCATAAGGGCCTTCAATACATCATCTTTCTCAAGGTGCTCTGCTAGCGTGCAATGGGGTACCCAAAACTCTGTACCGTAATTCCTCCAAGTCGGCCCCAGATTCCAACCCGGAAGTTCCGTTACGACGACGCGATGCGCCTTGAGGAGATCATCGGTCGGTTTTGGAGATAGGAACAGCACCACAGTATCAGTGCGATCAGAGTAGCCCAACCCAGCAGGGCGTAAAAACATACCGACTGAGCTAAACATGACCTCAAACGGGCTCATCTTTTGCACAAGTGACTGAACAATGGACAACCAATTTTCATCATTTTTATCTCTAACACTAACCGTTATATGTGGATGTCCTTGCTCTGCGTGAAGCTGGTATCTTAATTTTCCCTACAGTGAAACTGTCCCAAACGCCGCGGATTGTGGCGCTTAACTGCTCGTCAAATATCAATTCTACCGAGGTCGCGATCGTCGGCATGGTACTCCCTGTTAAATCATGGTCCGCTCGACCTCATCGAGGCTCAGCTCGTCGCGCCGGCGATCGTAGAGCTGCGTCGTGCGCGTCGAGGCATGATTCGCCATCGCGGCGGCCTTTTCGAGCGTTCTGCCGTTTTTTAGATAGGCCGTGATCCCGGTCGCTCGGAAACTGTGGTTGCCGAGCTTGGTCGCGAGGCCGGCGGCAGCCGCGCGCCGACGGATCATCGCATAGGCGTTCGCCTGCGGCAGCCCCGTGCGCGTGAGCTTGCCGGTACCGCGTCCGATCGTGCGGAACAGCGGGCCCGTAGGATCGCTGCGCAGGCCGGCGCCGTCGAGATAGGCCCCAAGGTACTCCTAGAGGTTATGGTGGCATAGCATCGCGTGTGCCGCTTGCCGCCCTTCTCGCGCAGCCGCACCCACAGCCGCCGGTTCCGCGTGAAGACATCCTCGACCGTCATCCCCAGCGCCGCACCGCTGCGGGCGAAGGAGTAGACCATCAGCCCGATCAGCGCGCGATCGCGCAGACCGGCATGAGTTGAGACATCGATGCTGTCTAGCAGCGCCCGCGCCTCGGCTGGATCGAGTACCGGCGTTTGCCCGGACGTGACGACATGCCGGGGCCCGCGCACCAGGTCAGGAATTCGTCGGCGGCCCGGTAATAGGCCCGCCGCGTGTGTGGGTTGCGGATGTTGGCCGCGAAGAATTCGAGGAAGCGCATCGAGGCGCGCTCGCTGGCCGCCGCGACAAGCGCCGGCCGTGCGGGCGAGCTGATCGGACGAGTTTGTTCATGGGTGGGCCGTTTCCCGCCCGTTCACGAGCTTCTCATAAAGTATCTCGTAGGCGGCGAAGCCGACGCTCTCGTAAGTCGCGCGAGCTGATGCATTCGCTGCCAGAGCGAAGAGGCGAAAGCGGGTAATACCGGCGCTCGCGAGATGTTGTTCAAGCGCCGTAAGTAGTCGTTGCGCGATCCGCTGTCTACGATAAGCGGGCATGACGCAGATATCGGAGAGGTAGCCGAAGCGGTTTGAGTCTGCACTCTCGGGGATATGATCGCGCTCTATGATCCAGCCGACGGCAAACCCGGCGAATACGCCATTGCGCTCAGCGATAAATATCGCGCCATGCTTCTCAGCCACTTCTTGCTGCAACCGCGCCACGTAGGCGTCGGCGATCTGTTCACCAGGCAGTCGCGTCGTCGCATCTAACCGCCTCTCGTGCTCCTGCAGCTCGACCATGGCCAGTCGCAGATCGGGCAGGTCAGCCGGCATAGCAGGTCGAATGACGACGTCACTCATTTTTTCCCCCTCGGGGTGTACCCGCAGGAATACCGTACTACAGTATCCGATAAAGGTCATTATCAATCATAAGTTGTCCACTTCGATGCCGCTGCTAAAGTCGGAATGGACGGTCACTTGGCCTCGCGACCTGCCAGTGCCTCTCGACGAGAAACTCCGCGAGCCGTTCGGAGACGGCCCGATCACTGCGCGTTATAGCCGCCGTCGACCGTGATCGTGCTGCCGGTCGCCCAGATAGATTCGTCCGAGGC
>Ga0306920_100015341_pt1 | contig 10497 bp, 9 predicted proteins | sample flu12Cox44000170_FD_204666 | JGI IMG/M metagenome (GOLD analysis project Ga0306920, IMG submission 204666) | Lab enrichment of tropical soil microbial communities from Luquillo Experimental Forest, Puerto Rico - flux4day.12C.oxic.44.000.170 (v2)... | ecosystem: Environmental > Terrestrial >... | reverse complement strand
CCCCGGGAGGCAGGATGATACCCTAGTAACCTTTTAATAGCCATTTAAACGGTTACTACGAGTAAGCCCCGCGGATCGTAACTTGTCAATAGGTTTTTTACAGGTTATGAAACAACCGCCATTGCAAGGAGCAAACGCGGCGACCCAATCCAGATTGGGTTCGCCCGCCGGATTGCTTCGCGGAGCCTGTCATCGGGCTCGCAACGAGCCTTTGGTCTGCCGAGGCAAACCTCCGCGTTCTCGCGACGCGATCCGCCTCCTCATCGGCCCCCATTGGGAGGGCGCAGGGAATGCCGGGCGCTCGACGCGCCCGCAGCCTCGCGTGCAGATGTAAAAAAGCACACGAGTTATTCACCACAGGTCACACCGGTTTCGCCCGGCATTCCCCGCGCGAAGGTTTTGCGGCTTACTTCGTGCTCTCCCCGGTGAACGGGCCTTGTTGTCACCGTCATCCCCGGGAAGCGTTAGCTTCCTAAGAACTTGACGCCAGCGTCGCGGCGCCAGGACCACACGACTTCGCCGTATGCGGAAAGCGTTTCGTCCGGCGCGATTTCAATCGCGCCTGACGCTTTCCCCACCCATCGCATCCCGCCCCAACGTGTCGTGACGATCGCGAAACGCCCCTCCTGCCGGGGTACGAGACGCGCGAATCTCTAGAAGTGTTTTGCCCGACGGCGAAAGCGGAAAATTTTTGCGAAGAGGGCTGGACTTTCTTAGTTCGCGAAAAGCGCGCAACTGATTTGCCCGTCGGGCAAAGTTGTCGCACGATGAGGGCTATCCGGATTCGAAGCGAGGGAACGCACATGCCAACGTATTTTTGCACGAGCACGAATGGCCGCCTCACCTCGGAGCAGAAGAAGAAAATTGCTGGCGAGATCACCAGGATTCATGCGGAGGTGACGGGCGCGCCGAGTTATTTCGCGCAGGTGATCTTCAACGAAGCGGAAGCCGGCGATTGGTTCATGGGTGGCGCACCGCTCAACCACGAGCACATCTTCGTCTATGGTCACATCCGCGACGGGCGTGCGGCCGTCGACAAGACCCGAATGATCAAGCTGATGGCGGAAGCGGTGGCCGCGGCCGCTCAAGTCGAAAGCACGCGTGCGGTCTGGGTCTATGTCAACGAGCTTCCGCCACGGCAGATGATCGAGTTCGGCCACGTGCTCCCCGAACCCGGCGACGAGCCGGCCTGGACCGCAGCACTTCCCGAAGAGGACCGCGCCTACATGCAAAAGATCGGGAAGTGAGTCGATTGCGTCCCGACGGTATATCTTCCCACCAGGAGGTACCAATGTCCGTCTATTACATCGCCGAACACATCATCACCGATCCCGTCAAGTTCGAGGAGTATCGGGTCAAGGTCGCACCGATGATCGCGAGCTACGGCGGCCGCTACATCACCAAAGCCGGCAGCCATAGATTTCCGGAGAGGCCGCACTGGAGGCCAGAGCGGGTCGTCATCATCGAGTTTCCAAATATGGAACGCCTCAATGCCTGGTACACGTCAACCGAATATCAACCGCTGATGGCGTTGCGCAAGGAATCAACCGATGAAAAGGACATGGTTATCACGGTAGAGGGTGTTTAGACTGTTGATGAAGCGAGCCGCGCCCGAAAGCTCCGCGCGCGTTTGGCCTCACCCCACCTCCGCCCGCACCATCGCAGCACCGTCGGCGAGCGCCTTCAGCTTCGCGAACGCAAGCTCGCGGGGCAGATATTTCATGCCGCAGTCCGGCGCCGGCACCAGGCGTTCCGGCAAGACGTGCTTCAAGCCAGCGCGAATGCGGTCCGCGACCACCGCCGGCCTCTCGGCTGCGGGATCGGCGAGATCGATCACGCCCAGCATGATCTTTTTCGGCGCGAGATCGCCGAGCACGCCGAGATCGAGTTTTGGCTGTGCCGCCTCGATTGAAATCTGGTCGGCCTTGCAGGCCGAAAGTTCGCCGAGGAAAGAGTAGCCGACCGGCTTCTGGCCCTTGACGATGGCGGCATAGCCGAAGCACAGGTGCACCACGGTGGTGACGTTAAGGCCCTTCAGCGCGCGGTCGATTGCCTTCACCGCGATCCGCTTCGCCGCCGCCGGGTCCTGGCGCAGCCACGGCTCGTCGAGCTGGATGACGTCGGCGCCTGCCTTTTCGAGATCGCGCGCCTCCGCGTTCACGGCCGCCGCATAGTCCATGATCATCTCGTCTTCGTCGCGATAATGCTCGTTGACGGCCTGCCTGCTCATCGTGAACGGACCCGGCAGCGTGATCTTGGCCTGCCGGTCGGTATTTTTGCGCAGGAATTCCATGTCGAGCACTTCAACCGGGTGGGTGCGACGGATCGGTCCGACCACGCGCGGCACGGCCGTGGCGAGGCCGGCCTTCGAGACGACCTCACCAGGCTTGTCGCATTCGATGCCCTCCAGCGAGGTCGCAAAACGGTTGGAATAGCTCTCCCGCCGCATCTCGCCGTCGGTGATGATGTCGATGCCGGCACGCTCCATGTCGCGGATCGCCAGCAGGGTCGCATCGTCCTGCGCCTGTTCGAGCCACGGCTCGGCCACGCGCCAGAGATCGAGGCGCACGCGCGCCACGCCTTTCGACAGCAACGCGCGGTCGACCAGCCAGTCCGGCTGCGGATAGCTGCCGACGACGGTGGTGGGCAGAAGTTTCGGCGCCATGCATTTTCTCCTCAAGTTTGCTCGTCGCCTCGTGGGGCCTATCGCATCCAGGTCGTTCTCCGCAACAGCGGGGATCCATACGCTGGCACTTATCGATGTGACGGTATGCGACGGCCGGTGGTTATGGGTCCCTGGTGTCCCCGTTCCGACATTCGCATCGTGTCGCGGCTGGCTAGTTTACGAATGTCAGAACCAAAGGGACACCAGCAAATATCTGTTTCTGGTGCGGTTTTAGATTTGGCATTCGCTATGAAAGTTCGCGGCAAAACTGAAGCGAATGCCAAATCACCGCACTAGGTCCGCAGGGACGACAGAAGGGATCCCACATGGCTCACGCGGCGCCGCCGAGATAGAGCCGCTTGACGATGTCGTTGCCTTTCAATTCCTCTACGCCGGCGCCGACCACGATCTCGCCGTGGACGATGATGTAGCCACGATCGGCGATGCGGATCGCCTGGTTGAAGTTCTGCTCCGCCATCAGCACGGTCAGGCCGAAATTCCGGGAAAGCTCGCCGATCTTGGCAATCATCTGCGACACCAGCAGCGGCGACAGGCCGACCGAAGGCTCGTCGACCAGGAGCAGCCGCGGCGAGGACATCAGCGCCCGCGCGATCGCGAGCATCTGCTGCTGGCCGCCCGACATGGTGCCGGCGAGCTGGCTCGACCGCTCCTTCAGCACCGGGAAAGTATCGAAGGCGTGCGCGAGGTTGCGCTCGATGTCGCGGCGCGCGGCTCTGCGGAAGGCGCCGAGCATGAGATTTTCCAAAACCGTGAGTCTCGGAAACAGACGTCGCCCTTCCGGCACCATCGCAACCCCGAGATCGACGATAGCCTCCGCCGAGAGCCTGGTGAGATCGTGCGCGCGGCCGTCGAGGGTCAGTTGCATGCCGCCGCGCCACGGACGGACGAGCCCGGTGATGCACTTCATCAGCGTGCTCTTGCCGTTGCCGTTGGTGCCGAGCAACGCCACCGTCTCGCCGGCTTCGACACGGAGCGTGACGCCGCGCAACGCCTTCACGGCGCCGTAGCCGGCGTCGAGGCCGGTGATCTCAAGGTCGAGGACTGCGGTTTCAGGTGCCAAGATACGCCTCCTGCACCCGCGCATTCGCCATCACTTCGGAAGGCTTGCCGATCGCAATGATCCGCCCCGCATCGAGGCACATGATGCGCTCGGAAAAACGCATCACCGCCTGCATGATGTGCTCGATCATGATGATAGTGATGTCCTTGCCCGCAAGGCTCATCAGCAAATCAAGCACCTCGTCGACTTCGGACGAGGAAAGGCCGGCCATCGCTTCATCCGAAATCAGGAGTTTCGGGCGCGTGGCGACTGCGCGCGCAAGCTCCATCTTGCGCAATTCGACCTGGCTCAGTCTCGTGGCCGGCGCGTCGGCCTTGGCCGCAAGACCCGTCTGCTGCAAAATCGACATCACGGCATCGCGCCGCTCCGCGGCCGAGACCACATCGTGCGCGGTACCCGCGAAGTCGAGCGCCACCAAGAGGTTTTCGGCAACGGTCATGCTCTTAAACGGCCGCGGGATCTGGAAGCTGCGCGCTATCCCGCGGCGCCTTCGCATGTAAGGCGGCAACCGCGTGATGTCCTCGCCCTGAAACGTCACGGTGCCCGGCTCGGTGCGGAACGCGCCGGAAATGCAGTTGATCAGCGTGGTCTTTCCCGAGCCGTTGGGGCCAATCAGGCCGAAACGTTCTCCGGGGCGAATGTCGACGCTGACATTGTCAAGCGCCGTGAAGCCGCCGAAGCGCTTGGTCAGCGCGCCGATCCGCAGCAGCGGTGCGTCGGTTGCGTTGGCGGAGGTCATGCCTTGCCCTCCGCGCGGCTGTGCACCAGCTTTCGGAACAGGCCGATCAGGCCCTGCGGGGCTGCGACGACGAACAACACCAGCATGATGCCGAGCACGAGCACATTGACTTCGGAGGAGATGGTGACGGCCAAAAGCTGCTGCGTGACGCCGAGCAGAATGGCGCCGATCACCGGACCCGCCCAGTGCGAGGTGCCGCCGATCAGGGACATCGCGAGCACCGAGACGGAGTAGTTCAGGTTAAAGGCGGATTCCGGGTCGGCATATTGCAGATACATCGCTGCCGGAGCGCCCGCCGCGCACATCAGCGCGCCGGAGATGACACAGGCCAGCAATTTGAGCCGCAAGGTCGGCACGCCCGTGCATTCGGCCGCGAGCTCGTCGTCGCGGAGCGCCTGCAGGCCGCGGCCGATCCAGGAGTTCTGGATATAGCGCGCGATCGCCACCGCAAGCACCACGAGCAGCGCCTGAACGAAGAACAGCATCTGCACATAGCTGTGGAACGGCGGCGTCACCGGTGGCCGCGCCAACTGGATGCCGGCGGCGCCGCCGAGATAGCGCCAGTTGGTTACCGAGGTTTCGATCACGATGGTGAGCGCAATGGTCGCGATCGAGAAAAAGATGCCCTGCATGCGCAACGTCAAAAGCCCGACACCGAGGCCGAGCAGCGCACCGACCATGGCCGCGGCCGCGATTTGCACCGCCAGCGGCGCGCCGGCCGCCTTGGTCAGCAACACCGCGGTATAGACGCCGACGCCGAAAAACGCGCTGGTGCCGAAATTCACGTAACCGGCGTAGCCGCCAAGGATGCTCCAGGCTACCGCGAGCACGATGAATTGAAGGATCACGTAGCCGGCAAAGAAAGGATACTCGTTGCCGATGATTTGCGTCGTCAGCAGGATGATGACGAGAAAGCCGATCGCTCCGATCCAGAAGGTGACGCTGCGCCTCATGACCGCCTGCCCAGCAAGCCTTGCGGTCGCACGGCCAGCACGCCGAGCAGCATCGCAAAGGAAATGGCCGGCGCCCAGGACGCGCCGAACAGGGTGAGCACGATCGTCTCGGCAACGCCGAGGATGATGGCTGCAATCAGCGTTCCGCTCATGCTGCCGAGCCCCGCCATGACGACGACGCAGAAGGTTCGCCCGATATAGGCGCGGTCGAGCGTCGGATCGACCGGCGCGACGATGATCAGGAGCGCGCCCGCAACGCCAAGCACGGCGGTGGCGACACCGAAGGCCCATTGCTTGATGCGAACCGGGTTGGCGCCCATCAGGCGCACCGCCTCCTCGTCCTGCGCCACTGCGCGGATCGCGCGTCCCATGAAGGTTTTCGACAGATAAAGCGAAAGCAGGACAGTCAGGGCCGAGGCGACCGCAAATGCGACCACAAGCCGGAGCGGAATACGCATGTCGCCGAAGCGCCAGGCCTTGCCGATATAGGAGGCGGTGACCGAGCGCTGGTCGACGCCGAATTGCAGGATGATCAGTACCTCGATGATGAAGGCGACGCCGAAGAAGAAGGCGATGCCGCGCACGGCGGCGTCACTGCCGCGCCGTTCGAATGTCTCGTAATAGAGGCGATAGGCGGCAAGGCCGAACAAGAACAGCAGCGGCGTGATCAGAAGCCCTGCGACCAGCGGATCGATGTCAAAGCGATCGTTGAGGAAGAACACGGCATAGGACGCCATCACCAGGAAGGCCGGGTGGGCAACGTGTGGAACGTCGAGCAGCCCGAACGAAACCGACAGCCCGATGCTGACGGCGGCATAGAAGCAGCCGAGCAGCACCCCGATCACCACCGCATCGAGCAGCAGGTCCATCGAAAACAACTGAGGTCCCCCTTGCCCGTTTTCAAAAAGCGCGCTGCATCAGTCCTCTGCGCCTAGTGCCCACTTTCCGAAGCTACATCGCAGCATCCATTTTCACGAACTTCGGAAAGTCATGGGCACTAGAGCTCCGATTCCGAAGTTCGCGTGATATCGCGGCAACCTTCGATGCGAACTTCGGAATCAAAGGAGCTCTAGCAACATATTGATTCTAGTCGTCCGATTCTAACATTCGCATCCCTTCTCGGCAGCCGCTTTTGCGAATGTTAGAATCATAGGACCACTAGCGAATATAAGATTCTAGTGGAGTTTTGGATTTGACATTCGCTTTCCGTTATTGCGGCGGGTTGGGTTGCGAATGTCAAATCCACTCCACTAGTGCCGCTTTTCCATTTGAAGTTCCTGGTCGGACTCGCAGTCATTGGTACACGAACTTCAAATAGGCGGCACTAGCCGGCTACACGCATCAATTCGGAGAAGCTGCAGGGTTTTATTTCCGCGCAGCTTCGAACGGAGTGACGAGTTCGCCGGATTTCAGCTTCTCCGGAAACAGGATCACCTGTTTGCCGGATTGTCGGAACTGATCCATTTTCTTGTCCACGATACCGCGGAACTGCGCCTGCAGGGTTGCGGTTTCCTTGCGCTCACCATCGGGCGAAAACGCGATCGGACCGACGATGGTCGGAATCTCGTGCTCGTGCAGGTATTTGGCGAGCGCCTTCTGGTCGAGCGAGCCCGTCGCCTTGATCGCCGCCTCGATCAATTGCCCGCTGGCGTAGCCGAACGGCGCCAGATAGAAGCCGAGCGGGTCGACCTTGGCTTCCACCGCCCGTTTCGAGTAGGTGTCGAAAAAGGCCTTGGTGCCGTCGAAATACATCGCCGGCTCGGGAAGCCATGTGTTGAAGTTGACGACGCCGTTAAGCAGCGAACCCATATTCTCCATCACCGGGCCGAATTGCAGGCCGACCATGCCGCCGCCGAACAGCTTGACGTTGTCGCCGATCCCGATCTCGTTGACCGCGCGCAAAATGCCGGCCGAGTCCGGCGGGTAGGACGCGACATAGACGATGTCGGGCTTGGCGGCCTTGAGGGCGCGGATGATGCTGGAGAATTCCACCGTGTTCGGCGGATAGGTCTGGTCGAACACGATCGGCATGCTGCGCTTGGCCGCGACCTCACGCGCGGTCTTCGCCAGGTTCTGCGCGAACTCCTGGTCGGAGGTGAGAAGCGCGATGGTCTTGCCGCCGGCCTTCTGGCCGATGTCGAGGAAGGCGGACGCCCAGGCGTCGGCCGGGCCCCAGGGCGCGTTGTTGAACCACATGTCGTGGCCGACCTTGCTGTTGACCTGGAACGAGAAGTTGCCGATCAGCAGCATGCCGCGCTGCTTGACCAGCGGCAAGATCGGCGCGGTCGGCACGGTAGCGTAGGGCGCAAACAACAGGTCGACCTTGTCGACGTCGAGCAGCTTGGAGTAGATCGCAGGCGTCTCCGCGGCGCTCGACTTGTCGTCATAGACCACAAGTTCGACCTTGCGGCCAAGCAGACCGCCCTTGGCGTTGACGTCGTCACGCCAGATCTCGATGCCAAGCAGCGAAGCCTTGCCGCCGCCCGCCAGACCGCCGGTTTGCGGCATCGACATGCCGATCTTGATCGGCGGCTGCTCAGCCCCGGCATTCGAGGTGATTCCAAGTCCGGCGACGACGATCGCTGCGCCAAGAAGCGTCCTGCGTTTCATTGATCCTCCACTGTGTCACGCTGGTCGTTTTCCCGCCCGCGCCGGTGCCTGCTCGCCCGTTCGCGGAAAGGACCGATATCGGTCTCGGGTAATTTGCCGCGATGCGGGCGGAAAGGTCAAATCCGCCGCATCCTCCTTTAGGGGAAGATGCGGCGGATTAACCGTTCATGCCGGCTGCTTCAAAATCGCGGACGGATCGGCGCCGACGCGGCCGCCGGCCTTGTCGGCCGCGGTTTCGCGCGACAGCCGCATGTCGAAGCGAATGCTGGGCAGGCCCTCGATCGGGCTCTCGCTATCCCTGGGGTTGATGTCGACGGCAAGGTCGCCCGAAGAGCCGAACACGACGTCGTCTTCCAGATGCGGATCGTCGCGCAGATAAAGTGCCGTCACCAGTTCGCGATAACCGGGAGCGCCGACCAGGAAGTGAATATGGGCCGGCCTCATGCCGTGCCGCCTTTGCGCCCGCACCATTTCGCCGACCGGGCCGTCCATCGGGATCGAATATCCGATCGGGCGGACCGTGCGCACCAGATAGAGGCCATTCGCATCGGTGGTGAAGACGCCACGATAGTCGATCGATGCGGCGCTTTCCTGGATATCGTAGAGACCGCTGGCGCCGGTCTGCCAGATCGAGACGGTTGCGCCTGAAATCGGCTTGCCGTTCACGTCGGTCACGCGGCCGTAGAGCAACAGTTCGGTTCCGGATTTCACGGTTCTTGCGATCTGGCTGCCGGCAGCAAGGTTTGGCGAGGCTTCCCGGTAGAATGGACCGAGCAGGCTGGTGTGGGTGCCTTCTTCCATCGCCGTCGAATCATGCAAGCCGTTGACGAGCGCCGACAGGCCAAGGGTGTCGGAAAGCAGGATGAATTCCTGCCGCGCCGGCGTACAGATCTTGCCGACCGCGGTCATGAAGGCGATGCCCTTGATCCACTCCGCCGGCGTCAGTTTCACTTCCCTGGCAAATTCATGCAGGTGCTTGACCGCACAGGCCATGATCTCCTTCAGCCGCGGGTCCGCCGTCGTCGCCATCTGGTCAAGCACCGCGTCTGTGATAGTTTCCGGCGTCAGTTCATGCATGCGTCTCTCCCCTTGGTCCTGGCCGCCTTTTGACGGCTTTTTCGAAGCCGAACCTAGCGTCCTCTTGCGATATTCGCCAGACCAATAACAGCAGCCGCTGTTCCCTTTTAATGAGCATGACTGGGGCAACACTCGATATGCGCTGTGCGATTGTCCCCACCCGACCGGCCTATCGGCCGGCCACATCGAGAGCGGGCTTCGCTCGCCTCGGACCCCGCGGCTCGCTGCGCTCGCGGGGGAGAGAAAAGAAGTACCGAAAGTTGCGGATTTCCATCAATCCGTCTGGTCGCGGCGCATGGTGAGGGCCTGCGTCTTCGCAGTCGCCGGCGCCGGCCCGAACGAATGCGGCTTCGTCAACACCTCCGGCTGCAGGATTTCGTCGAGCTGCTCGCGGGTGAGCAGCTTTTTGGCAAGGACCAGATCGTAAACGCTTTGGCCGCTGACGAGTGCCTGCTGCGCGATCTCGGTCGCGTTGGCATAACCGATGTAGGGATTGAGCGCGGTGACGATTCCGATCGATCTCTCGACGCCGCGGCGCAGATGTTCGCGGTTGGCGGTAATGCCGTTTACGCATTTCAACGCCAGCGTCAGGCAGCCGGCGCGAAGATGATTGACACTCTTGAATAGGCTGTGGGCGATGATCGGCTCGAAGGCGTTAAGCTGCAATTGCCCGGCCTCGGCCGCGAAACTCACCGTGACGTCATTTCCGATCACCTCGAAGGCGATCTGGTTGACGACTTCGGGGATCACCGGATTGACCTTGCCCGGCATGATGCTGGAGCCCGCCTGCATCGGCGGCAGGTTGATCTCGCCAAGTCCGACCCGGGGGCCTGACGACAGCAGGCGCAGATCGTTGCACGTCTTCGACAGCTTGACAGCCACGCGTTTCAACACTCCGGAAAGCTGAACGAAGCTGCCGCAATCCTGTGTCGCCTCGATCAGGTTCGACGCGGTGACGACCGGAATGCCGGTCGTGGTGCGCAGGTGCTGACAGACCAGGCGGGCATAGTCCGGATGGGCATTGATGCCGGTACCGATGGCAGTGGCGCCCATGTTGATTTCACAAATCAGAAGCACGGCTTCCTTCAGACGTTGCTCGTCCTCGCCCAGCATCACCGCATAGGTCGAGAATTCCTGCCCCAGCGTCATTGGGACGGCGTCCTGCAACTGGGTCCGGCCCATCTTGATGATGTCCTTGAACTCCTCGGACTTCGCCTCGAATGCCTGGCGCAACACCGCCATGGTGTCGACCAGCCGCATGATGCCGGAATAGGCGGCAAGCTTGAGCGCGGTCGGATAGACGTCGTTGGTGCTCTGGCTCATATTGACGTGTTCATTGGGGTGCAGAAACTTGTAATCGCCCTTGCTGTGG
>Ga0306920_100015338_pt1 | contig 10497 bp, 9 predicted proteins | sample flu12Cox44000170_FD_204666 | JGI IMG/M metagenome (GOLD analysis project Ga0306920, IMG submission 204666) | Lab enrichment of tropical soil microbial communities from Luquillo Experimental Forest, Puerto Rico - flux4day.12C.oxic.44.000.170 (v2)... | ecosystem: Environmental > Terrestrial >... | reverse complement strand
CGCTTAACACGCCTGTGCTCGGCGGCGGCGCAGGCGGCGCGCCGACATCCGGTACGCGCTCGGGTAACACGACCGCTTTTGCCACGACCGCGGGCGCACTGACCAACACGCACTGCGTGAGCATCGATGCCAACGGCAATTTCGTCGACAACGGCTCGGCTTGCGGTACCTCGAGTGGCGGCGTGACGTCGGTGGGTTTGACCATGCCCGCGGTGTTCTCGGTCGCCAACTCGCCGCTGATCGCGGCCGGCACGCTGGCGGTGACCGCGAACGGCACGCAGGGCGGTATTCCGTATTTCAACGCCGCGACCACGATGGCGTCGACCCCGGCGCTGACCTCCGGTGCGCCGGTCATCGGTGGCGGCAGTGGCGCGCCAACGGTAGGTACGCGCTCGGGCAACACGACGACATTCGTGACTACGACCGGTACGCAGGTGAGTGGACACTGCGTGAGCATCGACGCCAATGGCAATTATGTTGACAGCGGCGTTGTCGGTTGCGGCGGCGGTGGAACACCAGGTGGTGCAACGACGACGCTTCAATACAATAACGCCGGGGCGTTTGGCGGCGTCACCAACGTCACCAGCAACGGGACTAATCTTTCTAACATACGATTGACGGCCGCCGCGCCGCTCGGCTGGGATAACGGTGCAGGCGCACAGGGCACCAGCATATCGGTTCAGGCCAATGGCGTGCTGCAGATTGGTCTGGGAGCGGGGCTGAACAGTAACGGTTGGTATCAGTGGGGCGGACAGTCCCGCACGACAGCCGATATGGCTGTAACCAACACGACAAGCCTGACCAATGTGCCGGGATTGTCTATCACGGTCATTTCTGGTCGTAATTATTATTTCGAGTTTGATGGTGTGGCGCAGGGTATCGCCAGCGGCAACGGCGGGGTTGCGTTCGGGATATCGGGCAGCGCATCGCTTTCTAATTCACGTTATTTTGCTACTGGAATTGCTGGTACGGCTGTTGTAGGCAGCACGACAAATACAGCACTTTCTCTTGCCCCTGTTTCTGGGGTTGGGAACAGTGTCTTTTGCCAAATGCGTGGCAGCTTCACTGCTGGCACTAGCGGCACGGTCACCATTCAATTTGCGCAACAGTCATCGAATACAACGGCATCAACTTTGCTGCGCGGTGCGACGTTCAACGCTTGGGACAGCCCATGAAATGGCTGCTTTTGCTCCTCATCACTCCCGCCTGGGCGCAGGAAGCCCCACCCGAGTGCAAAGACATCCAGCAGATTGTCGAGATGGAGCGCAACACGGCGCTCACCTGGCACTCGATCAGCGAGGCTAAATTAAGCGAGATGCGGGTCGAGCTGGAGCGGTACAAGAAAGAAAACGCCGACCTGCGCGAAGAGATGAAACGGCGGATTGACGAGCTGCAGAAAAAATGATTCGCGAGCAATTCAAGCCCCTGCCGTGGCGCGCAAAGGGTCTCTCCGACACCATCGACGGCTCGACTGCGTTCAACGGCGCGATGGCGTCGTTGCAGAATTTGATCCCCGACCCGACGACGGCCGAGCTGTGGCAGTGCCGACCGGCGGCGGTCTCAATCGCGACGTTTCCCGGCGGCCCGTTCAGCTCGGGCTTTTCCGCGGGTTTCATGCATTCTACCGGCAATATCGTCGCGCTCAAGATTGTTGGCAACGTCGCTTATGGTCTGGTGAGCCTGAGCGATGGTTTCGATCATCCGTTTGCATTGAACCTGCTGACCAACGCTTTCATCAACATCACTGGGGTTGTTACCGGCCCCCCTGGGTCACAGAATATCCCAACATCGCAGCCATCAAGTGGAGCGTGGACACCGCCGATCATGGATTTGATCGGCAGCAAGATGGTGGTGACGCATTCCGGTTTTTCCTTCACCGCGTTCTTCATTGGCTGGTTTGATATCTCCACGCCTACCGCGCCGGTCTGGAACGCGGGCAACATCACGGGCGCAGCGGGCGTGCCGTTCACGCAGCCACCGATTGGCGTGGCGCAGTTTTTCAATCGCGCCTATTACATGGTCAACTACGTCTCGCAGCCGGAGGTCATCATCAGCGACCCGCTCAATCCGCTGGCTGCTTCCGGTGCGTCCGGTGCCGGGACGGTCGTTCCGATCTTGACCTTCGGCGACAACACGCCGCTCACCGCGTTCGGTCAGCTCCGGCTGTTCAATCAGCTCGGTGGCATCATTCAGGCGTTGATTGTGTTTAAGGGTACGTCAAACATCTATCAGATCACGGGCGATCTGGCGTTTGCGTCCGCGAGCAACCCGCAGCCTGCGGTCAACGCCATGAATTTTGCGACCGGCACGATGGCCCCGCTGTCGTTGTGCTCGACCCCGCGCGGGCTCGCGTTCGTCGCGCCCGACGGGCTGCGCATCATCGATTTCAGCGCCAACGTCTCAGACCCGATCGGCTACGACGGGCAAGGTGTCTCTGCGCCTTTTATCTTTTCCGGCACGCCGTCACGCATGTGCGCCGCCTGCAACGGTAACGTCATCCGTATCAGCACACAAAATATACTGCTGCCGACCGGCGGATATCAGGAGTATTGGTACGACATCGAGCGTAAAGTCTGGAGCGGTCCGCACACATTCCCGGCCTCGGTGATCCAGCCTTACGGCAACACGTTCATTATGGCCGGGCAGGGGGTGCTCGGACAGTTATGGCGCAGCGACGTCGTGCAAAGTCCCAGCAGCTCTTTCGTTGAAGGCGGCAATCCGCTTTCGTACAGCTATACGACGGCTTTCCTGCCCGACACCGACAAGCTCGGCAACATCCACGTCTCGCAGTCGCTGCTCACTTGCGCGCTGGCAGCGACGGTTGCCCCTGTGCAGATTAACGCCATCGATCAGAATGGAACGGTGATCGACACCGTGCAGCTCGCCGGGACCGGCGGGGCGGCAAATTGGGGACAATTCAACTGGGGGCAGGCCGCCTGGGGCGTGAGCACCAATGCGCTCAATCCGCGCAAGCTGCCGTGGCATTTCCCGCTTGTATTTGCGCGTGCACAGTTTAGCGTGACGGGGCAGTCTGCTTCGCCCGTGCGGCTTGGTGCTTTTCATTTCCGTTACAAGCAGCTCCGCTACCTGACCGATATAGGTGCCGCAGCATGAGAAAGCTTCTTGCCGGTCTGTTTTGTCTGTTTGCCGCGCCCGCATTGGCAGGCGTGCCGTGCACGCCGTTGCCGTTCAATCTGCAGAACGGCCAGGTGGCGGATGCCACGCAGGTGATGGCGAATTACAATTTCATTATTTCATGCCTGGCAAATGCTGCGGCGGCGGGAGCAAACAGCGACATCACCTCGCTCAGCGCGCTCACGGCACCGATCCCCCCTGCACTCGGTGGCACCTCGACCTTCGTTGCTTCCTCGCCTTCGACCGGCACCGCCAATGCGCAGGTGGTCTCGACGACGCTGCCCAATTACGTGCAGACGCCGCTCACCGCGGTCGTGTTCATCGCGGGGTTCACCAATACCGGGCCGATGACGACGCCGAGCGGCGGGTTAACAGTGGGCTCGACCCCGCAGCTCACGGTCGTGCGGCGCACGACTGACGGGCTGCAGCCGCTGGCAGGCGGCGAGATCATCGCCGGCACGGTCACCGCAGTCGTCTACGACGGCACGCGCTACCAGCTTGTGAGCAACATTAGCCCGTTCCCGATCGGCACCGTGCAGGACACGATCGCAACCGTCGCCGACAACGGCTTCCTGCTGCTCAATGGCGGGTGCGCTTCTACGTTAAATTTTTCCAGCCTGTGGGCGAAGCTCGGGTCGCCGGCGCAAGGCTCCTGCGGGACCAACCAGTGGCCTCTCCCTGACGGGAGGGGCAAGGTCATCGCGATGCTCGACAGCGGGACCAGCAACCAGCTCAACATCGTCTGCACCTCGACAGCAATGGGTACTGTGTGCGGTGCGCAGCAGAACACGCTGGTGGCAGGCAACATCCCAACCATCAGTGGCACGACCGGTGCGGGCTCGCCGCATGCGCACAGCGCGTTTGTCAACGACCCCGGTCATGCGCATGGGATTTCGCCTGCTGCTGTCACCGTAGGCGGCGCGGGGTCTGGCTTTGGCGCGACCGGCACGACCGGCACAAACTCGATCACGCAATCGCAGACGACGGGCGTGCACGTCAACAGTGCGAGCGGCGGTGCTGGCACTAACGACGTGACCGCAACCGAGAGCGCGCACACCCACAGCGTCTCGCTCGGGGCGGCGTCGCCCACATCTTTTAACACCGTGCAGCCGACGCTTATGCTAAACAGGCAGATCAAGTACTGAGGAGGTATTGATGGACTACAAGGCAACACGCAATCATTCGCCGAGCGGTCACGCGGGATCGCAGGACACGCAGATCCACCAGAAGGGCATGCACAACAAAGCGCCCGGCGCGCACGAGCCGCATCCCAAGGGGCCGAGCGTGAACGTCGGCGACCGGCCCAATCCCGGCTACGTGCCCAATGTCGGAGCGGGTCCCGGACCTAGAGCGGCATGAGCTTCCTCTCCAGTCTCTTCGGCGGCGGCCCGGCGGCGGGCGTCCCGACGCCGAGTTACGTATCACCTGCGCTGTACGGGCTGGCGATCCCGGGGCAGACGACGCAGGCTCCGACCGGCGCGATCGACCCGAATGCGGTCGGCGGTCAGTATTACGGTGGGGTCGGCAACCTCGGAGGCTACAATACCTATGGCAGCTTGCTGCCGCAGGCGATGGGTATCGGGCAGGGGATGGTCAATGACCCCTCGGCGATGCAGTATTTGCAAGGGGCGATAACGGGTTCCGGGCTCGGCACCGGGGCGGCATTCAATCAGTACGGAGCAGGCGCGAACCTGTACGGCTTGGGCGGGCCAACTATCCAGACTGCGTTTGATCCGCAGAATGCGCTCTACAATCGAACCTTGCAGCAGACCCTCGGCCAGCAGATGGGGTCGTTGTACGGTGCGGGCCTCGGCACGACCCCGCTCGGTCAGTCGATCCTCGGCAACACGCTCGGCAATTTCAACATCGACTGGCAGAATGCCCAGCAGGGGCGGCAGCTCGCCGGCCTGCAAGCGCTCAATCAACTCTACCCGACCGCGGCCAATCTGCAGGGAACGGCTGCGCCTCTATTCATGCAAAGCGCGGGCATGCCGTGGCAGGCCGGGCAGACGATCGGCGGTCAGGCGCTCAACACGCTTGGAGGTCTCGGCGGGTTTGGGACAAATGCAGCCAATATCCCGCAGATGCAGTTGCAGGACTACTACAACCTGATGGGCTGGGGCACGGGAGCGCAGAACCAAGCATTTCAACAAGCGCAGATGGCCGGAGTTACGGACCCGATGGCGATCGCCGGCGCGCAGAACGCATTCAATCAGAACCTGTTTCAAGATCAGCTGGCGCGGGCGCAGGCGTCAGCCGCCGAGACTGCTGGAGCCTGGGGCGGCATCGGCTCGCTGGTCGGTAATGTCGGCATGCTCGGCATGGGGCTAGGCCCGAAAGGGTTCAACCTTTTTGGTTCACCGCAGCAGACGAGCACGGCGCAAGGCTTGCAATACGGCGGCGAGATGCCTGCAGAAGGCGCGGTCGTCGGCGAGGGCGGACCAGAGTATTTCAAGCCGAAGGTGCCCGGCACCATCGTTCCCAATCCGCAGACGCAGGCGCAGATGGGGCAGATGCCCGGCACGGGCTGGCCTGGTGGCGGCAGCGGCATGCAGATGGCCGGCGGCGGCGATGGCATCTGGGCTCCGTTCGGGCAGCCGAATATCCCGCCTGAGAGCGGGATGGGCGGGCTCGGCGGTATCGGCACGTTCAAACCGCAATTCGGCCGCGGCTGGCAGTACGGGGGCGCGGCATGAGCTTCCTGATGGGGCTCGGCGGTTTTGGCTCCGGCCTGTCGCAGGGCATGACGCAGGGGCTGGGCACGCTCGACAAAATTCTCGACTACCAGGCCGAAGCACGGCTCGCACAAGACCCGGCTTTTGCGGCCGCGATCTCCGAGCAGCTCGGCACGCTCGGCGGCCTGGGTTCGATCCAGCAGTTCCTCAGCCAGCAGCCCTCTCCCGGCGGCCAGTCCGGTGCTGCCTCGCAGGCTGCGCAGCCGCCACCAGCCGCGGCGCAGGCTCCCGGCACCATAGCCGGCGCGTTCCCGCCGATGCAGACCGCAATGCAGATGGAGCAGCCTGCGGTCGCGCCTGGACAGCCCGGCGGTGCGCAGCGGCAGCCGTTTCCACTTGCCGTGGCACGCGATCCCGTTCACCAGGAGCTGGAGAGCACGCCGGGGCTCAAAGCACAGCTCGATCGCATCACGACCGCCGAGGTCGGCCGCGATCCGCAGATGCAGAAGATGTTCCAGGAGACGGTCATCAACCGCGCCGCAGCGGATAAAATTCCGCTAGCCAAAATTCTTTCCGATCGTAACTATTTCCCCCCGGCAACCTTCTTGCGCGCGCAGCGTGAGGGCGGCACCGGACAAGGCGTTTCGCCGGAAATGTGGGCATCGACCGCGCCGTCCAACCTGACCGGTTACGGCACCGGCAATGCGTCCATCGACCCGCGTACCGGGCGGCCGGTGGGCTTCGCCGGCGGGCCGCAGACCGCCATGCGCGGCGGTGAGCAGTACGGTATCGAGGGGCGCAATCTGCCGTGGGCGCGCAGCATGGGCTACGGCGGACCCGAGCGCACCGCGCTCGGCCGCGCCGGCCCGCAGGGGCCAGGCGGACAAGCGCCCGTGCCGCCGACTGTCGATCACGGCGAGCTGGCCAAGGCGACGACCAACCTGCGCGAAGGCAAGCCAATGCCCATGAACCAGCTCGCGCAGCTCATCGAGCGCAACGCTTCCGATGCCAGTCCATTGGTCAAGTTCCGCATGATGAAGAAGGCGCTCGGTCTGATGAACTCGGCCGGACAGACGCAATTCAATCAGGCGATGCAGATCATGCAGTTCCGGCAGAGAGAGCAGCAGCACGAGGACGTGCTCAAGCATCAACGGACGATGGAGGAGCTTGCGGCTGGCCGACAAGACCCTGAGAAACAGGCGGCACTCGCTGCAGCAAAGAAGGGGGCAACCGCAATCATCCAGTCGCGCCAGCGCGAGCTGTCCACGCTCAACACGCAGCTCGGCGCGATTGAGGGACAGACCCAGAATATGCTGGGCAACATAGACCGGTTGGCAGCCATTGCCAAAGAGGTTCAGATCACGGGCAGCATGCCAATTGATACTTGGATCAATAATATTAAGGCAAAGTTTGGTAACACCAACGCGCTCATGTACAAGGCGCAGCTTGATACGACGCGTCTCGATGTGAGCCGCGTGCTCAACAATCCGACTGGCAATGCGGCGCTGACAGAAGGCGCGCGCAAGGAAGCGCAGGCTTATCTGAACGGCGTGCTGACGCCAAAGACGATTGCAGCGTTCAAGGAATTGTACAGGGTCGACGCCAAGATCAAACGCGAAAGTTTAACGAACCAGATCAAGGCCGCAGAAAAAGACATCGAGGAATACGGCGGACATCGTACGACAGAACCGGCAGAGACAACCGCCGGTCAGGCAGCGCCGGCAACATCGCGTAAGATCGATCGTGAAAAGGCGAAAGCGGCCGGCTGGAGCGACGCAGAAATTGACGCTTATGAACGGGGGCAGTGATGCCCGAGCGTCCGCCGCTTTCAAGCTTCGAGGTTCAGCGCCCTCCGCTGTCCAGCTTTGAGGCATCCGAGCCGCCTGAGCAGAGCTTGCTGGAGAGCGTCGGCGAAAGTGCTGGCAAAGCCGCGAAAGCTTTTCCCGGCAGCGTCAAGCAGGCGGGTGAAGATCTGTGGAACCTCGTCATGCACGGTGACAAGGTCATCGCGCACATGCGTGAGAAGGGGTTCAGCGGGGTCGCCAGCGAGTTCAAGGATGACATCCTCGAGCATTACGGCTCGCTCGAGAAGGCCAAGCATACGTTTGAGACCGATCCGTTCCGCTTTCTGACCGATGTGTCGTTGCCGCTCACCGCCGGCGGCGGGATCGCGGCCAAGGGTGCACAGCTCGGAACGCGGCTTGGACGCGCGGCGATCCCGCGCGTCGCGGGATTGACGACGGGGGTGCCCGCAGAAGCGTTCCGCGTGGCAGGTGAGGCGGGACGCGCTGGCGGGCCGGAGGCAGCCCTGTTCCGTGCCGGACAGACTGGACAGTTGCCAGCGGGCACGCGCGCTGGCGAGCTAGCTAGTCCCGAGTTCAAGGCCGGCGAGCAGCTTGCGGCTGGAAGACCATCGAGCGGCGACCCGATTAAGGATTTAACGCGTCTGGTGACCCGGGGCACATTGGGCGGTATCGGTGCCACGGCGATGCATGCTGCTGGCATCCCCCCATGGGCATCGCTTCCGGTTGAACTGGCGGCGACGTCGCCGCGCCTGATGGGTGGAGCGGCTTACGGGCTCGGCGCTGCCGAGCGTGGCCTGGGCGGGTCTGCTGGTACGTTTGGCCGTGCGGCGGCAGGCGCCGCGATCCAGCAGCCGCGCGAGCTGCTCCAGCAGCAGGCACAGGCGGCGCTCAAAGACCCGGAGTTCAAGAAGGGCAAGGATCAGGAGCAGCTCAAGCCGGTGCGCAAGGTCGCCCGCGACCCCAATGCCGACAGCAAGGCGATGCAGGCCGCGCAGCGCGTGCTCGGCGGCTACCGCCCGATCAAGCTCACCGTGCGGCCTGAGCAGGGGGGTTATGGCGGCCCCGAGGGCGGGCAATCGACCGACGCCACCAGCGGGGTCGTATCCCGGCAGGAAGGGGGTCCAGTCGCGCCAGGGAGGGCGTACAGCGTGGGAGACGCACCGGGGGCTAGTGCGGATACCCCAAAGCCCGAAACGTTCGTCCCTGACGCTCCTACGGACTTGGCTGAGTTATGGGCGAAGCTACTCAAGGGAAAGGGGGTCAAAAAGACCCCCAAAAAGGGCAAGAAATTTAAGCGTAGCCGACCACACGGTCGTGCATAGTATACCGTTTGTCCGGTCGCCCGGCAGCGATCCGCCGTTTACGTGCAGCATTGATTTGGCGGCGCCGCGTGGGAGTGGCTTGGACTAGCTTGGCTTCGCGCTGCGCTTGCAGCGTATAGCTATGTGGGTCGACCGGGTGTTTTTTGTCGAACTGGATCAATGCGGCTTTGGCGATGCGGTGTTGAAGCGCACGCCAGCGATAGCCACCAGCATTGAACGTAGTAAATCCGGCATTTACGCGCACACGTGAATTTTGCTTGTCCTTTGGGAACAGTTCCTTGATTGAACGTTCAACTGCCAGCTTTTCCATACATTTGCTGGGCTTGCGACATTCGCCTGTTTCGATGTCAACAGGTTTGACATTGACCTTGAACTTAAACCACTCGACTTTTCGAGTATGAAGCTTCATAGTAAGTACTCCTCTCGCAGACACGCGAACAACTGCTGGCGATCTTGCTCGGTCAGTTCGCGTATGTGGCCGAGCAGTTCTTTCACAGGTTGTGAAATTTCGTTTGGCAACCTTTGACTGCGTCTAACGTTAGACACAGTTAGCGGTTGAATTTTATTGGTTCTCGCGCGTTGCTTGCGCATGCCTATTCTGGCCGCAGCACGCTCTTGCTCGACAGCGGCAGTAGGATTTTCAGCAGCGGCAAGCGCCATTATTTTTTGTGCATCGCGTTTGGTGTGACCGTCAAAACAACCTTCGTGCTTGTACCAAGTCCACCAATCTACTTTTGCTTCTTTCTCAACACGCTCGCGTAGCACTAACAACTGTGCTCCTACCTCGACCCGCATGTTTTGAGCTTTTATTCCAGCAAATAAAGCTTTACCCCAAAGGCTAGCAATTTCATGCCCTACAACACGAAGCGGTTGGCGGGCAAATTTAACTACTGCACCCACGCGTGCCTCCATATGTATGCGAACGGTGGCCGGGCCAAAACGGTCAGGCCCCGGCCCAGGCCACCTATCTCGCGCGAGAATGCTAAAGGAAATAGACCTGACCTAGCTTTATTCCAGCACGGAAATACAATAATGTCAACCGTATGAAACTACTCGTCATCGACAGCAAGCATTGTCACGGCCTAGACTTTGTCCTGCGCGCCCAGCGCGACGGACATCACGTGCGTTGGTTTTTCCCGAGTAACGATAAGAATAAATTCATCGGCGAGGGGCTTGTTACGAAAGTGCCGGATTTCCAGCCATCGCTCGCCTGGGCCGACCTTGTCGTGCTCACAGACAATACGACCTACCTCCACAACATGCACGCCGCACGTAAGGACGGCGTGGCCGTTTGTGGTGCTACGGTGGAAAGCAGCGAATGGGAGCTTGACCGCACCACGGGCATGCAGATGCTCGAAGAAAACGGTGTGCAGTGCCCCGCTTATAAGGAGTTCAATAACTACGACGACGCCATCCGTTTCGTAAAAATGCAGGCGCGGCCATTCGTCAGTAAACCGTCGGGCGACGCGGATAAGGCACTGAGCTACGTCGCGCAGACTGACACTGACATGCTGTTCATGCTGGAGCGTTGGAAGGCCTCCTCTAAGCTCAAAACCCCGT
>Ga0306920_100015336_pt1 | contig 10498 bp, 8 predicted proteins | sample flu12Cox44000170_FD_204666 | JGI IMG/M metagenome (GOLD analysis project Ga0306920, IMG submission 204666) | Lab enrichment of tropical soil microbial communities from Luquillo Experimental Forest, Puerto Rico - flux4day.12C.oxic.44.000.170 (v2)... | ecosystem: Environmental > Terrestrial >... | reverse complement strand
AGCCCGACGTGGCAACTTGTAGCGGAGTTGGACGGGTGCCTCGTGATGCACATGCCGAATTACGAGCAGAGCGGCGATTCGCTGTTTTATGGTGCAGGACCAAGATGGACTCCGCGCGCGTCGAAGAACTTCTCGCCCTACGCCGAAGTATTGTTTGGGGGCCGCAGGGTTACGCACGAAATCGACGACCTCGCTCTGCGTCAGAAACTGATGAAAGAGTGGAATGACGGGAGCGGGACTTGCCGCACTTTCCGAAGCGAAGCGATTGGTCGTTCGAGACGTCGAATAATGGGCCATGCCTGCAAGCGGGCGGGGGGGTGGACGTGGTGGTGACGAGACCATGTGCATGGCGGCTGATAAATGTGAAGTACACTCACACGTGGGTGTCGGATGTCGACATGATCCACCCACAGGACAGCATCAAGGTCACGACGGAAGCCGTACTGCGTATCGGTACCTGGTAGGATTCCCATTTAATCTAAGGCCGGCGAAGAAGCGGGCGACAGAAGTGCGCCTGTGCCGGGTGGCGGCCGGGTGTCTCTGGCGCCGGCGGGGATGAGAATGAAGTCGTGCACCGGATTCAGGGGCAGTTGTGCAACTATAGGGCTGGTCGTCGGGAGTGAGGGGGCGAATTGACCAAGCGAGTGTGGCGAATGTTGCGACGTGTGTTCCCGCGATGCAGCATGATCTCGCAAGCAATCGCTTTCAATTTGTTTCTGGCGTTTTTCCCCACGCTGCTGCTTGCGGTTGGGGTGGCGTCAACCTGGATCGGGAGCAAGACCGCACTGCTGGAAACGATCCGGAATTTCACGCAGTTCCTGCCACCGGGAAGCCAGGGAATTGTGACGGACTTCCTAGCGCGCGGAGGGCCCGACGCGTGGAAATATGCCTTGGCCGGGTGGGCGGGGACGCTATTGGGTGGATCTCAAGTAATGAAGCTGCTCATGGAAGGGATTCACCTTATTTACGGAGATGAGGAGCGAATCGGGTTCTGGCACCGGCAGTTTCGCGGCCTGCTGCTGCTGCTGATAACGATGGCCCCGATTCTGGTGGCGGGAATCCTGGGAGTGTTTGGCAGGCCGTTACGGCACTGGCTTACGGGAGAGCTGTGGAACAATGCACCCGTGCATGCCATGTGGCTGGTATTTTTTCCGGTGGCCGCGATGGTGCTAGCGATGCTGGCATTGACGGTGATTTACTGGGTGGCGCGGCCTCGCGAGAAACACTTGCGGCAAGTGCTGCCAGGAGCGGCGGTTGCGACGCTATTGTGGTGGCTAACGAATGCGCTGTTCGGGTTGTATGTGCGGCGGGTACCCTACAACCTGGTGTACGGCGGTTTGGCGGCGGTGATCGGTTTATTGGTCTGGATGCAGATTTCAGCCGTGATTGTGTTTTTTGGAGCAGCGTGGAATGCGGAGCAGGCAGTGAATCAGGACGGGTGAAAGCCGAGGCTCGGATGAAGACTGTGCAAGTGGAGTGCTATTCGGGGTACCAGGTGAACGAGCGGCCGGTGCGATTGAAGCTTGGGGAAGAAACGCTGGAAGTTGCGGAAGTGGAAGACCGGTGGTATTCGCCCGGCGAGACCTATTTCCGCGTTCGAGTGGCGAATGGCGACCGGTATGTGCTGAAGCATATAGAGGCCCAGGACGTCTGGAGCCTCGAAGGATTCCGAAGCGGGGCAAATTGAGTTGAAAGGGTGCGAGGAACGGTCGCTCGTTGACACGTAAAAACCTGGGGGGTATGGTCGAGGAGTCCCACCCGCGCTGTGACGACCTTGGAAGCGCACCGGTGCGCCAGGGAATTAGGTCCAAAATGGGGGCAAGGGCAGGGATGAGGCGGGTTCAGGTTTACCGAGAAGCGCAAAGCGGCTACCGCTATTGCTTAAGTCTTATTGCCGTGATTTTGTTCGTCGGGGCTGCGTGCGCGAGGGCGCAAGAGGCAGGAAGCGGCGCGACGACACCTCAAAGTGACCAGAAAACCAACCAGGCGAACCCTCCGGAACAGACAGAAAAAACAAGTCGTCCTGATACGAAGACTGAAGTTGCGACAAAGGACACCAACACAACATTCAAATTGCGTGTGAACCTGGTGCAGGTGCGGGTGGTGGTACGCGACGAAAACGGCAAGCCAGTCGAGCATCTTAGCCGCGAGGACTTCCAGATCTACGACCAGGGAAAGCTGCAGGTGGTCAGCACGTTCGGCACAGAAACACCGGAATCGCGGAGAGACAAAGCCGAAGCAGCGGCCAAGTCACAGACCGGCGAAGTGAGCGAGAAGGAAAACGCTCTGGTGGCCATGCCGCAACGGTTCGTGGCGCTGGTGTTTGACGACATACACCTGAGCAACTCCGACGCTACGTTCGTGCGCGTGAGCGCCAAGGCCCTGATCGAGAGCATGACACCGACCGACCGGATGGCAATTTACTCAACCTCAGGAGAGGTGACCCAGGAATTCACAAGTGACAAGGAAGCGCTGGAGCGAAAGATGATGGGCGTTACCGCGCGCCCTATGACGGGCACGACCAGCAGTGCCACGAACTGCCCGGACGTGTCGCATTACATGGCAGATCTAGCGCTAAACAAGAATGATCCCCGAGTCCTCGGCGTGGTGACGGACGAAGTGCTGCAGTGTCAGTTTCAGGGTGACAGAACGATGCTTTCAGCCGCACGAACGCTCGCTCAATCCGCGTTAACGCAAGAACTAACCGCCGGCGACACAGACAATTCATATGCCTACCGGCACATAGAAGACGCGATACGGCGACTCGGGGGAATGCCGGGAGAACGCATCATGGCGTTCGTCTCTCCCGGATTTTTGCTGACGACCCAGCAGCTGGACGAGATGGGAATCATCGACCGCGCGAATCGTGTCGGCATTGTAATCAACACGGTTGATGCGCGCGGACTCTACACTCCAGACGTAGGCGATGTCAGCAAGCCGCGGACGGAGACGGTGGTGACGGCGGGTTACAAGAGTACCTACCGAACGGCCGAGCAGTTTGAATCGCAGTTTGTGCTCGATGATTTGGCAGCGGGGACCGGTGGCACGTTCTTTCACAATTCGAATGATCTGAAGAGCGGGTTGTTAAGGGCGGGAGCGGCACCGGAAGTGACCTATGTGCTGGGGTTCTCGCCGCAGAACCAGAAACTGGACGGGACCTACCATGTTCTGAAGGTGAAATTGACAGGGAAGCAGAAGTACACCATCCAGGCGCGAAAAGGCTATTACGCACCGAAAAAGCTGAATGACCCACAAGAGCAGGCAAAGACAGAAATTCAGGAAGCAGTGTTTTCGCAGGACGAGATGATGGACGTGCCGTTTGATTTGCAGACGCAATATTTCAAAAGCGACCAGCCCGGTGCGCACTTGAGCGTTGTGTCGCACATCGACGTCAAGGGGCTGCATTTTCGAAAGGCCGAAGGCCGCAATTGGGATGACCTTATCGTAGCAACCGTGATTTTCGATGAGAACGGGAATTATGTGACCGGGGGAGAAAAAATCCTGGAGATGCGGCTACTGGACAAGACCTACGAAAGGCTGAGCCACACCGGGTTGACGATGAAGTCGAGTTTCGACGTGAAACCCGGGAAATACGTGGTGAGGCAAGTGATACGAGATTCCGAAGGCGCGCAGATGGCGGCGAAGAATGGGTCGGTGGTGATTCCTTTTTAGGAGTGGATGGAGGGCGTCATGATCAGCGAGAAAAGAAGCAAACCGGCGAGCAAGAGAATTGCGGCGCTAGCGGGAGCGGGCTTCCTGACATTGGTGGCGGGAATGACGCGTGCGCAGGAACCGGCAAAACCTGCGACGACAACCGAACAGATGCCGCCGGTCGCCCCGGTTATTAAGACCGAATCGCGGATCGTGTTGGTGGACACGGTGGTGACAGACAAGAAGGGCAATTACATCCGGGACCTGAGGCAAGAAAATTTCAAGGTATTCGAGGATAACAAAGAACAGACGATCACAAGCTTCTCCTTCGCCTCGGATCCCAAGATACAGCCCGCTGAGCAGAAGCATTACATCATTTTGTTTTTTGACAACTCGTCAATGACGATGCCAGATCAGATGCAGGCCCGGGCGGCGGCGGCGAAATTCGTCGAGACGAGCGGGGGAACGGACCGGTTGATGGCCGTTGTGAACTTCGGGGGAAGCCTGGTGATTCAGCAAAACTTCACCACGAACGTCGAGTTGCTCAGGGCGGCGGTGAATGGAATCAATTCTCCGCATATTGAAACGAACGGGCAGACAACCCAGCCGGTCACGGTGGCAACAACGGGGCTTGGATCCATCAGCAACGCAGAAGCGGACTATGGTGCGCGGACAATGCTCCTGTCGGTGCGCAGCCTTGCGAAAAACCTGCGTGCGGTGCCTGGTCGAAAAATGTTGATCCTGTTTTCCGCGGGATTTCCGCTGGACACGGAGCGCATTTCGGAACTGACCGCGACAATCGACGCATGCAACAAGGCGAACGTGGCGGTGTACGCGCTGGATGTCCGGGGATTAACGACCGGAAGTCCGACGGTCGGGCCAAATACAAGACTGAATCAACACGACAGCGACGGAAACCGCGCGGCGGTGATGGTGCGTGACGGGTCTCGTGAAATCCAGCCAAGATTGCTCGCCGCAGGCTATTCGGCTTCGAGTTTCTCTGGCGCGCAAAAGCCCGGTGGCGGAGGCGGTGCGGGCGGCGGAGCCGGCGGTGGACATGGCGGAGTACCCGGTGGCGGGACCGGAGGCACAGGCGGAACAAGTGGGACGGGCGGAAGCAAAGGCGGGACGGGCGGAGGCAAAGGCGGGACGGGCGGTACGGGAGGAACAGGCGGAGGCAAGGGGGGAACGGGCGGCACGGGGGGCGCCGCGGGCGGTGGCGGCGGACGTCCAGTCAATACGAATTACTCAAACTACTACGCGAACCCGATGAATCAGCCCGGAGTGCTCTTGCCCCAGCTTCCGCCATCAGCGAGCATTAATCAGCAAATGCTGCAGATGCTTGCCGAGGGCACCGGGGGGTTCGCGATTTTTAATACCAACGATCTGCTGGGCGGACTGATAAGGATGGCGAAGGAGCTGGAGGAGTTCTACGTGTTGGGATACGTGCCGGCGGCTTCGCAAGAGGGCAGCTGCCATTCCTTGAAAGTGAAGCTGAACAAGAGCGGAACGGAGGTGCGGTCTCGCAGCGGGTATTGCAATACCCGCGCGACGGACCCGCTTGAAGGAAAACCGCTCGAGAAGCAGATGGAAGCACAAGCAGCCGGGGGACAGGGAGGAACGATTCACGGAGCGATGCAAGCACCCTATTTTTATACCGGGCCGAACGTGGCGCGCGTGAACTTGGTGATGGAGATTCCGGGTGACTCGGTTGCCTTCAACAAAGACAAGGGAAAATATCACGCGAACGTGAACGTGCTTGGCGTGGCCTACAAGTCCGACGGGTCCGTGGGAGCGCGATTCAGCGACAGGCTTAATTTTGATCTCGAGAAGGATGAGTGGAAGGCATTCACAAAGCAGCCATACCGGTACCAGAACCAGTTTGATGCCGCACCCGGAAGTTACAAACTGGCGGTAGTGCTCAGCAGCGGGGGAGAAGGGTTTGCGAAATTTGAGTCGCCGCTGCAAATTGACGGCTACGACGGGAAGAAATTCACTCTGGGAGGCGTCGTGCTCTCGACCAATCTCCAGAAGGTGGATGAGATTCCGACGGAAGTGGACGCAACCCTGCTTGAGGACCGCACACCGTTAATCATCAAGGGCATGCAGATTAATCCGGCGGCGAACTACCAGTTCAGGAAGACGGACAACGTGACGCTGTACTCGGAATTGTATGAACCGCTCTTAAAGACGGATCCGGCGACGAAGGTTGTCTCCGGCTACCGGATCTTCGATAAAGCTACAGACAAAGAGGTGTTTTTCACTGGCGGCGTGCCGCTGGATAGCTTCGTGCTGAAAGGCAATCCGGTTGTGCCTTTTGCGCTGAGAGTGGAAATTAAAGACCTCGCGCCGGGGAATTACCGGCTGGTGCTGCTGGCCGTGGACGGACAGAATAATCAAGCACCGATGCGGCCCGTGGAATTCACAATGAGCAACTAGGGTGCGGACCCCGGCCTCAGGATCGGGATGACGGAGGGGTCACCGGTGGCTATCTTTTGGGAAACATAGCCACTTGGGCGGAGCAACTTTCCCGGCCCGACAGGGTTAATCTGACGCATATGCCGCGAGAACTTGCGTCCGTCGAGGCGAATCCTCGGTACCGGAAGCCCTGGCCACGGGCCGCCGAAATCTGTTTGACACCTCGCGCAGGGTTCGCCCTTCTGATAGCTTTTTCGTGCATTACGACGCTGGTAATCGATCTGCCGTCGCTCGCCGCAGCGGAATCCGCGGACAAAAAGTCCAAACAAGACTCGGTCCTCAAGGGATTGCCGATCACGGAATTGAGCGCGGATGAAGCCATTCAACACGCGCTCAATCGGTTGGCTTACGGGCCGCGACCCGGAGAAGCGGAACACATCCGCCAGATGGGTTTGGCGAAATGGATCGACCAGCAACTGAGTCCAAAATCGATTGACGACAGCGCGGTCGAGGCGCGTTTGAGCGGGTATCCGACGCTGCGAATGTCGACTGCACAGCTGCTTGCGGAGTATCCGAACCCGAAACAGGCAGCCAAGTCAGCGGCGCAGCCTAAGCAGGAATTGACGCCGGTCGAAGCCGCACAAAAACAGGCGGACGACGCGATCACGGCAATGGCACGCGAAATGGACCCGAATGACGTGGCCGGCGGTACCGCGAGCGCAAACAAGATGAGCGCCTCGTCGGCCACCCCGGCACCTGACACGCCGTCACCGATGAAGCTGAATCCGGCCACGCGCGGCTTGGGAAAGAATGATTCGTCGAACATCGAACCAAATGCGGTGCCGAAAGCCATTTCCGACGACAGCAAGAGGCCCGCTCGAGTTGTGGAAGAGCTCGCAATGGCGAAGACCACGCGCGCAATTTACAGCGAGCGGCAGCTACAGCAGGTGATGGACGACTTCTGGTTCAACCATTTCAACGTGTTTGCGGGAAAAGGTGAAGTGAAGTGGTATCTCACAAATTACGAGCGCGATGTGATTGAGCCGCACACACTCGGTAAGTTCAAGGACTTGTTGACGGCGACGGCGAAGAGCCCGGCGATGCTCTTCTATCTGGACAATTACTTGAGCGTGGATCCGAACGCGCAGGAGCGCTTGGCGGCGCAGCGGGCGATGCGGCAGCAGATGCGGCGGCGGCCCTACGGTTACCCGCCGAAACCGGTGCCGGCCCAGAACAAGAAGAAACAGGAACGAGGGCTGAACGAGAATTACGGGCGGGAGTTGATGGAATTGCACACGCTCGGAGTGGATGGCGGGTACACGCAGAGGGACGTGACCGAAGTGGCGCGGTGCTTCACGGGCTGGACGATCGAAAAACCGCGCGAGATTGCGAAATTCAAGTTTGACGACAAGATGCACGACCCCACACCGAAGACGGTGCTGGGGAAGAAGATTCATGCCGGCGGCATGAAAGATGGCGAGCAGGTGATTGATATGCTCGCGAAGCATCCGAGCACCGCGAAGTTTATCTCGACAAAGCTGGCTCGGCGGTTTGTTTCCGACGACCCACCGCCCGGGCTTGTGGAACGCATGGCAAAGACATTCCAGAAATCCGATGGAGACATTCAGGAAGTGATGCGCACGATGATTTATTCGCCGGATTTCTGGACCAAGGAAACTTACCGGGCAAAGATCAAGACACCTTACGAATTGGTGATTACCTCGGTGCGGGCGCTGGGTACGGACGTGGACACGCCGATGCCGCTCGTGCAATGGGTCGCGAGAATTGGCCAACCGCTTTACCAGTGCCAGCCGCCGACAGGATATTCGGACAAGAGTGAAACCTGGGTAAATACCGGCGCGCTGCTGAACCGGCTGAACTTTTCACTGGCGCTGGCAGGGAACAAAGTGCGCGGGTCGCGAAGCGACGTCGGGGCGCTGCTGGGCAGCGATGTAGAAAAGGATGCGAAGTCTGCGCTGGACCGTGCTGTGCTTGTGTTTTTGGGAGGCGAAGCCGCGCCTGGCACCGTGGATACGCTCGAGAAGCAGTTGGAGAATCCGCAGGTGGTACAAGCGAAGCTGGATGATCCGGTGAAGCAGGTTGATCTGCGAGTTGTGACCGGACTGGTGCTGGGGGCACCGGAGTTTCAGAGAAGGTAGTTTGGAGCCCGCATGACAAAGGGATGTTGCGAAGGTGTCAGACCCGCGAGATTCTCGCGACGTTACTTCATGAAGCAGGGCGGCGTTGCGCTGGTCGGCCTGAGCACGATGCCAGCGTTTCTTCAGCGTGCTGTCGCTTCGACTCCGGGAGCAGGGAAGAAGCAGCTGATTGTATTGTTCCAACGTGGCGCTGCCGATGGATTGAATATTGTCGTGCCTTTTGCTGAGCGGAACTATTACCGGATGCGGCCTTCGATCGCGATTCCGCAGCCAAAACCGAGCGGCGGTGACGCGGCCATCGACCTGGACGGATTTTTCGGATTGCACCCGAGCCTTGCACCGCTGGAGCCTCTTTTCCACAAGAATCAATTGGCGATCGTCCACGCGGCGGGGTCGCCCGATCCGACGCGGTCGCACTTCGATGCGCAGGATTACATGGAGTCAGGGACGCCGGGAATCAAGTCAACCGAAGACGGCTGGCTCGATCGCGCGGTGGGCACCATCCCTGAAGAGAAGCCATCGCCGTTTCGAGCGGTGGCGATGGGGCCAAACTTGCCACGCATGCTGCAAGGAAAGACGGGGGCGATCGCGGTGCCGGACTTGCGCCAATTCAAGGTGCAGCCGCAGTCACCGACCATGACGAACGTGGTCGAAGGCGGGTTCGAGGCGATGTACGCGCAAACCGTGGATCACGCGCTGCACGGAACGGGCACGGAAACGTTTGAGGCGATCGACCTGCTGCGGAAGATCGACACTTCAAAGTTTCCACCGGAAAACGGCGCGGATTATCCGAAGAGTCCGATCGGGCAGCGGCTGCAGCAGATCAGCGTGATGAGCAAAGCCGACATCGGCGTGGAAGTGATGTTCCTGGACTGCGGGGGCTGGGACAACCATGTGAACGAAGGCGGTACACAGGGTCAGCTTGCTAACCTGCTGAGGGACCTTGGCCAATCACTCGCGGCATTTCATCAGGACATGGGCGATCGCATGGATGACATCGTTGTCCTAACGATGAGTGAGTTTGGCCGCACGGCCAAGGAAAACGGCAACCGTGGAACGGACCACGGCCACGCCAATTGCATGTTTGTGATGGGAGGCGACGTGAAGGGCGGGCGCGTGTACGGAAAATGGCCCGGGCTGAACGATCACCAATTAAATGAAGGGCGCGACCTTGCTTTGACGACGGATTTTCGTACTGTGGTTGGTGAAATTCTCGTCCGTCACCTGGAGGTGAAAGACCTTGGGCCGGTGTTTCCCGGATTCGACAATAATCCAAGAAAATTTACCGGTTTGATTCGGACGTAGGCTTGCGACCGGGTAGCCGGGCTACCGCACTCCACGCTACAGCTCGCGGATCCAGATGTTGCGGAAGCGCACGGGATTGCCGTGATCCTGCAGCGCCAGCGGGGCTTTGTCCGGACCGGGTTTATAGGGCGGACGCGCCTTGTTCGCTGTGGGACCCGTAAGTTCGACGTTATCCTGCACGAGAACACCGTTGAACAAAACCGTCACTCGCGCGGGACGAAGTAGCTGTCCTTGGGAATCGAATCGCGGGCCGTGAAAGACGATGTCGTAAGTTTGCCACTGCCCCGGAGGCCGGGCCGGATTGACCAGAGGCGGATACTGGCCGTAAATGGCCGAGGCTTGGCCATCCGCATAGGTCGTGTTGTCGTAAGAATCGAGCACCTGAATCTCGTAATCGCCCATCAGAAAGACGCCGCTATTACCGCGCTCCTGGCTCTCGCCTTTGGGCGGAACCGGTTCAGAAAACTCAACGTGAAGCTGGCAATCGCCGAAGGATTTTTTCGTGTGAAGGTAGCCGGTCTTCGGAATGACCTCGACGTAGCCGCGCTCGACTTTCCATAGAGCCGGACTCTCATCCTTCGCAGCCCATTGGTCGAGGTTGCTGCCGTCAAACAATACGATTGCGTCCGATGGAGCTTTTCCGGGCGACTCCTGTGTGCTGGATGTGCCGGGTGTGATGACCGGAGGCACCGGGCGGTCGGGATCGTGAATCTTCCACCGGGTGTCGACCTGGCTGAACGCGCACGGGGCGAGGTTAAGCAGAACGACCCCACATAGAATTCGCGCTATTTGCGTTCGCATAGCCGACACCTCTCCACGGTTGCGAACGAATTCTAACATTGAGGGCAGGCGGATAGCGCCCGCCGAGCTAGCCTTTCGCGATTGCGCCAGAAGCTTTGCGTCGTTCGAAAAAGAGGCCGCCCTTCGCCGGGCGGGCTGCCTCCCAAATCTACTCGGCAGCGCTT
>Ga0306920_100015335_pt1 | contig 10498 bp, 10 predicted proteins | sample flu12Cox44000170_FD_204666 | JGI IMG/M metagenome (GOLD analysis project Ga0306920, IMG submission 204666) | Lab enrichment of tropical soil microbial communities from Luquillo Experimental Forest, Puerto Rico - flux4day.12C.oxic.44.000.170 (v2)... | ecosystem: Environmental > Terrestrial >... | reverse complement strand
CTCCCAGCACCACTTCCAGCCGCTCCACCGGTGGACGATAGTTGTAAAAAATGATGGCGGCGTCCGCGGTCTTGGACCAGGGACAAGCAACCCATTGTCCGTCGGCTTGTTCATAGTAGATGCCCGGTTTTTTCAATGGCTTGGAGCGGGCCAGCTTGATGCCCCCGCAACACGATGGCACCTTGGGATCATCGGCACGGTAGGCGAACAGAAACGGACACTTGCGGTCCTGGGGACGGCGGACGCTGTCCTGGCTATCAAACGGATCAGCCCGTAGGGCGTTGGCGACCACCAGCTCCGTGATGCTGCAGATTTTGACACTGCCGATGGCCACCAGAGCCCGGTTGGAGCCTTGCTCGGCAAAGGTCTTGTAGAGATTTTTGGCGACGCTCTGATCCGGCGCTCCGGTCTCGGCATTGGGGGCAGGCACCAGATGCTGCTGCAGAAATTGTGCCTTGCGGCGGGCGACCAGGCCGGGGGCGGAGATGCCGTTGAGAAGCGTACCCTGCATGAAGGCATCGCTGTCGGTGACCCAGGCCTCATCGCCGCTGCGGCGAATGCCCAGGCACACTTCCAGGTGCTCGCGGCGAAACAAATCCCAGAAGCTATCCGGCTCCTTGCCAAAGAGCAGGCCGGGAAGGTCTTGGGGATTGACCCGGTGATGCTGGATCAGGTAATCGCAAATCTGGGCCAGCGTGTCCAGGGACAGGTAGCGGGTCTTGTTGGCCATGAGGGTAGCCACCTGATGCCGCTCCAGAGAGGTATGGTCGGTGATATTCTTGATGATGCCGCGGCGATTGACGCGGTGCTCATCGAGAATTTCCTTGAGGCGAAAATTTAATTTCATGGCCGGTCCTTGGAAATCGCGGAAAGCAAAGGGGCACAGGCCCAATTTTACGGAAGAACATCTTCCATCACGGGTCGCAAGTTCCGTCTCAAGGGCAGGACCTAGGGAAAGCTATTTTACCTGATGGACATGCCGGCTTTCCAGTAAAATCCCAAATCAGATTCATAACCATCTTAAATATCAATGACTTATATTCTCTCTTTCCGCGGCTGCCGTTGCCGGCCACGGATACATCGCCGGTCATGCCCGCGGCTTATTAGATAGTTTAGCGGTAGCATTTGACCTTGTCAGGGCGGATAAAACCATATTGCCGATTTTTTTCTTGACAACGGTTTTGCTCTTTGGCATGCTGCATTTGTTGGATCCCTCCCTCCTCTCCAGGAGGCACACCATGAAACCGCGTTCCCCAGATTCATACATCGACGCCTTTGTCGATTATCTGAATCGTCTGCTGGCTCGTTCCGGATTTCTCCGGGGTTATGTCCAGGCCGCCATCCATCAAGGCAGGGTGGAAAAAGTGGAGCTCAAGCTGTTGCCACCCCTGAGGCTGGACGCCGCGGCCCGGCCCTGCCGCCATTCGCCGGAGGAGCTGCGGCGGCTCTTTCACCACCGCCTCCAGAGAACGCTCAAGCTGCAGTTCGATTTCGGCAGCGTTGTGATCGAAGTCGATCAAAGCAAAATCAAGAGGTCGTTTTTCACCATCCAGTCCCTTCCTGAGGAGAAGGGATACATGGGCTTGGTATTTCGCCGCGCGCCGCCGCGGCGTCGCCCGCTCGCGCGCCGCCTGGTGCGGCGCTAGGTTTCGTTGCCCCGCAGAATAGAACGGGGCTTGAAACGAACAGTGTTGTAAGACTGCAACGACCGGCGCAGGCAATGCGAGGTCGGCCTTTACCTACTCCTTCGTACTCGAGCGAAGGATCCAGGTTCAAGGCCGGCCTCGTTTTTTTTCATCACTGACCTTGGGTGATGCCAAGAAAAGCGAACCCGCTCATCACCCGATTGTCCTTACCAAAGGACCCTTCTGGAAACGGAACAAGACATGACCAGCACATTTGAAATCCATGCTGGCTTGGGGCCGGGAGAAGAGACGGAAAAAATCCGACAGGCACCGGCAGCGACCTTGGCCCCGCTGGTCGTAGGGCCGGCCGATACGTTGTTGCTTGCGGTGGATGCGGAAACCGTGCAGCCCACGGCGGTGGACAACGCATCCCAGGCACTGGCCATTTTCCGCATAGTTCGCCGCCGCCGAATGGGAAATGCCCTGGCCATGATTTCCCAGGCGAAAGACATCCTGGTCAACGGCCTTCCCGCCTTACCCCTGGCGATCCTCGCCGCCAAGGATTCCATCACTCTCGGCCCCGGCTGCCTTTGCTATGTCACCGAACGCATCAAACCGTTTGTCGGTCAGCCCAGCGGCGAACACCTGACGCAAAAATGCCCCTTCTGCCGGCTGCTTACCGATTCGTCCAGCCGAGTTGTTACCTGCATGTGCGGCGCCGCCTATCACTGGGAAACATCCGAAAGCCATCCCAATACGCCTGAAAATGATCGCCTCCGCTGCTTTGAAAAAATCCAGAACTGCCTGTCTTGTGGCCGGCAGCTCGGCAAGGAAGAAACGCTCGTTTGGGACCCCGCGACCTTATGAACGCACTGCTCATGAACCCTGTGGAACGGGATTCTGATCCTGTCCGCCTTCAATGGCGAACCTGGAAAGCGGATGCTTGTGACTCCCCGGAGTTGCCGTTTCTCAAGGCCCAAACCGCGCATTTGAACGAACGCATGGTTGCTGTCCTTGGCCTCGGTGCGGTTGGCGGCCGGTGCTTGCTCATGCTCGCCCGACTCGGCGTGGGCACCTTGCTGGGAGTGGACCCGGACAGCTATGGGCCTGAATCCTGGCGAACGCAGCCGGCCGTTTTTGGGGAAGCGAAGTGCAAGGCCTGGGCACTTGGTGAAGAAGCCCACACCATCAATCCCGCCATCCGTGTGCTGTGCGGGCGCGGTTTCGCTCAGGATGTGCCGTTGAAGTTGCTCCGATGCGCCGATGTTCTGGTCGTGGCCGGCGACAACCTCGAAGTCGTCGTATGGGCCGGTAGCATGGCGGCGGCACTCGGCAAGCCCCTTATTCAAGGCGCGGTGCATGGCGAAACTCGCACCGCTCTCGTTCGCGGTTACGATCTGAGCGATCCGGAGAACGTTTGTCCCGCCTGTGCCCTGGGCCGGCGTGAATGGGCAATACAGGCAAGCCGATTTGGCTGCGATCCGCAAACGGCCCGCGCCCGGGGCCGAGAGCCGACGCGGACCTTGCCGACGATTTGCAGCACCGCCGCCGATCTGACGGCCTCGGAAACGTTGAAATGGTTGGAGGGGAAAGAGCAACACGCCTTGCGCGGCCAGGAATTGGCCCTGTGCCTGCAAACCTACCGCCAGTTTCGAACCACCCTGCCGCGAAACAAACAATGCCGCTGTCCGCATCGCCGCTGGCAGCTGGTGGATCTGGACAATGACGAAACGACGCTGACTGATCTCGCCAAACAGCTAGGTTTTTCCGGCGGCTTCCAGGTACGAGCAGAACAACCGTGGATCCGGTTTGCCATCTGTTCAGCGTGCGATCGGCAAACTCCGATCCTCCGTTTCGCGGCGTTTGGTTCCGATGTTGGCCAGTGCAGCTGCGGTCAACAACTGCACGCGGCGCCACTCGGATCCTGTTCCGTGATTCCAGGTTCGGATCTGCAGCAATGCCTGGATTTGCCTTTGCCGCAGCTAGGTTTGGAAAACGGAACCGCCGTTGGTTTGAGCCAGGCGGATGACTGGACCTATTTCTTCTTGCCCGGCGAACCGTGGATTGATTCCAGTTGCCATAACCACCAGGGCTCGAAGACTCGCCCTGGGGCCCGCAAGCCCGAAGACGAGTCTTCGAGCCTACGGGGTGATCAATGAGGAAATAATCATGACCCAGTCAACTGTCATTAACGATCGGATGACCCGGCATCAGGAAATGCTGGAAAGAGCTCTGTCGGTCAACGGCGGCGGCCGGGACTGGCGTGGCTGGAAAGAAGCCGGCGCCATGGACGTTGTGGACCTGGCTGCCAAGGCGCCGCGTCTGGAAATTTTCAGCATGGATCTGACGGGGGATGCGCACTTCACCTACGGCATTCGCATGCCGGTGCCGCGCTGGCCGGAACAGGATCGCCTTTTGATTAGTCCCGCCGCCGTCTTCGACTTGCATTACCAGGAGGAATGGCGCTGGACGTGCCCGCCCGGCTGGCTGCCGCTGGGGCTGTGGGAGCCAAAGGATATCTTCCATCCCAACTGCCGGCCATCGCGGCGCGGCGCCATCTGCCTGGGAACCATCCAGCCCGGCTGCCGGCTCACGGAAATCATCATGCTCGGCTACTACACCCTGACCCTTCAGGATTTTGTCCTGAACGAGGCCGACCCGCACGGTGTCATGAATATCCAGGCCTGTGAATTCTACCGCAATCATCCGGAATACCTGCCCCTAACCAGGGCCGGCCTCTTCGACCCCTGGGAAGGAGGACCAGCATGACCGTTCTCTTGGAAGAAAAACGTGGCCAAAAACGGGAGTCGGCCGCTGCCGGGTGGGAGTTGATTCGTAGCCCCGGCGGCTGGTTGACCTGGAAACGTCCTTTCACCGGAGACGACATGGAGGTTTTGCCCCACGCTAGCTGGGCCGGCCCAATCAAGCTGGTGAATATCCGTGGCCGGCTCGAGCAACGAATCGAAGTGTTTCCCGGCAGCAACCTGGAACAGCTGGATGAAGAAGCGGCCCTGGATTGCATGGCCCTGGTGGAAGACCTGCAGCGGCTGAGTTGGTTTCGCGCTCCGGGAAAATGCGATCCGGACTGGCAGCCCCCGGCGGCCGAGGTCCTGGTCGGTTGGCTGTCTGATGCCGGCATCGAGTGCGCCGTCGATCAAGACAAAAACGTGCGTTTCACCCGCAAGCGACGCGGCTGCGACGGCCAGGTCAAGATCACCCGCGGTCCCGCGCTATTGCGGCTGACGTTGCCGCTGGGCCGCTGGCAAAAACTGGATCCTGACGTCGAAAAAGTGATGCTCCACCTGGCGACTCTGGCCAACGCCAGGAGCCGGCTGGTGCGGATCGCCTGGATTTCGGAGGACGACACGCGCCGCTGTGAGGCGCAGGTGGATTTGACGGAATTGCCCGAGGCCACGGAGCCAGGCCGTGAAAGAATGTGGCGCGCCATGCTGACCATGGCGGTCGCCGGCACCGAGCTGGCTCTGCGACAGCTCGGTCTGGAGCTGCCTCTTCTTGCCGAGCCGGGCAATCGTGAGCTGGTCGATTTGTTTTTGAACACTTTTTGAAAGGAGGTGTGCGATGCGTTTACAGAACGCACTCCCGGAGGCAACGGTGGTTGATCCGATTTCGTTCACGGCCACCGACGTCACCGGAACCAATGTGCTCGAATTTTCGGCAGTCGACGGCTACCGAAACGCCGGGGACATTGCCATGAGCGTGGCCGAGGCTATGGAATTGCCGCTCAATACGCCCTGGGCACTCCGGGACGATGAGCACGCACGGATGCTCGAGGAAGCTTCCCCGTTGGGAAGCCAGGTTAATCCAGGGGCCAAGCTGGTCGTTATCCCGAAGAGCCATCTGGGATAAGCCGGTCCCGCACAAGGGTGGGCGGTGCGCCCAACCGCCCACTCACGCCCAACAATTGCGGCGAGCGTCGAGGCGTGAGCCCGACGAGTTTGTGCTGCTCCACGTCGGGCTTACGCCTCGACGCTCGCCAACTTTAAGGAGTTGTGGAATGAAAACCGTGCAAACCACTTCGGGCGAAGACCTCATGGTCAGCCTGGTGGCCAAAAACGATGACAACGAACGCTTGCTGGCCCGCGCTCCGGTGGCAGTGCGCGACCTGACTTTGGCACGCGATGAAACCTGGTGCCGGGGCATGAGAGCCGGTGTCCTTGGACCGGACCTGTCGGCCCAGTCGCTGGCGGTGTTGGCGGGTGAGAATAAAGGGTCCGATCAGTTGGCCGGCTACTTTGTCGAGCTCAAGGACGGCGACCGCACCTTTCGCCGTCATTTCACGGTCAGCAGCCTGTCTCATGTCGCCCACCGTGCGGCGGTTGAACTGGTCAAGAAAGAATCCCTGAAGGAAAAAGATACCTTCACCTATTACTTGAGCGCGGTGAGGCCGGAACAAAAAGCGGTGGCCGAAACCAACGGCGTCGCCGCCAAGGTCAAGCACAAACCCGTGCTGCCGGTATTCGAGCCGGCGCCGCTGGCCGAGTTTGTGGCCAATAGCGAACCGCATTACGGCTGCTGGACTTCCGAGGAAGAAGAGGAAAACTTCATGCCGGCCTTTGTTTCCAGAGAGGTCTGGCAAGAAGGTCAGGAGCAGGCGCGGCGCGGCGGGGAACAGGAATCGGCCGCAGTCTGGACCGGCCGGCTTTTCCGCGATACCGTCTCGCCGGAACTCTTCCTTGTCCTGGATGCCTGTCTGGAGGCGGAGCATGCCATCGAGGAAAAGTTGGCGGTGACCTTTTCCGGCGACACCTGGGGCCGGGTGCGGGAAGTTCTGGATATTCGCAGGAAGCGGCTGAATCGGCCTCACGAGCGCATCCTCGGCTCGGTGCACGGCCATCCGTTCATGCCCGAAGCCGATGACAAAGGCCGGCGCATGTGCGAGCTGTGCGCCACGGCCAAGTTTTGCACGCGGACCACGGCCATCGCCAGCCCGGCCGACCTGGACTGGCATCGCTCCGTGTTCGCCGCCCAGCCCTGGGCCATCATGCTCATCTGGGGAATGAATGCTCGAGAGCTCCCCGATTGGAAACTGTATGGACTTTGTGACGGTACGCTGAGCCCGCGCGGCATTCGCCTGCTCAAAAATTGAGAGGAATCCATGCGGAAAACAAAGAAACTGCCCGAACAGATCACGACGCGGATGAGAAAGGATAAGAAAATGGCGACTCTCCTGGACCACTTCCAACAAATCCTGGGCAAAGAGCAAAATTCATTGCTCAACGTGATGCTGGACCCCAAGAAGCCGCCGGAGGTCCGCGCCAAGATGCTGGTCGATGTCCTGCACAGTAATAACCAGCCGATCTTCCACCAGGCGCTGCTGACCGCGCTGTTGCATAAGATCGCCAGCGAGGCGCCGGCCGCCGAGGTCGCCCAGCTCAAAGAGCAGCTCCAGCAAACGCTCGCCGACCTGGAACAGGGTCCGGTCCGGCCAGGTACCTTCATCGGTATGGTCGGCAACGGCCTGCCGGGACCCAAGCCGAAAGTCCATGTCACCACGCCGGATGGCAACGAGCGCTTTCCGCTCCTCCATCCCAATCTCAAGGCCGACGATTTACTCCCCGGCATGACCGTGTTCCTCGATCCCAAGGGATCGATCGTCCTGGGCGTGGACGATACCTTGCCCACCGTGGGCCAGGAAGGAACTTTCCTCCGCTGCCTGGATGATGGCGTCGTTGAAGCCAGCATCCGCGACGAAAGACTGATGCTGTACGGCTCACAATCCGTGCGGGATTCCGTCTCGGCCGGTGAGCTGAAGAAAGGCGACCGTCTCCTCCTGTGTCCGCGCCGGCAGTTTGCCTTCAAGGCGGTGCCGGCGGAATCCGATCGCCGCCATCGCTTCCTGGATCGCAGCAGCGTGCCGGACGTTATCGCCAGCCGAGATATCGGCAAGCCGCACTGGGTGCTGGGCTACATGATTCAGCGCACGCGGATTCTGTTGTTCCGGCCCGATCTGCTGGAGCGATTCGATCTGCGGCCGCGCTTCTCCGTCCTCATGACCGGGCCAACCGGCTGCGGCAAAACGCTGACCATCAAGGCGTTCCTGCGCGAATTCGACCGCCTGGTGGTCGAGCGCACCGGCCGGCAAGACATCGGCAGCCGCGTCATCCGCGTGAAGGTTTCTGAATTGCTGAGCGAGTGGCTTGGACGCAGCGATAAGAACATCGAAGAATTGTTTGACGATATTCAATCGATTGCTTCTGTTCCTGTGGAAACCGAGCACGGCGCGGAGATGCTGTTGCCCGTGGTGGTGATCCTGGAGGAAGTCGAAGGGATCGCGCGCCGCCGGGGCGAGCAGGAAGCCGGCGTTTATGACCGAATCATCGGCACCTTGCTGCAACGATTAGACGACACCACGGCCGACCTGGGCAAGCTGCCGCTCATCCTGATCACGACCTCGAATCGCCCCGACCTGATCGATTCGGCCATGTGGCGTCGCCTGGCCGGCGTCCGGGCCATCTACCGCCGGCTGGACCGCGAAGGACTTGCTGCGGTGCTCGGCAAGAAACTGAAGCCGCACTATCCGTATGTTTCGCGCAACGGTTACTCAGCGGATCAACTCCGCCGCAAGGTCATCGACCAGGTGGTCGCCTTCCTGTTCAGCCCCAATGGCCAGGACAACGGCCTGGTTGAGATCACCTTTCGCGACGGCAAAAAGACGGTCAAGCATCGCCGCGATTTCCTGACCGGCTCGATTGTCGAACAGGCAGTCGCCAATGCTATCGACCAGACGGTGTTCGCCGCCGAGGAAGAATCATGCCCGGAAGTGGGCCTGACGGCGCTGGGCATCATCGAAGCCATGCAACGGCACATCGACGGACTGGCGGACAACCTCACCGCCCACAATGTGAATGATTACCTGGATTTGCCGGAAAATGTGCAGGTAGCCAGCCTGCGCCGTTTGCGCAACCCAACCGGCGCGCTCGCCAACTTGATTGCGGAGGATTAGACCATGATGCCCATAACTCCGGTGCTCAATCAGGTGCTTTCGGACAATCAGGTCCGGGTGATTCAGCCACGCAGCCATCTTGTGCAGTTGGCCGCTGTGCCGGTTGGCCTGGATTTCAACAAAACTTGCAGCAATGTGTTGTTCCGGCGGCGGACCGAGCAGAACACCTGGGATGCGTTTGTTGACGAGGATCTGTCCTACACCGGCCGCGATGCCACCAAGGCCAGACTGTTCAGCGGGGCAGGGCAGCGTCGCTGGCTGGCTCTCATTCCTCCGACGCCGTTGCCGGACGACATCAATGAAGCCATCGTCCGCGTGCTGGCCTGGCTGGATAGTCCGATGTGCAATCAACTATCGCTGGTGCAAAAGGCCCCTGTATTAAGCCGGCCCGGCGAGCTGGAGCCAGCCCTGGATCGGCACGCTCGCTTTTTGACCGAGGAGGAGTTGGGCGAACCGTTCCTGGAACCATTGTCGTGCCAGGCCGAGGCGGTGTTGCGGACGGCGGAAATTGTCACTCGTTCCTTGCTTCCTGTCAGTCCGTTGTTGTGGGGTCCATCGGGTTGTGGCAAAACGCGAGTAGCGCGCTGGGCAGCCGCTCGACTGGTGCGCAAGGGATTGGTCTCGGCCGTGCTGGAAGTCCGTGCCGCCTCTCTCTGCGCCGGGGCCATGATCTGGCCGGAACGCGATGAACGTTTGCGGCAGATTCTGGATTTGCTCCTGGCCAGAAAAAAAACTCTGGTCCTGCTGGAACAGGCGGACCTGGCCCTGATGCGGTCCGAAATCGCCCATGCTCTGTTCGCGGACGGCCTGGATCGCGGCTTGCACATCATCGGCATTGCCCGGCCGGAATTCACTCCGGAATGGTTGACCGCGGGTTGTTCCCTGGAGCGGCGCGTTGAACTGGTTCCCGTCCGCCAGCCGGAGATTGCGGAATTGCGCCGCCTGCTCGAACAGCACCTGGAGGAACATCCGCTGGCGACGGACCGCGAATTGGCTGAGGCGGTAATTCCGGCGGTGTTGACGCTGGCCAAGCGTCGGCCCGGCGCCAATCCGGCCGCCGCCCTCGGTCTGCTTGATGCCGTCCTCAATCACGCCGCTTGGGTGGATCGCCAGTGCATTGGCCCAGATGATGTGTTTCACTTGATCGATAACGATGAAGACAACGAGGAATGAATCCGAGGAGCGAAATTGCTTCGCGACCTCTGAACCAACAACCTTCACGATGGGTCTTTAATTTCGCAGCCGCATCGTGACTTTTGAGCCGAAAGGAGCTTCCCATGCGAACCGAGCGCGCGCGTCCTGAAACTTTTGCCACCGGTCCGGAGCCGTTCAGCGACGACTTCAGCACCGGCACGGCCACCGCCACCGGGCGGGTCGATGTCATTCACGGCGTTTACGCCCACAGCCTGCCCCTGGCCGGAATGACTGTCCGTCAAGCCCGGCTGGAGTTGGAAGAGCGGATGAACATCGATCCGGACGCTTTGGCCGTGGTCGATGGCATCGAAACCGACGAGGACACGGTCCTCTTAGAAGGCCAGGTCCTCAACTTCGTCAGGCCGGCCGGCGAAAAAGGCTGGTAAGGCTGTCCACAGATTACACAGATTACACAGATTCAAACTCGTGGTGATTGGAACCTGTGTAATCTGTGAAATCTGTGGATCATCAGAGGGATCAGAACATGTCCGATCAAATATTGATTCATAACGGCAAGGTGGTCCTCACGACCGAGGAAGGCCAAAAGCTGGAACGGGCCGAAACGCTGCTGCTGGACATGCTGCGCCATGAATATTTGCCTCCCCTCAACGGCACGGCTTTTCCCGACGGCATCAAGTTGTATGAATGGCGTGAGCCGTTCCTTTTGGTGGTGCATCAGACGCCGCCGCACGTGCGGCAGATGCGCTGGATCGCC
>Ga0306920_100015334_pt1 | contig 10499 bp, 8 predicted proteins | sample flu12Cox44000170_FD_204666 | JGI IMG/M metagenome (GOLD analysis project Ga0306920, IMG submission 204666) | Lab enrichment of tropical soil microbial communities from Luquillo Experimental Forest, Puerto Rico - flux4day.12C.oxic.44.000.170 (v2)... | ecosystem: Environmental > Terrestrial >... | reverse complement strand
TGTCGCAAACACCCCCATTCCGATCGCCGGAAAGATGTAGAAGTTGTTTGCCTGGCCCGGCAAAAAGGTCTGACCATTGTAACGGACCGGGGGGAACTGCACTCCCGCGGCATAAATCGCTTTTCCTTTTGACCACGTGTAAGCCTGCTCCGCCGTGCACTCGGCGTGGTCAGTCGGATTGGAAAGGGCGAGGACCACCGGGCGTTCGTTGACGCGTGACATTGACTCAATAACCTTCTGCGTAAAAGTGCCGCCAACAGTGCTGACGCCGATAATGGTGGTCGGCTTTATGCTTTCGATAGCGGCGACAAAGTCGCGGGTTGGCGCGTGCCGGTGTGCATACGGTTTTTGAAAATCGACGAGGTCGGTGCGCGTATCTTCGAGCAGGCCTTTGATGTCGAACATGTAGACCCTAGCCTGAGCCTGCGGGAGCGTTAGCCCTTCCTCGACCATCGCCGGGCAGAGCAGGTCAGCCAAACCGATGCCGGCGGAGCCGGCACCGAGGAACAAATACTTTTCGTCGCTGAGCTTCTTGCCCTTGATCCTGGCAGCGTTGATCATGCCTGCGAGTACGATCCCGGCCGTGCCTTGCACGTCGTCGTTGTAGACGCAGTATTTGTCGCGGTAGCGTTGCAACAGGTGGACGGCGTCGACTCCCGTCCAATCCTCGAAATGGATGCAGCATTTCGGAAATAGTTCCTGAACCGCTTCGACGAATTCATCGACAAAAGAATAGAGTTCCTCAGTCTTCGGGCGCGCCTTGCGCATACCCAGATACAAGGGATCGTGCAGGTATTGCTCGTTATTGGTGCCAGCGTCGAGGTACATCGGCAGCAGGTATTGCGGAGGGACACCCGCGCAGGCGGTGTACAATTGCAGCTTTCCGATGGGTATTCCCATCCCGTTGGCTCCCAAGTCTCCGAGTCCCAGGATTCGCCCGGCATCAGTCACGCAAATGAACCGCACATCCTTTTCCGGCCAGTTTCTCAAAATGTCCTTCACTCCACCGCGGCGGTTCATCGAGAGGTACATCCCCCGCGCTTGGCGGTAGATGTGTCCGAACTTGAGGCAGGCTTCGCCGATGGTCGGGTCATAGACGATGGGGAGAAAGCGAGCGGGGTCGGACATGATGGTGCGGTAGAACAGCGTTTCGTTGTGGTCGAGCAGATTCATCAGGTAAATGTAACGCTCCAAGTCGGTGGGCTTCTCTGCGAGCTGCAGATTCACCCGTCGCAATTGGAGGTCCTCCGTCTCGATCACATCGGGCACAAGACCAATGAGACCGAACGCCTTTCTCTCGGCCTCGCTGAATGCAGTTGATTTGTTCAAAGACGGGTCCCGCAACACTTCAACTCCGCGTTTTCCACTAATTGCCATGTCGTTCCTCCTTTTCTCTCTTGAATACCAGACCTGGATAGTTTCTATACCGCTGCGGCTGCAACGTACGGACGCACCATTTTCTTGGGATCAACAATGCGGTCGAATTCGGCCTCGGTCACGAAGCCGAGCTTTAATGCCGCGGCCTTGAGCGTTAGGTCGTTGTCCATTGCGTAGTGGGCGATCTTGGAAGCTTTGTCGTATCCGATCACCGGCGAGAGCGCCGTCACCAGCATCAGCAAACGCTCGACGTACTCATTGATCTTCTTCAGATTGGGCTTCGTTCCTTCGACCAGAAACTTCCGGAAGTTCGTGCAGCCGTCCGTCAGAATCGTGATCGAGTGAGTGACATTGAATATGACGAGCGGCTTGTAAACGTTCATTTCCAGATACCCGCCAGCCCCGCCGAAGCCGACTGCCACGTCGTTTGCCATGACTTGAACGGCGATCATGGTAAGTGCTTCAGCCTGAGTCGGATTCACTTTGCCGGGCATAATCGATGATCCCGGCTCGTTCTCTGGAATGTTCAGTACTGCGAACCCCGCTCGGGGACCACAGTGCCGCCCAAAGCGAGGCGGTAGACGCCCTTGAGCGCATCGTCGATTCGATCCAAATCGTCCTGAAGCATACCCGCATACCCCGATCACTCCTGCCCAAGGGTCAACGGAGTTGCGTCTTGCATGTGGGTGCGGCCGATTTTCACGATGTCATCCCATTCTCTCGATTTGGTGGCAAGCGCATCATGCAACTGCTTGACGGCTGGGGTCAGCCGCTGCTTGGCATTGACGGCGGCCGCGATATTCATGGCTGACGGAAAGGAATCGTTCGACGATTGCGACATGTTGACGTGATCGTTGGGATGAACGGGAGTCTTGCTGCCGAGCGGCGTTGCGGCGATCTGAGAGCAGCGGTTCGAGATGACTTCGTTAACGTTCATGTTGAATTGCGTCCCGCTGCCGGTCATCCAGACATGGAGGGGAAACATGTCGTGGTGCTGGCCCACGAGGATTTCGTCGCAGACCTGAACGATCAAATCGTGACGTTTTTGATCGAGACGTTTTCCTGCGAAGTTGGCGTTGGCGGCGCCTTTTTTCAGAATGGCATAAGCGCTGATCATTTCGCGGGGAATCAGGTCCGTCCCAATGCTGAAATGTTCGAGCGAGCGCTGTGTTTGTGCGCCCCAGAGCTTGTCGGCTGGAACATCCACCTCGCCAAGGCTGTCGGATTCTTTACGGATTGCTGCCATTTCTTTCCTCCTTTCGTCTAGAACGCGACGATCATTCGATGGGAATGCATCATCTTCAGCCTCAAGCGCTTCGGCCAGCCGGACGCGCTGGCTGAGCCGATATCGAGTTGCGGACGGTCAGAATCAAGAGGACGAACGCAAGCCCCAGCATCCCCACTTCCTTGAAGTGAAAGACCAGTGCGGCTCCCGTCGCGGCTCCCAAGAAGAAGCAGGCCCATATTCCATAGAGCAGGCCGAGGTTCAGATTGTGTGCTGCCGGAGTGCGTGCAGTCGAAAAGAAATTCTCAGCTTCGGTGACCATGAGACCCGTAATCATTCCCGTCAGATAGGTTGTGTGAACACTGATCCCGCCAGCACGCCGGAACGCTCCGTTTTGCAATCCCAATGCGAGCGAGAGGCAGAGCACAAAGATTTCGATTCCGATTGTTGCGTGAGACATCAGCGCGATGGAACCTGAAATGATCAGGATTAGTTCTGCGGCGAATGCGGCGGTTAGAAGCGACGGCCAGAGTCGCGTGGCAGGCAGTCGAACAAGAAAGACGCTCAACAGAATCCCGGCTAAGAAAAACACGACCGCCAAAAGCCGCGCAGCGGTGGTTCGCCAGTCGGCAGCAGTCAGGGAGACCGCTGCCAGCACCAAATTGCCCGTGATGTGTCCTGTGAATGTTTTTGCGAGAACGAAACCGGCAGCATCGCCAAACCCACCCACGAACGCAAGACTGAAGGAAAGCCATTCTTTTGGTGCTTCACCGGGTGAATTCATGGCGCCCCCAATCGAATCCCGAGGCCGAGCGGGAAGGAGAAGCGGCAAGTTAAGGTCGCAAGTTTTTTGTTTACGGCATATGCGAGCGTCCGAGTTCGGCGATCAACGTTTTGTCCCTCCCCGAGCCGTCAATGGAGGCCCCATTCAACCACGACGTAAAGCGGAACGGAAGCCGATTTTGTGCCACCGGGAGACGGGTTTGCCAATTGCTGACCGATTATTCGAATTTGCTGAACCAGGGGCACAAAGCCTTATATTTCAGCGAGGATTCGCAAGAGCGTTGGGGATAGGTCAAGTGCCCCTGCGCGAGCTGGATCCAGCGTTGTGAAAGCAAGTAGCAGCGCCTAGATTGCGCGGGCGCTGCGGTCTGAAACGGATGTTCGGCGTGGTCGCCAGCTGCGCTAGCCAAAAGCACGCCCGAGGAGCATGCTTTAGGGGGATGGCCAGGACATTCAAAAGTGGCGACCACGTTGCGTGGAACTCGGAAGCGGGGCGAGTTCGCGGTGTCATTCTAAAGAAGGTTGTTTCCGATGTGCGGTTCAAAGGCTATGTTCACCATGCTACGAGAGACGAACCCCAATTCTTCATCAAGAGTGACAAAACGGAGCACATCGCAATTCATAAAGGCTCTGCCCTCCGGCTTTTGAGGTCACGACCTAAGAACAAAGCGAAGAGACCTGTGAAACGGCGAACTAAGAGTCGGTGAGACGAGAAGCCGCCCGGATCATTCCCTTTCTTCCTGGCAGATCCGATTCATCTCCACCTCGAGTTCCCGATCCCCTGCTGATCACTAGCAGCCGAAATTGACGGGACCCTAATCTGCCGCACTTAAGCGGCGCACCGTGGAACGACTTGATACATGCTGTGGATGCACTCTTGGCCGCACTTCCCTGGTGAGTCATTCGTGACTCACGCCCACAACTTGCGGTGCAGACCGGGAATCTGATTGGGCTGATCGAGACTCCGATGTCTTTAGTCCGTAAGAGAGGCCCTCCACGCTGCAGTGGAGTGCTTCTTCTTCTCTTCGACTATTCTAAGTTGCGCAATAGTCTCGCTTTCGCATTATCGAACTGAGTGATTATTGCGATTGGACGAGGGGCAGCTGCGACATCAGCTGCAAATCGACCATCATTTGGAGGCGCCGATCGATTTGATAGAAAGTTGCGACTTGCTTACCTGGAAGCACTTTGAGGAAGTTCGGCATGTATTTGATGCGCAATTGCGCCAATTGATCGTCTACCGCCAGTGCCCTCTTCGTCAGATCTTCTGCTTGCGCATCCGATATTGTCCCCCAAGATGTTGCGAACTCTTTAATAACCGCGTACTTCTGATCGTGGATTTTTGTCTGCTCTCCAATATATTGGTCATACACAGGCCAAAATCTAGTCGCCTGATCTTCGGTGAGTTTCAAGTTAGCTGCCACGATTTGTTTTTTCTGGGAGCGAAGATCCTGCCGCAGAAGTTCGATATCCTGGTCAGTAATCTTGGGCTTGTCTTGGGCGCCGCCCGAAGATGATTGTGCTGCGCTGTTCGTTTGAGCGAAAAGCCGCCTGGTCGCACTTCCGGACGCCACAAAGAGCAATGTCACGATTAGCAGTTTTTTGTACATGCCCAGTTTCTCCTCTTGGTTGTAGTTCCCTGAGAGCAGGAAGTCACAACTGTAAATCAAAGAGACGCAGCAATTATACGCAACCGTCGGGCGGAAGGGCTGACATTCATCATCAAGCCACTGGCTTTGTTGATTGATTGCATTTGACGAAAATCTATTGGTTTGAAACAGATTGCGTCGTGGTATCGAAAACACAGCACGGCAGGACGATGCTTCTGGGATCTCCAGTGTGTCGGACAACCTCCGCACACTTCGCGGCCTGCACAAGAAACTGGCTGAGCCGCGATCTCTCCCAAAGCCGCGCCGCGGTAGTCACCAAATTCCCCAAGACTCGTCAGTACCAATAAGCCGCGCAGAACAAACACAAACACCCCAGCGATGGACGCCGCCGCAAGCTGATTCAGGCGCGCCGCATCCTTTACGGTGAACATGGAAGTGCCGGAGTAAAGACCCGCGGAATTCGTTTCCCTTCGTTTGGCTCGTTACCGATACGCACATCGAACGCTCAGGGAGAATCAGAATTGCATGAAATACACTTAGCGGAGCCGGTCACGCACTTCAGTGCTGGTAATTATTCGGAATTCAAGGAGAATGCCCACCGCGCGCGAGCAGTCATAAGCCGGCGCCGTGCGTTTCCGATTCTTTGAAAGCGCCTTCTGATCTGGGCTGTGCGGGCATCCACGTTTCTGCCGTCGCGTCTCCGGGCAGGGTCGCCAAAAAGCATCGCAGTTCTCAACTGGTTATTGACCTCGTCGAGCATTTCGCCGTCACGGGAGAAAAAGACGGATTGCCTCTGGTGCACAGCGGATTGTGACCTGGGTCACAACCTAGCGTGCCGTTCGTCACCGCACCCATGTGTCAACATTTGCAGAATACTCGCGCAAACGAACGGTTCTCGGTTCAAAGGTTACAATTTCCCGCCCTTCCGGGCAACAAGGCTGGATTACGTGAGGACAACAAAACGCGTTGGCACAAACCTAGTTGCTTCACTGTTGACGGTCACCGTCTGTAGCTTGCTGCTGCTCCTCGTTGTGCCGTCCGGGAAAGCGATTCCGGCATTTTCGCGGAAGTACCAGACATCCTGTACTACTTGCCACAATCTGTATCCCGAGCTGAACGACTTTGGTTGGGCTTTCAAAAAGAATGGGTTCAAGTTTCCCAAGGATGACGACACCTTCGTGAAACAGGAACCGGTGCTTCTTGGCTCGAAAGCACAAAAGGAAGCTTTCCCGGAGGCTGTCTATCCCGGGGAGATTCCTGGGGCGATTCCCATTGCCTTCCGCTACGAAGGAAATTTCACATGGAATGCTTATCAGCCGCAGCCTGTCCAGGCAACTAGCTATGTGCCGCGAACCGATCTGTTCGTTCCGAACACGTTCACGATCATTTCGGCAGGCAGCTTTGGCGAAAACATCTCCTTTTGGATCGATGACGATATCTCCGCGGGGGGCACGGGAGCGGGAGGAGGACTCGGGGATGGATGGCTGAAGTACAGCGATCTGGGGCGCTTCTTCCACCTGCCGAAGAATGCTCTCAACGTGCGATTCGGCCAGTTCGAACTGGACTTGCCCTTCACCAACGCCAGAACGCCGTATCTTTCTGGATACGACGTCTTCGGCCAAGCTGCGCTCGCGCAGGGACCGCCGTGCAACGGCACTACCGTGACCGTTTGTGGGACTACGAACAATCCCTTTGTTCTTGGCACGCCGCAGCGGGGAATCGAGTTTGGCGGTTACCCCAACAACGGAAACTTCAACTGGTCTGTCGCCGTTGTCGACGGAACCAACTCCGCTTACGGTCAGGGCCCACCGCTAACGGCGCGGAACTCAAAGGATATTTACCTCAACGCCTTCTATCAGTTCAATCTGGAGAGCGAACCGGAAAGCCGCCACGCCGTGCAAGCAGCCGGGAAAACAGGGCCGCAAGATCACAACTCCATTCGGGTCGGTGGATTCTATTATCACGGAACCAACCAGCAGAACTTCGGCGGCGGCACTTATCCCTTCACAGGAATCATTAACGACCCGTTCTACCGTGCAGGTGGCTACGTGCGGTATCGCTATCACAACAGGTTCGAGATCTATGGCGTCGGGATGCACGGCCGCGATGATAACCACACCCTCGACACCGTGGCAGGCACCGTGGCCAATGGCACGGGCGTAACCTTCACTGGTGGCTTTGTAGCCGTGAACTATTGGATCTTCCCGTGGTTAGTTCCAACCATTCGCTATGACTTTGTGAATTCGCCCTCGGATTTTGCGAATGGCGTGTCCGAGTCGCGGACTCGCAATGACTTCCGGCCGGGCTATCAGATTCTGATCAGGGCAAACATCAAGATCGTCGGCGAATACACGCGGCACTGGGGAGTGCCCTACACGGATGCTGCGGGCAACCCGCTGTATTACCGCCCCAATACGTTTGTAACCGGGATTGACTACGTGTTCTAAGGGCCACCTGTGGCGACGAAGGTTCTGCGAAAGAACAAAGGAAACGAGGCGGAAAACAATGAAGCCAGGTCTATTTGCCATCAAAGCGGTCGCAGCTTGCAGCGCGGTGCTTCTCATGGCCAGCGCAAGCTTCGCGGGCGATATCAAGGGCAAGGTTGGTGTGCAAGGGTTGAAGTCCGCGGACAACATTGCCGTATACGTCGACGCGATTCCGGACAAGAAATTCGACGCTCCGACAGCAAAACCGGTTGTAGATCAGACCAAAATGGCTTTTGTACCGCACGTCATCGTGGTGCAGATCGGGACTACGGTGGAATTCCTGAACAGCGATGCGGTGGGCCACAACGTGTATTGGCCGAGCATAAGCGGAAACAAGAAGCTCTCGCATAATCTGGGTACTTGGCCGAAGGGCGAAAAAAAGAGCTTCCAGTTCAACGATGTCGGCGTGGCCAGCCTGCTCTGCAACGTACATCCAGAAATGAGCGGCTATATCGTTGTCGCGCCCACACCGTATTTCGCCGTGACCGATAAGAGCGGAAACTACGAAATCAAGAACGTTCCTCCGGGTAAGTACACGCTGAAGACCTGGAGCGAGGACGGAAAGGTCACAACCCAGGCCGTGGAGGTTGGCGCAGGCACCACGACCGCCGACCTAACCGTTAAGAAGTAAGCCAACTCACGTTCGGTCCGAGGCAGGACGGATGACAACGCGCACCAAGCTCGTTGATCTGGAATGGCTGGAGTCTAACTTCCCGTGCATGCAGGCGTGTCCCGTGCACACACAGGCCGGGCGTTACGTCTCGCTGATTGCGCAGGGAAGATATGAAGAAGCCTACCGCTACGCCCGGACCCCCAACCCGTTTGCGTCAATCTGTGGGCGCGTCTGCGGACATCCTTGTGAACCGGCATGCCGACGAGGTCAATTTGACCTGCCGATTTCGATCCGGGCCCTAAAGCGGTTTGTCGCCGAGCGCTACGGACCAGAGTCGAGAAAGCCAATCGACGTTTTTGCAGGCCGAACAATTGTCAAACGTGCGGAGAAGGTAGCTGTGATCGGCTCCGGTCCAGCAGGCATGTCCGCGGCGCACGATCTCGCGTTACTCGGCTATCCCGTAACTATCTTCGAGGCTGCCCCCCTGCCAGGGGGCATGATGCACCTAGGCATCCCGGAGTATCGCCTTCCGCGTGACGTTTTGCAGGCGCAGATTCGGGAAATTCTCGACCTGGGACCAGATTTGAAGCTGAACATGAGGCTCGGCCGGGATATCACGCTCGAAGATCTGAAGCGCCAAGGGTACAAGGCCGTGTTGATGGCATTTGGGCTTCACCGCAGCCGCGACTTGAACCTTCCCGGAAATGACCTGGACGGCGTAGTCAAAGGAATCGACTTTCTCCTGAACGTGAACCTTGGCTACCGCTTTGAAGTAGGCAAACGAGTCGTGGTCATCGGGGGAGGTAACGTCGCCATCGACGTGGCGCGGTCGGCGATGCGGGAACAACAGCAAAAGCTCGTCACGGACAGGGCGACGGCTGTACTGCCAGATGCATTGACCGCCAGCGAGGCCGACGTAGCGATGAAGGAGTTCATGGATGTTTCTCGGGCTGCTCTGCGCATGGGCGCACGAGAAGTGCAGCTCGTCTGCCTGGAATCACGCGAGGAAATGCCGGCCTCCGAGGAAGAGATTCATGAAAGTTTGCTCGAAGGAATGAAACTACGCCCTTCGTTGGGTCCGAAGCAATTCATCGGAAAAGAAGGGAAACTAACCGGCCTGCAAGTCATCAAGTGTGTTTCCGTCTTTGATGAAAACAAGCGTTTCAACCCAAAATTTGAGCCGGGAACAGAATTCGTGGTCCCCTGCGACACCGTGATTTTGGCGATCGGACAATCTTCCGATCTTTCGTTCCTGAAGCCAAATGACGGCATTGAAACCACGCGCCAGGGCACGCTCAAGATCAATCCGGACACGTTGATGACCACCGCGCCGGGGATTTTCGCCGCTGGCGATATCGCTTTCGGTCCCCGCCTGATCATCAATGCGGTCGCTGATGGCAAGAAAGCCGCAGTCGAAATAGACAGGTTCCTGCGCGGTCCGGAGTGGAAGCCGAAAGATAAGTACGTACAGATAACCGTTCTGAATCATCATGAAATGGCGGCGAACTACGACCAGTATTCGCGGCTGGCTGTTCCCGTTCTTTCTGTCGAACGGCGCACGGGAGTGGCCGAAGTCGAGACTGGCTACACGGAAGAGCAGGCTCGCAGCGAAGCCAGCCGCTGCCTGCAGTGCTGGATCAACACCATATTCGACGGCAACGAGGCCAACGGGACCGAGTGCATCCTTTGCGGCGGCTGCGTCGACGTGTGCCCCGAAAACTGCTTATCCCTGGTGCCATTAAAGGACTTCGCCTTCACCGCGGACGAAAAAGAACGGCTCACCAAAGAGCGGGAACTCCGCAGCGTGGACCTCCAGCATGTTACGCCTGATGAGCTGAATCAGGTGGAGGGCTCGGTGATGGTTAAGGACGAGACCATCTGTATCCGCTGTGGCTTGTGCGCCGAGCGCTGTCCCTCCCATACCATTTCCATGGAAGCTTTCGAAGTGTTCGACCATGATCCGCAACTTCACGAGGAGATTGTGTTCAGGCCATGAGCGACAGGAACCAAGGTGAGAACGAATCGCACGCGATCGAACGCCCGCAGCTTTCGCGCCGGGATTTCCTCAACGAAATCACCGTCGGCGCCCTCGGAGTGGCTGGGCTCGGTGGCGCCACCCTTACCTATCAATATTTCTCGCCCAATGTGCTATTCGAGCCTTCAACAACTTTTCGCGCCGGCAATCCGGATCTCTATCCGGTGAACTCCGTCACCTTTTTGCAGGACCAGCAGGTCTATATCGTACGCATGCCGGCGGGGTTTTATGCCGTATCTGGGGTGTGCACTCATCTTGGCTGCATAACCCAGTGGAAGCCCGAAGCCAACATAATTGCTTGCCCCTGCCACGGCAGCAAATTTCTGCCAAACGGGAAGAAAATCGAAGGTCCGGCGCCGCGTCCGCTGCC
>Ga0306920_100015333_pt1 | contig 10499 bp, 10 predicted proteins | sample flu12Cox44000170_FD_204666 | JGI IMG/M metagenome (GOLD analysis project Ga0306920, IMG submission 204666) | Lab enrichment of tropical soil microbial communities from Luquillo Experimental Forest, Puerto Rico - flux4day.12C.oxic.44.000.170 (v2)... | ecosystem: Environmental > Terrestrial >... | reverse complement strand
TCGGCAGTTTCAATCCGCGCTCGCTCGCGAGCGAGCGACTCGTCGCGGTAGGCCACATCTTCACTTGCGTTTGTTTCAATCCGCGCTCGCTCGCGAGCGAGCGACGGCTCCTGCATAAGTTGTTGACGCTAAATGTCAAGAACCGCCGCTTGCGCGAAACGGGATTAGACTAGTACGGAAAAATCGCCCGAATTATATTTAGGTTGTCAAAGAACCAGCGCACGAAGCCTTTGTAGCTGGCGCGAATCTTCGCCCCGGAGTATGAGCGCTCCGGGTTCGCAAGCCAACAAATTCTTATCACACGATGATCGGTCCGCCTGGGTCAAACGACGGTTTTATACCGTGATGCTCGACGCGATGGTTCCAATCATGGCCGAGAAAATAGATACGCAGGCTGTCGGTGCTCGGGTCGATGATTTTGAGCAGTCGGTTCCGCACGGTTACGAGCTGCGCGGGGTCAATAAGGCATTCGAAAACGGAATTCTGAACGCGCTGTCCGTAGTCGAGGCAAGCTTTGGCCACATGGCGCAAGCGGCGCCTGCCCTCCACAGTAGTGGTGGAAACATCATAAGTGATCAGCACCTGCATCGAATCGTCACGATAGCAGGCGGCGCGCCGTTATTTCCAGATAAATGCCGGATATGCATCGAGATCGCCCCGCAAATGTCGCGCGAGAAGGCGAGCTTGCAGATGAGGGACCAAGCCCCAAGTTACTTTTTCCTGGAGAAAAGGATGCACAATTTCCTCCTGCTTCCGCTCCTGCCATGCGACGAGCACTTTCTTGCGCGAACTTTCACGAAGCGTTACGGCGCCGTTCTCGTGCCATTCAAAATCCGAACTCTCGACCTGCCTACGGTTCAACAGTGCAAGTGCGAGCCGATCCGCGAGAACGGGGCGAAACTCTTCCATTAAATCCAGCGCGAGAGATGGACGACCGGGACGATCTCGGTGAAAGAAACCGACCGCTGCGTCGAATCCGGTTGCCGCCAACGCAGAGCGGCAATCGTGAGCTAGCAACGCATACAAAAACGACAGAAGCGCATTCACGGGATCGACAGGAGGCCGGCGGTTGCGTCCGTTCATCGCGATGGCGGGATCATCAGTGGTGAGCAACAAGGGAAAATGATCGAAATACGCCGCCGCAGAATCACCTTCGATTCCGCGTAGCACATCAAGAGAATTTTCGCGCATCGCAATGTCGATCCGATAGCCGAGCCACTGCGCAGCCGCTCTGAGTTGCGATGCTCCTGGGTGATCAGGGCGATCACGCAATGCACGCAGCAAAGAGGTTCGGCATCCGGATATTTTCGCCGCGACAATGTTACGTGCGATGGATGCGCAAGCCTCAAGATTATCCGCGCGGCGATAGTGTTCACGCCGCAAGAGGACATTTCCCGAGGCGAAGCCAGTTGCGGCAGCCAAAAATTTCCCGTGAGGCGTGCAAAAGGAGAGCGTGATCCCAGCTTCGGCACAGGCGGCCATCAATTGCGCGGACGCTGTAATGTCCCAGCCAAAACTGACGATGCTCTCGAGATTGTGCAGCGGAACTCGCAACTTCGTTTCGCCTTCGTGTCGGACGATGACAGCCTGGCCGTCTTTCGAAAGCCATGCGCCTTCGAGAGTGACGAACAACGTGTTTAGATGCCGGCGCATGAAGTTGCTACCGCGGTGGCATCGCGTAATCGCCGTTCAAACCATGCCGCTGCCCCGCGCCGGAGCCGAAGCGCGTCCGGCAGACACAATGGAAGCAGCGAGCACCGTTCGCATTTTTTCTCGCGGACGGCTGATGGAGTGATTCGCGATGCGATCAAAACGTGGAGCCGTTGCGCGGAATCACGCGTAAGTTGTCGAAGACTGTCATCGAAGGAAACATCTGTGCGCCGCCGGCGTTGACCATAGAATAGCGCGCCGTTTCTGACTGACCGTTGCAGCATTTCTTCGAGGCAAAGCGCTTGTGCGCAAAGCTGCACTCGATCGGCTTCATGTGATTTCGGTTTCCCGCGTTTGTATTCAACGAGAACTATTTCGCCGGAGTCGTGGAATTCTACCACGTCACATTGACCGCTCAGACCGAGCTCAAACGAACGGACGGGCAAACCGCGCGTGATTCGGACACCGGGGCGCGATTCATCCGGGCCTTCGTGTGTCCGCTCGTGCAGAATATTTCCCTCAGCCGTAAACTCATTTTCGCTCCAGACCTGCTCGATGTGAATGAGCGCGCATTGTCGCTCGCAAAAGATTAAATGCTGGAGCGCGGAGATCGGCAGGAGCTGATCTTCCAGGGACGACATCAATCGAGTTCAAGCATCAAACGCGCCGAATCAGCGTCACTCCGGCGGGAATGGCTTTTTCATCCACGCTCACGTCGTAATCAGAAAATGCGCGGGCGGGCTTGCTTTCATCCTTGCGTTTTACCTTAACGAGATCGAACAAGCTGTGACTCGGCGCTTTCCCGAGTTGATTATCGTGTTTGAAAACGAGAAGCGATCGCACCGCCATCGAGCCCGCAGGACGTGCAGCCGATTGATCGAACTGAAACGCGTTTTCCAGCGCATTGAAGAATAGCTCAAGATCGTTGTCAGGACCATCATCAGAAAAACTGGTTTGTTCTGCCAAAAACGGATTTACAAAGCCGTGCGCTCGATAGAGCCCATAAGGAACCGTAAACTTTCGTCCCATCGTTCGCCCTTTTTCGATGTCTCTTTCATTCGTGACTGATGTGCGAGTGATGGCGTGTTCGCTCGAAACGATTGGATCCACAGAGCGAGCGAAGGAAATTTGGACAGGGCCGCGAACCTGCCCGCAGTTCACTTCGGTGGACATCACCGCACCAAACGTTCGGACATCATAAAAGTTTTGGCACATCCACGCTCTAGCCTTGTCGCGCTCCGCTGCTTTTGCTTTCTTGGGATCACCGAGGTTGAGTTTTTCATACGCCTCTTCGTGCTGCTTGTTGTGAACGGCGCCTTCGGTGAAATAGATGCGCTGGTCAGGATGCGTTGTTTGGATGAAATTCCTCACCTTTCGTTTCAAGCAAACATCAGTCACAAGACCGTGACCGGATTCCGCGTCGATGCGTGGAAGATTGCCCGCATCGGGATCGCCGTTGGGGTTGGCGTCTTGAGCATCAAAAAGAAGAACGAAGTCGTATCTGTTTTTCATAATTCGTGGCTGGGGATTTTGGATTTTGGAATCAAGCAGCAACCGCGCTTTCGGTTGGTTTTTCTTTGCGAGTAAAAAGGTCTTTGCGCTGATGGTAATAGCCCAGGATGAAGAGGCCTTGCTCTTTCAGGTTCTGTGAAGCGGGAATGGCCGACTTCGGCGACAATGGCCAGCTGACATCCCCGAGCAACTGATCGAATTGGATTTTCCGACCTGGGTTCAAATGCCGGCGATGATGTGTTGAAAGTTGCTCCAAGCGTGGAAACACGCTCGCGGGTGTGGCACACGCGGCGGAGAAGTATGTGTCGCGAATTGTCTTGTCGAGAGTGCTTCCGCTCTGTTCCCGATAGGCTTCTTCCTGAATTTTTTCCAATACCGCAAAGCGGCGACCGAGAAGATAGGCAGGTTGAGTGTTGGTTGGGTCGAGCATGGGAGTGATGTTAAGTTGATAGTTTCGACTGAGAACAGCTTTGATTGCAGCGGCGCGCAGATAATTGACTGAACGCTCCGTCTCTACGCGACTGATGATCGCGCTAAAAAGTGATTCGGGATACCGGGTTCCTTCAAGAATCGCTCGCATCAGCGCGCCACCCAGCAACGGCGGCTGCTCGTCACCTTGTCGAACCGTCTCGCGCAGAAACTCCCAATACGCCGGAAACTCGGAATCCGCGCGTCGCTTCCCGACTGGATGCTCAAATTCGCGGACGATTTCGATGTCGAGTTTGTGCTTGCGCAGATGATCGAGCAGTTCCAGGATTGAAGACTGATAAAAGAAGCGAACCGAGAGCCGGGCAGCATTTGGAGACAAGCCGAGGAGATAAAAACGGGTAATGTTCGGATCGTCCGCAAGTTCGCCGTACGCCTCGCGTCCCTGCTGAAGCGCTCTTAGAAACGCCTGAATCTTCGTCCGCAGCTGCTCATCTTGAGTTTCTTCGAGCGCATGATCACCGCTGCCTGCGATAGAAGCGAAAATGTCTTCGAGAATCGTTTTCTTGTCCGTCCAGAAAACACAGGTCGCGTCGCCGATTCGGATACGATGTTTTGCGGACTGAGGCCCGTTGAGCAGTGCGTTTAACGCCGTGCCGTAGCGAAACGCAGCATCTTCTCCGACAGGACTGTTATAAGCGCGTTCCTTGCCGTATGAATTGAAGGCAGCGTCATCGAACGAAACAAGTGGGCCGTCTTTTCGCTGCTTGCCCTTCGGCGGAGCCACGCCTTTTATCGTTGGGTGAAGCCGCGCGATCGTTGCAGGTTGCCCAGTGATCAAACATTGGCCATCGGGCGCAGCGCTACCCTTATCACGTTGCTTCCACCAGGCAACGACCGCAGGATCGTTATGCAGGTAACCAGACCCTTCTCCAAGTTGAAACACGCCGTAGTTGCCTGAGATGTCTTGCAAATCTGGATTCTTCGCTGCGCGTTCTGGCTCCCAATTCTCAAGGAAAGAACAGACACGGTCGAAAAACGGTGCGCGGATCTCGTTTCTGAGACCCAAGTGTTTGTCCCGAAATGCGCGGAACCGTTCGCTCGCCCAGGTTTGATTTCTATTCTTCGGCGGTAAACCAAGAAGATAGAGAGCGTTGTCCCAAGTAAAGAACGGAACAGGTTTCGAGCCACTGCGTTGACCGTCTCCCGGCACTGTCATCCGTACTGGGCGAAGGGTACCTTGAGCATCTTTTTGGCGAGCGTCATGGAATTTAAAACTACCATCCGGAAAGATTAGGATTCGAAACGAGATTTGCTGCGGCGAAAAGCCGGGCTCCGCGATATCGTAGCTCTCGTCATTCGCGAGCCGATCGTAAAGGGCGTACAGCGATTGCAAAATCATTTGATCACGCGGTCAGCGGCGAGTTTTTTAGACATTCGTTTACGTCGATGACTCCATCGATCATTTTCACGCGGTAGAACCGCGGAGTTGTCGATCTAACTTCTTTGGTCTCGAAATTTTGATCGAACGCGATGTCGTGGAGCATGAAGCCGAGATCGCGCTCGCCGCGCAGAGTTTCATTTGGTTCTGGTGCAGTAGCGCCATTCTCGATAAGCCGGAACCGCGCGGGGAATTCCCGGCAGCCGAGGTATGGTTGATGAAACACCTGTCCTGAGCGCGCACGACGATTGAACATGTCGAGGTGTTTCCCCGCCGCGTCGTTTTCGGAGAGTTCAGGTCCATTTTCTTCCAGCTTTCGATCGAGAATCTCGAAATGTGCTTCGATGATGTACCGAACATTTCGTAGCAACAGAGATGCGCGCTGTTGCCGATGTTCTTCAACTGCAATGCCGAGATCTCCTTTCCCAGAAGCCATCGCCGCATTTACGCCGGAGCCACCTTTGATTGGAATTTTGGAGTCGATTTCGTTCCGCCGAACATTTGTGAACCGGATGGGGTTGAGCACGCGAATCCGATCAATGACCCAGCGGATTTGCGGCTTCCAGTAAATCGCTTCCAGAATCCCGCGCGCGGCTGATGGCGTAATTACGTCATAACTGACGCGCTCGACTTTCATTTCTGGCCGGCTGAAGAGTGCATAACCGCCGGAGACTTCGAGCGTGATTCCGTAAGCCATTGTTAGCAGATCAGGGGTTGGTTTGGGTCGACATCCAGATGCAGTCCGAAACGCGCAGAATACTGAGTCTCGGGGCAAATGAGAATATGAAATTGATCCTCGCGAACGGATTCGAACTGCGCGCGATTCTTCTCGAATTCCCGGCGATAGATTTGCACCATGTAGCGCTGTAAACCGCGAAGGAGCTCTCGATGGAGCGGGATCGCTTCGTTTCGAAGCTCATCCAGCAGCGCCTTAGCTTTCTCGTCGAATGGAATCAGCACGGCAACTTGTTTGTCTTCGATGAGATGAAATTTCTTTTCTACGCTGCGATATTGAAACTGAAACGGCAGGTTCCGATCCTGATTGAGCTGATATTCTCCACAAATATTCTTCGTGTCCCATCGCGGGCCATCCGGGGGATTATGTTGCAAATAATAAAGTGAAAAAAACTGCCGGACTGCCTCCAAGCCAAGCGGATCCTTCCCTAATGCGAAGATCTGCTGCGCCACCTGAGCCGTCTCGCGAAAGTACGCTTCTGATCTTTCGTGTTCCGACTTAAACACATGGACTTCGCCCGTCTGCAAACGTCCGTTTCGATTACATCGGCCCGCTGCTTGCGCGATTGAATCAAGTCCTGCGAGCGCACGATACACGACGGGAAAATCGATATCAACACCTGCCTCTACAACCTGAGTGGAGATGAGGCGCACCGGAAGATGTTGTTGGAGCCGGGCGTTGATGGTTTGCAACGTTTGCTCACGATGTGTCGGGCACATCAAAGCCGAAAGATGAAAATTGGCGTCGCTTTCCGACAGTGAACGAAAGACCGATTGTGCATGTCGGCGCGTGTTAACGATCACCAGCACCTGCTCGCGCTGCTCGATCTCGGTTTTCAAAGCCTGATCATCCATCGAGCGACGATGGACAACCTCGACACGCTTCAGATTTTGATACAGCTCCGTTGGGTTCGAAATGATTTCCCGCACATCTTTCAAGCCGATTGGGAAATCTGCGGCCCAATCAATCGCCGGCTGCGTAGCTGTGCAAAGGACGACCGTAGTATGATAGCGCGCTGTAAGTTCTCGGAGCAGATCGAGACAAGCGCGCAGATATTCAACCGGCAGACATTGGGCTTCATCGAGGATCACAACGGAGTTCGCAATATTGTGAAGTTTTCGACAACTCGAGGTGCGAGCCGCATGTAATGATTCGTAGAATTGTACAGCGGTTGTTACGATTAGTGGCGCATCCCAGTTTTCGCCTGCCAAGCGAGAACGTTCGGTTTCTTCCTTCGGCGAAAGATTGGAATGATGTTCTAGGACGATCGGAGCGCTGTCTAACTCAACCAACGATTCAAACGCCTCTTTAAAAACAGCGGCGTTCTGCTCGATGATTGAAATAAAGGGAACGACATAGATGATCCGTTGCTGGCCATGCTTGATAGCGTGACGCAGTGCAAAGGCGAGAGACGAGAGCGTTTTTCCTCCACCGGTGGGAACAGTCAGACTGAACAGGCCGGGCTTTTCCTCCGCTGCGGCGATACATTCGCTTCGAACGGTCAGCCTTGCCCGGCCGACCTCGTTGTCCGGTGCGGGCAATCTCGTAACGAACCTGTCCAACTGTTTCAGCATTTCCGGCAGGATGCTCGGTCTGGCACGTGGACGCAGCGCCGTTCGTGCCGGTTCCATGAAAGCTTCCGTCGCAAGGAAATCGGCATCGACAAGTGCCGAAAAAAGCATTCGGGCAAAAAATGCCGCCACAAACGGCACGCGAATGTTTTCCGCAATCGAGCGAGGCAGCTTTGGAATATTGCGCTTCAGGATTTCGGCGGGCGCGCTCGCGTACGATGGGATTTCCTTCTGCAAGCGTTTCTCAAGGCACGCGTCTGCTGAAATCGCATCCAAGAGACCGGAATGATGACCGGCAACTGCGTAGGCTATGAGATGCCCGAGGATATTGCGCGTTCCAACAGCGTGCTTCGCTCCGACTGTCGAATGATCTACTTTTCCTGATACCTCATTCCGGTGCATGTCCGCTTTGGATCGAAGATATTCCTGCCAATCGGGGGCGAATTTGCCGAGGTCGTGCCAAAGCCCAATCAAATAGCCCCACTCGCTCGCGGTGTCGGCGTCTGCGGAATCTGGACGAAACATTCCGCTGGCAAACTTTCGGGTCCACCATGCAACTTTATTTAGGTGCCCGTGATTCGGATCAAGCTTTTCACAGGCTTCGCAATCGCCGCCGCTAAGCGCAGGGCAATCAGCCGTGTAAAGCGGCTCCCATTTTGAGACATCGTTGGGGAATCGTGGGTTTGAATGAGCGTGCAAAGTACGTAGAAGCCAAGCGAGGTTAGTGCCTGAGACCGTTTGCTGATTGGCTAAGTGAATACCACTGTTGAAAAAGGCGTTTCTTATCAAAAGAGCGGAGACTTGTCTCCGCTTTTTTGGTTGACGGATCTTGCATCGACAGCAATTACAAAAGGGCCATTACTATATGTCACAGCAGGTCCCATGAGAAGGATCATGACAGACGGACGAAAGCGAAAATCGACGCGTACGACTCAGGGAGGCACACCGGTCAGCGGAACCGTGTCGCGCTCTGCTACGCCTGAAGTACCTTATTTCGCCCGGCGGAAGCTCAACCCTCAGTTTCGAAGAATAATGCACCGGCTTCGCGGTGGTACCGATAGCACGCAAATCATTTCAGAAGATCGAGACCGGGCGATCGAATGATTTAGTTGCCTACGTGCGTTCGGCATTTTTGGAGTCTGCGGCGCGAACGTGATCAGGCGATTCCGAATGAACCTGAGATCCCTCGACTTCGCTCGGAATGACAAGAAGGCTAGTTACGCCCGCGGATGCGCATCCGCGTACGCTTTCTTAAGACGTTCGACCGTGACGTGCGTGTAGATTTGTGTGGTTGAGAGACTCGCGTGCCCGAGTAATGCCTGCACGCTGCGCAGGTCCGCGCCGCGATCGAGCATGTGCGTCGCAAAGCTGTGGCGCAATTTGTGTGGGCTCATGGAAATCGGAATAGACGTGAGCCGAACATACCGTTTCAACACGAGCCAAACTGAGCGCGCGGAGATTCGCTTTCGCGCTTTGTTGATGAAGAGCACCCCCGCGTGCACGTTGGCCGCCGCCCGATATTTTTGAATCGCTTCCAGGGCTGGCAAACCCACCGGACAGACGCGTTCCTTGCGGCCCTTACCGAACACCCGCACCGATTCCGTATAAAGATCAACATCCGCCACATCGAGTGCAGCCAGTTCGCTCAGACGCAAGCCGCTGCTGTAAAATAATTCCATGATGGCGACGTCGCGCAGGGGCATCCATGATGGTGCAGATCGGCTTTTTGGCTCGCGGATTGGCGCGGTGAGAAGTTCGTCCACCTGTTGGCGTGTGAGGACCAGCGGCAGTTTCTTCTCCATCTTTGGCAGTAGCACTTCCCGGACAGGATTATGTCGCAGCCGTTTCCGCGCTGCGAGAAACTGATAGAAAGTGCGTAACGCTGAAAATTGCAGTCGCACGTACGAACGCGCACGCCCACGTTTCATGATTTCAAAGAGGTAATTGCGAAAATCGTCGGCTGTACATTTTTTCCACGAGGTTTTGTTTTCCGCGTGAAAACTAGTCAACGCATGGCGATATGCCTTGAGCGTGCACGGTGAAGCATTCCGCTCGTTCGCAAGATAACGCAGGAATTCCTCCGTGAGCGGATCTCGCCTCATTCCGACCTTTCCATCCCGCCGCGCGGGATCTGAGGTTTTGCCGCGGGACCCCCCGACTTCTCGCGCGTCTGCGCGATCCACTCGGGACGACGAAGCGCTCATTGCGGTTTTTCCACCACGTACCGCAAGTCGGTCTGACTAAAGTGGCCGCTCATCTGGCTTTTAAAGATCGGCGGGGGGTTGGCGGAAATCAGCTCGTACCCCTTCAAAACGAACTCCGGATAAATCCCGTTGCTCGCAGGCTCGTAGACCTTGTCACCACTGAAGTAGCCGTAGAGCTTGTATTCGTAATTGTTGTCGCTCCCGAATTCGAGACGTTCGCGGTCCGGCGCAAGTTTCTCTTTCTCATTGAGCATCACCATCTCCGCAGTGCTCCATGGCTGGCCAGGCTTGCGCACGTAACCCCAGAATTTGTAATCGGGTTTGTAATAACGTCGCCCGATATAATAATCCCCGGGCGTTTCAGCCGCGATGTGTTGCGCCATATCGATTCTCGCCTGCTGGATTCCCTGCGGAACGGTTTCGCAACCGGCGAAGAACATGGCGCCCAGCACCATATTAATGGCTAGTAGATGCTGAGCAGCGCTTCTCATCGCTTGGACGGGCATCATTTACGCAGCTTTGTGCCGGGCGCAATTGCAAGGTGGCAGGCAATCAAATTTCCCGCTCGAGATGAATTGCATTGTCGCGACTGGGCCGCTAAAATTTTGCGCATGTTCGAAGTTGAGATTTATGCGCGTGGCTTGCGCGAAATGGGAAACGTGTTGGAACTGGATCGGCAGCTCGTGGAGATCGCCGGCCTGCGTTACAAGCTGGATTCAAATCACGATATCATTTACCTCGAATTCGATGAACCGACTTTGAGCATTCGAGAAATCCGCACGATTTTTCTCAAGCTTGGGCTTGAGCCGCTTATCATCGGCGCGATCCCTCCTGAACTGCAGTCGCGAACAAAGACCGAGCGGCTGAGTGTTTAGCGATGTAGTCCGAGATTGGTGATCAGAACAAAACGTTGCGCAACACGCCCTTTAGCCGTTCACTGTCCGCTCATCTCCTACCGC
>Ga0306920_100015332_pt1 | contig 10499 bp, 9 predicted proteins | sample flu12Cox44000170_FD_204666 | JGI IMG/M metagenome (GOLD analysis project Ga0306920, IMG submission 204666) | Lab enrichment of tropical soil microbial communities from Luquillo Experimental Forest, Puerto Rico - flux4day.12C.oxic.44.000.170 (v2)... | ecosystem: Environmental > Terrestrial >... | reverse complement strand
CACCGCCGCGAACAGATCGAACTTCTTGCGCACCGGTGGCATCACCCAGGTCGCATCGCCGCGCGGATAGGCGGCGTGGCCGATCGGCCCCATCACCCAACCGTCGAGCCCGCGCAAGGCTTCCTCGGTCACTGCCGGAAGGGTATTGCCGTGCTGTTCGTGCCCCTGTTTGCCGATCGGCAACGTCTGCCAATCGATTTGCAGCCGCTCGTGCGCGGCGGCGGCTTTCATCACCTTGACGCATTCCGGAACGACTTCGAGGCCGATGTCGTCGCCCAAGAGGATGCCGATCTTCAAGCTCATTCCTCCACGACGATGCCGGTGTCTTGGACGTCGCGTTTCCAGCTCGTCATTTCATCGCGCAACCAGCCCTTCGCATCTTCGAGCGCGGACTGGCGCGGGAGGACCATTCCGCCTCGCGCGAAGGCGTCTTGCATCTTGGGGGCGGTCATCGCGCTGAGGAACGCCTTGTGTAGCGTGTCGATAATCTGGGGCGGTACTGCCGACGGTGCGAAAGCGGCCACCCATTGCGCGGCGCGCATATCGGGTAATCCGACCTCGGCGAGGGTAGGAACATCGGCATGTTGCGGGAGCCGCCGGTCGGCCGCGATGGCGAGGGCACGCACGCGACCCGCTTTCATCATGCCGATCGGGTTGGTGATGTTGAACCACGACACATGGATATCGCCGTTGGCGAGATCGCGGATGATCTCGGCGCCGCCGCCCTTGAACGGAATGTGCACGAGATCGAGACCGGCGCGTTTGGCGAGGATTTCCGTATTGATCTGCTGATAGCTCCCGATGCCGGCGCTGCCATAGCGCACCTTGCCCGGATGGTCGCGGGCATACGCAAGGAACTCGGCAAATGTCTTCGGAGGAAAATTCGTGGTCGTCGCGAGAAAGAAGACGGGGACATCCGCCAGCGGCGTCACGATCTGCACGTCCCGTTCGTAATCGATCTTCATTTTTTTGGCGAGCAGAACCGGGGTCAATCCGTTGGTGGAAATATTGCCGATCATCAACGTATGGCCGTCGGGCTTGGCGCGCGCCATCTCCTCGATTGCGATGATACCGGAGGCGCCGGGCTTGTTTTCCACGAACACACCCCGGCCAAAGCTCTGCCGCAACTGGTCGGAATAGAGGCGGGCGACCACGTCGGTCAAACCACCCGGCGCATAAGGCACGATAATCCTGATCGGCTTCGAAGGATAAGTTTGTGCCGGTGCCTGCGCGCCAATAACCGCTAGACAAAACGCAGACAATAAGGGCAGCCCGAAGCGCCGCATTTGCTTCCTCCGCCTAGGTTCTTTGTTTAGCGGCAGATTGTATGAACGCCTCGCCCCTAGGACGGGTTGATTTCGGTCAAGGGCGCTCCGTCGATGTTCCGTTTCAATCACTCGCAACTGTCCGGCGTGTCGGGCCGAGCGGCGCGTACCTGCGCGTGCCCAAAGCGCGAGGCCAGCGGATGTGATGCTGGGCCGACGAGAAGACAGAGCCGAAGCGTTTGTGCCGAATGGATACGTGAGCCGGATGAACAAGATCATTCCAATGCCGCTCGTCGGCCCGAAACAAAAATGCGAACTCTCGGCACGGGCGCGAAAGCAGCCGATCCAGGACCTGCGCGAGTGGCTGTCACAGGTCGACCGGATTGGCGAGCTCATAAGGGTCTCCCAACCAATCGACCGCGACGAGGAGATGAGCGCAATCACCTATCTCGTGGCCAAACAGACTCCATCCCCTGCTATCCTATTTGATTGCCCGAAGGGTTTCGAGAAAAGTCCGATCGGCGCGCGACATCTGTGGAATATCCTGGGCCCGAGCCTCAAACGCATCGCGCTGACGCTAGAGGAGCCAGCGGAAACACCGACCGTCGAATTGATCAGGCGGACCAAGGACAAGCTGAAGCGCCGCATCCCGCCGCGCGAGGTGGCGCAGAGCGAGGCGCCGGTTTACGAAAATTCCATCGTTGGGAGAAAGATCGATCTCAATCAGCTGCCGATCCCGCGGCACTGGCCCTTGGATGGCGGCCGTTATGCAGGGACCGGCGATGCGGTCATCACGCGCGATCCCGACACCGGCTATCTGAACATCGGCACGTACCGAATGATGCAGCAGGGGAAAGCGCAGGTCGGCCTCTACCTTTCGCCTGGCAAGGATGCGCGCCTTCATATCACACGCGCCTGGCAGGCAGGAAAACCGATCAACATCGCCGCCGCGTGGGGCATTGATCCGCTGTTCATGCTGATCGGTTCGCAGACCTTTCCAAAGAATATCTCCGAATACGAGTTCGCAGGAGGGATCAAAGGGCAACCGATTTCGGTGGTCCGTGGCAACACGACCGACCTACTGATTCCGGCGAACGCCGAGCTTGTGATCGAAGGGATCATCCGCCCGAATTCGGTCAAGGCGGAAGGGCCATTCGGTGAATTCCCCGGTTACTACGGGAGGCCCGAGGCTGGTTGTCCACTGGTCGAGGTCACTGCGGTGCACTACCGCAACAATCCGATTCTCACCAACGCTCTGATGGCCGACTATCCCTCGTGCGAACAGAGCGGCTTCTTCTCGGTAATCCGCTCGGCCAAGATTTGGGACGATCTCGACAAGCTGGGCATCCCCGGAATCCAAGGCGTGTATTCGCATCCCGCCGCCGCGGGCGGCTTTGGCATGACAGTGATCAGCCTTGAGCAGCGCCATGCTGGTCACGCTGCGCAGGCGCTGGCGCTGGCGGCGCAGGTTCCGGGCGGCGCCTACTACACCAAGTGGATCATCGCTGTCGATGACGACGTCGATCCGACCAACATGGATCAGGTCGTCTGGGCCATGGCGAGCCGATGCAACCCGATCGAGGACATCGATATCCTGCGCAACACATGGAGCACGTGGCTCGATCCGACGCAGAACCCACCGGAAAAGAGGCCGTACGGGTCAAAGGCCCTGATCAATGCCTGCAAAGAACATCGCCATCTGCCGGCGTTCTCCAAGCGAACGGCGCTACGCAAGGACGTCTACGAACGGATCGCCGCGCGATGGAAGACGCTCGGATTACCGGGCAGGATCCCCGCGGTCAGCGCATTCGAGACCGAAACCAAGGTCATTTATCACGAGCTGGGAGCCTTTGAGCCCGGCCGGCAAGCAGGCAAGCAGAAGACAGCAGATAAGAAACCCAGACCGAGACGCTAGGTCTCTCACTTCGTGCCTGGCAAATATTGCTCTGTGATCAGCGTACGCATGTCGGGTGATTGCGACAGCGCACCTAATTCGACGAACGAACGCGCCAGCACATCGAGCGCCTTGGGATCAAACTTTCCCGTCAGATTGAACATTCCCATCAACTCGTCGTAGTCGCGTCTGGCGATGCCCGGCGAGACCTCGGCAGTACGGCGCACGATATCAATCGTCTCGGCGCGATGTTCACGCATATAACCGATGGTTTCGAACCAGGCAGCGAGGAAGGCGCGCACGCCATCCGGGCTTTTCTCGGCAAAGGCCTTGCGCGCATAGAACACGTAAATGTGGAAGACCTTGATCCGGTCGCCGAACTGGACCAATACGCGTCCACCGCCGTCCTCCTCCAGCCTGTAGCCGGCATTGGCCTCGACAATCATGCCGTGGATCTGGCGGGTTTTCAGCGCAGCGGTCTGCGCGGCTGTAGAGCCGAGCGGCGCCAAATTGATGCCATTCGACCCCCAGCCCAATTGGCGTGACAGCTCCTGCCCCAACCAATCGGTAAGCGATCCTTTGCTCGAAATGCTGATGGTCTTGCCCTTGAGGTCCTCGGCAATCTTGATCGGCGAATCGCGAAGCACGGCCAACACGACCGAATAGGGCGCGTCGGCCATGGCGGCAATGCCGATCTCCGGCGCGCCCTTGGCAACGAAGGCCAGCTCCGGGCCGGAGCCGATGCCGATATCGATCGAGTCGGCCACGATCGCCTGTTGCACGCGGGGACCTCCGGCGAAACTGATGATCTCGAGATCGATCCCGTGCCTTTTGAAGATGCCAGCTTCGCTGCCGACCTGGAGGGGAACGAACTGGAATGTGCCCGCCTGCGGCTGACCGATTCGCACCGTGGTTTGCGCCCGCGCCGACGGGCTGAGCACGACAGCCAGTGCAAGCGCCGCGACACTAAAGCCCATTGTTGACATCGGTCTCTCGTTCATCGTCGTTGCTATCTCCCGCGCAGAATAATAGTTCGTCATGCCCCTCGAAAGCGGCGCATCGCTTGTCCACGAATACCACAATTCAAGACTGGCTTGCGTCGCACTCGATCTGATGGATTATTCGTTGGTCTACATGAGCGGACTAAGACGGACATGGGCGAATCCACTAAGCGAACAGCCTTTGTGACCGGGGCGTCATACGGAGTGGGCGCAGCAACTGCGTTGGCGCTTGCCCACAATGGCTTCAATGTGGCGGTTTCGGCAACGCGCGCCGAAAACCTCAGCGACACAGTGGCCAAGCTCGAAGCGACCGGGGTGCGGACCATACCGCTTGTGCTCGATTTGCGTTCGCAACCGAGCATCGAGCGTGCGATGGCCGATATTATCTCGGCCTTTGGCCACCTCGATGTCCTCGTCAACAATGCCGGCGTCCATCTGCGCAAGCGCGCGGTGGACGTGACTTGGGCGGAATGGGATGCGGTGATGGCGATCAATCTCACCGGAACCTTTTTCCTGACCCAGCAGGCCGGCCGTCATCTCATTGGCGGCGGCCGCCCGGGATCGATCGTCAGTATCGCCTCGACCCATGGACTGGTCGGCATGGCCGAGCGGTCGGTTTATGGCATAGCGAAAGGCGCGCTCATCCAGATGACACGGATGCTGGCGATCGAATGGGCACAGTACGGCATCCGTGTCAACGCGATCGCGCCGGGGCGGCTTGTTACGCCCTCGCCTTCGCGCGCGGTGCTCACGTCCGACCCGAAATACATGGAGGCCATGCGCGCGCGGATCCCGCTCAAACGGCTGGCCACGGCCGAGGATGTGGCGCAGGCGGTGTGCTATCTGGTAGGTCCGCAGGCTGCGTCGATCACGGGACAGACGCTGGTTCTCGATGGTGGACTGACGGTGGCGTGAATTCACCATCCTCTCGGCTCACTGCGCAAGCCGGCAATGGTATCAAGCTCGCCGACGAGCTTCTGGTAGGCAACGGCATCGAGCGGCAACACTGGGGGCCGCGGTTCGCCGCAGTCGCGCCCCATGGCGCGCATGGCAGCCTTAAGGCTTGCCACTCCGCCGGGCTTCACTGTCTGGCGCAGCGCAGCCAACTGTTCCTGCGCCTTGCGCGCCTCGAACAGTTTCTGGTCGCGGCAGAGCTCGTAGAGCTCGCGCACGAGCCGCGGCGCGATGCCAGCAAGCGGCGCAAACATGCCGGTTGCCCCGATGGCTCCGGCCGAAACCATCAGCTCCGCGCCCGCGAGAAGCTGGAACCCAGGATGGACAATCGGCGCATCGCTGATCAGCTCGATCATGAATTGCCAGTCAAAGCTCAAATCGACCACACCGGCGAAGTTCGGAAGTTTTTCAATAAGCTTAAGGCAAAGTTCGGCATTTACTTTGCTACCCTGCATGTCTTCGGGTGCGTTGTAAAGAAAGAATGGAATTTTCACTGCCGAGCCGATCTGGAAAAAATGCTCGAGCACCATCCGCGGCGGTGGCGTCCAGTAATAAGGCGTCGTGGCGATGATCGCCGCGGCCCCTGCCTCTTGCGCATGAACCGCGAGTGCGGTCGCGATGGCGGTCCCGGTCTCGCTGACATGGGCAATAATCGGCCTGCGCCCGTCCAAGCATTTGATGACAAATTCGAGCAGGGTACGGCGCTCGCTGTCGGATAGGCTGACCGATTCTCCCAAATGCATTGGCAAGGCGAGCGTCTCGGCGCCATTGCTGAGATGAAATTCGATCAGCTTTCGGTAGCGATTAAGGTCGATGGCGCCTTCGCGCGTAAATGGCGTCGCCGGCGTGTGCACGAGACCTGGCTGAAAGGTGGTGGCCATAACTGAGAATTCGAGCGAGTCACCAGCCATGCGGCTCGGTATCGAGGATGCCAAGACGCTCAAGCTCGCTCCGCACATAGGCTTGGCGCTCGGGGCTGGCGGTCGGCAATGGCGCCCGGGTGGGCCCAACTGGGCGTCCCATCATCACCATGCCGCCCTTGAGCGATGAAGGATATTGGTCGCGGAATAGGATCCAGAGCCGAGATATTTTGTATTGCAGCTCGCGCGCCCGCGGCCAGTCGCCACTGACGCAGGCATCGAACAGCTGCGCGCACAGGTTGGGACAAATGGAGCCTGCGGCCGAATAGGAACCGACACCGCCAAGCGGCACCGATGGCAAGAGATACTCGACTCCGGTGAGCAGCGCGAAATCCGGCCGCTGCGGCAGCGCGGCGCGCGAAATCTCTAAGAACTTTTCGCTGTTGAAGCTTGCCTCCTTTACGCCGACAAAGTTCGGCAGTTGCTCGATCAGCCGCGACATCAAATCGCCGGTGATTTCGACGCCGGCGAGATAGCTCGGCGAGTTATAGGAGAGAACTGGCAGCGCGATCGAGCTGCAGAGCCGCACGAAATAGGCGTGGATGGCTTCGAGCGATGGAACCCAGAAATATGGCGTGATGGCGAGAATGCCGTCGGCACCGATCGCCTCGGCGTGGCGGGCGAGTTCCATCGTATTCTCGACGGCGAGCGCGCTTACATGGATGGTCACCGGAATGCGCCCGCCGACCACGCGAACGGCGGCTTCCGCGAACAGCTTACGCTCGCCAATAGTCAGGTTGAGCGACTCGCCCTTGTGGTGCGGCCAGGAAATGGCGGTCGCGCCCGTGCGTACGTGAAAATCCAACAGCCGCTCAAAAGTTGGCAGATCGAGACTGAAGTCGGCCTTGAGCGGCGTCACCGGACTTTGCATGACGCCTCGGAATTTGGTCGGCATGCTTTGGCCTTAGCTCGTCTCGATTGGTCGCGTCCTCCAAGCATCTTTGCCAGTGCGATAGAGGATGCGCAAAGGGTAGAATAGCTCAAATATCAAACTGAGACACCCTCGCAGACGAGCGTGCCAATGAGCGGCGAGGCGGCGGCCAGCGAGACGCCAGTTTGCCGATAAGCATCCACAATACTTGCCCCGTAGCTCATCAGACCGCCCGCATCGACATAGGATTTGTACGGGTAAATGGTGGGAATGGAATAGCGGGCAGTCAGCAGCGGGTGTGGCCGCTTGGGGTGCGCGCGCAACAGCGCCCCGCAGCACAGCAGCAAGCGACCGTCTCGTCAGTGGCTATAGTATTGAATGAAGGAATTCGTCGCCGAGCATGCCTGTTAGTCCGTTGTAGATGAGGGCGAGAGAGACGACGAATACCAGGACATAGCTGATGTTGTAGAACAGCGCGGTCGGGGTGACGCGCACCAGCCAGATGCCGAAAAAATTGGTGACGATCGCGAGCGGCACCAGCGCTACGGAGGTAACAAGCCCCGCGGTCGAGAATTGACCGAGCGCGAAGTAGGGGACCACCTTCATCAGATTGAGCACCGCGAAAAACACCGCCATGGTGCCGACGAAGGTCAGCTTGTCCAGCCGCTGCGGCAGCACATGGACTTGGAACGGCGGCCCGCCGGCCTGGCACAGCGTGCTGGTGAAGCCGGAAACGCCACCCCAGAATACGCCTCGTGGCAGCGTCGAGCGTCTGAGCTCGAGGCGCCGGCCCCCGAACCAGTGATCGAATACGAAGCCGAGCGCGATTGCGCCGACGGCAAGGCGCACTTCGGCATCGGAGACGTGAGCCGCGAGCGCCCAGGCAGCGCCGACGCCGATCACCGAGCCCGGCAACATGACCTTGAGATTGCGAGCATCCCAGTCGTGGCGATATGCCAGGACCGAAATCAGGTCTTGCAGGATCAAGATCGGCAACAGGATTGCCGCAGCTTGCAGTGGCGGCAAGACCAGCGCGAGCAGGGGAGTCGCCAATAGCCCAACGCCCGAGAAGCCGCCCTTCGACACCCCGAGAAACGTCACCGCCGGAATCGCGGCGAGATAAAAGATCGGATCGGAAATGAGCGTCACGGCGCTTGAACCCAGGGGTGCATCGACCGGAACGTGGCCAAGAACGATCCGATGGCAGGAGCGCCGTTGCATCGAATTCCCTGGCCGCTGACGAAGGCACCAGCGAAGGCCGTCACGCATTGATCGAAGTCAATTTGGCCGCCCGGCCTCGAAGTGCCGCCGTCGCTGCTCGCCATCGCTGACGAGGTGATCGAATAGGCCGCAATTGTGCTGCGCTGCATATGTCGGTTGTTTGGCGCTTAGCGACCGATTGGCATCGGTTTCACCGTAAGGCGCGACAGACCAAGGCAAAGCATTCGAGGCGCAGCACTCGCGTTTGCCATAGGCCAGCCGATGACTTGTCAGGCGATCGGTCCTCAGTTTCGGCGCCAATTTTGCGACTACGGACGAGTTGATTTCGGTCAAGGCGCCCCATCTGCCCGGCGCTAACGTCATCGTCGAATATTATGGGGCGGCGGCCAAGCTCCCGAAACGCGATCTCTGCGGCGGGATAGTCACATGGCAATCATCAAATCCGCGGTCGCCGCTGCCCTTCTCGCAGCCGGCATTGCCGTTCTGGGGTGCAGGCCGAGTTTGGCTGCTGAAGTATATCCTTCCGCGACGGTCACGATCGTGGTGCCGTTCCCAGCGGGAGGGACTGCCGACATTCTGCCGAGGCTTGTCGCCAACGTTTTGCACGCGAAGTGGGGCCAGTCGGTCATCATCGAAAATCGGCCCGGTGCCGGGGGCAACATAGGCGCTGAATATGTGGCACGCGCAAACCCGAACGGATACACGCTGCTCGCCAGCCCGCCAGGCCCGCTTGCAATCAACCAGACCCTCTACAAGCAGCTCGCTTACGATGCGACGAAGTTCGTCCCCATAACGATTCTCGGGAGCGTTCCAAACGTCCTCATCGTCAGTCCGAAGGTCGAGGCGCGATCCTTTCAGGCGCTGATCGAGCAAGCCAAGAAAAATCCAGGTAAGATCACTTTCGCCTCGCAGGGAGTGGGCTCGACCTCCCATCTGACCGGCCATCTTTTTGAGATGGTGGCCGGCATCAATCTTCTCCACGTTCCCTATAAAGGAACGGCTCCGGCGCTGAACGATCTCATCGGCGGGCACGTCGATCTGATGTTCGATAATCTGGCGTCGTCTCTTTCTCAGCATCGTGCCGGAACGGCAAAAATCCTGGCAGTCGCGAGTCTAACGCGCAGCGCTGTTCTACCGGACATTCCGACCGTCGCCGAATCCGGTTTGCCTGGTTTCCATTCGGTGACTTGGTTCGGGCTTGTCGCTCCCGCCAACACGCCGCCCGCGATCGTAGTCAAGCTTAATCAAATTGTCGTCGAAGCTTTGCGACAGCCGGAGGTTCACAAGCGGTTTCTCGAAATGGCAGTGGAGCCCTTGGGGGATACGCCGGCGGAGACTGCTCGCTTCATCAAGGAAGAGAGTGCCCGTTGGGGTGAAGTCATTAACACAGCCAACGTGAAGCTCGACTGATCTCAATGTCTTCGAAATCTGGAGAGAAGAAGATCCGTATGCAAAACACGGTAGAGGAGCAAATGGCGCACAAAGACCTCCGGAGCTTTCTGACGGCTATCGAAGCATCTGGCGATCTCATCAAGATTGATGATGAGGTTGATTGGGACCAGGAACTTTGCGGCATTGGACGGCTCAGTTGTGAGCGCAACGGCCCGGCTTTCCTGTTCAACAACATCAAGGACTACGCGGCCAATTGGCGCATCCTCGCCAATCCGATTGCGGGCTGGCGACGTTTCGCGGTGGGTCTCGGTCTGCCCGCGGACACCCCGATCCGGCGGCTTTACGAGCTCTATGCCGAGCGCGAGCAAAAGTTGATCCCGCCGATCATCGTCAAGGACGGGCCCTGTAAGGAAGTGACCATCGACGAGCGGATCGACCTGTTCGATCTGCCTGTGCCGATGGTCCACGAAGGCGATGGAGGGCGCTATCTCGGCACGTGGGATCTCGTCGTCTCCAAGGACGCGGACAGCGGCTGGGTGAACTGGGGCATATACCGGTTCATGGTTCACAATGAGCATCTACTGACCGGATATCCGCGGCCAACGAGCCACTTGGGCAAAATGTTTCTTGAGGGCTACGTTCCGCGTCAGCGCTTCATGCCGATCGCGATTGCCATCGGCGCTGACATCCCAAGCCACCTTGCCGCTGCATCCACCTTCCGACTTGCTGGCAACGAGGCAGAGTTGGCCGGTGGGCTCGGGGAGCGGCCGGTCGGATTGATCAAATGTGAAACGTCCGATCTCTATGTGCCGGCAACCTCCGAGATTGTCATTGAGGCGGAGGTTTATCCCCATGGCGTGGCGCAAGAAGGGCCGTACGGTGAATATCCCGGCTACCGCAGCGGAGAGATGGGCAATGCCATCTGCGCGCGGGTGACAGCGATCACGCACCGACGCAATCCGATCCTCACCGTCGATTCCA
>Ga0306920_100015330_pt1 | contig 10499 bp, 5 predicted proteins | sample flu12Cox44000170_FD_204666 | JGI IMG/M metagenome (GOLD analysis project Ga0306920, IMG submission 204666) | Lab enrichment of tropical soil microbial communities from Luquillo Experimental Forest, Puerto Rico - flux4day.12C.oxic.44.000.170 (v2)... | ecosystem: Environmental > Terrestrial >... | reverse complement strand
CGAGCGATGCCCGAGAAATTGCCCGAGCTTGAATATTTGGCCCAGGACGAGGTGCGAAGAGTTAAAACCAAAGGAGAGGTCAAGTTCAAGGGCCATCTGCTCTATGTCGGCCAGGCCTTCGCCGGGTTGGATGTGGCTTTCCGAGCCAGCGCGCAGGAAGATCACTGGGAGCTGTTTTTCGGTTGGAAAAGAATCGGCCAACTCAACTTAAAAGAGCTTTCCAAAACCACATCATATCGAATGGCGCTCTGCCAGAAAACCCCAGCCCTTACTGAAGGGTAATCGGAAATTTGGGCTGTATGAGTGGAAAAACACCAAAACCAGTGATTATCAGCGCCAGAAAGACAAACGCTGGGCGCCGAGGCGGTTGGCTTCAACTCGCGACTTATCCACAATCGCCTTTTTCCGGGCCGGCCCACTGCTGCGACGTAACGGACCTGTACCAGGCATTCTCGCAGCGCACCGGCCCGGGGCGATTATGGATAAGTCTGGTCGCCATTTGCAGCAACCAATTAGGGGGCTCTGGAAAACGTAATTGACCACTGCCCAACCATTCCGTAGAAGTGTTATCCACCTGTCAGCGATGTATCCGAACAGGTGTCAGCGATCTTTCCGGTCAGGACACTCCGTCCCGTCCCATAAACCCTTAAAACAAGAGAAAAAATGGGACGGCACGGAGGCCGTCCCTCCCGGAAAAGGATTGCTGCCAACAACGTTTTGAGAGCGGTCTACAGGGTTGCGGTCCTTCTTGGAGGGCTGCAGTCCCTTGCAGCCGTCAATTTTCGGGGCTCCCTGTCGATCGCGTCTCGCCGCCGAGGTCAATTTTCTCCACTCAGCAAATAAAGCGCCAGTATTCAGGAGTTCAGGAGTCAGGTGGAAAGTAGCCGGAACGGAAATCGTCTGGAACTTTCGCCAGCGGGCTGGTTCGCGAAATTTCAAGGCCAGGCAAGGTTCGTGCTCTAACACCGAAAGTATTCAGTCATACTGCTTTGAGTCGAGATCTTGCCGAAACATGAAGGATTTATCATCGCTCCGACCGCTCCTTGGGGGAACGGGTACCCGTTATCCGGCGGAAAGCGCAGCCGTCCGGGAAATGCCGTCCGATCGAATCCTGATCGCAGTGGCAGGAGCACATCTGAGCGGCGAACCTCTGAATCATCAACTTACTGACCGTGGCGCGCGCCTGGTTCGTAAGACAAAGACCGCGCCTTCGTATCAACTTTTCGCTCTTCCCGGAACGTCTCCTCCGAAGCCGGGCCTCGTTCGAGTTGGCTGTGAGACAGGCCGATCGATCGACGTAGAGGTTTGGGACATGCCGTTGTCGGGATTTGGCGGCTTCATCGATGAAATTCCACCGCCATTGACAATCGGTACGGTTCACCTGAGCGACGGGCGGGTCGCAAAGGGCTTCCTCTGTGAAGAGATTGCGGTGCGAGACGCACTGAATATCTCCGAGTTCGGCGGCTGGAAGGCGTATTTGAAGAGCTTAACGATTTCGGCCGAATGGAAGGGGCCGGGAGCGACGGTCTTCGAGCCATCCGGCTTCTGACCTGGTACGCTCAACGAATAACAGAGGAGTCGCTTGCATCTGTTTAGCGCCCAGCGCCCCGAAGCCGAAGGGGCAAGAGGTTTCAGCCCGGGCGTTTTAACCCCGGGTAGAGCATCCCAAAGAAGAAAGCGCCCTGAAGGGGCGTCAGATTAAGAGTAACGTAGCAGACTGAGAACCGGGGCTTATCAAGATTCGACGACAGGCGCTCGCTACCCTCTGCCGCTCTGAGCGGGTCGCATATTAACATCCAACATCCAGGGTTTCGCTTCGCTCCACCCTGGGCTTCTGATGTCTACCACGCCTCGGCGTGCGTCGCCTCAGGAGTGAGTTCCTGAAGTTGCCTTAGTTCCAGAGTGTTTTTTTAACGCTAAACACGTACATTGCGACTCCCTCTGGAGTTTTGCCATCTTTTAGCGCCGAAGGCGTGACGTCACGATAGCCTAGCCTGCAGGGGCCCGCAGGGCTAGGAACCGTAGGATAGGGCAATCAGCGCTGAAAGCGCGCCTCAAGGCGGATTATATATATTTCCCACATCAAGCCACGGATCGAGGGTCTTTTGCAAATTGGTTGTCCTTGTGTCGCGCTTTCAGCGCTAGCCCTTCTTTTTTGCGTTTACCTAGGGCCGCGCTACGGGCCGATACCGGCCTTCGCTTGCCCTAGGCTATTTTGATATCGCGCCTTCGGCGCTGAATCCCGAAAGACGATCCTTCCATCCTTCCATCCTTCCATCCTTCCACCCTTCAAAGACATTCCCTGTCATTTGGAGATTGAACAACCTCCCTGGCGGCGAGAAGTATCTTCTCGATAGCAGAAATCTGGTACTGGTCGGCCAAAATGGTGAGCCGCCGTGAGAACGTTTGAAGTGCTCCTTCTTTTTCGCGCAGTTTGAGTATGGCCGAGCGCAAGGCAATAATATCCCCCAATTTTGTGTGCATCAGGAGTCCATCAAGGCGCTGCACATCGGGCAGCGCCTCCGTCAACGGCCGATTCACGGCATCCTCAGTTCCTTCGAACTCCGCCGCCCTCTCCGTTTCGGAACGGTACACCGGCTTCAATTCAAGAAGCGATTCAAAGAGCCGAAACAAAAGCGGTTCACTGATAGGCTTGGGAACAAATCCGTTGAATCCCGCAGCCAAGGCTGTTTCGCGGTCATTTTCGTATGCACTCGCCGACGAGGCGATCATCGGAAGTGAAGCAAACTGCGGATCTTTCCTCAGTTCCTGGCACAATTCGATTCCGCTCAGGCCGGGCATCCGAATATCAGATATAACGCAATCAAAATTCTCTTTCTTGATCCGCTGAAGCCCTTCGACGGCTGAAGGAGCAAACGTCGCTCTCAGCCCAACTTCTTGAAGCAGGTCCAGCATATATTCCCGATTTGCCGGGTCGTCGTCGACCACCAGAATGCGTGTCGCCTCCCCTTCGAATCGGATTACTTTGCACGTTAAAATGGGGGCCGGGGTCGCGCTTGCGGCAATGGCCGGCAATTCAAACCAGAAATTGCTTCCCTCTCCTTCTATACTGGAGACTTCCAACGAGCCTCCCAGCAAACGAACAATTCGTTGGCTGATGAAAAGACCAAGACCGACTCCACCACATGCCTGATTATTATTAGTCGCTTGATAAAACGGTTTGAAAAGATGTTGGATTTCGTCAGCCGGTATACCCCTGCCGGTATCACGCACCTCAATTCGGATACAGTCCTTCACGTGACTAACTCTCAAAGCCACTTCTCCTGCCTCTGTAAATTTGATGGAATTGCCCACCAGGTTATAGAGCACCTGTTTCAAGCGGATCGGATCAGTGGAAATCCACTCCTGAATCGAGTGGTCGGAGGAATAGGTAAAGCGAAGTTGTTTCTGGTTCGCCCGAAGCTGAAACTCATCGGCTAGCGTATTCAAAAGCGGCTTGAGCTGCACCGGTTGCAGATTCACAGCAATTGTACCGGATTCCACTTTGGCCAAATCGAGAATCTCATTGATCATGTTCAAGAGGTGTTCCCCGCTTGAAAGGACCGTTGTCAGGCGCCGGCGTTTTTCTTCTGCCTGGTTTTCATCGCGCAACATAAGTTGCGTATAACCAAGAATAGAGTTCAGCGGCGTTCGCAGCTCGTGACTAACGTTAGCGAGGAAGGTGCTCTTCGCCCGGTTAGCCGCCTCGGCCGCTTCCTTGGCTTCAACTAACTTCGCCTGACTTTCTTCCAGTTCTTTCGCGCGTTCGGCAACAATCGCAACGAGTTCCTTTTCTCTCACCCGCAAACGCCACACCCGCAGACGCACAAAGCCGAGAACGCACAGCGCACATAACACTCCGTAGATTGAGTACATCCACCAGGTTCGATACCAGGGAGGCAGGATCTCGATTGCCAAGGCGGTCTCTTCGCTCTTGATGCCGTCTTCATCTTCTGCCACCGCGTGCAACAGATAGCGCCCTTCGTTCAATGATTCTGAACGCCAAAGGGGGTCGGTGGAGGGGGCGCCCCAACTCTTCTCTCGCCCTTCCAACCGCAACTGATAACGAATTTGGTCGTGACCCGCAAATTGGTCATTGCCAAACCTGATCTGGATATCCCGTAGATCAAAAGGCAGCTTGAGGGCCTTGCCGGGGGCTGGAAGGGACAACCGCGCTCCTGAAACCGTTGCCACTTCTCGCGCGAAGACGGCGAATCTTGCCGACGGCGGTCGAAGTTCAGCCGTGTCAATCCGCGCAACACCGTAGGTGCCGGCAATCCAGAGAACGGAAGAACTCCCGGCATCTTCCTGCCAGATCGTTGTCGGATTACCGATCGTTCTGGCAATCACAGCCGGTAAAGCGGCAAAGTGCCCGCTTGAATCGAAGCCCGCAATGGTCAATCCTTCGAGCCCCTTCTCTGAAGCTTCTCGAGGAACCAACGTCATCCAAAGATGCTTTCTTTCAGGCCGATGGACGATCGCTCTCCCAGGGACATAGTCGCGAAACGCCGCTTCATATTCCCGGACGGGAACAAATCGATCCGGATCGGCTTCGTACCGTGAAATGCCCCGCTCGGTTATGAACGCAGGTTCGCCGTCGAGAAGGATTACTGCATCGGCCTCACTAGGCTTGGGCGCATTTTCAGCGCGGGCGAGGTTGTAAACTTTTGCTCCTGCAAATATCCTTGGCGCATTAGCATCCAATGTCACCCTGAAAAAGCCGCGGTTGATCGTTGAAATGAACAATTCGGTTGCGCTGCCTTCCACTATACCGTTCACACCGCTCTCAAATCCGTCTAACCTCCCATCCAAACGCCAACCCTCGCTCGTGCGCGATATCGCCACCAATCCATCGTTGGAGGCCGTGTAAACCCTCCCAGGCGTCACTCTGGATGGCTGAATGGCATAGACCCGGTCGATCGCAATAGGAACCGGCTTCAGTTCTGACCCATCAAAGCTGAAAAGACCCTTCCACCCCCCAGCAAGAAGTTCGTTGCCAGCCTCCGCCAAAACCGAGATAGGACTCGTCGCTCCGGGAATTTTCTCGAATCTCGCGGGGAGAGACTCAGCAGCGACCTTTCTCAGCAAAAATAACCCATCCCAGGTGGCTGCATACACGTCGCCACGAAAACGCGTGAGCTCAAATATCTCGGATCGTGGAAGTCCCGTCTGCGTGTCAAAAAAACTGATTCCAGGATCCATTTCAAGCCGACTAAGCCCCACATTTCCACAAATCCACAAACCACCCGACCGATCCGCAGCGAGCTCAAGAATATTCGGATCCTGCAAGCCGTTGTCCTGGAAGAGAACACCACGGAGTTTGCCTTCCCAGTCCAGCAGGGCAACACCACGCTGTTCTATGGCGACGGCTATGTAGGATCCGGCCATGGCGCTGGCCGCCCGGACGGAAAACCGGGCCAGCAGAGGATCGATGTCCGTAGGAAAAGGAGCGATCTGATCTTGGGAAAGTCGAAAAATGCCATGGTCTTTCGTTACAAGCAGAATTAAACCCGGCTTTGGCTCGAGTACCCGATACACAATCGTGGACCGCAATCGGAGGTCATCCGCAACAGGAACGAATTTGCCCTCAACGATTTCATAAAGCGGGTCGCTTCTGGAGTGTGCAAAAACCCTTTGGTCGACGCCGGATATCATGTAATCGAACCCATTGCCATGGGGCCACGCGATCGACTTCCATTCGTTTCCAGCGTGTATGAGAAGTCCCTTCTCACTCCGGACGAACTCGGTCTCCACGCCACGAACAATCTGCCCAACCTCGCCAAAATTTGTGGGGAGACCTTTCTCTCCAGTACCGCTCAAAAACCTGTACCGATCTCCTTCACGCACCAAGCGGCCCAGTTGACCTGCTCCCCCCACCCAGATCTCTCCCCGATCGTTGACGGCCAACCCCTTGATGGCCGATCCTCCCGGAACGCGAACGTGTTCCCAGCGTTGGCCGTCGTATTGTAGAACTAGATTGTCATTTCCAAACAGAAGCAAACCCTGCTGATCCTCGACAGCAGCCCAGTTCTGGGTGTCCGCTTGATATTCCCGAGTATTAAAAAACCGATACAAAGGGCGACCAAACTCAAAAATCTCCTGGTTTCCGTTTGCGCCGCCGGTGCAGAGGATTCCCGCAAAAAAGAAACAGCAAACAATCGACCGTTTAAGAGATCGCGTCCTCACAGGGATTGCTCACAAATATCATCGCATGTTAACCCTTGAACCAAAAAAGAATATCACCCGAAAGGAGCACGCCACCCTACGTTTCAAGATTTTCGTATTTTTTCCGGAGCGGGATTTAGGAGACGGTACACAGAGCAGCGTAGCGTTCGACCGAGCGACTCGACTGAGCTCGTCGAAGTCTCGCGCCGAGGTCCGCAACCAAATCGTCCTCGTGCTCGTCCCGACTTCGCAAGGCCTACGTCGCGGCCAGCCTCGCGCCAGGGCGCGCCAAAGCGTAGCGACGGCGGCGTCGTGCTCGTGCTCGAAGTGCGGTGGCATCAGCTGGACCGGGTTTGTGTGTCCGCTTTGTCGGCCGCCGGTCTTGCGGAGATGCGCTTCGTGCGACATCTCCTCGGCCCGCGATCGGTAGGGCGAGGACTTCGGCGAGCTTCGGCGAGCTTCGAGTCGCTCAGTCGAGTCGCTCCCGGCGAGCCAGGTTTCAAGCCGTCTAACGGTGGCTCAGCAAAGTAGCGGCGCCCACGCCCTGCCACGTGACATCTCGTCGTTCTGTGAATTGCTGCCCCTTTCGCTGTCATTCCGACTATCCAAGACTACTTAGGGCTGATAGCTTCCCGAGCACGAGCACGACGACGAGCACGAGGACGATTTATCAGCAAGCAAAGCAGTTCTCGGAAAAATCCTCGCAGGAAAACCCGAGGCTATCGTTTAGCAACCCCTTTGGGCTGTGGCCCGTTGGCTGATTTTCCGCGTTTGCTCACTCCTCGCGTATCGATTCAGATAAAACCAATTTCCCTCCGGAGCCGCCTCTGGGCGGCTCTATCGCGCGAAAATCTCACCCCGCAGGCGCGAGGTAGATTTTTGCGCTAATCCGCATCCTTCACTTGCGGGGTTAGAACACTCAATGCCAGACGCGCTGCAGCCGTTCGAGTTTCCACTCCGAGTTTTGCGAAAAGATTGATCGCGTGCTTCTTCACTGTGTTCAGCGATGCGTCAATAATAATGGCTATTTCCGGATTGGTTTTTCCTTCCGCCATCCAGTAGAGCACCTCAGCTTCTCTTGCAGTTACGCCGAGAGCAAGCAAGGCTTTCGGACCATTGTCACCGTTGCGATGTTCAATTCGCAACAACGACAGGTTTCCACTTTTTGATAGCGCAAAATGATCGATCTCGATCTCGCCTCGTTTCCGATGCGAAATCAACCGCGGCTTCTGGTTTTCAGGTCCAGTTAGCCAGACGCGGAGGTCTTCCGGGAGATAGTTGTCCGCCGTCCTTGAGAAAAACGTGTTGAGTAAGATCCGCGCCTGCCCGGTCGCAAAAAGAATCTGACCCTGCCGGTTCGCAACAAGCAGAGCCTGTTCCAGCGAGGTCTCCAGCTGTTTCTCCGCATCGAGACGAAGCTCGATTTCTTCTGCAAGCTCTCTGTTTTTCTGCTCCAGCTTTGCCTGGAGTTCGCGCAGCTCCAGATGAGTTTGCACTCGCGCCTGAACCTCCTCTGGCTGCACGGGCTTTGTCACAAAATCAACCGCACCCGCTTGAAATGCGGCCAGCTTCTTGCTCAACTCGTCAGCAGCGGTCATCATAATGACCGGGATGCGGCTCCATTCCGGATTTGCCTTGATACGCCTGCACGTTTCAATCCCGTCCATTTCCGGCATCATCAAGTCGAGCAGGATAATATCGGGAAGAGCCAGAGTGAGCTGTTCCAGAGCGCGCTTACCGCTGTCTGAAACAAGAACCCTGTATCCGGCGCCGCTCAAGAACCCAAGGACGACATCCACATTCGCTGGCAAATCATCAACAATCAGCAATGTTTTCGTATCCATACCGATAAAACTTGAGCGGAAGCGGCTTAATCCTCACACCATCCGTTTCCCCGCCGGACTCGCTCCACCCGTATCCAGCCTGACAGGGGCGCTTCGCTCGCGCATCGAAAAAACAGGCAACTGACCTGCGGCGGCATCATCATTATATGCAAGACGGTACACTAGCACAGTAGACTGCAGCAAACAGTATCGCATTTGCCGGATCGAGATTGCTGCAACTCCTCTAGTGTCCTGTCCCCGAAATAAGCATATCTTTCGTTGCGATCAAAATGGGCCGCCGCCAAGGCGCGAGGAGGGCGCATATCTAGAGCGATACGTAACCGATCCCGCAGCCGCGGGGCGAAAGGCATGCTTATTTCGGGGACAGGACATTACCCGCCCCCGATTGCCTTGCGCACGGCGGCTAACGGTGCCGAATCATCAAATGTCGCTCGCTTGCCGTCAAATTTGATTCCCAGATCCTTCCACAATTGATCCAGATCAGGAGAAACGGGCGTAGCCCTCATCTTCTCGTACAACTGTTCCAGAACCGGAACACCTGTAGCCCGATCGGCCGTCTGCAGCGCCCGGATGAGCGGCCATTCCACTTCGATACTACCTCCGGATTTCAAAATTCCCCGAAGCCCATCTTCAAGACCCATACGATTGCCGGTTCTCTTGCGAATCTCGACATCTGCCAGAAGACAGAAGAGCGCTCCCCCCCAATACGTTCTTCCCCACGTGTGAGTGAAATCCAGGCCGCGATCACCCGATTCGGGCAACCCTTTCGGCATTCCCTCAACCATGTCTCCCCAGATTTTTTCCTGAGTCAGATTCCCGGCGCGTGCGCGCGCAATCGGCTCCACGTAAGTCGCGAGCCCCTCTTCGATCCAATGATTGTTCTCAGGCACAGACGGAAATGCCAAATGGACCATTTCATGGGTAATCGTCCAATCGTCAGAAAATTGAGCCGCGGAAGTTGATCGTCCGACCGCGATCTGTATATGCGGATGTTCCCAGCCAAAGGCACGACCGGAATTGATTCCCCGCCCATCACGCACGTTAACGGCGACATGCACGTGAGCGACTGGGTATCCTGCGTAATAGGTCGAGACGGAGCGCGCCGCGGTCGCTATCCAGTCGACTATCATCTTTCGTAAAGGCTGCCCAGGGGATGACGTGAATTCAATTTCGATTGTGCCTCCGCCGATTTTCAGTTGCGCCGCATCCTGCGCCTTAACGGATACTGCCAGAACGATTGGGATGCATACGAAAAGAAATTGCCGGCGCATAGATTTGATAAGTGAAACTTCGCAGGGACTCCGCCCGATCGAAGTACATACAGGAAGACGAAGATTTATTCCAGCCGTGGGACGTAAGCATCACTGGGATGGCAGGGAGGGATGCTTTGATCAGGACCTGGAGGGCGCCGGTCCCTCGGCGCCGTGCTGGGCGATGAGAGCTTTGTTTTGCCGCAACAAGGCATGGGTCCGATGGTGGGCCTTTATTGGTTCCGCGGCTGCAAGGGACTGCAGCCCTCCAAAGTCAATGTCATTTCTCAGGGAGGGATGGCCTCCGCCTTCGCCAAGGGCTTCGGAGGACAAGTCGGCGGACACGTCCGTGCCGTCCCATTTTTGATTCCTCATCATCTTCCTTACACAAGTAACAGAGCCACAGGTCGTTCTGCAGCGCTTGCTAGGATTTTGGCTATTCTCCCGGTCAAAATTATGCAAATATTTGACTAATGAGCTGTCTACTCGGCATCGATCTCGGAACTTCAAGCGTAAAGGTCGTTGTAATCTCCCCTGATGCAAAACTGCTCGGCGTAGGGAACGCTGAATATCCCATTCAAACTCCATCCGTTGGTCACGCCGAACAGGAACCAGCGGATTGGTGGCAGGCCACTGTGCGCGCGGCTCGCGAAGCCCTTGATAAAGCGGGCCGTCCGGAAATCGCGGGTATTGGATTTTCGGGCCAGATGCATGGGTTCGTTTTGATCAGTGCCGAAAGAGTGGCGATCCACCCCGCGATCATCTGGGCGGATCAACGCAGTGCTAATCTGCTCCCGGAGATAAGCGCACTTCTCGGTGCCGACATGGCAAGATGTGGGACCGCTCCGGCTGCTGGGTTTCTGGTATCGACCTTATACTGGCTCCAGCGCCATCAGCCAGTTTTGCTTGAACGTGCGTCCACCCTCCTGATGCCAAAGGATTATATCCGGCTCATGCTCACCGAAGAACTCGGAAGCGACCCCAGCGATGCATCGGCGACAGGGCTGTTCGATGTCCGCCGCGGCGCGTGGGCCGACGAACCTATCGCGCGGCTCAAACTGCCCACATCGATCTTTCCGCGGATCACCAACTCAAGCGAAGTCTTTGGTAAATTAACCAAAAGTGCGGCAAGCCTTTTAGGCATCAACGCCGGGATCCCAATCGTGACCGGCTGCGCAGATCAACCCGCACAGGCTGTCGGCAATGGATTGATTGATCCGCCTCGCGGTTCGGTGACGGT
>Ga0306920_100015329_pt1 | contig 10499 bp, 11 predicted proteins | sample flu12Cox44000170_FD_204666 | JGI IMG/M metagenome (GOLD analysis project Ga0306920, IMG submission 204666) | Lab enrichment of tropical soil microbial communities from Luquillo Experimental Forest, Puerto Rico - flux4day.12C.oxic.44.000.170 (v2)... | ecosystem: Environmental > Terrestrial >... | reverse complement strand
AAGTGTTCGAGACCGGCCATCTGCTGCTGGCCAAGCGGCTGATCGAGAGCGGCCACATCAAGACGCCGGGAATGTTCCAGATCTGCCTCGGCATTTCCTGGGCGCAGCCCGCGACCACCGAGGCGATGACCTACATGCGAAGCCTCCTGCCGGCGGGTTCGCCGTGGTTCGCCTTCGGCATATCGCTGCATCAATTCCCGATGGTCGCGCAGGCGGTCTTGCTCGGTGGCCATCCGCGGGTCGGGCTCGAGGACAACATCTATCTCGAGAAGGGCAAGCTTGCCCCGAGCAACGCCGCGCTGGTGGAGAAGGCGGTCAAGATCGTCGAGGTCCTCGGCGACGTCGTCGCCACTCCCGCCGATGCGCGCGCAATCCTCGGGCTCAAGACGGCACACTAGGGCCGCGAATTTTATCCGGCGGGGGCGGGGTGCGAAACTAACTTGCCGATACCGAGCTTCAAGCGGGGCCTGGCCTTATTCACTGCCGCCCGTAGTGGCCACGCTCATCGCCTCAACCGCTGCTTTGACGATATCCGACGGCAGCGCATAGGCATCAGCCACGATCTTGGCGAGGCGACCGCCGTCGACCTCCACGATTTCGAGATGCTGTCGCCGCGCCTCGGCGATGAAGGATGGATCGTTCATTGTGGCGTGGAAGGCGTGCCGGAGTGTCGCGATGCGCTCGGCGGGTACATCCGGCGGGGCGAGGATCGGACGGTCCATCGCCTGCGGCGCCACGAACAACTGGAGGATTTTCCGCGTGCGCTCGTCCTTCGTGAATTCGGCGACCGCCGGAACATCCGGGAACAGCGGGCTGCGTTCGAGCGCGACCACGATCGGCACGCTGATTTTATGCTGCGGAAACCAGTCGGGCCGGGTGGAGTTGATCGACGACACCAAACCGCCGCATCGGCCGTCGACCTCGCCGCGTTCCATCGCCAGATAGATTTCGTTGCCGCCCTTGTAGCCGGAGATGACCCTCATCTTCGCCCCGAACAGCTTGTTGAGCATCGCCGGCATGGTTTCCATCTGCGAGCCCACGCCCGAGCCGCCGACGGTGAATTCCTGCTCGAGTGCGTCATGCCACGTCTTGATGCGCGAGCTATGCCAAGCGATGCAAATCGCGCTATTGGCGTCGAGACTGCCGATCCAATTGATCCGGCGCGGATCAAATTTTGCGCCCTTGATGCCGTAGAGCAGGGCAAACGGCACGCTCGAATGCACCAAGCCGAGCACCGTGCCGTCCTTGGGTGCGACCGAATAAAGATAATTCATGGCGCGGATGCCGCCGGCGCCGGGCATATGCTGGATGATGATGTTGGGATTGCCCGGAATATGCTTGCTGAAGAACGGCGCGAACGCGCGCGCGTAGCTGGCGTAACCTCCGCCGACATCGGCGCTCAGGATCAACGCGATTTGACGGCCCTTGTAGAAATCCTCATCCGCATTCGCCGCGGCCGGCAGAGCTGCCAGCCCTAGCGCGCTCAAGACAACCGCCCCGCGGATGAGATCTGCTGGCACGGCGGGCGCCGGTGAGCTAATCGGCTGCGACGTCGATCAAGATACCGTCGCAGTCGGCCATTTTATATGTGCCGAGCGGACAGGAGCGGCGGAACAGTTGCTCGAGCGCTTTTCCCTCCGCGCCCGACATCGGCGCCGGCGCGAGCCGCGGATTGTCGGCGGCGATCCGCTCCACGTCCGCCTTGAACGTTTGCATGTTCTCCACTTTGAAGCCGATGTGATCCATGCCTGGCGTAATGATCCCGGTGCCCTCGTAGTCGGTAATCTCCCAGGGCATGATCACCAGCGTCACACGCCCGTCGGTGGCGTAGTGATTGCGGTCATCCGGCTTCTTGTTGCCGGGAGCGAGCTCGAACACGTCGTAGAAAAAATCGGCCATTTCCGCCGGCCGCATGGTGCGCATGGCCACATGATTGATGTGGCGGGGGTTGGCCTTGCCGTCGTTCTCGACGTAGACCGAGGTGCGGTTCTTCATGTCTTTTTGCGAAATGTCGAAGACGTTGCCGTCGGGATCATGGGTTGTGATGCCGGCAAACGGCCGGTTGGAGGGGCGCTTGAGCCATTTCACGCTCGGGTAGTTTTTGCGCATGCGCTCGAACGCCGTCTCCGCATCCTCGACTTCGATACCGAAATGGTCGAGGCCGGCGGCGCGTCCGGCGCGGCGGGGATTGATGTTGAGGCCGACATAGCCGTCACCGACCGTGACCGCGCTGCCCGGCCGGGTCTTGGCCGAGGTCCGCATGCCGAACACCGCCTCGTAGAACTGGGCAAGCTGGGCGTAGTCCCGACTGACGATGGCAACGTGATTAATCTTCGCAAACATGGCGCTCTCCCTATCCGCCCCCGACCCGGCCATCGTTCAGTCGCGCGCAGGCAAGCCTACAGCATCCACAAAGACGAACGTAGCGCGCTTGTCGCCTGCGCGGGTTCCGCCGTAGCTTGTGCGTCAGCCACCCCTCCCCGTCCAAACCGCAGCAGTGTTTCCATGGCGAAAGAGACGGCGCAACTGGCCGATTATGCGGCGACGTGTCGTTACGAGGACATTCCACCCGACGTGATCGAGCGCGCCAAGCAATGCATTACGGACACGGTTGCCGCGGTTATTTTCGGCTACGACCTGCCCTGGAGCCGCATGGTCGTGGCGTTTGCGGAAAGGAACGGCGCCGGCGGCAACAGCCGCATTCTCGGACCCGGCGGGGGGCTCCTGCATGCGCCGGCAGCGGCCTTGGCCAACGGCGCCCTGGCGCACGCCTTCGAGATGGACAACCTCACCTGGCCGAACAGCGGCGTGCATCCCGGTGCGACGCTGCTCGCGTCCGCACTTGCGCTGGCGCAGGAGCGCGGAAGCGGCGGGCGCGAACTCGTGACGGCGGTCATCGCCGGCACCGAGGTCATGATCCGCATCGGTCGCGCGACGCAGCACAGCAACGAAGGCCGCGGCTTTCATGCGCCCGGCACCACCGGCCCGTTCGGCGCCGCGGTCGCCTGCGGCAAGCTCATGGGCTTCGATGCCGAGCGCATGGGCAACGCGCTTGGGATCGCCGGCTCGCTTGCCTGCGGCTTGCTCGAATTCGCCCGCGCCGGCAACGGCGCCATGGTGAAGCGTCTCCACCTCGGGCGCGCGGCCGAGAGCGGCGTGCTCGCGGCAAGTCTCGCCGCCGACGGCTTTACCGGCCCGACGAGCGTGCTCGAAGGCGAGTTCGGCTTCCTGCGCGTGTTCTGCGGTAACGAATTCGATGCGCGCGAGCTCACCCGCGAGCTCGGCGACAACTACGCCACCCGCTCGATCATGCTCAAGCGCTTTCCCTGCCACATCACCGCGCACACCTCGGTGCAGGCGATCCTGGATTTACGCGCCGAGCATCACTATGCGGCCGCGGACGTAGCCTCGATCCACATCGGCGGCAACGACAAGATGGCACGGGTCAACAACATCCCCTCCCCTGCAGACATCATGATGGCGCAATACAGCATCCCGTTCTGCGTCGCGCTCGCGCACGTGCGCGATCCCCGCGATCCGCGTTCCTTCGACGACAGCGCGTTGCGCGAGGCGCAGATCCGCTCGCTCGCCGAGCGCGTAAAGATCACCGTCGCCAAGGATCGCCCCACCCCGCTGGCGGCGGATGTCGCGGTCACCTTGAAGAACGGGCGCGTGCTGCGGCGCTCCGTCGCCGGCTTCAAAGGCACGCCGGAGCAGCCGCTCTCTCGCGCCGAGCTGCGCGACAAGTTTTTGATGCTGACCCGCCATTGCGGCGCTGACCGGATGGGCGAGATGTTCGATCGCCTGCAAAACCTGGCACACGAATCCAATCTCGATTGGATCGCCGTCGAATCGACTAACTAGAATCGTTCTCCCAGGCAGGCTGCACGCCTGCGCGCCCCTTGATGCTCGCGTTGGCGAACTTGGCGCGCAGCAACGCGACTGCGTCCCCGACCACCCGGCGCTCCTCGCCACCCGCGTCGAAAACACGCGACACGTCATCGGCTGATCGGGCGAGCGACCAACCGCAAATAGCCATCGGCTATGTGTGCGGTTGAAAGATACCAACTGAAGAATTCTTCAGAAAATCTCCAACGAGTTTCAACCAGGGCTGAACTTCAAGCCTGTCATCCGATCTGCCGCTAAGAGCCCGACTCCGCGCTAACGCAAAAGACCAACCATCTGGACAGATCGAATAGGAGACCTTCGTGCGCCAGCCCTTCCCCCGTCTGATCGTCGTTGCGGTGTTGTGTTGGGCGAGCTTGGCTGCGCCAGCCCTGTCGGAAGGTGTGGTGTTGGGAGCTGGTTCGACGTTTGTGTATCCGGTTCTGGCCAAATGGGCGGAAGCCTACGAGGCCATGACCGGGGTAAAGATTGACTACAAGGCCGTCGGATCGGGCGTAGGCATCCGACAGATAAGAAGCAGGACTGTGGATTTCGGAGCTTCCGATGCGCCATTGCGTCCGGAAGAACTGGCCGTCGCGGGCCTCATGCAGTTTCCAATTGTCGTCGGAGGCGTGGTGCCAGTAGTGAACGTCGAAGGCATCGGCCCAGGACAACTTCGTTTGACCGGATCGGTGCTTGCGGACATTTATCTCGGCAAGATTACAAAATGGAACGCCGAGGCGATTGGTGACCTCAATCCGGGCCTTGCACTGCCCGATCAGGCCATCATTCCAATCCATCGCGCCGATGCGTCTGGTACCACTTTCGTCCTCGCGGACTATCTAGCCCGGGTCAGCGCCACGTGGAGAGACGAGATTGGTGTGAACATCGCGGTCGCGTTTCCAACCGGGATCGGAGGCAAAGGCAATGAAGGAGTTGCCGGCTTCACAGCTCGGACTAAAGGCGCCATCGGCTATGTCGAGCACGCCTACGCGATCCGCAGCAAGCTTGCCTACGTTTCATTGAAAAACCGGGACGGAGAATTCGTTACGCCAAGCAGACAGGCGTTTCAGTCTGCCGTCGCAAACGCCGACTGGGCAGCCGCGCCCGCGCTTCGCGCGTTGCTTGTTCATCAACCCGGCAAGCAGACTTGGCCAATCACTGGCGCAACCTTTGCGCTTATTTACAAGCGACAGCAGAGCCGGCTCACGGCAATCGAGATGCTAAGATTCTTTGACTGGTCATATAGGATCGGCGCCAAATTGGCCGACGACTTGCAGTATGTGCCGATGCCCAAAGACGTTGTTCAAATGATCGAGTCGACGTGGGCCGAAGTGACGGATGCCCACGGGCAAGCGGCATGGGTGGAGCCTACGACAGCTAAGGATTGACGCTTAATTGATCCCCCGGCACCGGGACAGGACGGCCGAAAAGTCGGAACGCTGACGACCTTTCGTAGCCAACGTATTGAAACATGGCGGGAGCGACGGGGCTCGAACCCGCGACCTTCGGCGTGACAGGCCGACGCTCCCTTAAAAATCCGAATGATTTCAACGGCACATGACACTCGCCTAGTTTCGCAACGGGCGCCAACGAAGGCAAAAGTGTCATAGCTTGCGAACGCCCGGTGACGGGACGTGACGGAAGTTTGGATTATCCGCTCACGCGCGCGTACGCCGGTTATTCGAGCACAAATCGAATCGAATTACGGCTCTTCGGTAGGCGACGCGCGGCAAGCCGCATTCTGCATATGCCGGTGGATACGTCGGAATGCCGGACGGTCGCGCCACGGCGTCGGTAAGCTATATTCGTCCTGATTCGCGTCCGCGCGCTTTGCTCAAGTGTTGCCCATTGCTGATCACGCTCGCGGAAGTGAAAAAAATGATTGGACAGAAGGCGCATAGACATGGACATGATGTCACCTACTGAAATTCTCAACAAGGCCGAGCTATTGCCAGACGACGACTCGCGCCGCGAGCTTGCCGCCCATCTGCGTTATCGCGCCCAACAGGACCCTGGACTGGAGCCGGATGAACGTTTAGTCGCGTCCAAGTGCGCCGACTCCATCGACGCGATGTGCACGCGCCCTGCGCCTCCACAGGCGGTGCCGCCGCAGCCGAGGTCCCCCAAGGCGCGCAGGCGGTGGCGGCACAGGCATCGGCGGCACCGCACATATGCAAATGAATTTGAGTTTGAGGCGTCAGTGGAAACCGAGAAAATACTGGCTCAGCTGACAGATCTGCCAAGAGGTGAGCGCGAGAGCACGCTCCGCGACATTACGGATTGGTCGGAAAGCCTGCCAGGAAAGCTTCCGAAAGATGAGGCAGTCCTGAGGGATCTGAAGCGAAGACTGCGGCGGGCCATCGATCCCAATCAAATTCCCGATGATCCTTTAGGCGACCGCAGTAAAATAACCGACAATTTTGGCAATGGCGGATTTGTGCCGCGGCGCAGTGCTCTGGATCGGTTTGGCCACGTCGGAGGCCGCCTCTCGGCGCTTGATCATACCAAGGCCGGAAAGAAACGCCGCGTCGAAGCCCTCAAGACGGTGCGGCACATCGATCCGAAATCAGTTGCGATCGGGCGCCCGCGGGGACCCCGACCCCTGGAGGTGCCGCAAACGAAACATGCTTTGCCGTTCGAGGTCGAGGAGAAGCCACTGGACATCCGGAAGGGACCGCCATTATCGGCCGAAGAGATCGCGCGGCGTAAAGCCGCTAAGATGCGACAAGTTCGTCGCGAGGCTGCCAAGGAGGAGCAAGCCGTTCGGGCTCTACACGCGAAACTGAGCCTGCCTCCGCTGACCGCCGCGGAGATGAAGGCCCGTCAGGAACGCGAGGTAGAGCATGAAGACGATCCAGAATTTTGAAATATTTTTGCTAATGACATCAATACGTTAAGTCTGAAAAGCGCGGCAAGGAACCGCCAATTGCGGCGGAAATGTGTCAAACACCATTTTAGCTCCCTAGGGTAGAAGGGCAGATTTCGTTCCCCCCATAGGGCCCGCAGCTTCGTCCAAAGGGGACGGCTGCGCCCAGACCGTTCCACACGTAGAACGTAAGGAGGAGATCCGTGGCCCGTCCATTGCAGCACGCGATATTCGTCGGCTTCCGACTAAGCGATGAAATGAATCGCGGCTTCATCAAGGCCGCAGGAGCCCTTGGCATCAGCAAATCAGAACTGGTCCGCGCTCTGATTTTGCAGGCTTTGCGCGACGAGCAGGTGGCGCGCGCGGCTGTTGACGCTGCTGGGCTTAACGCCCCGCGCCCTGAGTATCCGCGGTTCATTTCATCGGCGGCGTAGGGCGAGCGAAGTCTAAGAGCCCATCCGCAAAGTTTGGATTCATGACGAGGGATTTGCAACGAGCCGCTTCAGCATGATGCGGATCATGGCGAGGCGGATGAAGGCGGCGACGGTTCCGGCGTAGCGCTCGAAATCACGTGCCAGGCGCCGGAAACGGCTGAGCCAGGCAAAGGTGCGTTCGACGATCCAACGCTTGGGCAAGACTTCGAATCCGACGGCGGTGGGCGGGCGTCCAACGATCTCGATCGTCCAGCACCCGGTCTCGGCCGCCGCCCTCGCGGCCTTCGGCCCCTGATAGCCGCCGTCGCCGTAGATGCGCTCAATGAACGGGAACAAACGACGCGTGCGGCGGTCGAGCACCAGCGTCATCCCGTCGCGATCCTGAATGTTGGCGGCATGCACCGCCACGCTCAGCAAGAGACCGAGCGTATCGACGAGGATGTGGCGCTCGCGACCGCTGATCTTCTTGCCCGCATCGAAGCCCTGCGGGTCGAGCGCGGCCCCCCTTTTTGCGCGCCCTTGGCACTCTGGCTGTCGATGATCGCCGTGGTCGGGCTTGCCTCCCGTCCCGCCTGCTCGCGTACCGCCACATAAAGCGTGTGATGAATGCGCTCCAGCGTGCCATCCCAGGTCCACAGGTCGAAATAGGCCCATACCGTGCTCTTCGGCGGCAGGTCGTTGGGCAGCGCCTGCCATTGGCAGCCCGTCGACAGCACGTAGAAAATGCCGTTCAGAATCTCGCGCACATCGATCGTGCGCTTGCGGCCGCCGTGCTTGGCGGGTGGGATCATGGGCTCGATAATCACCCATTCGGCGTCAATCAAATCACTTGGATAACGAAGACCGCTGCGGTCTGCTGCAGCAAGGCGGTGTTCCGGCTTCTACATCGGGCGCTCCCCCCTTCGCAAATTCGCGAATCAAGCGCTCAACAGAATCACAACCGATTCATCAGACTCAACAACTTCGTGGATCGGCTCTAAGTTCAGCGCTTCGTTTAGTACAAATTCAAATGTTGTGGCCGGTAAACCGCTTCGCTTGACGGCATCGGCGCAACAGAAACGGCGACCCGCGTCGTGATAGCTAAGACGACGGCCGCCATCGCGATAACTATCCCGAATTTCTGGCGCCATGTCTTGCCTCCGGCACCCAGGTGGATGAGCCGGAGTTTAGAGAACACAATCGGCAGAGATCCGCGAGCTACTTCACAAGAGACGACGTGCGATAGCGCAGACTGATAGTGCGCCAGTCATGACTGCGCAGCGTTTTTCCGCCCCCCACCAACCATCCCGGCCGCCGGCACGAAAAATGCCGGCCGGTGTTCGCTGCACCGCGCCGGCAAAAGGAAATTAGACGTGACAACTGTAGTCGATACCAGCATCGCCAGCAACAACCATGGCGTTCAGACGCCCTCCGAATTTTATGTATCTAAGGACATAAAACCGAAACGGCGCCGCCGGACCAAGGCGGCAGTGCTCTCGATCCGCGATCACATCAAGGACGTTCTGGAGCAGAACAACCCGCAGACGGTGCGGCAGGTCTTCTACGCCCTTACAGTTCGCGGCGTCATCGCTAAGGCCGAGATCGAATACAAGCGCACCGTCGTCCGCCTCCTCGCAGAGATGCGCGAGGTTGGCGAAATTCCGTTTGAGTGGATCGCTGACAATACAAGATGGCAGCGGAAACCGACGACCTTCATCGGGATCGAGGCGTGCCTCAACTCGACGGCGAAGTTCTACCGCCGGGACCTCTGGGCCGCGATGCCAGTCTACGTCGAGGTCTGGTGCGAGAAGGACGCGCTTGCCGGCGTAATTATGGAGGAGACCGAGGTCTACGACGTGCCGTTGATGGTGGCGAAGGGGTATGCCTCGATCAGCTTCCTCCACAGCGCGGCGGAAGCAATCGAGGCGACGGGCAAGCCCGCCCACATCTACCACTTCGGCGACCTCGACCCTTCCGGCGTCGATGCGGCGCGCGACATCGAGGCAAAACTAGGGCGATATGCACCCGGTGCTGAAATCCACTTCGAGCGGCCGGCAGTGACCAGGCCGCAGGTCGAAGAGTGGAACCTTCCGACGCGGCCGACCAAGCAGACCGACACCAGGGCGAAGAGGTTCGGGAGCGAAACCTCCGTCGAGCTCGACGCGATCCCCGCCGACAAGCTCCGCCAGCTGGTGCGCGAGTGCATCGAGCGGCACGTCGACCAACATCAATTGCAAATTCTAAAGATCATCGAAGAGAGCGAACGTGAGCAGCTAAAGATGTTCGCCACTGTGCACGGAGGCAAACGATGACTGCACGTACCGCAACCACTTGGCTTCGAAGCCTTCGACTGCGACGAGCGCAGCCTCGGCATCTTCCCAAATCAGCAAGGCGACGATCAGGAGATTCCAGCCTTCTTACGGAGACCACGACGATGAAGAACCTGCCCGAAACCATCGCGCTCGAACTCATGCGTGAAGGCCGATCGCTCATGCGCATGCACACGACTGCTGGACGGAAATGGTTCGTAGTACCCGGCGGTCAGATCACAGACCGCGTCGCCGAACGGATACTCGGGCGCCCGGATGTGCAGCCACACGACCGCGGACTTTTTCCAGGCTGCGAGCAAACGTTCCGCCTCGGGAATTGGAGGAGAAAGTAACCATGAGCCAAAACGATAGAGCAGCAGACGCGGTTCGCGACCACAAATTTGTTGAAGGCAATGAACCGTCTCGAACTTCGCGACATCGTTCGCCGCGCGATCGCGGGGTAGCCTCCTGATGAAGCCGATGCCGCGATCGTCGCTGTTTGGTGAAATCCAGAGGGTGCCGTGATCATGGAACGCCACCGCTTCCAGAGGCGCGACTTGGCACGCGAAGCAAGCAAAGCCGACTTTCAAATTGGGGCGACCGCCTCACTTACCGTTGCCTGTCGCGACATCGAAACATTGCGAGGCCCCAGCCTAGTCAAACCGGACGTGCGCTAGTCGCCAAGCGCACGCACGGAACCTTCATCGGCGACTCGGCCTAGGAGGGCCCCTGCCCATGAGTGAAGTTACTAAACCCAAGCTTGAAGTTGTCGACGAGGAGACCCCGATCGCTCCGATCGCCAAGCCGAGTGCTTTCAGTTTGGACAAGTTCAAGTCCAAACGGGCGGCGGCCATCGCCAACGTTGAGACGCTGCAGACGGCCCTGCCGCATCACAACATCTCGGCGGCCAAGGATTTCGTTCGCCTGCACCCGGACGAGGAGAAATATTGGACACCGGAGCTGTGTTTCGTGAACGTACCGATCAAGGGACAGAAAAGAGATATGCTGCACTTGATCGACGAA
>Ga0306920_100015328_pt1 | contig 10500 bp, 8 predicted proteins | sample flu12Cox44000170_FD_204666 | JGI IMG/M metagenome (GOLD analysis project Ga0306920, IMG submission 204666) | Lab enrichment of tropical soil microbial communities from Luquillo Experimental Forest, Puerto Rico - flux4day.12C.oxic.44.000.170 (v2)... | ecosystem: Environmental > Terrestrial >... | reverse complement strand
TGACGTATGAGGATTGGTTTTTCGCTCGAGCCCAAGCCACCCTTCCGGCTCGACCTGACAGCATGGGCGCTGCGAAGGCGACCCGGCAACACCGTGGATCGGTGGGATGGTCAAACGTATCGCCGGGTGTTAATGCTGAATGGCAAACCCTGCGAGGTAGCAGTGACACAAATTGCAGCCCCAAATTCGCCGCGCCTGCGGATCGCCATCACCGGGGCACGCCTCACATCGGACATGAAGGCCGTGATCACGTCGTCCCTGGAACGGTTGCTTGGCATTGGGATCGACCTGAATGAGTTTTATCGACTCGCCGCGCGCGATGCGAACCTGGGCCCGCTCGCCGAGCGATTCCACGGACTTAAGCCGCCTCGTTTTCCCACGCTGTTCGAAGCTTTGGCCAACGGAATCGCCTGCCAGCAGTTGTCGCTCGCGCTCGGCATCCTCCTTCTCAATCGGCTCGCGCAACAATTTGGCGCCGCCATGGGACCGACATCCGGCACCGCTCATGCCTTCCCGCGCCCCGAAGAGTTGGCGAACGTGGAGCCATCCGAATTTCGCAAGCTCGGGTTCAGCCGGCAAAAAGGACGTTGCCTGATCGAGCTATCGCGCACTTTTTTAGATGGACAATTCAACCCGGAAATGTTGTCGAATCTTGGCCACGAAGGAGCGATAGAACGGTTGCTCGAACTGCGGGGCGTTGGACGCTGGACCGCTGAATACGTGTTGTTACGAGGTCTGGGCCGACTGGACGTGTACCCCGGCGATGATGTGGGCGCTCGCAACAACCTGCAGCGCTGGTTGAACTTGAAAAAGCCGCTCGACTACCAAGGCGTGCGTTGCGTGCTTTCCAAATGGCAGCCTTATGCGGGGTTCATTTATTTTCACCTGTTACTGGATCGTCTGGCGGAGGCCGGACATCTATCTTCGGATCCGCCGTCGGATATGTTATCTTCGTGCGCCGGACTTTGGCAAAGGGCGTGAGCCTATGAACCTGCCGGCGAGTTCGACTTACGATCTCTTCGGTGCGAATTCCGCGAACTAACAAGGCATCCGCAATGAGCGAGCGATGACAGCGCCAGGGCACCGCTTCAGCGCACATCAATGCGATGCGGTCCTGGTTCGCCAATCGGATCAATTCTTCGAGACTCTTATCAAATTCCGGCGTCTGCATGTAATCTGCATAGCCACGGAAAGAGGCATTTCGCCATCCCACGTTGATGGAATCGCGTTTCGCGCGGCGCAGACCGCCGAGTCCCGGCATGTGAACGTATGCGAGCCCGGCTTTGTTCAATGAGTCTGGCAAAGAAGTCTTGTTGAACTGTGGGTTGTGCAACGAGCGTGGCACGGTGCGCACGTCCACCAGGCGCCTTACTCCGTGTGCCTGAAGCAGGCAGATAAATTCCTTGAGCGTGCGTGTGGAATGGCCGATGGTCAGCACGATCGGCGAAGGTTCCGACCGTGGCTTTCGCTTACGTACAAGTCCAGCAATTTTCGCATTGACACTCGGCACGGTCATTTTTCGAGGCGATCGCACGAAATCAAAAATGAAGTATGAAATCGGCAGTCAAATATAGTAAGGAGAATTCAAGGTGAAAGTCGTTCTCTACGGAGCCACAAGTTCGAAGGCACAAATCAAACCGGAAGTGTTCCACCGTACTATCAACGGTTCTCAAGTCGATCTTTACACGCTAAAGAATTTAAACGGGCTTGAAGCCAATATATCCACACCGCGCCGGTCTGTGCCTGGAAAATCAGCACTTTCCAGATTCGCCAACCCCCCCCGAACTTTCCGACAACAGAGCTAACACCGGGTGAGAAGTATACCCAGACAACAGTTTACCGCTTCTTAGCCTGACGTTCTGACAAATCTCCAGATTGTGCTAAGGATCACCCGATCCTGACCAATACTGGGTGCGCGAGATCGCATCAGGCCTAGCCCTGGCCTAGCCCGCAAAAATCACGCGGAAGCCGAAGCGACCCGCTAATTGCGGGCTCGCCCTTCGAGGACGACGACGGACGATTGCAAAGCGATCCTCAGGAAAGTCCTCTGGACATACTCTTCCTTTCTGCTCAACATCCGCATAGGGCCTTAACCTCCGCGATGATATTGAGCAAGGGCGTATAGACCTTACTCTGGTCTGGACAGTTAACAATCCAGTCATTGTTATCGGGAGCCCCGGAAGTTGGGCATCCATCGGTCTTCTTCAGGATATCGCTTTGGAGCTGCCCTAGGGCATCTGCGTAATTGCCCGCCTCGATACTGGCAATTACGGCGTTGAGCTTGTTGAGGAGAGCGTTTTGCATAGTAGTGTTCTTGAAAGCGCGCGGAGCAAGATTTGCTATTACGTTTTGCTGCAAGCCCTGGATGTTTTGGATCGCTTGCGTCTGGCGGCTCACTGCCTGTATTTGAACGGCTGTAGGAAGACTGTCCACAAATCCGTCGTTAACGACGAGCTGCGCAACAAACGTGCCCGGTAGATCTGGCACGAAAGAAGCGATCTGCGCCGTTGGATTCGAAATCACGGCATGGCTTCCACTCGGCATAGATGTCAAGGACCACTTGTAAGTGAGAGGATCGCCGTCAGCATCGCTGCTCACGCTTCCATTCAGCGTGACTGTCTGGCCGACAACTGCAGTTTGGCTCAGACCCGCATTGGCAACGGGGACGACGTTGTTAGAGGTTACATTGACGATAGCCGGGCTGCTCGCGGTACCAAGAGAATCGGTCACAATCAACTGAATGCTATAATCGCCATGAACATCCGCCACGAAACTGGGTGTAACAGTAGTAGGACCAGTCAAAGTGGCATTGCTTCCGAGGCTTGGACACAAATGACCACTGATAGGTGATCGGTAGACCACCAGGACTATAGCTCTGGGAGCCGTTCAAGTGCACGACGGTTCCAATGACGGTGATCGCTTGATCAGGACCGGCATTTGCCAAAGGGGGCGAATCGAACGTGCTGATAGTAACGGTCGCCGGTGTGCTGGGAAATCCTGCTGTATTGGTTACAATTAGTTGGATGAGATAATTGCCTACCGCATCCGGAGTAAAGGTGGGATTGACGATACTGGGATTGGAGAGCGTCACAGCGCTTCCGGCGGGCTTGGAAACAAATGACCATGCATAAGTCAGCGGGAGTTGACCGGAGGGATCGCTGCTTCCGCTGCCATCCAAAGTGACCAGGTTCCTGCCTGAACCGTCTGATTGGGGCCGGCATTTGCCAGTGGTACAGCCATCGCCTCCACGTCGATAAATCGCGGAAAATTCAGCCCCGAGACCAGCGCCGCGTTAATCGTCGCCCCTGAAGTGGCGTCGTATTCGCCAATCGTCCCGTTGTTCGTCCCGCCGCCTTGGTTCGTGACAAACAAATGCCCTCCGGACACCGCGATGCCAAACGGGTCATTCAGCCCCGAGACCAGCGCCGCGTTCACCGTCGCCCCTGAGGTGGTGTATTTGCCAATCGTGCCGCTATATTGGTCCACGACAAACAAAAACCCTCCAGACACCGCGATGCCACGCGGGTTAACCAGCCCCCCAACCAGGAACGCGTTCACTGTGTTCCCTGTGGTGATGTCGTATTCGCCCCCACTTCAGCAAAATCCACTAGAAAATGCTAGGTGGGGTTAGTAAGACGCTTACACATCACTGAATTGCTGCAGGGCATCGCAGTGTCGAGCCGTTTGTCCCTCCCATATAACGGCCGGCTCGGAGACCCGGCCCTGCCCCCGGTTATTGACGATCGCTCCTCCTCATCGTTGCTCTAATCGCTCCAGGCCGCTAAGAAGGCCTCGACCAAAATGGGCAGTTCCGCACTGTAACCTCCCTCCAAAACAGCGGCTGCCTGGAGGCCGGTAGCTCGTAGCTGCCGGCCGAAGTCGGCGAAATGTTCCTGCTCCAACGTCATCTCCATGAGCGGGTCTCCGGCAAAGGCATCAAACCCGGCCGAGACCAGAAGCACGTCCGGGTTAAAGTCAACCAGATGGTCAAGCGCATGGTGAACCGCCGACACATGCTCTTGTGGGTCGCTGTTGGGGGCGATCGGCCAATTAAAAACGTTGCCTCGCGACATTGTACCCGTACCTGGATAGCCGGGGTACTGGTGAATCGACGCAAACCGGATTCGCCTGTTACCAAAAACGATCTCTTCAGTGCCGTTGCCATGGTGAGCGTCGAAGTCCCAGATCGCGACGCGTTCGCAGCCGGTTGCCAGCGCGTGATGGGCAGCGATCGCGATCGAGTTCAAATAGCAAAAGCCCATCGCCTTGTTCGGGGTCGCGTGATGGCCAGGCGGACGCATCAAGGCAAAAGCTTTTTTACCGCGGAGGGCCATGTCAACCGCGCCGATCGCCGCTCCCGCAGCACGTCGAGCGTGTTCTTCAATGCCCGGATAGTAGGGCGTATCGGCATCAAAATCGACCGGCTGCCGCAACCGCTCCAGATGCTCCGGTCGATGCGCCCGGAAAACTTCCTCTTCGGTAGCGACCCGTGGTTTCATCCAGACCCAATTTGGGCGCGTGTCCAAAAGGTAAGCCTCGGTGTTGATCAGTCGAGCCGGGCGCTCCGGGTGATAATCTTGGCCAAATGTAGTGGCGGCCTGGTCGTAAATCAAAGTAAGCATAGAAGTTGTGTCCGCCATTTTAACTCTCTTGGTGGACAACAACGATTCGCCGAAAAATCCGCCATTTCCAGGAAATCGGTGGAAGGGGGATGGCACCAAATATTAAAAATTGTTGTCGAACTCGTCATCGACCTCGAACTCGATTGCCGGAATTTGGCTTTGGTCACTATTTGGCTTTTGTGAAACCGGCGTCACAGCAGAGGCAGCTTGCGAAAAGGCTCCGAGAACGAGTTCGACTTCGGACGATTAGTTGCCTGCTGGGAGGGTGCAACTCGGATATCAAGTTCGAACACCTTGCTTGGCCCGAAAATCTCACGAGCCAAAGCGCTCGTGAGATTTTCGCGCTCTGGAGCCGCTTGAGAAGCGGCTCGGGAGGAAATTTATTTAAAAACGAGCAAAACAGGCCGAGTAGCAAATTTCGGTTTGTGAACAATCCAGGTTAGCGCCGCCGCGAAATCCAACCGGAATACAAAAAGCCAACGCGCTTCGGCACTTAAATCTTCAGGCAAACCGATTTCACCTGAGTGTACAGCTCGAAGACTTCGCGCCCCATCTCGCGACCCCAGCCCGACTGCTTGTATCCCCCGAAAGGCAAGGCCGCGTCAAAGACGTTGTAACAATTGATCCACACCGTGCCGGCCCTCAATGCCCGGGCCATACGGTGCGCTTTACTGACATCTGTGGTCCAGATGCCTCCTGCCAAGCCATAAGAAGTCCGATTCATCTGAGCGGCAACTTCGTCGGCATCCTTGAAAGGCATTGCGCAAACCACCGGTCCGAAGATCTCTTCCTCGACGACCTTCATCCCATTCCGAACATTCGCGAGCAGAGTCGGTTCCACGAAATACCCGCGGTCGCCCAATCGATGCCCGCCGATCACCGTTTTTGCTCCTTCCTTTTCGCCCGCCTCTATGAAGCCCAAAACGCGTTCGAGCTGTTCATCCGAGACCAGGGGACCCATCCCGCATTGAGGATCGAAGCCCTCGGTTACCTTAATATTTTTGGCCTTTTCGCCTACGCCTTCGACGACTTTGTCGAAAATCTTCTTCTCTACGTATAGCCGTGAGCCCGCACAACAACATTGGCCGTGGTTGAAGTAGATCGCGTTAGTTGCGCCTTGGATCGCCGTCTCCATGTCTGCGTCTGCGAACACGATGTTGGGCGATTTGCCGCCAAGTTCGAGCGAAACCTTTTTGAGATTGCCTGCCGCCGCGTGTACGATCAACTTGCCGACCTCGGTCGAACCAGTGAAGGCCACTTTATCAACATCCGGATGAGCGGCCAAGGCGGCGCCAGCCGTTTCGCCGTATCCTGTGACGATGTTGACCACGCCCGGCGGAAAACCGGCTTGCTCAATCAGTTCGCCCAGCCGCAGGGCTGAGAGCGGCGTTTGTTTCTGCGGGCTTAAGCACTACGGTGCAGCCTGCCGCCAGCGCTGGTCCGAGTTTCCAGGCGGCCATCAACAATGGAAAATTCCACGGGATGATCTGGCCAACTACTCCTACCGGTTCGCGCAGGGTGTATGCAAAAAAGTCCTGACCAAGATTGCTCAGCGAAACCGTCTGGCCTTCGATCTTGGTCGCCCATCCCGACATGTACCGGAAGTTATCGATCGCCAGCGGAATGTCCGCAACCCGGGCAACGGCCAGCGGCTTTCCGTTGTCCAATGATTCGATCTGAGCGAACTCTTCGAGGTTTTCCTGGATGAGATCCGCCAGTTTCCAGATCAGTTTCCCTCGCTCCCCGTGCGACATGCGCGACCATGGTCCGTGTTCAAAAGCCAGGCGCGCGGCTTTGACGGCAAGATCTATATCAGCATAGTCGCCCGCGGCGACATTTGCGATCACTTCGCCGGTGGCCGGATTATAAACACGGAAGCTGTCGCCCGATTTGGCGTCGACCCATTTTCCATCGATTAACATGCGTCGATGGGTAGCTAAGAATTGACGGATCGCCGGCTTAATCTCTTCAAGCGTCGGCTTCGGCTCAATTAATGTTTCGGTTGGCATAATCAAATGCTCCTATGTTATTAGTTTAATGCTCATCTGTTGTTAGTTTTGAGAACTGCATCCCCTTGACTTCAAGATATTCCGTGTATTTCCCGTACGCGCTTATTGATTAAACTGCTCGGACTCGGTTGAACCATGCAAGGCCGTCGTCGACGACTCTCCGCCCGAGATAATCACGCTGACTTCGTCAAAGTATCCGGTGCCGACCTCGCGCTGGTGCCGGGTTGCCGTGTAGCCAAGGGTCTCGGCTCCAAACTCGGCTTCCTGCAATTCGGCATAGGCGGACATTCCGCGCTCCTTGAATCCCCTGGCCAGGCTGAACATGCTGTAGTTTAAGGCATGAAATCCGGCCAGAGTGATGAACTGGAACTTGTAGCCCATTGCGGCAAGCTCGCGTTGAAACCGGGCGATCGCGGGGTCGTCGAGTTTTTTGCGCCAGTTGAACGAGGGCGAACAATTGTAAGCCAGGAGTTTGCCCGGATGGTGCTGGTGAACGCCTTCGGCAAACCGTTTCGCTTCGGACAAGTTCGGCTCGCTGGTCTCGCACCAGAGCAAATCCACGTACGGGGCGTAAGCAACCGCGCGGGCGATGGCTTGATCGAGACCGGCGCGCACCCGATAGAATCCCTCCATCGTTCGCCCGCCAGTGAGAAACGGTTTATCGCGTTCGTCCACATCGCTCGTCAGGAGACTCGCCGCATTCGCATCCGTTCTCGCGATAAGAACCGTAGGCACGTCGCAGACATCGGCAGCTAGCCTTGCCGCGACCAGATGGTTGATTGCTTGCCGGGTAGGGATCAGCACCTTGCCTCCCATGTGCCCACATTTCTTTTCAGAAGCCAACTGATCTTCTAAATGAACGCCGCCGGCGCCTGCTTCGATCATTGCCTTGACCAGTTCGAAAACATTGAGCGGACCCCCAAAACCAGCCTCGGCGTCTGCGACAATAGGCGCCAGCCAATGGATTTTATCGCGGCCTTCCAGATGGCGGATCTGATCTGCCCGCAATAGAGCCTGGTTAATGCGTTTGACCACGGCAGGAACGCTATTTGCCGGATACAAACTCTGGTCGGGATACATCTGGCCTGCCAGGTTGGCGTCCGCGGCCACTTGCCAGCCGCTAAGGTAGATCGCCTTGAGACCGGCTTTCACCTGCTGCACGGCTTGATTCCCCGTGAGCGCTCCCAGCGCGGGTACCAACTCCTCTTCCTGGAGCAGTTGCCGCAGCCGAGCCGCGCCTAAGCTCGCCAGGGTATATTCGATCTTAACAGTGCCTTGGAGTCGCTGAACGTCCTCCTTCGTGTAAGGGCGGGTCGCGTTGTTCCAGTATGTTCCCGGGGCGGTCTTCCAATCCAGGACAGCTGCCATAGCCTGCCCGCGGACCGTTTCACTAGTCGTCGTGCTCATTCGATTCATAACAGGGACTTAGGTAGTCGGTGCATTCGTTGTTTCGTACCCATCTCGCGAATTGTGATTGAGTGCGGGAACGTGTCGGGCAACTAAGCAGGCAACATGCCAACGCTCGTTTCAGCTATCTCACGGCAGGTTTCCCCTTAGCCTGACCTTCTCAAAAATTCTGTGAACTTGTAAGAGGGTCATTCCGTCGCAAGCCGCTTGGGAAGCGGCTTGTCGGGACGAATGCTGCCGCGGCCAACCCCGATCCAGCACCAGTTTCTGCTGAATGACATTGGATGTATCCTTCCGGGTCCTTTAGAAACTGGTGGTGCGGGATCGGCAACCGTTGGTGCGACAACTGTTGCAACAGATGGATTCTATGAGCCCGTTAGCCTGCAAAAATTCAATCGTCCTCGTGCTCGTCGTCGTCCTCGTCCTCGAAGCGCAGGCGTGATACGCTCTCGCACACCCGGTATTGATCAGGATGGAAGCGTAGAACCAGTTTGGTAAGTATAGCCACGACACGGACCAACATTTCTTTTGCCGGATTGAATTCGTTCCCAAAAAATTGAGAATTTTTCCGGCTCTTTCGAGGACGAGGACGACCACGAGCACGAGCACGATTTGGTTGCGGACTTCGGCGTGAGCTCGGTCGAACGCTACGCCGCATTGTGATCAATGAAGGCTAAGCGCCTGTCTGCATGATAAGGGAAAACTTCAAGAATAGCGCCCGCCCGCAAGGCGGTCTGCAATCGTTGCCAGACCTGCGGCGCGAACAGGTCGCCATGGGAAGTTAACAAGGCTTCGTGCAGATCCGGGCGTAAACCGAGAAAGCGCGGGAATTCCTCGGGGAACACATCGTTCTCGCCCACGAAAAACCACGGTTCGGCGGCGATTTCTTCTTCATAGCTCGTAGGCGATGGTAACTCGCGAAAATTGCAGTCCGTTAGGAGGCATAGTTCATCGTAGTCATAGAAAACGACGCGGCCATGGCGAGTGACGCCGAAGTTCTTTAATAACAGGTCACCCGGGAAGATGTTAGTCGCGGCAAGATCTCGTATGGCTTGGCCATAGTCTTGGGCCGCCGCACGCGCGGCGGCTTCGCTGTTTTCGGAAAGATAGAGGTTCAGCGGCCGCACTCGGCGCTCCATGTAAGCGTGACGGATGACGACATGGTCATCTTCTATACTTACCGAATTCCCCGCGTTGCGAAGCAGTTCTTCGAGCAGTTCGGGCCGGAATCGGTTTTGCTCGATCCGCAAATGTTGAAATTCATAGGCCTCCACCAGGCGTCCGGCGCGATCATGCTCAAAGACGAGACGGTATTTGCTCATAACCTCCCGCCGCGAAGAATCCTTTGGGTAGTCGAACCGGTCCTTGATAACTTTGAAGACCACGTCATAGGAGGGAAGTGTGAACACCGTCATGACCATGCCGCGTGCGCCCTCGGCGGCTTGGAATCGGTCCTCGGAGACTTGGAGGTGGTGCAAGAAGTCGCGGTAGAATTCGGTTTTGCCGTGCTTGTGGTAACCGATCGCCGTATAAAGTTCGCCTAGGCGCTTCCGAGGCATCAATCCTTTCAGAATACGCACCAGCTCGTGTGGGCTCTCGGCGTCTACGCGAAAGTAAGATCTCGTGAAGCTGAAGAGGATGGCGATGTCGTCCTCGCCCGTGAGCACCGCGTCTACGGAGATGCCGTTCTGCCCGTGCAGGAGGGCGAGTCCGAATGCAAGCCAGGATCCCTGGTGGACGGGAAATGCGCAGCCGATCAAGTAAGCGCCTTTGCCGCGAAAAAAGACACTTTTTACCATCTCTATTCGCGATGCGGGCCCCGCGAGGGCAGCCTCTACACGAGCGGCAGCCGCGGCGGCAGCTTCAGGTAGATCATCGTACTGTTCAGCAGGAAAACCGATGTCGATAAGAGCTGCCGCCAACAGGGTAGCAAGGGGAGCATCACGGAAACAATGCTGAACGGCGTCGGACGCGACGGTGGGTGGGGCATCAAAATCGGTATCTACAAACTCGATTTGCTGGTTAACACCAATGGTCGCGAAAACACGGCGCGTCAGGGAATTGAAGAAGGTCTCGGCAATCTCCCACTCCTGGCAATCGGCAATCCGCGAGGAGTAGACTGCCTTGCAAGCGGCCCAGAGTGTCCTCTCTTGGAGCCGATTACTCATCAGATCGCGAACCTCCTCCACCAAACTGTCAAGGACGCGGCCGTAAAGCCCCAGACGCTCCCCCGCGTCAGCGTTGGCTCCGGGCCAGTCGCGGCTGAGAAACCTGTCTCTTGCGCGTCGGGTGATGGCACGGAACTCCGCATGAAAACCGAGGAAAGAGCGGTACACGGCGTTCGCGCAGAGAGCCGCCAACCGACTGTCTGTCAGAGCCTTGGTGTTTGGTATAGTAACGGAATGCATTTGCCGGTGTGGAAGGCGTTCTTCGCCTAGCCTGCATATTTCATAGCCCCGTAA
>Ga0306920_100015326_pt1 | contig 10500 bp, 10 predicted proteins | sample flu12Cox44000170_FD_204666 | JGI IMG/M metagenome (GOLD analysis project Ga0306920, IMG submission 204666) | Lab enrichment of tropical soil microbial communities from Luquillo Experimental Forest, Puerto Rico - flux4day.12C.oxic.44.000.170 (v2)... | ecosystem: Environmental > Terrestrial >... | reverse complement strand
CGAATTTCTGCAATGACCAATCGACCGACGTTTCGTTCATCGAGTTTCCTCAAATGTTTGATACGTCATGGCGGGGCTTGTCCTGCCATCCACGTCTTGAGCGGTGGTAGAAAAGACGTGGATGCCCGGCACCAGGCCGGGCATGACCGCGTTTGCGGTTGGCTACGCGGCGCCGCGCAGCTTCTCGGCCTGCGCCTCGAGGAGCACGAAGTCGTAACGCACCACGTTGAACGGAGTTGCAACGTTCTCGCCCGTGGGTGCTGGCCCCGCCGGCTTGCGGTCGAAATCGACGATCAGCTCCTTCTTCACCCCATACACAACGTCGGTTTCGATATACTGATCGCCGTTGCGGAAGAGATGCGTCACGACGCTGTTGTAGCCGGGCGCCTTCACTTCGAAGTGCACGTGCGCCGGCCGCATGTGCGAAATTTTCGTCCGGTTCATCAGTTCGCCGACGGTGCCGTCCATCGGGATGGTGTAGCCGATCGGCGCGACCGTCTGGATCGTATATTTGCCGTCCGCGCCGGTGCGATAGACCCCGCGCATCCACGGCCCGTCCACGTCGCGCTGCGCCTCATAGAGGCCTTCGCCGTCCGTCTGCCACACGTCCAGCACCGCGCCGGCGAGCGGCTTGCCGTCGAGCCCGCGCACGGTGCCGGTGATGAACAGCGGTTCGCCCGGCGCGCCCTCGGTCATGTTCTCGCCAATGCCGCGCTCGGGCGCATCGGCGACGTGGAACGGCCCTTCGACCGTGGTCGGCGTCGCGCCGGTCGGCACGCGATGATTGATGGCGTCGACCAGCATGCTTACGCCGAGGACGTCGGAGGCGAGGATGAACTCCTGGCGCTTCTCGGTGCACATCTTGCCGGTGCGGGTGAGCCAGTCGATTGTCGTGAACCATTCCCCTCCGGTCGGCTCGACCTCGCGCACGAAGGCGTGCAGGTGCTTGATCGCCGCCTGCATGATCTGGCGCAGCCGCGGATCGGGGATCTGCTGCCAGCGTTCCAGCACGACATCGGTCAGGTTCTGTTCCGTCACATAAGCCATGGCGTTTCTCCGAAGCGGGCGAAAATCACGGATTGGCACGCAATTTACCCGGCCGGGCCGCCGCGGCAACACCCGATTCCCGCATGGCCGCCGTTCGCCCGACGCGCGTAAGATCGGCCTCGCGCCCGTCATCGCCATGCACAGGAGGCAAGCGCATGCCCGCCTATTGGGTTGCCCGTTCGAAAATCAACGATCCGGTCGAATACAAGAAATACACCGACCGCTTGCCGGCGATTTTTGCCCGCTACGGCGCGAAAATCCTCGCGCGCGGGGGCCGCTATCAGTTGATGGAGGGGCCGGACAAGTTCCGCCGTTTCGTCGTCATCAAGTTCCCGACATTCGACCAGGCGGTCGCCTGTTTCACCTCGCCCGAATACGAAGAAGCCGCGGCATTCCGGCGCAGCGGCGCTGGCGACGTGGAGACCATCATCGTCGAAGGCGGCGATGCGACGAAGTAGTTAAAGTCTGCCCGATAACCATTACGCCGATCCCTCTTGGCGCGGGCGTCCGGTTTGGGCATAAAACATCCATAAAAATCGCCACACGGGAGCAAATCCTCATGTTTCGACCGCGCAGTCCTCGGGCGTTCGTCTGGCTGGGTGCGTTACTCATCGCGGCCGCGTCCGCGTTCCTGTTCCAGGGGCCGGCGCGCACGCAATCGGCCGAGCCGATCAAGATCGGCTTCGGCATGGCGCTTACCGGGCCCCTTGCGCCCAACGGCAAGTCGGCGTTGCTGGCGATCAAAATCTGGGAGGAGGACGTCAACGCCAAGGGAGGTCTGCTCGGCCGCCCGGTCAAGCTGATCTATTATGACGACCAGAGCAGCCCGCCGACGATTCCGGGCCTCTATACGAAGCTGCTCGACGTCGACAAGGTCGATCTGGTCACCGGCGGCTATGCCACGAACATGCTCGCCCCGGCCATGCCGGTCGTGATCCAGCACAACAAATTGTTCATCGGCCTGCTCGGCCTCGCGGTCAACAGCGAGTTCAACTACCCGAACTATTTCTCAATGGTTCCAACCGGCGGCATGGACTCCAAGTCGTCCATCACCAAGGGCTTCTTCGACGTGGCGGCGGCGCAGAACCCGAAGCCGCAGAGCTTGGCTATCGCTTGGGCCGACGCGGAATTCGCGCACAACTGCCGCGACGGCGCGCTCGGCAACAACAAGACGGCGGGCTTCAAGGTCGTCTACGATCGCAACTACCCGCCCGCCACCACCGACTTCGCGCCGATCGTGCGCGCGATCCAGGCCTCCAATGCCGACCTTGTGTTGATCTGCTCCTATCCGCTCGACTCGGTCGGCATGGTGCGGGCTGCGAACGAGGTCGGGCTGCGGCCGAAGATGATGGGCGGCGGAATGGTCGGCCTGCAGGCGACCGTCTTCAAGACCCAGCTCGGGCCGCTGCTCAACGGCATCGTCAACTACGATTTCTGGCTGCCGGTGCCGAAGATGGACTTCCCCGGCGTCGCCGAGCTGATGAAGAAGTATCAGGCGCGCGCCGGCGCCGAGGGCGTCGATCCGCTGGGCTATTACATGGCGCCGTGGGCCTATGCCCAGTACCAGGTGTTGGGCCAGGCGATCGAAGCGACCAAGAGCCTCGACGACCAGAAGCTCGGCGACTACATCCGCAAGACCACGTTCAAGACCGTGGGCGGCGATATCGCGTTCGGCCCGAACGGCGAATGGGTGAAGGCACGCGTGCTGCAGGTGCAGTTCCAGGGCATCAAGGGCAACGACGTAGGTCAGTTCAAGGACATCTCGACCCAGGTCGTCGTCACGCCGGACGAGTACAAGTCCGGCAACCTGATCTATCCGTACGAAAAGGCGAAGTGACGCGTCATTGCGAGCGAAGCGAAGCAATCCAGGGCAGCCGGAACCGTGCGAGCGGCTCTGGATTGCTTCGTCGCTTCGCTCCTCGCAATGACGATTACAATCCCAGATAAAACTTCCGGATCAAATCGTTGTTGTTGAGTTCGGCGGCGGAGCGGCCTTCGAAGGCGATGCGGCCGTGCACGATCACGTAGCCGCGGTCGGCGATGCGGATCGCCTGGGTGAAGTTCTGCTCGGCCATCAGCACGGTCAGGCTGTAGCTCGTTTTGAGCTCCTTGATCGCGTCGATGGTGCGGCTCACCAGGATCGGGGCGAGACCGACCGACGGCTCGTCGATCAACAGGATGCGCGGCGCGAGCATCAGCGCGCGGCCGAGCGCAAGCATCTGCTGCTCGCCGCCCGAGAGACTTCCGGCCAGCTGATGGCGTCGTTCCAACAGCCGCGGGAACGCCTCGAAACAAAACTCGAGATTTTCTTTGATGCGCGCGCGCGCGGTGCTGCGGAACCCGCCGAGCAGCAGATTCTCTTCGACGGTGAGCTTTGGGAACAGGCGGCGGCCTTCCGGCACCAGCGCGATCCCGAGGTCGACGATTTCCTCGGTCGAGCGGCCGACGAGGTCGTGCCGCGTGCCGTCGATCTCGACGGTGACCGTGCCGGCGCTCGGCCGCACCATGCCCATGATGCATTTCATGAGCGTGCTTTTGCCGTTGCCGTTGGTGCCGAGGAGCGCCACGGTCTCGCCGGCGTTGACGGTGAGCGACACGTCCTCGAGCACGCGCACGGCGCCATAGGCCGCGTGCACCCCTTCGAGCGCGATGCTACTGGCCAAGGTACGCCCTCTCGACTTCGGGATCGCGGATTACGTCCTGCGGGTTGCCGTCGGCGATCTTCTTGCCCGACACCAGCACGACCAGACGCTGCGAGAAGCTCATCACCGCGCGCATGATGTGCTCGATCAGGATGATGGTGATGCCGTGCTCGTTGAGCCGGTCGAGCAGCTTGAGGATGTCCTCGATTTCGGAATGGGAGAGGCCGGCCATCGCCTCGTCGGCGATCAGCAGCTTCGGATCTGCCCCCATGGCGCGCGCCAGCTCGAGCTTGCGCATCTCGACCTGGGTGAGGTCGCGCGGCAGGCGGCGCGACTTGGCGTCGAGCCCGACGAGGCGGAGCAGCTCGCCGCAGCGCTCCTCGATCTCGGCCGCGGTGAAATGCGAGCCGCGCCGCACGTTCGCGGAGTAGATCAGCGGGATGCGCAGGTTGTCGACGAGCGAAAGGCTGGTGAACGGCCGCGGCAGCTGAAAGCTGCGCGCCATGCCGAGCCGCGTGCGCTGGTGCGCCGTCATGCCGTTAACGTTGGTCCCGTCGAATCGGACCGTTCCGCTCTCGTTGTGAAGCGCGCCGCACAGGCAGTTGACGAGCGTGCTTTTGCCCGACCCGTTGGGGCCGATCAGCCCGAGCCGCTCGCCGGGCGTGACCGTGAGGCTGACGCCGTCGAGCGCGACGAAGCCGCCGAAGCGTTTGCTCACATCATCGACTTCGAGGAGCGGCGCCACGGCGGTCACCGATGCCTGCGTTCGAACAGCGGCCGCATAAGGCCGACGAGGCCATTCGGCGCGACGATCACGAAACCGACGAGCAGCAGCCCAACGATGAGCAGGCTCACCGCCGAGGAAATCGTCACGGTCACCCATTGCTGCAAGGTACCGAGCAGCACGGCGCCGATGAGCGGGCCGATCCACGTGGTGGTGCCGCCGATCACCGGCATGGCAATGCTGTTGACCGCATAGGCGAGGTTGAAGCCGGACGCCGGGTCGAGATAGCCAACGTAATAGGGCAGGGGCGCGCCGGCCATGCCCATCAAGGCGCCCGAAAGTGTGGTGGCGATGAGCTTGAGGCGTAGCGTCGGCACGCCGGAGGCCTCGGCGGCGATCTCGTCGTCGCGGATAGTGGCGAAGCCGTAGCCGAGCCGCGACCGCTCGATCAACCGCGCGACCGCGATCGAGAGCACCGCCAGGACCAGCATCACCAAGAACAGATACTGGATGTAGCTGCCGACGAGCGGCGCGGTCTGCGGCCGGATCACGTAGGCGCCGCGCGAGCCGCCGACGTAATCCCAGTTCGTGATGAAGGTCTGGATCACCACCGCCAGCGCCAGGGTCGCGATCGAGAAGAAGGCGCCGCGCAGGCGCAAGGTGAGATAGCCGATGCCGAGGCCGACGATCGCCGAGACCACGCCTGCGATGATGATCAATTCCGGGATCGACACCGGATAGATGCGGCTCGTGACCAGCAGCTTATGGATGGTAACCGAGGTATAGGCGCCGATTGCGAACAGCGCCGCGGTGCCGAAGTTCACGTAGCCGCAGTAGCCGCCGAGGATGTTCCAGGCGGTCGAGAGCACGATGTATTGCAGCACCACGTACCCGGCGAAGAAGAAATAGTCGTTCTGGATGAAGCGCGAGACTGCGAACAGCGCGGCGCCGGCGACAATCACAACGACGGTGAAGAGCCACGAGCGCATGCTCACCGTCCCAAAATGCCGGCCGGCCGGAACGCCAGCGTCAGCAGCAGAAAACCGAACGAGACCGCCGGTGCCCACGACGGGCCGTAGAAGGTCGCGGTGATACTCTCGACCACGCCGAGCAGGATCGCCGCGATCACGGTGCCAGGGAGGCTGCCCATGCCGCCCATGACGCAGATGGCGAACACGCGGCCGATGTAATCGCGCCCGACCGACGGTTCGACCGGCTGGATCACGATGAGGAAGGCGCCGGCGAGCGAAGCGGTGGCGATCGAGATGCCGAAGGCGATGCGCTTGATGCGGATCGGGTCGGCCGCCATCAACCGCAGCGCCTCCTGATCCTGCGCCACTGCCATGATGGCGCGGCCGATGAAGGTGCGGGTGAGATAAACCTGGAGCACCAGGATCAGCAGGAGCGACACCAGGCATGGAATGAGCATGCGCAGCGGCAGGTCGACGAAGCCGAAGTGCAAGGTCGGCCCGATGTAGATCGCCTCGACGTAGCGATAGTCGACGCCGAACACCAGGATCAGCACGACTTCGGTGATGAACAAAAGGCCGAAGAAGAAGGCGAGGCCACGCAGCGCCTCCTGGCCGCGCCGCTCGAACGAGACGTAGTAGACCTGATAGACGATCGCGCCCAGCGCGTAGAACGCCGGCAGGATCACGATGCTGGTGATGATGGGATCGAGGCCGAACTGCGAGTTGACGATGTAGGCGATATACGAACCCAGAATGATGAATGCGGGATGCGCGATATTGACGATGTCGAGAATGCCGAAGGCGATCGAGATGCCGGAGGTGACAGCGGCGTAGAAGCCGCCCAGCAAAAGCCCGGCGATGATCGCGTTGATCAGCAGGTCGAGGGGAAAGCTCATGCGCGGCCCGGCGCGGGATCAGCGGCGGGCGTTCGGGACCGCGCGTCCGGCGGCAGCGGCGCGGTCGCGCCCAAAGGCCTCATCCCCATGCGTTCCCCCCGTAATTTTGCGCCTTTGTACCATGGCGCGCCGGTTCGCACAGGCCTCTCCTTTTCCCTCCCCCGCGCGCGAAGCGCGTGACGGGGAGGGTGGCGAGCGAAGCGAGCCGGGTGGGCTTGCCCAGCGCCAGTGTCATGCAAATGCCCCCCACCCCTGACCCCTCCCCGGCGCGCTTTCGCGCGGGGGAGAGGAAACCCGCGGCGTGTGCATGCTTTAGTGCCCGACGGCGCATTTGCTCCGGTGCTTTGACTCGCCCTGAGCGTTGCGGCAACGATGACCGTCGGGGAACGGCGGGTGAGGGGAGGTGCGCCCTCGCTCGGCTTCTTCGAGACCGCGATGACCATGGAGCCGAAGCCACAGACGATCGCGTTCGCCGCGGCCGACGCGGAATACGCACAGACGGTCGTTGCCGGCGCGGGGGATCATCAAGATGGCCGATCAAAGTCGCCTTTCCATCAACCAAATCTGTGTGCTGCCGCAGTGGTCGCTTGCGCAGGCGATCGAGGGGCTGGCACGCCACCACGTGGGCGCGATCAGCGTGTGGCGCGAGAAGCTGCACGAGATCGGCGTCGGCGAGGCGAAGAAGCGCATCGACGGCGCCGGGCTTGCCGTGTCCGGCCTGTGCTTTGCCGGGCTCATTTCCTCGTCGGCCCCCGCGGAAGCCGCGAAGGCGCGTGACGACGTGCGCCGCGCGATCGACGAAGCGGCCGGCATTGGCGCCGCCTGTCTCGTGTTTCTCTCCGGCGGCGTTGATCCGAGTGGCAAGGACCTCGCCGCGACCCGCGCGCGCGTGCTCGACGGGTTGGCGCAGCTTAAAGACTACGCGCGCGGCGCGGGCGTGATCATCGCCATCGAGCCACTCCACCCCATGGCCTGCGCCACGCGCTCCGTACTCACCACGCTCAAACTCGCCAACGACTGGTGCGACGCACTCGGCGCCGAGGATGTGTTCGGCATCACGGTGGATGCGTATGTGACTTGGTGGGATCCGGAACTGCCGGCGCAAATCGCGCGCGCCGGAAAGCGCATTCGCGCGTTTCATGTGAGCGACTGGCTCACCGACACGCAGGACATGCGCCTCGACCGCGGCATGCCGGGCGACGGCGTCATCGACCTGCCGGCAGTCCGCCGCATGGTCGAGGCGGCGGGCTACACGGGTCACGTCGAGGTCGAGATACTGTCGGCGCGCAATTGGTGGAAGCGCGACCCTGACGACGTTGTGCGCACGATAAGAGAACGCTACGCCACCGCGGTGTGATGGGAATCCGCCATGAACCTTGCGCTGTGGCTTGAGCGGGCAGGCCGGAGCTACCGAGAGCGTCCGGCGGTCGGCCACGGCACGCGTGTGGTCATGAGCTACGGCAAACTTGCCGAGCGCGCAGCGCGCCTTGCCGGAGCCCTGCGCGACCGCCATGGTCTTAATCCGGGCGACCGCGTCGCGATCGCGCCCGAGTATGTCGAAATGCTTTACGGCGTGTGGCACGCGGGACTTGCCGCGGTGCCGGCGAACGCCAAGCTGCACGGGCGCGAGCTCGGCTACATCCTCGAGCATTCCGGCGCGCGCGTGTGCTTCGCTTCCACCGGGCTCGGCGCGGAAATTGCGCCGCACGCGCCCGCAAGCCTCGATCGGCTCGTCACGGTCGGTAGCGCCGACTACGCGGCGCTGTTCGCGGCCGATCCGATCGCCTGCGTGCCGCGCGCGGGAGACGATCTCGCGTGGTTGTTCTATACCTCGGGCACTACCGGCCGTCCCAAGGGCGCCATGCTCACGAACCGCGTGCTCGCGGTCGCGAGTCACGCGTATCTCGCCGAGGTCGATCCGACCGCGCCGGGCGAGCCGAGTTTGCACGCCGCGCCCATGAGCCACGGCTCCGGCCTCTACATGATGGGCAACGTCGCGCGCTGCGCCGTCAACGTGGTGCCGGAGTCCGGCGGCTTCGAGCCCGCGGAAATCTTTCGTTTGTTCGATGCCTGGCCGAAAAGCTCGATGTTCGCCGCGCCCACTATGGTCAAGCGGCTGATCGAATGCCCGGCCGACTGCAATGAAACAAACATTCGCACCATCATGTGGGGCGGCGCGCCCATGTATGTGGAAGACGCGCTGCGCGCGCTCGACCGGTTTGGGTCGCGCTTTGCGCAAATCTATGGGCAGGGCGAAAGCCCGATGACCATTACGGTGCTGCCCAAGGAGGACATCGCCGCACGCGATCACCCGCGCTGGCGCGAGCGCCTCGCCTCCGCTGGCCGGCCGTTCGCCTGCGTCGACGTGATGGTGACGGACGAAGAGGACCGGCCGCTGCCCTCGGGCGAGACTGGCGAAATCCTCTGCCGCGGCGACAGCGTGATGGCGGGCTACTGGCGCGATGCCGAAGCGAGCGCGCGCACCTTGCGCGGCGGCTGGCTGCACACCGGCGACGTCGGCGCGCTGGACGAGGACGGCTATCTCACGCTGAAGGATCGTTCCAAGGACGTGGTGATCTCCGGCGGCTCCAACATCTATCCGCGCGAGATCGAGGAGATTTTGCTCACGCACCCTGGCGTGCGCGAGGTTTCCGTGATCGGCCGGCCCGACCGCGAATGGGGCGAGGTCGTTGTCGCCTACGTGGTGGGCGAAGCCGCGCCGGCCGACCTCGACGCGCTGTGCCTTGACTCCGTCGCGCGCTTTAAGCGGCCCAAGGACTATGTGTTCGTCGACGCGTTGCCGAAGAACAACTACGGCAAAATCCTCAAGACCGAGCTGCGGGAGAGGGATGCCAAGCGCGGCGGAGCCGATGGCCGAGGCGCCCGGGTGAGGTCGTCGTAATCGGAACAGGCGCCCTTCCAATCGACGGCCTCCGCCCCAACATCCCGCCCATGGATCAACCGACCCACCCCCGTCCGGCGAAGCGCTGCCCGATCTGCGGCAAACCCGAACTGCATCGCTTCCGTCCGTTCTGCTCGGAGCGCTGCGCCGACATCGACCTCAACCGCTGGCTTTCCGGCACCTACGCAATCCCGGTGGTCGAGGAGGACACGAGCGCGCTCGGGAATGGCGAGGAGGACGCGTAGGGCCGTAGCCCGCATGAGCCCGCGCTTGCGGGCGACATGCGGGAATCCCGGATTTCCCCTCGCTTTCGCGAGGGTCATCCGGGCTACCGGCGGCGATGGTGGACTTACCGGACGCTTTCCCCCTATAACCGCGCCCGCTTTACCAGCCCTCGCTTTGACGGCGCGGGCCCGGCGCCCAGGTAGCTCAGTTGGTAGAGCACGTGACTGAAAATCACGGTGTCGGTGGTTCGATTCCGCCCCTGGGCACCATATATTCCAGCAAAATCAAATAATTGATGGAACACGACCCATCGTCATTTCTCGGCGCTCGACTTTGGGGACGCACTGGGGACACAAACTTGTGATCCACCCCAACCGAGGGGCCGTCAAAACGCCGACAGGGCGTCGCGGTTCCGAATCATTCCGCATGACCTCGCACGACTACCCCCCTCGTTTCAAACAAACGAGACGGTGACGCGAGATCGCTCCGAACTACAGAGGAGCCCGAGCTGCGCAGTTGGCACCTAACTCGGGCGTGGACCGGCCCTGGACGGGGATCAGAAAATTCTGAACCGGCACGTCCGAACCGCAGTCAATTTTGAAATTCACTGTGGCCCTGCTGGTCCGGGCCGTTCGCTGGGGGCCGTCCTACGAATATGCGCGCGGCCCCAGTCTGCATCCCAGGTTGCCCCTGCTGCAGACCAGAGCCGCGCCGGGGTGGGAATGCGTCACCCGGCGATGCGAATGGTCAGATGACGTTACGGCAGCTCCGTGGCCCGTCCATGGCAACACTTCGCCTATGCACAGGTCTTGCAGTTGTGGGTGGTGGCGCAGGAAACGTCCGGGTCAAGGATACGACACTGCCGGCCTGGGGCGTGCCCTTCACTCCCAAGCCCGCATGACGAAGCGGTCCCGACCGGCAGGGGGTAACCTGGACGACGGGACCGCCCGGTCAGGTGGACGCGAACAGGATACCCACCCGACGGCTGCGATGATGTGAAGCCCTCGTGTCGCGTTAATGGCGGACGGGCCAGCGTGACGCGTCGCCCGGAAATTTTTTCGAGATACGGTTCAGCATATTCTGGGAAACCGCG
>Ga0306920_100015325_pt1 | contig 10500 bp, 9 predicted proteins | sample flu12Cox44000170_FD_204666 | JGI IMG/M metagenome (GOLD analysis project Ga0306920, IMG submission 204666) | Lab enrichment of tropical soil microbial communities from Luquillo Experimental Forest, Puerto Rico - flux4day.12C.oxic.44.000.170 (v2)... | ecosystem: Environmental > Terrestrial >... | reverse complement strand
GGTCGCATCCCGCAATCGCCGCCCCGACGGAAACCATGTCCGCAATTGGCAGGGACATGCAGCCATAGCAAGCAAACCCGGATGAACGCTGATAAAAGCTCCGACCGTCGCTGAGACGAAAGAGGTGATCCGGCTGCATTTCCACACCGCTCCGCACCAGGCTCGGTCCAGGTTGGGTCCGGAACGAGATAACGGCCCGCCCCCCCCAACCAGCTATGTGGGAAACCCGCGGCAGATTATCGAAGAACCGCTGCATCCACAGGCGGTGAAGGTCAATACGGGTAAGCTTCGCGGCAAATCGCCCGCGCTCGGTGACGGTCAGCTCGTATGTTCCTTGGCGGATCCCTGCCACGTAGTCCTCGGGGTCCGAGTAGGTTCGCACAGCGCTCGACGGCATCTGGTCCTTCGCCAGAGAGTTTCGACGCAATGTGCTTGAACGCGACTGGTCGCGTTACGTGATAATATTCGTTAACGCTTACATGAAACTTACTGAGTCCGTTTCACCTGCTGCATCCGCTGGCGCCCGATATACTCGGCGGGGACGCATGCCGAGCTGTTCCTCGCAGGATCGACGCAGCGTAATCGTCTGGGTCGGTGAATGTACGAACTGCGCTCGAAGGCATCCCTGGACCTCGATCAGCAGATTATGATGGCGTACAGCGTGAGCACGTCATTTTAGTATCGATCAATTGTAACAAAAATTTCATGCTCGTCTGCGCCTCCGCCGCAACCTGAGGCGGCCCATTCCCTCGCGCGAGCCGCGCCGTAAGGTCTCAGAAGGTAGTTCGCCGTAAATCGCCCGATAGTCATCCGCAAATCGCCCGAGGCTGCGGAGCCCGTGGCGCCTTGCAATCGCAGATATATTGGCCGGGCCAGGGTTCCCGTTGAGCAATGCGCGGTGCACCAGCTGCATTTGCCGGCGGCTCACGTATTCGGTCGGACCCATGCCGAGCTGTTCCTCGCACGCTAGTCGCAGAACCCCTGTCGGGACATCGAGTGCCGCGCATATCTCCGCCATCCGGAAATGTCGGCTCGGCTGAGCGTGTAGTAGCGCCTCGAAGCGGCATGCCACGTCCTGATGCTCATTCGTCGTAGTCGGTGTCTCTATCTCCAACCCTTTCGAGAAGCACTCGACGAGGGCTTCAATCAATTGCTGCTCGAGCCCATGAGCTGTCTGGGCACCGATCAGCGCTATGGACCGCCTCTCGATCGCGCGGATTGCCGCCGAATGGAGCTGGCCCAAATACTTCCCCATCGCCGGCCGGGGCTGCCACCATCTGGCGGTGGTCGGGACGTGGAAGTCGGCACCGGTCAACGCACTGCCATAACGAACCAGTTCTGGGGCCGGCACCCAGATAGCGCTCCAGCGGCAGGGGCCGTCGGTCCGCATGTGCAGGCGCTGACCGCCGCCGAGCGTCATGATCTCCCCCGCTCCGAGCCTAACCCCGCCCCAGATCGGCGATGCTCCCGACCCGCTCGGCACCGTAACCAGGATCATCTCGGCAGGGACCGCGACAAGGGTGATCCGCGGCAGATGCTCGTCTGTGGCCGAGAGCCGCAGGCGGTGCAGCGCGATCTCGGTTAGCTGCGCTTGGAACGGGCCGACGCCGGTGACGAGCAGGCTAAGGCATCCCTCCTCGTCCAGCGCCGCCTCGAAATCCTCCGCGTCGCTGAACATCGAGGTAATGCTGACGGGCATCTCTCCTTGCCGCGACAGTCGGGAGACGCTGCACGAGCTCGCAAACCCGCAATGCTGTTCCGCTGCCACCCGATTGTGCCGGCGGCGATCCATGTCTGGCTATTCAATTTCGGCAGAATGCCCGACCACTTCATGAAATGTTTCTATCCCACGCGCTCATGGGCACCCCAGCAAACGAGGGATTTTGATATTGATGAAGTGAACAGTGTAGCCGTCGAAGGTTCCTGCCTACCGTCTGCGCGCTTCCGGCGTGGCGGCCGCCGAAATCGCGTCGCCGATCCGGCTCGCCAGCATCGCAACAGCCTCACGCAGCGCCGCCACCCGCTTGGCCGGATCGGCGGGGTCGCCGGACGGCGCCTTGATCAACTCGCGCCGGCTCGCAGCAAGCCTGTCGCTCGGCCCCGCAAGCAGTGTCCAACGCGCATCCACCACAGCGTCGCCGCTCTCGTCCACATCGAAACGGATCACATCGAGCGCTATCCGCCATTCCGCTGCCGTATAATGTGCGACGGGCGTCGCCATCACCCGGTCGGTGCCGAACCGATGCGCAAGGTCGTCCACGAGGGCGTGCTGAATGAGGTCGGCGGGCGGATCGCTCCATACCTCGAACTCGTGAATAGAGATGCGGCTGCCGCTGCCCTCGCGCGTGACCATTTGCGTGCGGTCGAAATAGCCCGCCACCGAGGGTTTATCCACCCAGATCAGCGGCGCTCCACGCCGCGGCTCGGCGACGGTCGGCGCATTCGGGGCCCTTGGCGAGAGATCGAACACTTGTGTTGGTGTCGATCCGCAAGCCGCCAGCAGCAGCAGCGCCGGGACGGCGGCGAACCGACGCGTCATCATCGCCGGTTGTCCGATTTGCCGGTAATCAGCGCATTGGGATTGCGTTCGAGATATTCCGCCATCAGTCGCAGCGAACGTGCTGCCGCGTCCATCTGCTGCACCAAGCCGCGGATATCGGCCAGCAGCGGCGAGCGGTCGCCGACCTGCCGGTCGATCGTGGCGAGCGTCTGCCCGGTATGGTCGATCAGCCGATTGGTCGACCGCACTGTCTCGTTCAGACTGGCGATCAGCGTGTCAGAGTGGGCGCCGAGGCGATCGACGACGCTTCGCAAGTCCGTCGAGGCGCCGCGCAGCTCCTCCAGCGCGCCACGCAGTTCCGGCCCAGTAATCAGCTGATTAAGCGCAGCCATCGCTTCCTGCAGCTGCGCGAACATCTGATCGATCGGCGCGTCGGCGAGCTTGGCGATCAACGGCTGGAGCTTCTGCGCGATCCTCTCACGCTGCGTCGGCGCTGCGGGCAATTCCGGCACTTTCCCGCTCCGGTCTAATGTCGCGGCCGGGGCGTCGGGCTGGATATCGAGTGTGACGATCGCCTCGTTCCCGAGCAATTGCGTGTCCGAAACCTGTGCGCGCAACCCGCGCTGCACCAGCAGATCAGCCGCGTCATAGACCTCCGCGGCGGTGCGCGGAGGTGGGCCGGCAGCAGGAAACAAGCTTGGCTGCACCACGATCCCGACCGGGGCCACAAAGCTGTTGCTGTCAGGGGCGTATTCCACCCCGACGCTCTTCACCTCGCCGATGCGATTGCCCTGAACCTCGACCGACGCGCCCGGTATGAGCCCGCGCACGCTCCCGCGGAAGCGGATCAGGAACGGAACGCCGTCGACGATCGGCGTAACCTCCGCTCGCACCGCCGAAGCGAAGCCTGCACACAGGATCAATAGGACACCGACCGCTCGCACCCGGGGCGCCAATGATCGTTCCATCTGTCCCCCGCAGTAGGAAGCTGGGATTACGCCGCCGCGGGCTGGGTAAGTTCCAACGCACGCTGCGCGACGGCGGCCGTGGCGGCTTCGGCTTCGCCCGCGAGCTGCACGGTCGGGAAAGCGAACTTGATGCCGTTCTCGTCAAAAGCCTTCTTGATCATCGCGTAGGCCTTGCGCCGGATCACGAACTGCTCGCCGGGTAGGGTCATCAGTGGCTCGCCCGGCGAGCCCCATGGTCTTTTTGCCCTCGAGCATCGCATCGTCTCCCTCTGCTCGACTTGCGTTCTCGAGCCCAGGATATGCTCGCACCGATAATTTGGCGACCGCGCCGCATTCAAATCGGCGGCGAGTGTGCCGGGCGCGATCTGCGCTCGGCTATTCAATTTCGGCAGAAATCGACGCCGAGGTGTTCGCCGTCGTTATCGCCGCGAATGAAAAGCTAGGGGCTATCGGCCAGCGGGCCAGGCGCAGCCACTCTCGCCTGAAACGCGGTTGGATTGAGTTCGTAAGCGTGCCGCGGCCCCTCGCATAGCGCTGCCTCCTGCGGATGCCTTACGATGCAGGCGTCATAGGCAAGGACATCGAGGCTCGCAGGAGCGCTGCATCCGGCCACCCCAATTGTGAGCAGCGATACGCCGAGCAGTTGCTTCAGTTTCTCCACTCCGATCCTGCCATTCCACCCCGGCGCCGCGGTGACAGCCCTTTCATGGTGGCTCATTACGCGATCCTCCTATCTGGCCGTCCTCGAGTGTCCGCCGTGGCAGTTGATCAGCTTCCCAGCAAGCTGAGGGGAACGAGATTGAATGCGCGGGATTTTCGCGATGAGCCCGGTTCGCCGCTATTCGATTTCGGCAAAAACGCGGCGGCGACCGCCGGAAATGTTGAGCCGCGTTATCCTTCCCGCTTCTCCGAACGAGCCTGGACTTCCGCTTGCGCGGGAGTGAGGATATTGGCCATGCCGGCGGAGGGAATATGCGGGAAAATATCGACGTGGCTTAGCTTCTCTCTTTGCGCCGCCGCGCTGCTGACCGCGATGGCACAAGCTGCGGAAACCGGGCGCCTGATCTTTCTGTCGACGCAACTGCGCCCGATCGAGGAGGCGCAGAAGATGCGCAACTTGATCCTCACAGGTTTTCCGCAGACGGTTGACTACATCACCGAGCGGCCCCAGCAGTTTCCGATGCGCATCAAGGCAGAGGAACAGAAGGGCACACACACGATAGATGTGATCGGCGCGCTGCACGGCGAGCTGCAGCCGCTGGTGCGGCTAGGCGCGCTGGCCCCGCTCGATGACCTCGCCGGCAAGCTGAGCGACCGCGGTATCCCGCATCGGCTGCTGACGCTTGCCAAATTCGGCACCGCGCACCAGCTCTACATTCCATGGATGCAGGCGAGCTACATCATGGTCGCCAACAAGCTGGCGCTCCCCTATCTGCCAAGCGGAGCGGACATCGCCGCGCTCAGCTACGACCAGCTCGCTCTTTGGGCCGGTACGCTCCGGCAGAAGACCGGCAAGCGTTTGCTCGGTTTTCCGGCGGGGCCACAAGGGTTGATGCACCGGTTTTTCGAGGGGTTCCTCTACCCGTCATACACCGGTGGGGTCGTGGTCCCGTTCCGTTCGGCGGCGGCCGAAGCAATGTGGACGCAGTTTGCGTCGTTATGGAAAAGCGTCAATCCGAACTCGACCCGTTACGATTTTATGGAGCAGCCGCTGCTCTCCGGCGACGTCTGGATCGGTTTCGACCATATAGCCCGCGTGCTCGACGCGCTGCGCCAAAGGCCCGACGAATTCGTCGCCTTCCCCGCTCCAGCCGGACCAAAGGGGCGAGGCTACATGCCGGTGCTGACCGGCCTCGCAGTGCTCGAGGGCGCGCCCGACATGAATGGGGCGATGGCGCTGATCGACTACCTGAGCCAGCCCCGGACGCAGGTCGTCACTGCACGCAGCGTCGGCTTTTTTCCTGTGGTGAAAACGGAGTTGCCGCCGGACCTAAAGCCGGCCGCCGCAGCGATCGAAAAGATGCAGTCCGCGAAGGATGCGCTGCTGGCACTGCTGCCGATCGGTCTCGGCGAGCGCGGCGCCGAATTCGACAAAGTGTTCATAGACACGTTTCGACTCGTCGTGTTGCGCGGCCAGAACCCGCGCGCGGTGCTCGACCGCGAAGCAGAGACGCTGAACCACCTGATGAGTGAGACCGGTGCGCCGTGCTGGCAGCCCGATCCTCCCAGCAATGGCGCGTGCCAGGCGCAGTAACGGGAGGGGTCACCCGAGGGCGGAAATGATCGCACGTCACCCCCGCGCAAGCGGGGGTCCAGGGCAACCGCTGAAGCTCTGCGGCCCCTGGATTGCCGCGTTCGCGGCAATGACGAATATCCTTTGATATCGCGAGATTTCATTTCGGGTCGCGCTCTTCAGTCCGCGAGCGCGCCCGGCAACCAGGGGCTTTTTCACCTAACCGCTTCGACCAACTCATAAACGCGGGTTTCGGTCGTCATCCCCTTGGCGATCACTGAAGCGAGGGGGTTGAAGCGAAAGCAATGCTTGGCTCGCTCGCGGACCGCCTCGCTGACGAGGATCGTGGTCCCGTACTCCTTGTTCAACCCTTCGAGGCGAGCCGCGAGATTAACGCTGTTGCCGAGCACCGTATAATTCATGCGCTCTGTCGAACCCACATTTCCCACGACCGCATCGCCGAAATGAATGCCGAGGCGAACGGCGAAGGGCGGCAGGCCCTCGGCTGCGAACTGGGTATTGAGGGCTGCGCTCGCCGCCTTGGCCGCAAGGGCGGCGCGACAGGCCCGCTCGACATGATCGGGCTGCAAATGGGGAGCGTTCCAGAACACCATCACCGAATCCCCGATAAACTTGTCGACTGTCCCGCCCTCGGCAAAAAACGCCTCCGTCAAAGCGGCGAAATGGCGCGACGTCTGGTGCATCAGACTGTCGGGATCCGCGTGTTCGGCAATGCCCGTAAAGTTCGTGACGTCGGTAAACAGGATCGTGACCTCTTGCCTCACGCCGCCGAGCTCGGTCGAGATGGAGCTGTCGATGATTCCCTTGACGATGTCTTTTGGGACAAAGCGAGCAAAGGACCAAATGCTGCGCTGGGCGACCGCCATCGTGCTCCCGAGCTGGTGAATCTCCGCGACACGCGAGGTGACCGGTGTATCGTCCGGTGGGGCCAATGTCCGGAGCCTGCCCGCCTGAGCAGTGATCCGTCTCAGTGAGCTCGACATCCGGCTGCCAAAGATCCATACCGCGGGCACGAAGCAACCCCCGGCGACGAGTGCAATAATTATTCCTCTGATCAGCAGCTTTCTCACATTCGGTACGAAATCATCTTCAGCTGCCAGCAACAGAGAGTAGCCGCTAAACTGATCTCCCTGGGAAAATTTCCTCAAGCGAAAGAGGTAATCTCTACCGTCTTTATCACGAATATTGCCTTCATAGCGGTCGCTACCATTCCAACCCCGCATTACTGCGCCTATCGGCCCATTCCTTATCTCGCTGATCTCCGGAAGCTGCGGGTGGGAGGGGTCCGTCGTCGCGGAGGCCATGAGCCGGGCGAACTCGGGGTGCGCGATCAGCACGCCGAACGAGTCGAAAATTACCGCCGCCCCGTGCTCGCCGGGCCGCTGCGCGTATACCAGATCGCTGAACTTATCGAGCTTGAGGTCGGCGGCGATGACGCCGCGCACCTGGCCGTGCAGCGGTGCGCTCAGCGTGATCATCGGGGTGCCGATGCTGAACGAGGCATAGGGCGACGAAACAAGAGCCCGGTCCGCGCTTACCGTGTCGAGGTACCAAGGCCGCTTTCGTGCGTCATAGCCGTAATCCGGCAGATCTATTTGCCCGATTCTGTTCCCTTGCTCGTCTTCGAAGGTCCGCCGCATCGGCAGGGTCCCGCCGGGGGTCGGACGGACCAAATTGATATCCCAGATGGCTCCGGCAGGTGCCTCCAGCTTGGCGCGCTCTGCCGGGTCGAGGACGTCGAGGCGCCGAACTTGCAGCCAGCAACCGTTGTCGTAGCCGACATAAAGGCTGTCCGCCTGGGGCAGTTCCTGGAGTGCCGCTTTGAAGAGGATGATTGCATCATCCTCTTCGCTTCTGTCCTCGGAGTCGGCGAGAGAAGGGCTTGACGACAGCACGCGAACGAAAGAGCTCAGCTCCGAGACGTCGGCCTCGAAGCGGCTGAGGGTGTTCGCGCTCGCCGCATCCATCGCAGCAGACGCCGCCGCTCTTGCCGCCGCATGAAAAGTCGCGAGCTGAATAAATATTAGACAAGCGGTCAGAGCCGTGATGAAGGCCATCACCGCCGCGGTTATCGCGATTCTGAAGGTCAACATCCGATTTTGTCCGCTCGCCCACGGCAGGTCCTTGCCGCGCGCCCGCCCGCAGGATCGCAAAAGGCGCGGCAGCGAACCTCGCGCCGCTCGGCTGGCATTCGAGCTTGCTGACTTTGGCCAAATTTCGGCTCCGAGAGCCGGGCCGGAGACTGAGCTGCGAAACATTTGAACGAAGTTTGTAGAGAGTGACCGCTCGCTGGCTATTCACTTTCGGCAGAAATGGGTGTTGGATGCTACAACCATAGAGCACAAAAAGATCGTGGTCATTATCTAATTGCGGCAAAAAATCCCTGGTGGATCCCTGATCGGCCGAAAAGGGCGGCAGCCGATCCCTGACCGGCCGAAAAACCCTCCCTGTTCGACCGCGAAAATTTCCTGTTCGCTGAGTTAGAGAAATTTGGTCAGAACATGTTGATTCGACGCGGTCAGAAATGGGCCACCGGCGGCGCTTGCCGGGGGCTTTTCGCTCTACCCTGTATTTCAGGGTCGTAGGGAATTTTCTGGCGGTCCACCGATCAGGACCCGAGGCGCGCCGATAGGGAATTCCGGTTGACGTTCGATGCCGGGGTGGGGCGAAATCGCGACACGATGGAATTACGCAGCCTTCACTACTTCGTCCGCATCGCCGAGCTCGGCAGCATCACCCGCGCCTCGGCTCATCTTCACGTCGCGCAACCCGCCCTGACCCGGCATGTCCAGCGGCTTGAGGGCGAGCTCGACGTCACCTTGTTCACGCGCGCCAACCGGGGTGTGCGGCTGACCGAGGGCGGGCAGAGGCTATTGGAGAGCGCACAGCGGATCTTGCGCGATGTCGAGCGGGCGGGCGATGAGATCCGGGCTCACAAGGCGCACCCCAGCGGCAAGATCGTGCTTGCCGTCACGCCGACCCTGTGCCCGGTCGTGGTGCCTGAGCTATTCGCGCGGATGCGGCGGCACTACCCGATGATCGAGCTCAAGGTGGTTCACGCCGGGATGATTCGGCTCGAGGAATTCCTAGTCGACGGGCGCGTCGATCTGGCGCTGCTGTCGGAAATGTCGAAAAGCAGGCTGATCCTGTCGACCCGGTTGGCCGAGGAGGAGATGGTGCTGATTACTAAACCTGGGGCGCGGCCGCGGGAGATTGTCTCAGCCGGCGAGCTGAACGCCACACCACTCATTCTCGGCGACGGGCTGCGCGCGGCGATGGAGACGTTGCTGGCCGGCCGCGGTATCGAGCTTCAGGTGGAGACCGAGCTCAACGATCACGAAACGATCCGGCTGATGGTGCAGCAAGGGGTTGGCGCGTCGATCCTGCCGCACTCTTCGGTTTGCCGGGAGTGCGCGCGGGGGCTGGCCGAAGCGCATCGGATCACGCGGCGAGGGGTCTTCAGAACCTTGGCGCTCGGTGTCGCTGCCAGCCGCGGCGCGTCCTCGGCGCGCGCCGCTGTCGCCGAGGTCGTCACGCAAGTCATCGCAGACATCGAGGCCGAGGGCAGGCTCCGCCTCGATCTAGATGACACCGAAGCCCGCCGCTCGGTGGGGGCCAGAGCTTAACTGTAGAGGAGGAATGCAATGCCGATCGTCGATTCACAGATCCATCTCTGGGAAAACGCCCGGATGTCCCCGCAACACCGGCAGATCCCGACCTACAATGTCGATGACGCGTTGAAGGAAATGGCCGAGGCCGGTGTCGACGCCGCGGTCATCCATCCGCCCAGCACGCTTGGCGAAGCGCCCAATGTTCAGGCGGTCGAAGCGGTGAAGGCATATCCGAGCAAATTCTGCATCCTCGGCAATTTCGACCTGCAGGCCCCGAACAAAGAGGAGATCGTTAAGAATTGGCGGCAGCGGCCGGGCATGCTCGGGTTTCGCTTTACGTTCAACCAGCCGCATCAACAGAGCTGGTGGTCGGACGGCACCGTTGATTGGTTCTGGGCGGCCTGCGAGCGGGAGAAGCTGCCGGTCGGGCTGATGGCCGGCGGGCATATGGCCGAGTTCGGCCGGATCGCCGAGCGCCACCCCGGTCTGAAATTGCACATCGACCACCATGGCCGCGGTGGTGGGGGCGGCTCCGGAAAGGACGATGCCGCCTTTGCCAACCTCGGCGAGATGCTGGCGCTCGCCAGACTTCCGAATGTCGCGGTCAAGCTCTCGGGTGCCCCGAGCTATTCGAGCGAGCCCTACCCCTATCGCAACATCCACAAATACATCCGCCAGATATGTGACGCTTTCGGCCCGCGGCGCTGCTTCTGGGGCACCGACATCACCCGCATGCCGTGCTCGTATCGGCAATGCGTGACGATGTTCACCGAAGAGTTGCCGTGGCTCCAGGGTCGCGACAAGGATCTGGTGATGGGGCAGGCGATCATCGACTGGCTCGGCTGGAGGCGCCCCGCTTAGTCGGCCCGAAGCTCGGGCCGCCGGCAACGGAAGGGCAGGAGGATGCAGTTTGGTCTCTTTGGCAGCGCCGCCGCCCGTCGCGGCGGTCCCGAGTTCGACAGCAGCGAGGGCTTCCGCGACTTCATCGATTACAACATCGAGGCCGAGGCGCTTGGCTTTCACAGCACCTTCGTTGTGGAGCATCACTTCACCGGCTATGGCCAGGTCTCAGCGACGATCAATCTGTTGACCTGGCTTGGCGCGCGCACGCGCTGGCTGCGGCTCGGCACGGCGGTCATGGTGTTGCCCTGGCATAACCCGGTGCTG
>Ga0306920_100015324_pt1 | contig 10500 bp, 11 predicted proteins | sample flu12Cox44000170_FD_204666 | JGI IMG/M metagenome (GOLD analysis project Ga0306920, IMG submission 204666) | Lab enrichment of tropical soil microbial communities from Luquillo Experimental Forest, Puerto Rico - flux4day.12C.oxic.44.000.170 (v2)... | ecosystem: Environmental > Terrestrial >... | reverse complement strand
GCCGCTGACTCGCAAGGAAAAACTAAGGAGCGAAGAAAAGGCAAAACCGGACAGATCACGTGCTATAAAAACCGGACATCTTGACAAGCTAGCGACACTGTAAAGAACCCCGCGTACTAGGTCAGTTTTGCCCCCGTAGCGGCGAGTTTACCTCGCCACGTGGCGGCGTAAAGCCGGCTCTGCATCAAACTCACCCACTACCGAACCCGGCAACAAAGAACCCAAAGTAAGAGTAGAGCCTTCGCGGGACGGACTCGGTCGGCTTAGTGTGGGAGCCAATGCGGATGGGGGGTGAAAAGACCGTCGACGACTCCAATCCGGTAAGCCAGCACCAGACCGAAGCCTAGGCTTAATAAACCCGAGGCCCAAGCCAGATGACGGCTGAACCACTGGAATCGGTTACCGCTGAGAGCGAACGGAAGGGCGAGTGCGATGGTGATGAGCATCATGCCCACGATGGTCCCCACGCCGAAAACCAAGAGGTAAGCGATCGCCCACCGGGGATTACGGATGGTTGTGAGCACCAATAAGGCCACCGCCGCCGAGCCCGCCAGCCCGTGAACTACCCCCACAACCAGCGGACGAAGGGAGTGGTAAAAACCGAGCTGTGCGAACGTCTTGTCCAACCACCCTTGCGGAGTTGCATCCTCTGCGTGACCATGCGCTTCCGGAGCATGTCCGTGAGAATGGCTGTGCACGTAGTCCCCGTGGAGATGAGGATGCGTGTGAGTTGCGCCATTCTGACCAGGAGTGAAAGTGTCAGTAACCCATCGCAAAATTCCCGTGAGATTCAGGACGCCCAGCATAATCAGCATGACGGCCACGGAAAATTCCATGGTCAACCCCACGCGAGGCGGAATGACTACGCTGAACAAAATGATAACCGCACCCACCAGAAAAACGGTGAAGGTGTGTCCTAATCCCCAGAGCACTCCAATCAGGGCCGCTTGTCGCGGCGCCCGGTAACGGCTGACGATTGTGCTCACGGCTATGATATGGTCCGGATCAGTAGCGTGACGCATACCCAGAAAGAAGCCCAGCAGGATTACAGCAACGAAAGTAATCAAACCTTCTCCTTTCGCCTCCCTCTTAAAGTTCTTATCATGACTACACCGGCCGTTCAACGAGCGCCCTGCTGAGCTGCGTTTTCCTTCCGGCGGGCAGCCGATACCCCAGGACTAGACTACGAGGCTCTCTGCTTCGGTGTAGTCGGGTCAGCAAGTCCTCTCACCTTTCGACCACGGAAGGCGCCCAGCAGCGCCCCTAGTAACATCTCGAGGGTGTCGAGCAGGCGACTGTCGGCGGTCTGGATAAGATAAGCTGACATTCGGAGCAGTTGGATTTGCCGCGGAGAATAACTCTCAGGCCTGGGCGGAGCAACCTTGCTTCGTCCGCTGGTGAGTAGTTCCGATATACACCTGCCGGAGACGCTGATCGAGCATTGCGGAACGGTGGCGACCCCAGGACGTTCATCGAACATTTCGCTGACAGGCACTCCCAGCGCTTCGGCGATCCTGCGCAGAGTCTTCGGTTGGGGTTCCACTCGCCGGTTCTCAATTCGGGAAAGGTAAGAGCTGGCAATACCGGAACGTTCGCTCAGTTGCCTTTGGCTTATGCCCTTGTGGTTGCGGATTTGAATTATTCGCGTACCGATGCTCACGGCCCACCCGCCTCGATTCTCTTTCGCTCACCATGTTAACATGGATGTAAAAAAATTTGCTCATGGCCTCATTTTACTTGACATTCGTGTAAATGGCGCTATCTTTGTTTTAGAAAGGATGTTAATTTGAAGCGCGCGGAAAGGAGGCTCATTGAAAGGTAGAGTACGGTGGAAGCCCATCGGACTTTCCGCGAAGAGGTGGAGGGAGACGGCGTACCTGAAGAGCCACCAAGGCCCAGGGCCGTACTCCATGCCGCCAAAGGGTTCGAGGCTGAGAGCGCCCCAAAGTTCCATTCGGGGGCAGATGAATCCCAAACTGCAGGGAACGCCGAGGACCGCCGATGGGTTTCCGACGGGGGCGAGAGCACCTGTCTGAGGTCTCTCGCCCCCCGCCAAGTGCCCGGTCATGGAGCCGCGGCACCGATAGACCCACCGACCCGTCTGGTGAGCACGAATGAGTCCCCACCTAGAGGAACTGCCCACTGGACGGGTCTTTACGCTTCCGGCCGAACGATTGGCCCCAGCCTTCGCTTTGTTTTGCAGCTGCCGACCTTGGAGGAAGGCAGGAGACGCTCTCGCGCCAGAGGAGCCTCTGGAAACTGACGGTTCGCTTCAGGCCCTCCGCTTCGCTATCCGCGTCGTATCTGCGTGATACAATCCGCGATTCACTCCATGGACACTGAGACGCCCGTCTTTGATGTTGCGGAAACCCCGGCAACGGCGCATACGCCGATGCACTTGCGCTACTTCGCCCTTCTGCGTCGTAACGCGAACTTCAGGCGACTGTGGATGGCGCAGCTCATCAGCGAGATTGGCGACTGGTTTTGCAGCCTAGCCGTCTACGACCTACTTCTTCTGACCACGCACAGCGCCAAGGCGGTGAGCTGGGCCATCATTATCCAGACTCTTCCGTGGTTTTTCATGACGCCCCTGGCCGGCAACACTGTGGACCGTTTCTCGCGCCACCGTTTGATGATCCTGGCGGACGTGATGCGCGGTTTTGTTGTCTTGGGACTGCTGCTGGTGCGCTCCCGCTCGGAAGTCTGGCTGGTTTACGTTTTGCTTGGTCTTGAGGTGATCTTCGCCTCTTTCTTTGAGCCAGCGCGTAGCGCCCTTCTGCCCAGCGTCGTCAGCGCGGACGAAATCCTGCCTGCCAATGCGCTCTCCTCCGCCACCTGGTCGCTGGCTCTGGCGGTCGGCGCTGCTCTCGGCGGAGCAGTCGCGGCCCTGCTAGGGCGGAATGTAGCCTTCGCCATGAACTCGCTTTCCTTCTTTGCCTCGGCTTTGCTGATCCTCCGGATTAATGTCCGCGAGTCTCACCTTCTGCCTGCGGATTCCACTGGAGACTGGCCTCGACCGCGCGGCCTTCAGAGCTTGCGGGAGGGCTGGGAGTACATCCGGTGTAATCCTAAGGTCTTGGTGCTGGCCTTTGCCAAGACAGGGTTGGGCCTCCTCGGGGGATCGCTGCTGCTACTCAGTATCTTCGGTGAACGCGTCTTTCCTGTGGCGGGCCACGGAGCGTTAGCCATGGGGTTGCTTTACTCAGCGCGCGGCGTGGGCGCCGGCTCCGGCCCACTTGTGGGCGACTACATGACCCGCGGACGCGAGAGCCGGATGTGGAAGATCATTGGCTTCAGCTACTTCCTGATTGGCGCCTCCTACCTGATGTTCAGCCGTGCGCCCAGCCTGGCGCTCGCCGCCGTTGCCATCTTTTTCGCCCACTGCGGCGGCAGCAACGTGTGGGTGATGAGTACCACGCTGCTCCAACTGAACACGCCGGACCGCTTCCGCGGACGGGTGTTCGCCTTGGATTTCGGAATGAACATGCTGGCCGCGGCCAGCGCCAACTACCTGCTTGGAGTTGGATTCGATAACTGGGGATTCACTGCCCGCCAGTTGGCGGCCGTCCTGGGCGCCGTGCTGATCGTTCCTGGCATTCTCTGGCTCTGGGCCCAAGCCCGCTGGGCCCGTGCGGCAGGGCCTGGGACCTCATGACGTGAGTGCAACATCAGCGATCCCTCACCCACCGCTTCGCGGTCCCCCCCTCTCCCGCAAGCGGGCGAGGGCTGTTGTCAACAGATATTTTGCCGTCAGACCAAGATGTTACAGACTTCACGGCACGGCCGAAGCCGTGCCCTGACGCGGCCGAATCGAACGCTTGTTTACGTCACGAAGAAAAACTCCTAGCGGCCTTTCCGATGCTATTATCAACCTCGTTGCTCAAACCGGAGGAAAGGAGTGTTTCATGAACGTTAGAATTGGTTCCGCTTGTTTGTTGCTGCTTTTCGCAGCATTGACCTTCGAGAGCCGGGCCGCGGCTCAGGAGCCAAACACCGAAAAGAGCGCGGGAGCGCAGATCAAAGAAGGAGGAGAAAGCATCGGCAAGGGTACGGCCAAAGGGGCCAAGGAAGTAGGGAAAACCACGGCGAAGGGGGCCACGACTGCTGGTAAGGCCACCACGCAAGGTGTCGAGACTGCGGGCGAGAAGACACAAAAAGTCGGCAAGGAAGTCGGTTCCGGAGCTGCCCAAGGGGCCAAGACTGTCGGCAAAGCGACGGCTAAAGGCGTAGAGACGGCCGGCGAAGAGACCGAGAAAGCCGGCAAGGAGGCTGGCTCCGGCACCGCCAAAGGTGTTAAGAGCGTCGGTAAAGGAATCAGCGGGGCCGGCAAGAAGGTGGAAAAGACTGTTACCGGCGAAAAGAATTGACGGTAGCCGGTGTGTGGTGACGCCAGCCAAGGCGAGGGGCTAACTCCATTATGGCCGCCTCCCAGAAATAGCTTCGACCCTTGGGCGCCTTGTCATCAGTGTGGTGAAGCCGCGTGGCAGTACTCTTCAATCGATCGGTTTACGTCGAGCACATCTTTGGGCCCTGATCAGATTCGGTTCGCGGCCGACCGCATGTTGGGGCGCTTGGCCAAGCTACTGCGCCTGCTTGGCTATGACACGCTATACTCGCCGAACACCACCACGGCCCAGCTCGAACAGATAGCGCGGGGCGGCGAGCGGGTGGTTCTGACGCGCGGCGCGATCGAGAAGCGCTTCCCTCAAGTCGCCGTGTTTCGTGTCGACAGTGAATATGCGCCGGAGCAGATGCACGAGGTCGTGGAGCGATTTCGGCTCGACACGCGCGCCGGGCTTTGGACGCGCTGCACGCTCTGCAACGCGATGATCGAGCGGGTGGACAAGGCTGCTATTCAGGGGGCAGTGGCACCCAAGGTGTTTCGGATCTATGAGGAGTTCTTCCGCTGTTCCGGCTGCGGCCACATCTACTGGCGTGGCTCGCACGTGGAGAGGATTGTGAGGAACCTGGAGACACTCCTGGACGGGGGCGACACCGGTCGATCTTGAGCCTCGGTGATTGCGGTTTGCATTGAGAGCCTCCTCAAGGGTTGATAACCCTGCCGAGCCTCCCGGTGGCGGACAACGGACAGTGAGAACTGACTCAAAAATGGAGACTCGACTCAACTGACGACTGACAACCGACAACCAGCAACTATCTTAGTCACCGGCGGGGCGGGATACATCGGCAGTCAAACCGCAAAGGCGTTGGTGCTTGAAGGCTATCAACCTGTTCTGCTCGACAATTTCAGCTCTGGGCATCGCTGGGCAGCACGATGGGGAAGGCTGGTTGAAGGTGACCTCGCGGACGTCGATCTGGTGCGCCGAACCCTCGTTGAACAGAAGGCGAGAGCGGTGATTCACTTTGCCGCCAGTATTATGGTGGGCGAGTCGGTAGGCAACCCGCGCAAGTATTTCTGGAACAACGTCGTGAATACGCTCAAGCTGCTCGACGCCATGCAGGACGCGGAGGTGAGGCACATCGTTTTTTCTTCCTCAGCGGCAGTCTACGGTACTCCGGAAACGACTCCCATCCCGGAGGAGCATCCGCTGCGCCCCATCAATCCCTACGGTGAGTCCAAGCTGATGATGGAGCGCACGCTTAAGTGGTACGGGGAGGCCTACGGCCTCCGTTGGATGGCGCTACGCTACTTCAACGCCTGCGGTGCAGACCTGGACGGTGACCTCGGCGAGGAACACAGCCCGGAGACTCACCTCATCCCCTTGGTGATTCAGGCGGCACTCGGCCGCCGCCCCTTCGCTGAGGTGTACGGTAACGACTATCCTACGCCCGACGGCACGGCGATCCGTGACTACATTCACGTCGTGGACCTGGCGGAAGCCCACGTCCGCGCCTTACGGCACGTCCTCCAGGGCGGTGAGAGCGGGGCGCTCAATCTGGGCACCGGCCAAGGGTTGTCGGTGCGACAAGTCATCGCAGCCGTCGACCACGTCGTGGAGGCGGCGAAGCGGCAAGGGCTCGCGATCCCCCATGACCGTGTGCCGGTGCGCGACGCGCCGCGTCGCGCCGGTGACCCGCCCTCCCTGGTAGCGGATTCCCGTCATGCCCGCCGAGTCCTCGGCTGGGCGCCACAGCGCTCCTGCCTGGATACCATCGTGCAAAGCGCCTGGAACTGGCATTTGAAGCATCGTTCGTGATGCCAGGCCGGCCTTCCAGCCCACGGACGATTCGCGCCTCCTCGCGCTCGCCCAGGTAGTAAGAGCAGGTAATCGCCTTCCTTGACCTTCCAGATCCAAATCAAATCCATCCAGATGAAGAAAGGCCCCTGTCATGGCGAGCGTAGCGAGGCATCTGCTGAAGACAAACCAAAAGCAGCCTCGCGCCCATTACAGCAAGGTCTTCAAGGGGAGATCGGCATCTCGCTTCGCTCGCGATGACATGTTCGGGGTTCTTTCATCAGCCTGTGAGATCCGGTATCTGCTGCCCCTGGAGGACATTCACAGGATAGTGCCGCCCGGGGCGCGCAAGCAAATGTCACTCGTCGCCGCCTGGTTAAGGCTCCTACTATCAGTCCCTCGGATTATCCGCTCCACGCTGGCCAGGTCCACCTCTACGGAAGCTGACTTTCCCAGCATCTCCACCGATAGCACTAACCGAAACTTACTCTTCTTGCGCACCAGAATGCCTTCAATATCCGCCAGCGGGCCGGACCGCACCCTTACCCAGTCTCCCGTCCGTAGGAAGGGATGAGGCTCAATCAACCCGCAGCTTTCCACGACACGACGTATGGCGTCGATCTCAGTCTCCGGAATGGGCGTCGGCAGGCCAGAGCAGCTCACCACCATGTGCACTCCGGGCGTGGTGATCACGGGCAACCATTCGCGGCCTCCGGTGCGCAAGAAAACGTAACAGGGGAACAGAGGAAGTGAAAGCAGCTTAGTCCGGTCCTTCCACCGGTGGACGGCGTCGTAAAGAGGAAGAAAAACCTGGAATCCTTTGCCCTCCAGACTTAGTGCGACGGCTTTCTCGTGCTGATGGCGTGTGTAGAGGGCGTACCAGGCCCCGCTGGCCACTTCGCAGACCCTTGCGGGTTCTAAAAACGACATAAAGTTCTCCTCCGGCATTCAAGACGGATGGGTCACCACCCGCGGTCTAATCCTTACTCCCTTCTCTTGAACTAGTCAGCAACCTAGCCGAAATTGTTCTTTGCTTTCTCCTTGGGTCTGCGGGCAAAAGGTTTGTTCTCGACGCGCACCGAGGAGCCCAGCATCTCCACCAGCCGTCGCTGATCGCGGGTCAGACGGGTGGGTATGACGACATGCAACTGCGCGTAGAGGTCGCCCTGAGCGCGACCGTCGACGCTCGGCAATCCCTTGCCGCGCAGCCGAAAAACCGCGCTCGACTGTGTACCTTCGGGAATCCGCAGCTTCTCTTGACCGTCCAAAGTAGGGATTTTGATCTCCGCACCTAGCACCGCCTGGGCAATGGATATGGGTATGTCGCAGTAAAGGTCGTTGCCTTTGCGTTCAAAGTAGGGGTGTTCGCGCACTCTCAGCACGACGAAGAGGTCGCCCGGGGGCCCCCCATGGGTGCCCCCCTCCCCTTCGCCGCTGACCCGAAGCCGCATTTCATCGTCGACTCCCGCTGGGACCCTTATGCTCAGGACTCGCTCCTGGCGCACGCGACCTTGCCCGTCACACTCGGGGCAAGCCTCACGAAACATCTGCCCCATTCCCTGGCACTGCGGGCAGGTTTGCGTGAGAGTGAAAAATCCCTGCTGGTGCCGAACTTGGCCGCGACCCCCGCAAGTGTCACAGACGACCGGATCGCTCCCTTTCTTGTTTCCTCGCCCCCCGCAGGATGAGCACGTCTCCCAGCGAGGGATCTTGATTTTGGTATCCAAGCCGGCAGCAGCCTCTTCGAAGGAGATCTCCAAATCATAGCGCAGGTCATTGCCCCGTTGCGCACCACGCCTGCCCCTACTGCGCCCGAAGACACCTCCGAAGCTGAACAGGTCGCCAAAGATGTCTTCGAAATCCGAGAATATTGTCGAGGAGAAATCGGGCCAAGCCCCGGTCCCAGCGCCTCCGCTCACACCGGCGTGCCCATACCGATCGTACATAGCGCGCTTTTGGGGGTCAGCAAGGACGCTATAGGCTTCACTGATCTGTTTGAATTTCTCCGTGGCCTCATCTTTGTTCTCGGGGTTGCGATCAGGATGGAACTGCAAAGCCAGCTTCTTGTAAGCGCTCTTGATTTCCTGGGTGTCCGAGTTACGTCCTACGCCGAGGACTTCGTAGTAATCTTGTTTATTGTTATTCAAGCCCCACCTTCGGAGCCTTCGCCCTTCCGCCTAACGATAAGGGCAGGCAGCCTCGCCCGAACAACCCATCCACGTCTTGACTACTTTCCAGCCTTCTCGCTTCGTGCCGCCGCCGCGACTTTGACGGTGGCCGGCCGCAGCAACCGGTGCTTCAGCTTGTAGCCGCGCTGAAGTTCCTCCACAACCTCCTGTTCGCGGGCATCGGGGACTTCCACCGTCTCCACCGCATGGTGCAAGTGAGGGTCAAAGACCTGACCCGCAGTCTCTACTGGCGCAAGTCCCGCCCGGCTGAGTACTTCAAACAGCTCGCGGTAAATGAGCTCCATTCCCTCGTAAAACTGCTCCGGAACCCTTTCGTCGCGGTGCTTCAAGGCGCGATCAAACCCGTCCAAAACTGGCAGGAGCGCATGGACCAGGTCGGCAACGGCATGCGCCATGAAATCCTCTCTCTCGCGCTGTGCTCGCTTACGCCAGTTGTCAAACTCCGCTTGCTTGCGCAAGAGCCGATCATACAGCTCCTGCTTCTCCGCCAGCAGTTTCTCGTACGCCACGGCAAGGTCAGCGGGCAGTTCTGGGCTCGCCGCACCTTCGGCCGGCTTCTGAGCCGTCACCTCGGGCTTCGCCTCTTCTGTCTTCACTATTTCTTCTGTCGCAGCATGTCGGGTAGACGCTTTCCCGTCTTCGCCATTCTTCATATCCATCCCAATTCTGTGACCCTCCGAGGGAGAGCGGGGCTCAGTTGGCGCTCAGGAGCCTGCTTGTAAGGTGGGCAACGTACTCCACAGCCCTCATGGCCCGGTCGTATTCCATGCGGGTCGGCCCCACGACACCCAGCGCTCCCACCGCGTGGTCGCGGTAATGGTAGGGCGCCGCGACGATCGTACAGTGGCGCATCTCGGCGTCGGCGTTCTCGCCCCCAATGAAGACCCGGACCCCGGGGGCGGAGGATTCCAAGCAGGCACCTAGGATGCGCGCCAGCTTGGCCTTTTCCTCGAAAGCGGCGAGAAGGTTTCGCAGCCGGTGTCCGTCCATAAATTCGGGCTGGTCCAGCATCTTAACAGTTCCATCGACGAAAAGTTGGCCAGGGTCTTCGCGCGCGAGCGCCCCCCACATGAACAGCGTGGCCACGTTTGCCAGGAGGCGGGCGAAGGCCACCTTCATGTCCTCGATGCGCTTGAAGATCTCAACACGAATGGTGCGCAACGACCAGCCCCGGAATTCAGCGTTCAGATAATCTGCTGTCCGGTCCAGTTCCTCCTGTGAGAACTCTTCATCCAGGCGGATCACTTTGTTTTCGACCAAGTCTGGCTTCGAAACGATGACCGCCAGCACCCGCCTTTCAGGGAGTCTTACGAACTTGATGTGCTCAAGGAGCTTCTCCTCCAACGGCAGACCCAATACCAAGCCGACATTGTGTGAAACCTCCGACAAAATGTGCGAGATCTTCGCCAGGAGTTCCGCAGGGGAAGTCCCCTGCGAATTCAGTGATTCGTCGATGTACTTTTCTGTGGCCGCACCCAGCCTCTTCGCCTCGGCGAGGTGGTCGACATAAAACCGATAGGCCTTATCGGTGGGGACGCGGCCGGCGGAGACGTGCGGTTGATGCAGGAGGCCCGCCGCCTCGAGCTCCACCATCAAATTGCGGATAGTCGCTGAACTCAGTTGTTCGGTCAGCCGGTTCGCCACCGCTTTTGAGCCCACTGGAACCCCGGTAGAGACGTACTGGCGCACAAGCGTCGCGAGCACCTCGCACTGCCTTCTGCCCAGTTCGCAGCCGCCTTTCATACGTAGCCTAACTCAAGGGATATCAGACAATTACATTCAGCCATCAACTATTATACGGGCCTCCAGCCGGACTTGTCAAGAATACGCATGGCAATGGCAAGTGGATGGCAAGTTGGCAAGGCAAGGTAGTGTGCCAAAAAACATCTCAAAGCGAGTGATTAATAATTGACGGGGCCGGGACTCACCGCGAAAAGGAGGTCAAATCGCGGTGGGTTTCCTCCCGGCCCACGCCATCTTGTGGACTAATTCTACTCGCTTTGCCGTCGCCGTGTCTGTGACGCCCGTCACAATTCAAGAACTAAACGACCACTCAAACCAAGCGAAAGGGCAAAGGGGCAAAGGGCGAAGCGGGCTCTTCCCCGTTTCCCCTCTTCCCCGTTTCCCCTCTTCCCCGGTTCCCCTCTTCCCCGTTTCCCCATTTTCCCGATCAG
>Ga0306920_100015323_pt1 | contig 10501 bp, 6 predicted proteins | sample flu12Cox44000170_FD_204666 | JGI IMG/M metagenome (GOLD analysis project Ga0306920, IMG submission 204666) | Lab enrichment of tropical soil microbial communities from Luquillo Experimental Forest, Puerto Rico - flux4day.12C.oxic.44.000.170 (v2)... | ecosystem: Environmental > Terrestrial >... | reverse complement strand
CCGCGGGTCGTCTCCGGGCAGGAACCCGGTGATCACCAGCATCAGGTTCGAGGCATCGAGATCCTCGCCGCCGAACGCCTGGGTGAACGCCCCGGCCCGCTCGTTCCAGCCGTGCTCCAGGATGGCCGCCCGGATCTCGTCCCGGACGGCCGTCCAGGCGGTGACCCGTTCTTCGGCGCCGAGTCGCGGAGCCAGCGTGATCGCCCGGTCCAGAGCCACCCAGCACATCAGCTTGGAATAAAGAAAATCGCGCGGCTCGCCCCGGATCTCCCAGATCCCCTGGTCCTTCTCCTTCCAGCGGGCGGCGGCGGTGTCCGCCGCGGCGGCGAGGAACCGCCGGGTGATCGGGTCCAGCTCGCCCAGCTGCTCGACCAGCCGCTGCGCGGCGCCGAGCATCTCGCCGTACACGTCCAGCTGCCGCTGGGTCCACGCGCCGTTGCCGACCCGCACCGGCTGGCTGTCCCGCCACCCGGCCAGGTGCGGCAGCTCCCGCTCGGACAGGTCGCGCTCCCCGCCGATCCCGAACATGATCTGCAAATCCACCCCGCGTTGCAGCTGCGACGCTGCCGCGTCGGCCAGGAAGCCGAAGAACTTGCCTGCCTCGTCGGGGCACGCCGCCACCCACAGTGCCTCCATGGTCAGGGAGGCGTCGCGGACCCAGGTGTAGCGGTAATCCCAGTTCCGCTCGCCGCCCACCGTCTCGGGCAGCGAGGTGGTGGGCGCGGCCACGATGGCCCCGGTCGGCGCGAACGTCAGCGCCTGCAGCACCCGGCCGGAATGGTGCACCAGGTCCCGCCACGGCCCCTCGTAGGTCTGGTGGATCGCCGACCAGGACCGCCAGCCTTCCGCCGTGTCCGCCAGCCGGGCCGTGATCTCGCCCGGCGTCCAGGCCACCAGCGGCGGATCCCAGAGCGGCGCGTGCTGGAGCGCGAACATCGCCGTCTGCCCGGCGGTCAGGTGCAGGCGGGCGCGCGCGGTGGCCCCGTCGAGGAGGAAACGGCCAGGTGCGGACAGCAGCAGGCGGCCCGCGCCCCCCCGGGCGGCCAGCCCGCCTGGCACTTCTTCCAGGATCGGGTGGATCAGGCCGTATTCGGGACGCGGGGCATAGCTCACCTCGACGTCCATCTCCCCGTCCGTGCAGGCCAGCTCGCGCAGCAGCACCCCGGGGGATTCCGCGCCCAGGTCGTGTCCTCGCTCGTTGCGGCCGACCGCCATCGCGTCGGTCAGCACGGCGGTGCCGCCCCCGGTCCGGAACGTCGTCTCCAGCACCATGGTCTGCGTCAGGTAACCCCGGCTGACCTCGAACTCGCCCGCGGGCCGGATCGTGAAGTGCCCGCCGTCCGGGTCGAGAATGCGGGCGAACACGGCGGGCGCGTCGAACCTGGGGAAGCACAGCCAGTCCACCGAGCCGGCCCGGCTCACCAGCGCCGCCGAGCGGCAGTCCGACAGCAGCGCATAGTCGCCGATCGGCAAGCCGTCCATGATGGGTCCTTTCGTCTACCGGCCGTAGGCCTCGAGCAGGTGCAGCCAGACTTCGCTGACCGTGGGGAATGACGGCACCGCGTGCCGCAGCTGGTCGACGGTCACGCCCCCGCAGATGGCGACCGTCGCCGAGTGCAGCAGTTCCTGCAGTCCCGGCCCGGTGAAGGTGGCGCCGACGACCGTCCGCCGCAGGTCGTCGATCACCAGCTGGCTGGTGCCGTGGATGCCGTTGCCCTGGGTGTACGCGCCGGGAACCTCTCCGGTCGGCGTGCTGACCACCGTGACGGGCAACCCGGCGGCCCGCGCCTGGGCGGCGGTGCGGCCGACGGCGCACACCTGCGGGTCGGTGAACGTCACCCGGGGCACCACGTCACGGGAGGCCATGTCGGTCACGTCTTGACCCAGGATCGCGGCGGCGGCGATGCGGCCCTGGTACTTGCCCATGTGGGTGAGCGGAGCCAGGCCGTTACAGTCGCCGATGGCATAGAGCCACCCGCCCGGGACGCCGACCGCCCGCAGCGCCTGGTCCACCGGGACCGGTTGCCCGGGCTCCAGCCCGGCGTGTTCCAGGCCGAGGCCGTCCGTAGCGGGCTTGCGGCCTACCGCCACCAGGATCTCGTCGCCAGTGAACTCCCGCCCGTCCGCGACCTGAGCCGCCACCGGACCGTCGCGGCCCAGCCGGCGGGCCGCGGTGATCCGGGCGCCGGTCACCACGGTGATGCCCTCGGCCTCGAACGCGGCCCGGAGCTCAGCACCGGCGAACGGCTCTTCGCGCGCGAGCAGCCGGTCCGCGCCCTCCAGGACCACGACTTCCTCGCTGCCGAGCCGCTTGAACGCCTGGGCCATCTCGACCCCGACGGCGCCGCCGCCGAGCACGAGCAGCCGCCGCGGGACCTCCTTCGTGCTGGTCGCCGCGCGGTTGTCCCAGGGGCGGGCCTCGGCCAGGCCGGGAACGGGAGGGACGAACGGGCGGCTGCCGGTGGCCAGCACGACGGCCCGGTCGGCGCGGAGCGACCGGATGGCTCCGTCGGCGGTCTCGACCTCGACGGCCCGCTCCCCGGTCAGCCGGCCGGTGCCGCGGATGAACCCGATGCCCGTGCTGTCCAGCCAGCGGAGCTGGCCTTCGTCGCGCCAGCCGGAGGTCATGTAGTCACGCTGGGCGAAGGCGGCGGGCACGTCCAGCCGGCCGGTAACCGCCTCGGCCGCGCCTGGTACACGGCGGGCCGCGGCGAGCGCGTCGCCCGGCCGGATGAGCGTCTTGGACGGGATGCACCCCCAGTACGAGCACTCCCCTCCGACCAGCTCACGCTCCACGATGGCCACCCGCAGGCCCGCGTCGGCCAGCCGGCCGGCCGCGTGCTCGCCGGCCGGCCCGGCCCCGACCACCACTACGTCGTATGTATCCGCCACGAGCTGTTCCCCTCTGCCTCACGATCGTTGTCGTCGCCCGTCGCTAACGGAGTCCCGGCAAACCGGAATGTGTTACAGCGCCGGCGCCCAGGCGGATGGCGATCGCCTGGCCGATGCCCGAGCTCCCGCCGGTGACCAGGGCTACCTTGCCCTGCAGTCCGTTCATGATGTCCTCCTGGCCGGCTGTCAGGCACGTTCCGTCTCGCCGGGCGCGCCAGTGTTACGAAACCCGGGGTTTCTCACCTGGGTGAGATGGGGTGAGGGGGGAGGTGCCCCGCCGGGTCGCCGGGCGACGCTGCGGTCATCGGAGATCAGGAGGCGACCGCGATGTCCCAGGCAGCTCACCAGGCAGACGACGTTACCTGCACCGACGCGGACCTCGTGGCACTGCTCCGCGCGGGGGACGAGGAGGCGATGTCCCAGCTCGTGGAGCAATGGTCGCCGACCATGTTCCGGCTGGCGCGGTCGTTCGTGGACAGCCCGCAATCCGCCGAGGACGTGGTCCAGGAGGCTTGGCTGGGGATGCTGAGCGGCCTGGCCAGGTTCGAGGGCCGCTCGTCGCTGCGCACCTGGACGTTCACCATCCTGGTCAACCGGGCCAGGACTCGAGGTGCTCGTGAGGCCAGGACAGTTCCCCTGCCGCCGCTAGCGACCCGGGGCGAGCCGAACGCGGATGACTGGTTCCCCGGTCCCGGCGGCGAGGCGGGGCGGATCTGGTCCTCCATCGATGTCGCCTCCCGGTGGGACACCGTCCCGGAAAGGGCGGTACTGTCCAGAGAAGCCCTGCTCCAGCTCGACCGGGCGGTGTCGGCACTGCCGCCACGGCAGCGTCAGGTGGTGACCATGCGTGACGTAATCGGGATGCCCGCCGAGGAGGTCTGCGCTGCGCTGGGGGTCTCGGCGGCTAACCAGCGGGTCCTGCTGCACCGCGCCCGGGCTGCCCTGCGTGCGGCCCTGGCCGGGTATTACCGACCGTGAACCGTCAGGCCAGCATGGCCCAGCCGCACTCGGCCGAACCGGTATCCCGGCCGGCGCTGCGCCGTGAGCTCCGCTTCACGGAAACGGCGGCGGTCTCTGTCGGCGTCATGGCGCCCACGCTCGCGATGTCGGTCACCGGAGTGGCGGCCGCGGCCGAGCTGGGCCGAGCAGCCCCGCTAGCCTTCGCCGTCGCGGCCCTGGGAGTCGGGCTCGTGGCCTACGGGTTCGTCCGGCTGGCTGGCGAGTTCAGCCACGCCGGGTCGGTCTACGCCTTCGTCGGCAACACCCTCGGCCCCCGGCCGGGGTTCCTGGCCGGGTGGGCGCTGCTCGGCACCTACCTGGTGTTCCCGCCGGTGTCGATCATGGGCGTGGCCATCTTCGGGCGGGCCTTCCTGAGCACTACCGGGCTGGCGCACGACGCCGACTGGTACCCGCTGGCGCTGGCCGCGTGGGCGGTCATCTGGGTGCTGGCGGCCCGCGGGGTGCGGCCGACGACCAGGTCGGTGCTGGCGTTCGAGGTCGTCTCGGTCTGCCTGATCCTGGTGCTCATGGTCGTGATCTGCTGGCGGCTGGCGGCCGGGACCGCGCCGGGCGGCCTGCGCCCGTCCGGCGCGGTGTTCGTCCTGCCGCCGGGGGTGGGCCTTTCCGCCCTGGCGCTGGCCGCGGTCTCGGGCTTCCTGGCCTTCGCGGGCTTTGAGTCGGCGGGCTCGCTGGGGGAGGAATCCCTCGTGCCCAGGCGGATGATCCCCCGCGCCATCATCACCGCGGTCGCCTTCGGCGCGGTGTTCTACGTGGCCTGCATTACCGTCCAGACGCTCGGGTTCGGCACCGGCGCGGCGGGAGTGTCCGCGTTCCGCCATTCCCAGGCGCCGCTGGGCGACCTGGCCCGGCACTATGTGGGCACGCCGCTGGCCGCCGCTCTCGACCTTGGCGCGGTGCTCAGCGCGCTCGGCGCGGCGCTCGGCGGGGTGATCGTCGCCGCCCGGATGATGTTCGCGTTCGGGCGAGACGGGCTGGCCGCCCGCCGTCTGAGCGGCGTGTCCGCGGCCACCGGCGTGCCGCGGCCAGCGCTGGCGGCGGAGATGCTCCTCGGCCTGGCCCTGCTCACCGCGTTCCGGCTGGCCGGGACCTCGGCCCTCAACGTGTTCTTCTACCTGGCCACCATCGGGACCCTGTCCCTGCTGGTCATGTACGTGCTCACCAACGTGGCCGCCGGCTGGCACCTGGGCCGCCGCTCGCTGGTCCAGCTCGTGCCTGCGGTGGCCGGGGTGCTCATCGCGGGCTTCGTGCTGTACCACACCGTGTGGCCGGTACCTCCGGCGCCGTACGAATTCTTTCCCTACCTGGTCCTGGGCTGGCTGCTCGCCGGCCTGGTCCTGACCGTCGTGATCCCGGGCTTCGCCGCGAAGGCAGCCGGCGGGCTCGAGCGGGCCCGGGCTGGACCCTAGATGAGATCGCGTTCCCGGGCGCGGATCACCGCCTCTTCCCGGGATTCGGCGCCGAGTTTGCGGTAGATGGCGCGCAGATGGGTCTTGAGGGTGTTGGGCGTGACGAACAGATCCGAGGCCAGTTCGCGCAGTGACGAGGGGGCGGGCAGCAGCCGCAGGATCGTGAGCTCCCGGTCGGTCAGCGGCTCGATCAGCCCCTCCTGCCGGGTGCGCGCCGCCGCGGCGCGTTGCTCTCCGGTCAGCCACGTGGTAACCAGCGGCCCGGGGTCGGCGCAGTGCCGCAGAATGCCGCGTGCCTCTCCCACCAGCGTCCCCGGGTCAACGCCGGAGTCCTGCGGGTCCGGCCAGACCCGGTTGGCCTTCGCCGCGGTGAGTAGGGCCGCGGCGATTTCCACCCGGCCGGCGCCGCGGCGGCCGAGTTCCACCGCCGCCTCGGCCGCGTGCCGGGCCCCGGCCCAGTCCGCGCGCTCGATCTCCAGCCGAGCCCGGGCCAGGGCCGGGAACATGGCCACGAAATGCGAGTCGCTGAGCGTTTGGCCCACTGTCGACTCCGCGTCGGCCACGAGGGAATCCGCGAGCGCCAGGTCGCCCTGGTTCACCGCCAGGAGCGCCCGGTACCCCTCGGCGTAGATGTACGCCAGCCGGTTGCCGTCATCTTCGGCCCGCCGGGCCGCCTCCACCAGCAGTTCCCTGGCGCGGCCGGTGTCACCCAGCCACATCCAGGAGATGCCCTGAACGAGCCGGTGCACGGTCGCGATGAACGGGTCGTCCGCACTGGGCGAGATCTCCCGCAGCCGGGCTGCCGCCCCGCCCACGTCCCCGGCCTTGTACATCTGCAGCGCGCGCAGCACCATCAGCTGGGTATCCGGCGGAACCGAGGTCTCGGCCGCGTCGAGCGCGGCGCCGACCTCCTCGAGCCGGCCGGTGTCGAGGGCCACCCATACCCGTGCCGCCGACAGGGAGGCGTCGGCGGCGACGAGTTCGGCGGGCAAGGCGTCCAGCCACATGCGCACCGTCTCGAGCTGCCCGGCGTTGAACGGCTGGCGCCAGTGCGCCGCTACCAGCCGGCCGCTGAGCGATCCGTCGCCCGAGGCGATCGCGTGGCCGATCGCCTCGGCGGCGTCGCCGTGGTCGGCGAACCACCGCGCGGCCCGCCGGTGCAGCACCGATGGGCGGTCCGGTGCCGTCCGGGCGAGTTCGTGCCGGAGCAGGCCACCGAACAGATGGTGATACCGGAACCAGCGGTGCTCATCGTCCAGCGGGACCAGGAACAGGTTGGCGCGGTAGATTTCGCTGATCAGCCGGGCGCCATCGGCCCGTTCCGTGAGCGCGTCGCACAGCGGCGCGCACATGCGGTTGAGGATCGAGGTCACCAGCAGGAACTCGCGGACCTCCGCCGGCTGGCTGGCCAGCACCTCCTCGCCGAGATAGTTGACGATGTGCCAGTCCGCGCCGGTGAGCCGCTCGATGAAATCCGCAGGGTCCGCCCGGTCACGCAGCCGCAAGGCCGCGAGCTGCAACCCCGCGGCCCACCCCTCGGTCCGCGCCAGCAACCTGAGCACGTCCTGTTCGGACAGCAGCGGGCCGAGGCGGCTGCTGAAGAACTCCACCGCCTCCCCGGGGCTGAACCGCAGGTCCTCGGCCCGCAACTCGACCATGTCCCCGCGCACCCGCAGGCGGCTGAGCGGCAGCGGCGGATCGGCCCGGGTGACGAGCATCAGGTGCAGCTGCGGCGGGGAGCGGTCCAGCAGCGTGGTGACCGTCTCGTGCACCCCGGTGCTGGTGACGAGGTGATAGTCGTCCAGCACGAGCACCAGCGGAGCCTCGGCCGACGCCAGTTCGTTGACGAACGCCGGAAGCACGTCACGGAGCACGTCGGAGCCGGCCGCGTCCAGCCGCCGCAGTGCGGCGGCCCCCGCCGCCGAGCCTGCCTGGTCCGCGGCGAGCAACAGGTAGCGCCAGAAGCGCTTGGGGTCGTTGTCGCCGCCATCGAGCGACACCCAGCCCGCGGTGACGGCGTCGCGGGCCAGCCAGTCGGCCACGATCGTGCTCTTGCCCCATCCGGCCGGCGCGACGACCAGGGTCAGCGGCAGGGTGCACCCCTGACGCAGCACGTCATGCAGTCGTTTGCGCTCCACGCTCTGCTGCCGGAGGCTCGGCTTGAACAGCTTGGTCGCGATCACGACCTCGGCAGTGCCAGCCGTCACCACCACCCCCACCGCCTCTGTCACATCGACAGATATCCGCCGGCCGCCGGTGCGGGCTAACGCGGCGCACCAGCCTGGCGAGACCAGGCCCTTGGGGCCCTTTTGTGCCCGTTAACGACTGTAACTTGCGATGACGATGGACGGATAGGGTCACCGGGCGGGCCGGTACTGGCTGGGGTACAGGCGCGGTCAGAGGCCTAGATGTCTCGATCACCCAGAAATGGAATCAACTGACGAATGAAGTCGCGATCTGCCGAGGGCGGCGCATCACGGTACGCGACGTCGAACTCATCCAGCGCCGCCTGGACTGTCTGCCGCAAGGTAGCGCGGGCGAAGTCGATGCTGCCGTAACGCTTGAACAGCCGGAAGACCCAGTCCACGTCCCGCTCCGTGCGCTGCTCGCGGGCAACGGAAAAGACCCGCCCGAGCTGCTCCCGCTCGTCGGCGGTGCACTCGTGCAAGGTGTGGACCAGCATGAGCGTGCGCTTGCCCTCCCAGATGTCGCCCAGGATCTCCTTGCCGTACTGGGTCCGATCGCCGACCAGGTTCAAGACGTCGTCCTGGATCTGGAACGCCGCGCCGAGCAGGAAACCGAACAGGTTGAAGCGGTCGGCGTCGATCGCGCCGGCGGTCCCGATCAGTGCTCCGATGCGGCAGGGGTGGATGCACGTGTACCAGCACGTTTTCTTGAGCACCAGCCGCAGATAGTCGTCTTCGGTCAGCTCGAAGATATTGTCGCGGGTCCAACCGAGCTCGAGCGCCTGGCCCTCAACCGACTGCAGGACGAGATGCTGCGCCTCATGGAAGATCCGGTATGCGAGCTCAGCACCCAGGACCGGAATGTTCTCGGTCAGCGAGCCAATGCTGATGGCATTCATCGCATCGCCGACGTTGACCGCGATCGGGATGCCCTCCTCGATATAGAGCGTCGCGCGGTTGCGGCGGTACAAGCTTCCATCCTCGATGTCGTCGTGGACGAGGAAGGCGTTGTGCAGCAGCTCAATGGTCACCGCCGACGGCAGTGCCTGCTCGATCGATCCGCCAAAGGCGCGGCAGGTGGCGATGCACAACGCCGGACGCAAGCCCTTGCCCACGTGCGACAGCTGGTCCGAGATCAGGTCGTACAGGTAGCGTCGCGGCTCACGGGTCGGAAGCTGCTCGAGCAGGGCTTGGTAGGTGAGGTCGCGGTATCGGGCGAGCTGCCGCTCGATGCCCACCGCCGCTGTCTCTATCTGACTGGTCACGCTACGGCTCCACGAAGCGGACGTTGCCGGTGGTCACGCCGGGTGGTCCCGCATTCGGTGGATTCCGCTCCGCGGACGCGAGCGCCTCCAGCGCCGAGTTCGCCGCCGACTCCGCCGGGCTGGCGGCTGTGCCGGCCAGCGAGGCGAAGGCGCGCAGCAGCTCGCCAGACGGCGCTCCCGGTCCCGATGTCAGGCGCTGGACCAGCTCGGACCGGCTCTCGCCCGTCCTGATGTACGACAGCAGGTCCTCAACGTGCATCGGCGAGCTGACCACGTTGACGATCGATGCCTCGAGCGCACTGGCCCCGCGGTAGAGCGCCGCCAGCGCCGACAGCCCGAGCCTGACCCCGGTGTCGTCCCAGGGCAGGCCCTGCCGGTAGCGCACTCGATCGTTCGCGCGCCAGGGCTCCAGCAGCTCCGGCTCGTGCAGGTCCCAGAGCCGGCACGGCGGCGCGTCCGACCCCGAGTCCTCGAGGATTCCGTTGACCGCGCGCCGGGCGGCCTCGTTGGCAGCCTCCATGGTGGCCAGATCGGTGAACGTCTGGACGTAATCGGAGGCCAGGAACAGATTCGGGATGGCTGTCACCGCGCGTGGCCTGAGCCGCCATGTGTCGACCAGGTTGACGAACAGCGGCTCGGAGTTGGCCCTGAGCAGCGGATCGATATCGAGATCCAGGTACCAGTGGACCAGGTCCTCGTCCTGGAGCACGTTGGCGCCCTGCACGTTCAGGCTGCGCTTCAGCTGGTCCCAGACCTCGTCCCTGATCTCGCGACGGGTGCACTCCCGGGCCGGTTTCCCGTTCAAGCCGGGCGTGTTCCAGTTGGAGATGTCGACCGAGACCACACCACGGATGTTTCCGTCGCCGAAGCGGCTCAAGTCGACATCGGACCAGAACTGCGCCTGGGATATGGACGTGAGCGCCCAGGGCGAGTCGAGGTAGATCTGGTGGCCGCGTCCGATGGGCACGTCGTCGTCAAGGTAGAACTGGATGCCGTTCATCCACTCCGTGTTGTGGCTGAGCGGGAAGATGTTGGCCAGGCCGGGATCGGCGCGGACCATCTGGTCGGTGACGATCGTGGCCATGGCCTCGATCGGCAGAGCGGACACGTAGTAGTCAGCCGTGAGCTCGCGCACCGACCGTTCCTGCTCCACCATCACCCCCCGCACGACGTCACCATCCATCTCGATCGAGCGCACGCGCGCGTTCAGGTGGTACTCGACGCCCCGTCCGCGCAGGTACGTGAGCCAGGGATCGATCCACACATCGTTGGTCGGCCCGTTCAGCACTCGGTCGGCGCTGATGCCTGGCTCGGCGAGATTGAAGAAGTACTGAACGAACATGTCGCCGATCGTCCTGGTGCTCGCCAGCTTCGCCTGGGCCGCGACTAGCGAGCGGGTGAGGCCAATCCCGAAAAACTCCCGATAGGCCTCCGATCGTTGCTCGGCGCCGACGAAGTCCCACCAGCCGATCTTCTCGTATTCGTTCAGGCGGCGCTCCGAGCAGCTGGTGAGGATCTGCCAGATGCGCTCGCCGAAGAAGGCGACGTCCTCGGGCGGGACGCCGAGCTCGGGACCGAACCACGGCCCGAGGTCGCTGACCAGCGTGAACAGCTCAGGGACGTTCGATGGCGTGATCGTCGGCAGCTTCAGTGGTCGGCGACCGAAGCGGGCAAAAATGGTTTCGGTGGTGTTGACCAGATTCTCGGCGACGGAGCGGGAGCCTCGATACGG
>Ga0306920_100015322_pt1 | contig 10501 bp, 11 predicted proteins | sample flu12Cox44000170_FD_204666 | JGI IMG/M metagenome (GOLD analysis project Ga0306920, IMG submission 204666) | Lab enrichment of tropical soil microbial communities from Luquillo Experimental Forest, Puerto Rico - flux4day.12C.oxic.44.000.170 (v2)... | ecosystem: Environmental > Terrestrial >... | reverse complement strand
TCTGCTCATGGGCGGCGGGCACAAGATGCTAAAGCGGGCGCGGCGCAAATATCGCCAAGCTGCCGGAGTTGGTGCAATGCCAAATCAACGAACTCGCTGACCAGATCGGGGAGTCTCAACAGAACAAAGACAGCAAGAGATGCTTCTTTTGATGCACTGCGACAAGCGCGGGCCAAGGACCCTATTCGCTATGCCGTAGTAATCACCTGTGGCGCAAAGTCGCTTCGACTAACGTCGCGAGAGGGGCGAAGATACGATTGCTGGGCAATGTTCTGTTGGGGCGGGCATCGGGAGGGAGCTGATCTCGGGTTTTACTTACAACGAATTTAGCTACGTGCCTCAGGACCACTACGTATTGGGTTGGTGGCGTGGAATACGCAAGCGCCTTACCAAACGCTGGCCCGACCGTCTCAGTCGTAATGCCGGTTTACAATACAGAAGCATATCTGACCGATTCAATTGACAGCATACTTGGTCAGACGTTTCAGGATTGGGAGCTGATTTGCGTCGATGACGGGTCGAGTGACGGCTCGCTGGAGATCCTGCGGCGCTACGAGCGTGCGGACTCACGCGTGCGCGTGATCACGCGGCCGCATAGCGGCAATTACAGGGCACGCAACGCGGGGATGGCCCTTGCGCGAGGCCGTTACATTGCGGCAATGGATTCTGACGATGTCGCCCTACCAGAGCGATTGCGGCGGCAGGTAGATCATATGGAACGCCATCCCGAGTGCGTTGGCTTGGGCGCGGCGGTGAAGATAGTCGGTCCTGACTTGATGCCGATTGATGTCGGGCGCGTGGCATTGGACCATGAAACCATCGATCGACAGGCGCTGGAGGGCAATGGATACGCCATTCGCCAGCCCGTCGCGATGTTCCGCACGGAGGCAGTCCGACAGGTCGACGGGTATCGCGATGAAGTTCTCTTTCAAGGAGACACGGATATTTATTTGCGGTTGGCCGAGATAGGCCGCCTCGCGAACTTGCCGGATATCCTGTTGCTGTATCGGCTGCGATTTGAGAGCATCGGTCACGCGCAGCGCGATGTGCAAGACCAGTATCGACCCAAGGTCGTCCATGACGCCCGCACTCGTCGCCGGTTACTGGTTGGTCCGGTCATTCGGCAATTTGCGGTGCGCCCGCCGATCGACCCGCGCGGATGTTGGGCCGATTGGTCACAACTCGCATTCAACAACGGATACCAAAACACATCTCGACGGTACGCTTGGCGCGCGATTCGTTCGAATCCTTGGGCCGTTTCATCTTGGAAGGCTGTTCTCCGCCAATATTTTCCCGTAATCCGTCGCGCCTTATCCTTCGTCAGCAACTTCGCCGCTGGTCGCCACTCCGGGTCATCCTCGAAATAAACATAGGCGAGTTGCTGCTCGTTGTGGTCGCGGACGACGAAGCAGGCGGGCTGTTCTTCGAGTTCAGTGTGGGCGATTTCGAGACCGCTCCCAGGCAAACATTTCCTGAAAGAATGGAATTTCTCCCGGGGCGTGGTCACGCAGGATGGCGATCACTTCCTCTTCGCTGATTTCGTCGTCGCCGCTGCTGTCGGAATTCTCATCGCGGCGATGCTGACCTTTGCCGCCAACAATGCACCGGTTGCCATCGCACAAGCGGAGCGACCGTATCCGCCGGAGGTGTTTGTGCTTCCAGCAACCCTGATCACTGACACACCGGAGCAATGCGCGGCGCTGCCAGACCCGCAACAACCGGAAAGCACGGAGTGTGTCAGGAAACGCGGTAAAGAGTACGCCGGAAGACTTGCGCAATGGTTGGAAGAGCACTCCAACCTCGGTGCCAGGTAAGTGAGTGCCTAGCACTGTGTGTGGCAGATCGCGTAGCGCGTAGCAGTCACCCACGCACTGCAAGCGAGCAGAACATCCATGGCCATTAATGAAAATTCGGTGAGACGACGCAACGCGTTTTCTGGCAGCGCATTATGTGAGTTATCGCCGCAAGGTAAAAAACGGTGACAGTGAGCATAAGGCCCACAACAACGTCGAACATATTTTTGGGTGTGATTTTGAGCATAGCTTACCCCCGATCCAGGCGAGGGAGCATTAAATTGGGCCTTTATTTCGACAAGCAGTGCGATAGCCCAACAAGCTAGCGGCCCAGGGTTTTATTGTTTGCTTCTTCGACAGACCAGGGCGGCGGGAAGCGGCGGGCGGGCCGCGTCCTGTAAGAGCCTAGGGTAAGTGCTCTGGCAAGCCGTATCATGTTTGCGGTAGAAGACGTCTGATGATGGACTCCTTGGCATCCCCCGGCGCGAACACCCGGGCGCTGTTCGCGTCGCAAGGATTTCTGGCGCCGGTGGCGCTTTATACCAAGCCTCAGTGCGAACTGATACTCCGCCACTTCCGGTCACTGCGCGCTCCCTACGCCTGGTGGAAGGGCTACGCAATCTGCGACCGGTTCATCTATGACATTGCGACACGACCGGCCTTGCTGGATGTGCTGAAGCAGGTCTTAGGACCGGAATTGGTGTTATGGGGTGCGATGCTAATCGAACGCGACCTTGGGCAGGTCCACATCTGGCATACCGACTTCGAAAGCTCCGCCTTATCGGGGGGCTTCGCATCGGTGTGGGTCGGCTTGGAAAACACTTCTGCCGGCTCATCACTCCAGCTCATTTCCGGCTCGCATCGCTTCGGCAAACCGATCCAGCAGGTCGTGTACGAAAGCGGCGTCCCCCGGATTGAGACCTCAACCGCCATGGTGGCAAATTGGGCGAGCAAGATCGATCCCACCGCTCAATTCGTCCAACCTGCTGTCCGCGACGGTGACGCCATCGTTTTCGATGGCCGGCTTTGGCATGGCTCCGAGAATACCAGCGGTCGCAAACGTACGGCACTTCTGCTGCAATACGTGAAATCCGATACGCCAGTTTTCATTCCGGACATGAGCCAATATGAAGAGGGCCAATGGCATTGGCCCTTTCGATTCACGACTAAGCGAGCCCCGTCGATCTTGGTCAGCGGCGTCGGTAACTCGGCCGGTCACGATTTGCTGGTCGCACCCTCCGCGTGTTCGCAGAACAATCCGCTCAAGACGTTCGTCGATCGCGGTAGCGATTATGCGGAGGACGCGGTCGCCCGGTGGCGTCCTTACCCATTTTTCAGCGGCTATACAACGAATGTCGAAGCGATGGAATCGCACCTGTCCGTGCTCAGCGCTGGCCATTCGCCGCACCCCCCGCATGCGCACGTCGAGGAGGAATTGCTGCTTGTTCTCGATGGCGTTGCCGAGATTCTCATCACCGACGACGACAGGTCAGAAGGGCGGGTGGAGGTGCTCGGCCCGGGATCATTCGTTTATCACCCGGCCTATCAGCACCACACCATTCGAAATCGGAGCGATGCTCCGGTTACCTACGTCATGCTCAAATGGCAATCGTGCCCGCTAGAGGTCGAAGCCCCATTGCAATCGCATGTTTTCCATTGGGGCCGCCCGAATGTACCTGAGGGGAGCGACCCGTTTTGGGTTCGAGTGGTTTTGGAAGCGCCAACGGCATATTTAACAAAGCTGCATGCGCACCAAACCGTATTGCAACCGGGCGGCGGATATGCCGCCCATTTCGATGAGCACGATGTCGCGATCATCGTCATCTCCGGGACGATCCGGACCGCTGGGCAAGACGTCGGCCCTCGGGGGATTGTGTTTTTTCCTGCCGGCGAGCTGCATGGCATGCACAACCCGGGGCTGGAGACAGCGCATTATCTGGTATTCGAATTTCACGCACCCTGCCGTAGTGAGGAAACAAGAAAAATCATCCGCCGCGCCGACGATCTGTCTATCTGGGCGCGTGTTAAGAACATTTTGAGAAAGCAGAAGCGTGCCGTCCAATTGAAGCGGTGGACAGAAAATCGAATAAAGAGATTCAGACGCCAGCCGCCGCAATGAGGTGCCGGCGGATCGCGGCGAATATCCGCCAAGCTGCCCGAGCCGCCGTCAGACGTGGGAACTGAGATGATTCAAAATGCGATGACAAACTCAATCGACGGGTTGCGAGAGGGCCGCGAATCATGTCCGCTTCGCACTTGGCCCCAAGACGATTCCATCTCGTTGCGGGACATGGAAGCCGGAGGGTCCACATTGGAGAGCGGGTCCTCCGGTTTTTCCGTGAGCGGCCGATCGCGGCGAATCGTCAAGCTGCCGGAGCTAGTGCGGAAGGCGTGAGAGCGGTATCCTTTTATCCGAGTGGTGTCGGAAGCGAGGGGGCACACCATCATGCCACAACAAATTCAACTTGCGCTGTTTATTGGGCCTGTGCCGCACTTGTAATCACCGGCTGCATTAAGCCGAAAAAGCACCACTAACCGTCGCGAGCGTGTGGATCAACAATGCCGCCCGCCGTTCCCGCCGCCGTGGTCCGCCGAGAAGCGGGAGAGGATTAGGGCCTTCGTATATCCGCGCCCTTCGCTGGAGGCTTCGATAAATCGTTCCTCAGTGTGTCATAGCAGGCATGGCGCTCTGTTGCGTTCTCCAGCGCACTGCATTTCTGAAAACTCGACAAGTGCAACCACAGTGCCGCGATAAAGAAAGCGACGCACAGCACAAGCGCGACCGTTAAAACGCCAAATCGATCTACGCGTTCCTCAGAGGAATCTGGCCAAGGCGCTTCGGCTTCGTCGATTCCACCATTAAAATCCCATTGCGGACGTTCCATAACCGGAAAACTAATCATTGCGGCATATAAATTCGAGGTGGACCGAGGGATGGCATTATAAAGATCAGACATACCCCCCGCCGCTTCCCGCCGCCCGGGTCAGTCGAGGAACAAGCTGCCTGCATCTTTTTGTTGCAGCAATCCGCAATGGTTAAAGCGGAAGGGCGCCGATAAGAACATCTTTGTGGCCGATCAAATCAAATCTTTGTCTCAAACACGCAAGACTTAAGACTCGAATCCAAGAGCCGAATAGCTGCATCATAGGACTTACAAGGCTACCCCAGGACGACACAAAGAGACCTCACCGGTGGGGCCCCTACGGGCGCCTGGGCCGATTCTGGTGAAGACCGAGCTAGCTGGGAGCGTCCTACTAGCTGAATTTCGTGCTATTGCCGTCCTAATGGCGGCGGATAACAATTTGGTTCTCATCGGGTCGGCGGAAATACGACAGCAAACGTGACTTGAGCGGAGGAGAATTCCTATGAACACCATCGGGGGGCAAGCCGACAATTTGTGGATGATATTTCTCACTTTGCCGTTCTTCACACAGTCGGCAATCATAATTTTGCTCGTGTTTGGGGTCGTAGCTCACATTGCCTACGGTGAGCGAGTGGTCCACGACGGGCCATCAATATTTACTACTGGCGGCATTTTCTTCACCTTCCTAGGAATTGCTCAAGGTCTGTACGGTTTTGATCCGACACAAGTCGATGCAAGCATCCCGATACTCTTGGCGGGTCTAAAGACCGCCTTCTTTGCTTCCGTTGTCGGAGTGTTCGTTGCCCTAACGATCAAACTTCGCTATGCCGCCTTCGGTCTGCCTACACGCAAGCACGACGAACGAACTGAAGGTGCTACCGTTGACGATCTATATGCCCAACTAATTGCTGTACAGTAATCAATCGCCGGAAAGGAAGATTCAACACTGCTGACGCAGTTGAAGTTGACGCGCACAGATACAAATGATCGGTTAGATCGCCTGCAGCGTTCATACACCGAATTCGCCCAAAAAGTAGCTGAGAACAATTCGAGGGCACTCATTCAAGCATTGCAAGAAGTAATACGTGATTTCAACACGAAGATATCCGAGCAATTTGGCGATAACTTCAAACAATTGAACGAGGCTGTTGGTAGTCTGCTTAACTGGCAGGACAGTTATCGAACCCAAATCGGTGAGATGATTGAGCAACAATCTGTGGCTGCAGCCAACATGAAAACCGCCACAGAACAATACACAACTCTCGTTTCCAAAGCGGAGATTTTCAGCACCATCTCAACTCAACTTACTCGACTCCTAACTGGCTTAGACACACAACGTACTCAACTACAGGGTTCATTGGAGTCGCTTGCGAGACTTTTGAGCGCTGCATCAGGTAGCCTACCGCAAATCGAATCAAAGATTGTAGAACTCACAGAGCAAGTGACCTTTGGTGTAAAACAAAACCAAGATCAAATGACTAAAGTAGTGCGTGATGCCGCGGTCACATTTCAGGGAGCAATAGAAGACTCTAGAAAACTATTGTTCGAAAACATGCAAAACGTTAATCGGCAGGTTAATGATCATATGAAGGAGCTTGCGGATAAAACAACTGAACTCACCGAGCAAGTGACCTTTGGTGTAAAACAAAACCAAGATCAAATGGCTAGAGTGGTGCGTGATGCTGCAGTCACATTTCAAGGAGCAATAGAAGATTCCAGAAAACTATTGTTCGAAAACATGCAAACCGTTAATCGACAGGTTAATGATCATATGAAGGAGCTTGCGGACAAAACAACTGAACAACTGGTGAAACTAGATACCGCCTTGGAAACCGAGCTATCGAAATCGATTTCATCGCTTGGTCGTCAACTCACTGCATTGTCCCGTCGCTTTGTGGAGGACTATACGCCTTTAACCGATAGGCTTCGATCACTTCTTCAAGGCGTGCAGAGGGCCTAGTAATGGCACTCAAACAAACAATTGGAAGGTCACGTAGCCAAGAAGATCATTGGATTCCATTAAGCGATCTCATGACCGGTCTAATGATGATCTTCATGCTTGTGGCTATCATCTTTATGGTTCAACTGAAGCGTGATGAAGCTAAAATAATAGCATCCCAGAATAAAGTAAAAGATGTTGCGTTGTTGTACACGGATTTGAGAGCACAGCTTTATCGCGATCTCCAATCAGAATTCAGGGATGACGTTGGCAAATGGCACGCATCGATTACGCCAGACTTGGCTGTAAGATTCCAAGAGCCAAGCGTTCAATTCGATACGGGAATGGCAATTGTCAAAGATAGTTTCAAATCAATCTTGGACAGTTTTATTCCAAGATACATAAACATTCTATACTCGCCAAAATATCACGATGTGATCGATGAGATTCGTATTGAGGGACATACCTCAAGTATTTGGACGGGTGATTTCGAGCATGCTTACTATGAAAACATGAGATTGTCACAGGAAAGAACAAGGGCCGTGCTGATGTATGTGTTCAGCATCCCTCAGTTGAGAAATACTAAACTAATTCAATGGTTGTTGGATCATATGACAGCAAATGGCCTTTCCTATTCCCACAGATTGTTTTTTCCTAACGGATCAGAAGACGTACTCGGTTCGCAAAGGGTTGAGTTTAGAGTGAGGACAAAAGCAGAGGATCAAGTGGAAAAGATATTGAAGGCTCTACAAGAATGAAACTGCCAGATTTCCTAACGGACCATGAGCTGAATGAACTCCGTAAAGTCATGAGAGCGGAACTGGGAGGTTATCAACCAGCATCACTATCGATTCTTACTGCCGAAGAAATTGAGCAACTGCAAACGGAAGGTATCGAAATTCCTATTGATAACGTCCAAGTCCTTAATGACGGGACGTACGTTTACAAAGGTCGTAGGGTGGTGGTGCACATCAGAGACATAGAAGAATATGGCGATCGGTACTCTCTGCCCCGATTTCATTTGGCAATGTGCAGTACGCTAGGACAAATGATTGAACACGGCCGCTATCAAAAGCGCTATGTTGTGTCTACAAGAGATGACGGCCGATTTCGAATACATCGAATTAGGAATGGCAATATCAAAAAGTTAGAAGAACCACTGGATGTATGTCAGAACTGTCTAGAAGAATTGCATTATGAAAACTTCTCGCTTCAAATGAGTGCCTCCAAGCGAAAGATGGCGGTTCAGAAGTTCTCCTTAAAGACATTTTTTGATGAATTTGGCCGGACATGTGTTTGGGCCACTCCGAGATACGATGATAAGCACGCTCCACCCAATGTTTACAGTGTGCAGTTCTATCGCATAGCACAAGCTATCAAAGAGAGCAGCGTGGGTATCGTTGTGAAAATCAAAAGTGTCAGATTGATCTATCGAGTGGCGAAGATCGTCGTTTTCTACACGCGCATCACATTGACGCCGACAAAAGCGACAATCACCCATCTAATATCAAACTTCTTTGCATTAGATGTCACGCTGAGCAATTTCAGCACTCACACCTTCGCGATAGTCCAGACTACAAGCAGTTTTATTTGAAATTTGGATCTAAAGTAAAAAGAAGCTAATATTCCCAAGATAAAAGACAAACGCAAGTGTGCTTGACGCGTCCGGGAATGACAATCCAGACCGATAGAAAGCTGACGCGCGACGACGCTCGTAGTGGACCAGCCATACCTTCAAAATTTCACACATAATTTGCGAGTGGACTCTCGCCGCCGCCTGGCAAACTCGTTTTGGCCCCCACCCCGGGGGCACGCCCTAGTCCGCAAGAATTCTTCGTAACGCGGCGAGTCTGCGCCGGCAAAAGCGACGCTTGCTGAACGCATGTTGCGTCGATGCACGGCGAGGCAAGCGAGGTTGCCAAGGAGCATGGTCTGGGTGTGTTGGCGTGGTCAATCTCAGCGCTTGCCGACCTGTCTAGTAGACAGATAGCGCGATTGGCGGCACTGATAATGCTGGAGTTTTCAGTACAACTTTTGCGATTTTCAGGGCTTGCTGCTTACTAAATGTAGACTAAAACCACCATGCTCCACCACTTGCTTGGCACCCTTACACCGGCACGTGGGTGATTGACTGGAATGCCCCGCATTCGCGTTTAGAGATCGGGTTGGCGATAGGCGTGGTATGATTTCAGCATGACGGCGGAAAGCACGGAACAGAAGCTTAATCGGTTCGAGTGCGTGATCCGGCTACAGATGGCCGAGATCGATAAGCTACGGGCAGAGAACAAGCGCCTGGTCGATTGGATTATGGGCGATGCCGATGCCCTAACCACCTTGCAAGCGGTCTACCAAAACCCTCAAGCGTCCGAAGGCAATCGAATTAAAGCCGCGGCCGCTAGCTTCGTTCGAGCGGCCTAAGATAAGCGTCCAGGTCTCGGTTCGTGGTCCCGCAGTTCTAGGCGAGCGCCTCGACCAGGCGAACGGCATGAAGGTCGTAATGGGCAATAGCTTGCTCACCTCTATGCCCCGCTCCAACTCAGGGCCAGACTGAGGCATTGCCGGGCCGTCTAGTCTGGCCCCTTCACCATAACCGGATGCCTGATCTGGCTGACGGCACGAATGATTTCGGATAGTCGAACTCCGTCCGCGAGCAGCTTTGCGATCTGCCGAGCGCTTGCCAGGTCGCGGAAGCCGAAACGGCCACCTTGTTCATCCAGCAGACCGAATTGGGCGAGTTCGTGTATCTTGTCGCTCGACAGCTTGCTCAGGGCGGCAAGTTGGTCAGTCGAATAAGTTTTGTGAACGCTATCGGGGACGGTCTTCCCGATCCATTCGAGAAAGCGGCGCTCGCTCGCTACTGGAATGCCATACGCTGTCGCGCGACTGAGCTTGTTGGACGGACGACCATCGTCCAGCAGTGGCCAACCGAGTTCGCCAACAATGAGTAACTTCGTGCGCTTCGTCACCTCTTGGCTCGGCGTTCCGCCATAGCGACGCACCACCTCAAAGGCTTCTGCCCGAGACATGCAGGCGAGACGGCCCGTAAAGGCGACAGAGCTTTTGAGCGCTGAACTGTCCAATTCAACGGGCGTCATGAGTCCTCGGCCACCCCCTTACAGCGAATCACTTCTGGCTGGCGATGCCCGCACAATTCGGAGCGTTACTGACGGCGCGCGCCGTCAGCGCTGACCTTAACCGCTCAGACACCAATTCCGGTAACCGCTCAGATACTAATTCCTCGCTACGTTTGTGTTGGGCCGGATCGGTCTGCCGGCCTGGGCACAAAGGAAGCCCCGGCGATACCCACGCAGGTCGTCGGGGTTTCCTCAATACTGTGTTGAGGGTCCGGTGCAGGTCGGTTCGTCCTTGACGTTCGATGCCGATCTGCAGCGTTAAAGTTTGTTTAGACCCCCTCTGTCCAAGGGGACCAGATGAAACTCACATTCATCGCGCTCGCGCTATTCACTCTGCTCAGCTCGTGCGGCGGCCATTTGCCGGTCGGTCTTAACTGACAGCGTTGGCATCCTGACCGCGGCAAGGCATATCAGCCCGGCCGTCCATCGGTGACTTATGCCACCTTTTCCGCTGAGTGATTTTGTAATTCAAATTCTTTTGCCTGCTGCTCTAGACGCCCAGCTAATTCCTAAGTTGCACATAGCAAGGATAAGGCGCGCCGGATTGTGGCGAACATACTGCCGGAGCTACTCAGACCTTAACTATGTTCTTTGAAGCCTTGGATACGAATTCCCCGATAGGCTTTTGTCGGGTCGAGTGCCATGCGCAACGAACATTCCGGCAATTACACCCCAAGGCCGCCGCGTTGCCCAAGCTGCGCTCGAATTATGCGTCTCGCTCGAGCGTCGCGATTTCGTGACCTTCAGATCCAGTATGTCTTTGAATGCCGA
>Ga0306920_100015321_pt1 | contig 10501 bp, 8 predicted proteins | sample flu12Cox44000170_FD_204666 | JGI IMG/M metagenome (GOLD analysis project Ga0306920, IMG submission 204666) | Lab enrichment of tropical soil microbial communities from Luquillo Experimental Forest, Puerto Rico - flux4day.12C.oxic.44.000.170 (v2)... | ecosystem: Environmental > Terrestrial >... | reverse complement strand
CAGCATGACGTCGACCATCGGCGTCACGTTTATCTCGGCGAGCGGCTGATAGCGGTCCTCGCCGACTTCGCCCGAGGGGGGCAGCGAAAAAGCCATCTCTCAAGCCTCGACGGGCGGTCGCGACAACAGCCTCGCTGCGCTTCCGATCAGGCCCTGCATGCGACCGGCGAAGCGACCAAGATCGACGGTGATCTTGTTGTAGGCGACGACTGCCGGGATCGCCGCGGCGAGGCCCATTGCGGTGGCGAACAAGGCCTCGGCGATCCCCGGCGCCACAACCGCAAGGCTGGTGTTGTTTGCTGCGGCGATCCCCTCGAAGCTGCGCATGATCCCCCATACGGTACCGAAGAGGCCGATGAACGGCGCCGCAGAGCCGAGTGTGGCGAGAAACGGCAGACGCACCTCGAGGCGGCGCAGCTCGGCGTTGAGCGCAAGCCGCATCGCCCGCTCGATGCGATCGCGTCGTTCTCCGGCGGTTTCGACTCCGGGCGACGGCTCGGCGATGCTCTCGGCCCATCCGGCCGAAAGCATCAGCCCGGCCGGGTCGCCGACGTCGCCTCGGGTTTCCGTTGCCAGCAGTTCCTGCGCCGACTGCGCAGCGGCGGCCCGCGCCTCGTGATCGCGGGCCGTTCGGCTCGCCGCTCCGAGCCGCCAGAGCTTGTCGATGATGACCGCCCAGCTCCACACCGAGGCGGCGAGCAGCAGCAGCAACACCCCTTTGACGACGGGATCGGCGTTGAGAAACAGGGGGACGACCGAGAGGGTTGCGGTGGGGCCGTTCACAAGGAACCTCTAAAAATTCATTTCATAGGCCGGAACCGTGCGGAGTATGGCGCCACGGTAGCCGGCAAGACGAGAGAGAGCGATCGTGGCGATTTCGTGGAGATCGCTGCCGCGTCAGAAACGTTGCATCAGACCAGCAAGAAACGTGCGTTGTGGGCCGAATTGCGGCGCAAAGACGCCGAGAGCGACATCGTTGAGGGCCGCGGCTGATCGCGCAGATCGAATTTCGCAGCCGCCGTGACCCGTTCGAATCGGGGCTTAACCGCGTGCACCCGCGCTGACGGTCGGCTGAAAAAGTTTGTAGAAAAATCCGGTTGATGCACCAAGAATGAGCCAGAACAGGAAGCTCACCACGGTGACGGCCACCATGAATTGATGAGCAAGTGCCTCGGGCGCGGCGGCGGCAGGCGTGGCGGGCTGCGGCGCGCCGTAAAGGTGCGGCAGCACCATTAGGACCGCGGCGAGAATTGCCCATGGCGCGCGCCGGGTGAAGGCGAGCAGCGCGAGCGAGGAGCCGGTCGAGACGGCGGTGGCGAGCCACCACAGTTGACGATCAAGGAGGGGCGCCGCCTCGGTTCCGGGCACTTCCGGCGGCAAGCCGAGGCTCGGTGCGATCGTGAACGTCGCAAAGCCCGCCAAACCCCAAAAAAGCCCTTCGTGCCAAGTCACATCCCCGCCGCGCAACCAGAGTCCGGCCGCGAGCAGGAGCGCAAACCCGATCGCGGTCAGGATATCCGCCAGCAGCGTATACGCCGTGCGCTCTACTCCGTTCTCCGGCTCCCAAACGGCGTGCTCGTGCGCCATAGCGGCGTCGTGCTCCGACGCCTTCTCGTATAACTCGGCTTTCAGAATGACCGGCACTGTCCCGATCTGATGAGCGGCGGTAGCAAAAATGCCGGAGAGCAAACCTGCGCAAAGAGCGACAAACACGAGCCGGCGGAAAGCGGCCACATTCGCCTAGTGGCAGGGGAAGCCGGCCGAGTGGCGAGTGTCGTGCGCCGCGTTGTGGAATACGTCGATGTGCGAAAAGCCGACACCCCAAATCAGGAAACTCCCGAGAAGAGCGGCAAGCACAGCGGCGGCGACCGCCTCCGACCGAGAGGAAGTCTCCGATCTCGCGCGCGGCTGAGAACCGATTGTCTGCGTTCGCATGAATTTTCTCCTCGGCAGCCGTCCCCGAGAGATTCATCGCGGGCGGCGCAGCCCTTTTAGCCGATGTAAGGGGCTCGGTGCCAGATCGAAAGCCCATAGCTGTCGCCACAGCGCCGCAAGCTTTAGCGGCGGGATGCGACTTTGGTAATCGCATGACGTTTTCATGTGGACGTCATAACCACGCTGTTCCTATGCTGCGGCGATGGTTCCCGATCGCGGGATCAAAAGGGAACACGGTGCGGCCGCAGGCCAACGCCGTGGCTGCCCCCGCAACTGTAAGCGGCGAGCCGAGCGTCATCCAAGCCACTGGGCGACCGGGAAGGCGGCGCGAGGCGGAGACCCGCAAGCCAGGAGACCTGCCATCGCCGTGGTCAATCGCGGGCGCGTCGGCCGGGGTGAGCCGATGGATAGATGGCCGGTGTCCGCGGAAGCTTCGCACAGGCCTTTCTCGTGCGTTCGCGTGACCGCTTTGCGCTGGGGGAAACATGCGGCGCGGCGGAATGGGGCTTTGGGGCGGCCTTGCCGCCAATTTTATTTTATGTCTCGGTCCGACCTCTGTCGCGCACACCCAGGATGCCGGCGAGACGTTGACGACATTGCCCGAAGTGAGTGTGTCCGCTCAGGCGGATCAGGCCTTTTTCGCACCGGATACCGCCTCGCAAGGAGTTGTCACCGGCAAGGAGATTGAAGAGCAGCCGCGATCTCGGGTCGGCGAAGTGCTCGAGGTCGTGCCGGGATTGATCGCTACCCAGCACAGCGGGGAGGGCAAGGCCAACCAGTATTTCCTGCGCGGCTTCAACCTCGATCACGGCACCGATATCGACATCTCGCTCGACGACATGCCGGTCAACATGCGTACCCATGCGCACGGCCAAGGCTATGCCGATCTCAATTTCATGATCCCGGAGCTGATCAGCACCTTGCATTACAGCAAGGGCCCCTATTTCCCCGATCTCGGCGATTTCGACACGGCGGGGGCGGTGCAGATCAATTATGTCGACACCCTGCCCCACGATCTCGCGTTGGTGACGGCCGGCACGCTAGGCTATTACCGCGGGCTCGGCGCGATGTCTCGTCCCGTGGGTGCCGGCAACCTGCTGGCCGCGGCGGAATATGTGCACGCCGACGGCCCGTGGACGATCCCGGACAATTACAACAAGGGCAACCTAGTTCTTAACTATAGCCAGGGGAATATGGATAACGGGTTCTCGTTCACCGGCATGTATATGAACGACGCGTTCCATGCCACCAATCAGATCCCGCAACGCGCCGTCACTGAGGGGCTGATCTGCCTCTACTGCCCGCTCGACCCGACCGACGGCGGCAGCTCGGAACGGTACAGCTTCTCCACCAAATACGCAGCGACGACCGAGACCGGTCAGCTCAAGGCAAACGCTTATTTCATCGGCTACCAACTTCAGCTGTTCAACAATTTCGACGGTTTCGTGACCTTTCCACCGCCCATCGGCGATCAGTTCGTGCAGCAGGATAGGCGCAAGATCTACGGCGGCAACGTCAGCTATATGGTGTCGGGCAACATCCTCGGGCTCGATGCGCAGAACACGGTGGGCTTCCAGACCCGTACAGACGACATTCATATCGATCTGGCAGAAACCACCGGCCGCGTCGTGCGGTTCACGGTGCGCGACGACCATGTGATCGAATCGAGCGCCGGCATCTATGCTGAGAACCGAATCCAGTGGCTGGACAAATTTCGCACCGTCACCGGTTTGCGCGAGGATCTCTATTACGGTTCGGACGAAAGCACGCTCCAAGCCAATTCGGGCACGATCGTCCAGGCCATCACCAGCCCGAAGGGTAATCTGATCTTTGGCCCATGGCAGAATACTGAATATTACCTGAGCGTCGGCCAGGGATTTCACAGCAACGACCTGCGCGGCGCTCTCACCAACGCCGACGCGCTGGCGACCGAGATCAACTTCCAGCAGGGCAATCCTACCGTTGTGACCCAGGGGAAGACCCCGCTATTGACCAAGGCGACTGGGTATGAGGTCGGGGCGCGGTCGGAGCCCCTGCCGAACCTCAAACTCGAAGGCGCGCTCTTTGTGCTCAATCTTGCCAGTGAGGCGACTTTCAGCGGCGACGAGGCGGTGACGACGCCGGGGCGTCCCAGCCAACGCAAGGGCATCGAGCTCAGCGCCTCCTACAAGCCGCTTCCCTGGATCCGACTCGATGGCGACTTCGCGGCCACCCATGCGCGCTACGCCAACGGAGACACCGGCGCCGCCGATACCGAGCCCGGCCATCCTGGCAGCTACATTCCCGGTGCGGCCAATATGATTGCTACTGCGAGTGCGACCGTCGAGGATCTCGGCCCATGGTTCGGCGCGCTGCGCCTTCGCTATTTCGGTCGGCGGCCGCTGATCGAGGACGACAGCGTGACCTCGAAACCCACGACCCTCGTCGATTTACGAGTTGGCTACAAATTTTCCGAGACCGCCAGGGTGTGGCTGGACATCTTCAATCTGTTCAATAACACCGGCGCCCACCAGATCGACTATTTCTACCCCTCGCAACTGGCGAACGAGACGGCGCCCGTCTACGACGTCCATTTCAAACCCGTCGAGCCGCTGTCGGTGCGGTTTACCCTGAGCATGACATTCTGATGGAGCCTCATGAGGATCGGTTCGTCACGACCTCATGAGATAAGCCTCTCCAGCCGCTAAGCGATCCTCTGAGGTGGGATCCCTGATAGGTGAAGCTCGCCGTGAAACCGTCGTGCGGCCCCTCGCTTAGATTTCGGGCGGGAAGGTACTTTAGTGGTGCATTTGTCAGAAACGTTGCGTCAATCCGGCCAAGAATGTGCGGCGCGGGCCGAATTGCGGCGCAAAGACGCCGAGCCCGGTCCCGCTGCGAAGCTCGTAGATCTGGTCGAACAGGTTGAGAACGTCGAAGCGCAGCTCTAGCCCCTTGTAGATTCCGGTGTCGATCGGCTGGACGATGCTGAAATTGACCTGCTGGTAGCCGGGCAGGGCGGCCCCGTTCGGAGGCCCGCCCGAGAGGGTGGTTCTGAGACCGCTGCCGGCGGTGAGGTCGACGGCAAACCGGGTGTTATAAGGAGGAAGCGTGTACTTGATGCCGGCCGAGGATGTGTAGGTCTGGTCGTGATCGGTGTGGATGTAGCTGTTCGTAATAAAGGCTAGGTCGTCCGGGGAGAAGTTGAATTGGCTCGATATGATGTTTTTTCCCAACTCTTGCGATGCGGCGAAATTGCCGTAAAACGACCAGTTGTCGATCTCATAACTAAGGCTCAGCTCGACACCTTTGACCAGTCCTTTCTGGTAATTGAACGGGGTGAATAGGATCGGCGCACCGAACTGCCCTTCATCGAGCAGGTCGCTGGCGATCTTGTAATAGGCGTCGATCCCCGCCTTGAGCCCTGGCAGAATGATTTGCGTGGCGCCGACATCAAAGTAATGCGCACGTTCCGCCTTGGCCACCGAATCTAAGGTGACGGCCGGCGCGGCGGTCGTATTGGCAAAGAGCGCGATCGTCGGCGACGCGATCAGCTCAAAGGGAGGCGGGGTGAAATAGCGTGAATAGCCCAGGTGAAATGTTGTCGCATCAGTCGGCTGCCATACCAAATTTGCCCGCGGGCTGAGCTGCCGCTCGCTGACAAACTCGGCGAACTGGTCGTAACGCGCACCAAAATTGAGCGTCAAAGACGGGATGATCTTCCATTCGTCCTGGAGATAGTAGCTGTAGACCCATCCGGTTTTGCTGGCCGAATCGAAGATCGAGATCGCCTGGTCGGTGGTTTGCACGCCGTTCTCGTCGACCGGCAGAACGTTCGACGTTGTACTGAACGGTGAGCGCTCGCGCTGGACATAGAAGCCGCTGCGCAAGGTGTGCTCGGGGGAAACCCGCCAGGCGCCGTCACCCTGCATGCCGCTTGCCCAACTCTGGCGGTAGGCGGTCTGGGCGATGCCATTGAACAAAAGATCGCCGGTCGGGTCACCCGGGGAGAAATAGACGCTGCTGTACCGGCTGAACCCGGCGATCTGGAAATCGATATCACCGCCCCGCTTCTGCCAAGCGAGGATTCCGAAATTGTTGATCTGGCGTTGGTTTTCGTTGAGCAGGGCCGAGGCAAAGTCGCTGACACCGTTGACGCTGAGCCCAAGGCTCGGGGTCTGGCCTGCGACTTGCGGGATCTGGAAATGGCTGCGCGAAGCGCCGAGAATCGCGGTCAGCCGCGAGGTCGGATCGATGATGCCGGAGACATAGGCAAACCCCTTCGGCTGCTCGGAATCATCGTGGATCGCCTTGCGGGTGGGCGCCGGGTTCTCGATCCCTTCGGCATTTTGCAGATATTCGCCGGTGACGTAATAATCGATCTGGCCGACGCGGCCGCCCCATTCGGCGCTCGGGTAAATCGTCGACTGCGAGCCGCCATACATCGTCACCGAGCCCCGTGGATCGAGAGTTCCGGTCTTGGTCTGGATGTCGATGACCCCGGAGGTGCGCAGTCCGTACTGCGCCGGCAGGCTGCCGGTGATCAGCGCCACCGAATTGGCGAGCCGCGTTTGTAATGCCTGTCCGAAGACATTGATCCCTTCCGGTAGCTGAACCCCGTTGATCCGGAATTGCGTGTTGGCGTGCTCATTGCGGATATGCAGCTGGCCGAACGTGTCCTGAGTGACGCCTGGGGCCTGCAGCAGGAGCTTGTTAAACGACTGATTATCACCCTGAGGCTGAGTTTCGATCGCTTGCCGACCGAAATCATAGACTGTGGCTCCGAGGCTCGGCTGGATTTGCTGGCGTGCAATATCGAGTTGCTTGGCGACGACGTTCAAGTCGAGCGAAACGCCGGCTTCGGGAGGCGTGGCTTCCTGCGCCTCGGCGGCGCCGGCGGCGAGAAGCACAGCAAGCACAAAGGACAGGTTCGTGGAGACGGATCGGCTCCGCGCGCATATCGGGGTCGTCATTAAATTCCTCGCGGCGAAAGGCGCCACAACATTGCTGCGGGCGCTCGGTCAGGTGAAAAGAACCGACCTCAAGCGCGAGGAGGGGCCCGGGAACGAAAGAGGAGGTAGGATGGAGCAGCAGCCCAAACCGTGTCGATCGCCGGGAGGCGCAGCGGCATAGGGCCGGGTGGTGGCGCCGCGGCGAAATCGACCGGGGCGGCGCTGTGATGGCTGAGCGCAAAGCAGATCTGGCAATCGTCGTCGACCAGTCCCGGAACTTCGTGGCCGGCGGTCGCCAAGACGGCTGGCGCGCCCATCGGGGAGAAGGGAAGAGGGTGGTTGTGCCAACCGAAGAGGACCGCCTGGAGGAGGATCGCAAAAGCACCGAGCAACGCGGCCCCGCGCCGCACCGCGGGCAACTTCGGCTTGTCGATCCGATCCCCTGACGCGACTCTCAAATGCACGTCGGTCTAATATCCCCCTTCGGCTCCCCGCCAGCTAATTCACATGATACGCTATAACACAACCCTGCGAAGCCCTTTCGCGGTACCGACGCTCGTCCTATCCTGAGAGGCGTTGAACAGGAGGAAGCCCAATGAGATCCACTCTCGCTGTCATCTTTTTTCCGGTCTTCCTCTACTATTCTGGCGGTTTGTGCGCTGCCGAGGCGGACCTCGAGGTCATCCTCGCCGCCGATGTTTCGCGCAGCATCGATGACGCCGAATTCGAGCTGCAACGCAAAGGCTATGCTGCGGCGCTGACCGATCCGCGCGTCTTGACGGCGATCCACGGCAGAGCGAACGGCGCGGTCGCGGTGTGCTTCATCGAATGGTCGGGCGAGGAGGATCAGCAGGTCGTCGTCGACTGGACCGAAATCCGCGACGAGGAGGATGCGGGCAGCGTCGCTGCGGCGATCGTTGCTGCGCCGCGCTCGTTTATGGGGCGCACCTCGATCAGCGCCGCGATCGATTTCGCGATGGCCCGTTTCGCCGCGGCGAAGTGGCAGGCTAAGCGGCGCATCATCGATATCTCCGGCGACGGCACCAACAACTCGGGCCGCGCCATCACCGAGGCGCGCGATCAGGCAATCGCGAGCGGGGTGACGATCAACGGGCTGGCGATCATCAACGACCGCCCCAATCTCGGCTATTCGGCCCACACCCAACCGCCCGGGGGTCTGCCGCTCTATTATCGGCAGAACGTGATCGGTGGACCCAACGCCTTTCTGATCGTCGTCGAGGACTTCAATTCTTTTGCCGACGCGATGGCGAACAAGCTCGCCAAGGAGATCGATGTCGCCCGCGGCGCCGCCGGGGAGCAGGTGTCCTCATTAGAGTAACCGCGAGGCTCAGGCACACCGCTCTGCCTCGATCTTCACATGGCTGAGACCGGGGATGTTTGCCAAGCGCCCTCTAATAGAAGTTTGGAGCTTGTGGCTCGTGTGAGACGACGCGCGCGTTGTGTCGCGGCCCCACTCTCTAGCAATCGATAGAGTATTAGTGCCCGATTGATACACCGCGAGGCCGGTGCTGAACCGCGCCAGTTGACGATAGGCTGGCGTGCATGAATTCCGGGCTTATATGACTTGTCTCGCTGCGGGGCGCGCGACGACTGTTGCCTGCGCTCCCCTCTCCCCCGATGCAGAGAGATTGATGGGCCGTTACCTGATTACGTCCGCCCTGCCTTACATCAACGGCATCAAGCATCTCGGCAATCTTGCCGGTTCGATGCTGCCGGCGGATGTGCATGCACGGTTTCGGCGGATGCAGGGGCATGAGGTGCTGTTCATTTGCGCCACCGACGAACACGGCACTCCGGCCGAGCTCGGCGCCCTCGAAGCGGGGCTCGATGTGCGCAGCTATTGCGACCAGCAGCACGCCTTGCAGCGCGACGTCTGCGCTCGCTTCGGCTTGTCGTTCGACTGGTTCGGCCGCTCCTCCAGCCGACAGAACCGCGAGCTGACCCAGCATTTCGCCGAGCGGCTGGAGGAAGCCGGTCTGATCGAGGAGGGGACGACCCCTCAGGTCTATTCGATCGACGACCGGCGCTTTCTGCCCGATCGCTATGTCGAAGGAACCTGTCCGCGCTGCGGGTACGAGAGTGCGCGCGGCGACCAGTGCGACAACTGCGGCGCGCTGCTCGACCCGGTCGATCTGATCCGTCCGCGGTCGAAGATCTCCGGGTCGGAGCGCCTCGAGGTCCGCGACACCACTCACCTCTTCCTGTTGCAGGACCGGATGGCCGAACGCATCCGAGCCTGGGTGGACGCGGCGCAGGAATGGCCGTCTTTAGCCCGCTCGATCGCTTATAAATGGCTCGACGAGGGGCTGCAGCCGCGGGCCATCACCCGCGACCTCGACTGGGGCGTGCCGGTCACCAAGGACGGACGCCCGCGTCCCGGTTTCGACAATAAAGTGTTCTACGTCTGGTTCGACGCGCCGATCGAGTACATCGCGGCGACCGCGGAGTGGGCGGATGCGACCGGCGAGGAATGGCGGCGGTGGTGGCGGCTGCCCGAGGGCGGTGACGACGTCACCTATGTGCAGTTCATGGGCAAGGACAACGTAGCCTTCCACACCGTTAGCTTCCCGGTGACCCTGTTGGGTAGCGGCGAGCCGTGGAAGCTCGTCGATCGTCTGAAGGCGCTCAATTGGGTTACCTGGTATGGCGGCAAGTTCTCGACCTCCGAGCGGCGCGGCGTCTTCATGGACCAGGCCCTCGACCTGCTGCCGGCGGATTACTGGCGCTGGCGATTGATGGCCAACGCGCCCGAGAATGCCGACAGCGCCTTCACCTGGAGCGACTTCCAGAACGGGGTCAACGCCGATCTGGTCAATGTGCTCGGCAATTTCGTCAATCGGGTGGTCCGCTTCGGCGAGGCGCGGTTCGCCGCCATCGTGCCGGATGGCGGGACGCCCGGACCGCTCGAACGGTCCTTGTTCGAAGAGCTGGACAGCCGCCTGCGTGCGCTGACCGAGCACCACGAAGCCATGGAGTTCCGCCGCGCCGCGGCCGAGACACGCGCCATCTGGGCGGCCGGAAACCAGTATCTGCAACGTGCGGCACCGTGGTCGGCGATCGGAGCCGATATGCCGGCCGCCGCCTGCAGCCTGCGCACGGCGCTGAACCTCGCCCGTCTCGCCGCCCGGATATCTGCACCGTTTCTGCCGCACACCGCGCAAACGATCCTCCAGGCGTTCGGGGAGGCGGATCGTCCGCTCAGCTGGCCGGCGACGGCAGCCGCCGCGCTGCTCGACGAATTGCCGCGGGGCAAGCCGGTGGCACCCCTGCCGCTGCTGTTCCGCCGGATCGAGGATGCCGAGACCGCCGACTGGTCGGCGCGGTTCGGCGGCGGATCGGACCTTTCATTCGACACCCCGATCTGACCAGGGCGCGCCGACCTGATTCGGCCTAGGGCAAGTCGATCTCGCCATCATAGCATCAAGATTGGAGCATATGTTTTGCGCTGGGCTAGGAATCGCCAATGGCGGAGCGCCGTCCGGCCAGATGTGCAAAGTGAAATTCCCGGTTATTTCCCGGCTCGGCCGTTTGGTTCCCGTATCCGAGCGGCCGAAATTCCCGCTTCGCTGAAGCGGGAATTGAATTAGTAAGTATCTCGCTAAAAAAAGATTTTAAGC
>Ga0306920_100015320_pt1 | contig 10501 bp, 18 predicted proteins | sample flu12Cox44000170_FD_204666 | JGI IMG/M metagenome (GOLD analysis project Ga0306920, IMG submission 204666) | Lab enrichment of tropical soil microbial communities from Luquillo Experimental Forest, Puerto Rico - flux4day.12C.oxic.44.000.170 (v2)... | ecosystem: Environmental > Terrestrial >... | reverse complement strand
TCAAGGGGAAAAATACCTTGGCGACGCCAACATAGAAGCGGCGCGCCAGTTTTTCCGCAGGGCGGCGGATGCTGGTCTGGCGGTAGCAGCGCTCCGGTTGGCTGCAACCTACGACCCAGCAGAGCTTGTGCATTTACAAGCTGAGGGCGTCGTCGCGAATCGAGCTGAGGCACGCAGGTGGTATGAACGTGCACGGGAATTGGGAGCAACAGAGGCTGAGGGCCGCCTTGCAAGATTGGGGCCTGAGACACGCTAAACGGCCACCTTCAGAGAGGGCGACCGGCTCCGCACGGCAAGTCGGCGTTGCAGCCTAGTTTGATATTGCGCTGGCGACGCCAGGCCAACGCTTCGGTCCGCCGTGACAGAAGTACCCAAATTAGCCGACCAAATCGTTGCATAGAACCCGAGCGATGTCGCGAGCAGCCCGCACAGGCACCCGCGCCGCGAGCTCGATTCGGTCTTCAACCAGACTGGTAGGCCCACTTGGACGTCCACCACTCGCCAAGAGAACCATGAGCCGGTCTTCGATGACGCCATTGCATGGCTGGACGGGTGTCGGCCCTCAATCAGTAATATCTTTTGAACCGCCGGCCATGTGCTCCTGGCTTCACAACGAAACGACCGGATCATTTTCCGCTTGGTAGAGTCGAGCCTTGTCATTGAGCCAGGCCCCGGATTAAATTGAGGCCAAGGGGTAGTGCGGACACCCCGTGAGGCTAAGGCCCAAGTTCCGTTGACCGTGCGCTGTGGCGCTGGCGGCCTTGGAGCCTGTGTCGGATGATCCGACAGCCAAAAGATCTCCAATACTGCCGACGTTCCATGCGCTTGTGCCCGGCCCGCGGTTCGCGGGCGTGTTTCATACATTGCGATCCTCACTTGGAGTAGCGTGACGATGACGACGAAGCGGCATCGAGTGGCAATCGTGTTTCCTGCGGATGCAAAGGAGCAACGTTCTACAAAGGTGGAGCAATCACGCTTTGCCGGCATCGCCGGGGCGCTCGGGGCAGCCGGTATCGAAGTGGTGGGTGCGCCGTTTGCCGACGAGTTTGTCGAGGAGGTCCGTGCTCAACTTCTGAGCGTCGAAGGTGTACTGGTATGGCTCAATCCAATAGAGGGAGGGCGCGACAGGTCCATTCTGAATGCGATGCTGACGGACGTCGCAGCAAAGGGCGTGGTTGTCAGCGCCCATCCCGCGGTCATCGACAAGATAGGCACCAAAGAGGTGCTTTATCGCACGCGGAAAATGAGCTGGGGCTGCGATACTCGCCTCTATGCTACCTTCGACGCGATGCAGGCGGAATTGCCGGCAACTCTGGCGTCCGGCGCTCCGCGGGTGCTGAAACAGATCCGTGGCCAAAGTGGCGACGGTGTCTGGAAAGTGGAGTTGGCGGACCCGCTGGGCCCACCGCCAACGCTGATTTCATTGGCAACAGCTTTGCGCATCCGGCACGCCAAACGGGGCAGCGCCGAGGAAAGAATGTCCCTGGGAGCGTTCCTTTCACGATGCCGACCCTATTTCTCGGAAGCAGGGGGCATGATTGATCAGGCGTATCAATCGCGCCTCCCCGACGGGATGGTCCGCTGCTATGTCGTGCGAGATCGCGTTGCGGGGTTCGGCGAGCAACTCGTCAATGCGCTCTACCCGGCCGCCGCCGGAGCACTAACCAGCGACGCGCCGCAGCCGGGACCTCGCCACTACTTTCCGCCGACTCGTTCCGACTTCCAGGGATTGAAGGAAAAGCTGGAGCGCGAATGGCTCGACGAGCTCTGCGGACTGGTGGGGCTGGAAAAATCCCAGTTGCCCGTCATCTGGGACGCCGACTTCCTGTACGGACCGAAGGATGCCGACGGGGCTGACACCTTCGTTCTATGTGAGATCAACGTCAGCTCTGTCTATCCCCTTCCCAAGGATGCCCTAGTTCCTCTAGTCGCCGAGACATTGGCGCGGATCAAAGGCGATCGTTGACTTTGGCTCGTTGGCGGCGATGGTGGCTTCTGGCCGGAGGGCAACGGTCTTGGGAGTGCAACAGCTTTTCGAGGTGCCTTGCTGGGGTGGCATCTCACCGCTTGAGGAGCCTTAGCAATGGCGTCGCCTTCTCAGATCGACTGTGGATAGCGAGAGTTTTCGCAGGCATTTTCGAGCTCTCATTTCGCGCAAGGTGTGGGATGTCGGCAGGGAGCAGCCCAATACTACCGGCCTTAAGCGTATTCGTTCCCCGCCCCTCGACGTCTAAAGTAATCTCTCCTTCGATGACATAGAGAAGCTCCTGTGCACCTCGATGCATGTGCCACTTGGCACTATGGAGGTCGAGGGTGCCGACGTCCGACTGCCAATAGCCAGCGAAGACGCAAGGCGCGTGCGCGAACAGGCGCCACCCCTCATCCGCCTTCCAAATGGCAGTGCGGGATGGTCTGCGCGTCCTTTGCGGGGCCAGGGGGCGCGACGAGGCTGACCGCGATGATCGCCGCGACCAGCGCCCAGCCAATCGTCTTGGCGGCAATCGCCATCCCTAACGACTTGGGACTGTTGATTTCTGGCTGCGAGCCGACGTCGATGGATCTCCATGCCGCAGGATCGACACGCGGTTGAAGGGATAGAGCGACAGTCGATGCGTTCGCCCGTTGAGCGGGCATTGAGGTGCTCCGAAGTGGGCATCGCTCGCTTAGAGCGTGTGCGATGGAGCACACCAATAGAACCCGCAAAGAGTTGCCCGCAAAGCATGCTTTCTCTACCCAGGCTGAGTTTTTCTCATGAAGGTCGGATGATGCTGCGCGGTCTGCCTCATCCAGGAACGCGCTCGAAGTCCGGCTTTGTCCTGTCATATCCGGAGACACACTCTTGGCGATAAGGCGCTGACACGAGGACAGGGATTCCTTGTCACCCGGAATGCTTGACGGGCTCCTTTAAGGTAGTTTTCGGTGACGAGACATGGAGTTCCTCTACCGGATACTTGTTGCCGAAGGCGATGGCGGCTTGCGGCACTAGGTGCGCATAGCCCTTTCTAGTGCAATTGCTCGAGGCTGCGCGGAGGCGAGCCGGCACGCAAATAGACGCCAGCCAAGCTCATCGACCTTACCTGTTGCAGGTGATGTGACACCCGGTGGTCATGCCTGAAGCCGCCAAAGGTTAGGACCTGAACGGTCCAATGCGATGATTACACGGGCTCCTTTACTCCCTGCACTTTTCCGCATCTCGCGCGGAAGCAACAGGCTGGGCACAAGGACAGGGCTCTCGGAAGAACAGTTGAAAGTGCCAACAAACCGGAGCGACCCCCGCGGAAATACGTATGGCGCTGCGCCCACGGTATTCGGACGGAGGCCGGGGGCTTCGCATCAGGTGTCCGTTGCAAACTGCACATCAAATCTCGCTCCACCACCTGGCGTGCTAACGCACTCAACCGTTGCGCCGATGCGTTGACAGGCTTCCGCTACGATGGCGAGGCCTAGGCCGCTTCCAGGATGGGAGGTCCAAGATCCGCGCCAGAACCGCTCGAACAGATGGTTTTGCTGATCATTGGGAATGCCTGGGCCACGATCCGCAATGCGCAATAGACCGCAGCGGCTCAACCCAATGGTGACCTCGCTGTCGTCGGGTGCATGACCGATGGCGTTTTCGACAAGGTTGCGAGCGATTTCCGTGATCGCCTCCTCGGTTGCCAGGACTTGTACCGGTTCCTGTTCCACTTCGAACGCGAGCCGAACGTGCGCTGCGGAGGCCAGATCGGCGAGCGGCTCTGCCGCGCGGCGCACAAGGTGCGCGGCATCTAGCTTTGCTCGCGCGATGCCATTCATTCCCTCCAATCGGGCCAAGCAGAGGAGCTGACCGACGATGCGTCCCATGCGCTCCGTTTCTCTGCGAAGAATCAATACGTCATCGCTGGGTGAAAGACGCTCAAGACCCGCCTGGACCACGGCAGCGGGTGTCCTCAGCTCGTGCGCAGCATTGGCCGTAAAACGACGCTGCACGTGCACCGCCTCGACCAGGCGCTCGAAGCCGCTATTGACGGACGCGACGAGGGGTTGAACTTCGCTGGGTGCTTGGTCGATTTGAAGTGCTTTATGTCCGTCGCTCGGCGCGGTACGCGCCGCCTGCTGCGAAAGCTGCCGCAGCGGTTGCAGGTGTCGCCTCATGCCGGCGGCGCAAACGATGAAGGTGACGACACCGATGACAGGCGTCGTCCAGGCGACATCCTTAAAGAAATCAAACAGCTCACACATCAACCCTGCTTTGGCGAGGCCCGTCTCGGCGCCGCGGAAGTGCACGAACAACCAGGCCATTTGCAGCAGTGTGCCAATCGAGAGGACGATGCCCAATCGCCAGCCGAGCTGCGCAACAAGCGAATTGCGGTCGAACATCATTTAGTCTCCTTCGGACCCGCTAGGAGGTATCCCAATCCTCGGTGCGTCTCGATTTCGATCGTCGCCTGGAGGGCAGCGAGCTGTCTCCTAAGGTGGTGGACGTGCACGGGAATCGTATTGGTCTCGGGCAGCGCATCGGCGCCATAGACGTTGTCAAACAAAACGTCCTTGGGCACGAGCCGGCCCTGCCGTCGCATGAGTTGTTCCAGCGTCGCCATTTCGTGGCGCGAGAGGTTGAGAGGAGCTCCAGCGACGGCGGCGTTGCGCGAGATGGTATCGAGCGTGACATTGCCTGCGGTCAGGACTGCGCCCAGCGCGTGCCCGGGCCGCCGCAACAGGGCTCGAATGCGCGCGACAAGTTCTTGGGTCGCAAAAGGCTTGACGAGATAGTCATCGGCGCCGGCATCAAGGCCTTTGACGCGATCCGGGACGCTGTCGCGCGCAGTCAACACGAGAATGGGCAATCCGCCGCGCGTGCGCCGGATAGTTTCGATGAGGCTCAGACCGTCGCCATCGGGTAGTCCAGGATCGAGAACGACCGCGTCATAGGGGACACCCTCGACATACCCGATCGCGTCTTCAAGGCAAACAGCTTCATCGATGCTGAAGCCGCGATCCTCAAGAGCCGCACGCAAGTAGCGCCTGAGGCTATCATCATCCTCGACAACAAGTATCCGCATTCGGAACTCCTCGTCTCGTCACCAAAAACTACCTTAAAGGAACGCGTGTAGCATTCCGGGGTGACGGGAGTTCCTGTGCTCTTGTCTGCGTCGCATTCCCTAGGGCGTGTAAATGCATATCACAGGAGAAGGCGTGAGTTGTCCGAGAGGACGATCAAGCTTTGGTGAGCGCTGGATTTTACAGCCCGCCTTTGCGCGGCGCTGCACGCTTTACCGCTCAAGGGAAGGCCCCAGATGGCGCGAGGAAAGAGAAATGAGCGACCGAAGATCTTTCATCATGGGTCTATCCGCCATGGCGGCATGGACCAGCTGTGTACGCCCTGTCGGAGCACAGGGCGTACCCCGAGACATCCAAGCCGTAGTGAAGGCGCTGATCGGCGGCGCAACGCCTGTGGAAGGCAGGATTTCGCTCGATCTCCCGGAGATCGCTGAGAACGGCAATACAATCCCCTACACCGTCAGGGTCGAAAGCCCGATGACGGAGGCTGAATACGTGAAGGCGGTGCACTTGTTGGCCCCGGCCAATCCCCATCCCCAGATCAGCAGCTTCTTCTTCACGCCGCAGTCCGGCAAGGCGACGGTTGCAAGCAGGATGCGGCTCGCCCAGACACAAGATGTCCTGGTCTACGCGGAGATAAGCGACGGCACGCTTTACACGACCAAACGATCGATAAAGGTCACCGTCGGCGGTTGTGGCGGTTAGCAAGGAGAGGAATGCATGTCTACAAAACCGCGCATCCGGTTGCCAGACAACGCCAGGATTGGTGAGGTGATCGAGATCAAGACCTTGATCGCGCATCCGATGGAATCGGGAAACCGCAGGGGCAACGACGGCAGCTTGATCCCGCGCCTCCTGTTGCACACTTTCACAGCCAAGTTTGCCGATAGGGAGGTTTTTCGAGCCACTCTGCATACGGGAACCGCAGCCAATCCCTTCATATCGTTCTTCATCAAAGTGCCCGGGCCTGGAGAGTTCGAGTTCACTTGGATCGAGGATGGCGGGGCCCAAGTAGTCGAGCGGCAGGCTCTCAAGGTGACGTAGGTCAAGTTCGACAGATCGACAAACTGACACCCACGACTCCGGGCGAGCACCATACGGCCTTTTCGGGAGGGGGTTGTGAAGATTATCCGGAAGAATGTGTGCGCGATCGCATTGGCGTTTGCGTCGAGTCTTGCTGGTGCAGCCCAAGCGCAACAAAAGAGCGACGCCATCGAGCACGAGCTTGAGACCTATCGATCCATGCTGAAATCCGACCCCTGGTCCAACCCGGGCATGTTGGACGTGGACCGTGGGGAGACCTTGTGGAAGACGCCCGGAGGTTCAAACCATGTTTCGCTTGAAGGATGCGATCTTGGCCTAGGGCCCGGTAAAGTCGACGGAGCCTTTGCTGCACTGCCGCGGTATTTCGGCGATGCCGACCGCGTCATGGATGTCGAAGCGCGCATATTGTGGTGCATGGAAAAGCTGCAGGGCTTTGAACGAGCAGAGCTGCTCACCCACCCGCACCCTGGTCCTGGCATGCCGGTCAAGGACCTGGGTGCGATCGCCACCTACATCGCCTATCGCTCCAATGGGAGGTCATTCGCCGCCGCATTTAATCACCGCAAAGAGAAAGAGATGCTGGCGCTCGGCGAAGCATTGTTCTTTCGCCGCAGCGGTCCCATGGACTTTGCTTGTTCCACTTGCCACGGCGACAGCGGCAAGCGCATTCGCCTGCAGCCGCTACCCCTCTTCTCCAAGCCGGACGAGGCACGAAAGATTGTCGGTGCGTGGCCGGCGTATCGCGTTTCCACAGCGCACGTCATGACCATGCAGCATCGTATTTACGATTGCTTTTGGCAGATGCGCCTGCCGGAGGTCGAGCTCGGCTCCGACGTGTCGGTTGCCCTCATCAGCTATCTCGTGAAACAGGCCGAGGGCGGTGAGATCAGCATCCCCGGGATGAAGCGCTAGGGTGGATCCCATGAGGCAGAGAAGTCGCATTACGTTCATTCTATTGGCGTACAGTGTTGCCGCTGGCACTGCATACGCGCAACAAATAAAGGCGGTCGATGAAGTCAGAATCGACGCGGCCATGCGCGCGGCTTTTCCCAAGGCGAGTGCGAGTGCGGACTGGCCGCCCCGGCTCAAGGGGGATCAGAGCATGCAGGCGTGCTCCCAGCACAAGGATGCTCCACCATCTGAGCTCGCGCGCGTCATCGCGGCGCGAGAAAGCGCATCTATCCAATATCCGGCCGACGGCAAGCTGAGCGGCGATTGGAGAAGGGGCGAGCAGGTGGCGCAAAGCGGCTATGGGCTTCGTTTTACCGACTATCCGCCAACACGAGAGAACGGCGGCAATTGCTACGCTTGTCACCAGCTCACGAAGCAAGAGGTGAGCTACGGTACGGTCGGCCCGAGCCTTCTGGAGTACGGCAAGATCCGGAAGTTTTCCGAGGCGGACACGAAGGCAGCCTATGAAAAAATCTACAACTCGCACGCGACTTTCCCCTGCTCGCTGATGCCTCGATTTGGCGCCAACGGCGTGCTAGCGATCGAGCAGATCACGGACCTCGTCGCTCTGCTCATGAGTGCGGAAAGCCCGGTGAACCAACCATGAGCACCTGCAACGATCGCGGGCGATGGGGGACCACATAAGGCGTTGGTGGGCGCGAACGCTGACTTGGATTCTGATGGTTGTCTCCGGTCTCGTGATGGCGCCCGCTCGCCAACGGCCTCATTGAGGGGATCAATCGCTAAAGCCAAAGCGCCTGGCTACCGCTCACCGCGCAATCTCATCGCGATCACCTACTTGATCGCGGGCAAAATCGACCTCAAGTTGGCCACTTGAGATAGCGGATTGCCCAATCACCCTTGTCGGCGGCGCAGTTGCACCCCACCAAACCACTGCGCAAGATTTCTGTAGGACTGGGTCCTGCAGCGGCCTCACTCGATTGTGATGGAGCCGAATCCATGGCCATGGCGCCGGCCAGATGCAGAAACTCGCGGCGAACAAGCTTCATCGTGCTCTCCATGCTTGGATGCGGGTCGCGGCAGGTCCGAAGCTTGCGGCCACTTGTTTAACGCGATTTTATGGACTGGTGAAAGACGAACGAGGTTCGCTCTAGCGCTGAGCTCGGCGTGCTCTGCCAACACGGCTGATTGAAAAGTCTCTCCTTTCTCCTTCAGTGGACTTTAGAGCCCTTGAGCGCACGAGCTGCCGCCAAATCGGGAACAAGCCCAGGAAGCAAACCAAGGGAAAATTCCGGGATCCTTTTACTGTCCACAATGGCAATGCGGCGAAGTCCAACGTACCGGCGTGCAGAGCGTGCACCCGCTTATCCGGCGATCGCCGTGTCAACCCGGTGGTGAAGACCTGCACTGCCCGACCACGGCTGTCGTCCTCGGCATGGAATGATCAGAGACGTAGAGTTCCTGCGCGGCACCATCTCAGAATGCCGTCTCGGTGTTGCTTGATGGTGCGCGCGACCTTCTTGATCGGCTCGAGGCGCGACCGAATGGCCCAGCCATACCAGCGATCGAGGATCACCTCGCCCCACTCCTCGGACGGCTGATTGTAGACCTCTTAGAACGCGAGCCGGATTCGATAGGCACGCGCCGTTTTGAGGTTCATTCGCGTGAGCCCATCGAGTGTTAGGCTCTGCGCGTCGTATGAAGGATCCTGCGCAGCGCGCCTCCCGCGCCAAGTAGTCGTCGGGATGGCGCTTATCTCACCCATCTGAATATCGACGATGGTAGGCACATCTCGCCGCCCTGCGCATCTTTGGCGCCGGTCCGCTGAGCAGGGACTCGTGACCGAGTCGCGCAGCTACTTCTCTGGCTGTTGTTTGAGATAGGCAGTGTGAGAACATGTAACGGCAAGGCGCGGCCCCCTTGGCTCCGCGTCGCTTGCACCTCCCTCGCGCAAAAACAGGCAGCACGCTTCATCCGCCTTCCAAATGGCAGTGCAGGACGATTTGCGAGTGCTTTGCGGGGCCAGGGTTTGCGACGAGGCTGACTCCGATGAGCACCACGACCAGTGCCCCGCCGATTGTCTTGGCGGCAATTGCCATCCCTAACCCCTCTTCTACGTCTAAAACCTTGGGTCCGTTGGTTTCTGGTCGCGGGCCGTCGGCGGCGGACCAATCACGGCCAATGGAGGCAATCGGCGATGCGACCAAGCCCAGGGGGTCATGAACTAGGGAAGATCTTTGCCGCGCTTTTCCCATTGAAGCTACTCACCGATGGAGATGAGGACGAGAACTCCCGTTATCCAGAACTCTAGGCGCGTTCCTTTAAGGTAGTTTTCGGTGGGCCGGCGTCCTGATCGGCAGCAATGGGCTACGCGGCAAACCTTAGATGTGGCCACCGGCCACGACCGCCGGAGGGTCTAGCGCTCTATGATCAAGGGGCGAACGGCGCTTACATATTCCTGGCGCACGCGACCCCGCTTGGTGCACGACGAACGCATCTGGAACTCTGGACGTACGCATCGAGGGGTGACGCTCTTCGAGACGCCGTGAAGGGTTGGGCCAGCGGGTGCTTCTCGGGATGCCCAGACTTGAGCTAGGCGCGCGTTTTCGATCCACGGCCGCGTTCGCCACCGCGCTGATCTGCGCGGGCTGCGCCCTATCGATTCCCTACTCGAGCGTGGGTCCGCCCAACATGCGAGTCAAGACGACAACGGATGCGGGCGAGCCGCTCGCGGCCACGCGCGCCTGGCTCGAGGTGCAGTGGGTTACACCGGGTTGCCACGGCGAGGTCGAAGGCGAGATCTACCTCAGTGGCCCTGTCGATTCGCTGTATCTTCCGGTTGGACGGGCCAGCAATCTCGTCTTCAAGTTCCGCACCTCGTCCCTGAGCTCGACGCTCTTTGCGGCGCGATCTCGACGATATCGATTGTGAACAGACAGCTCTTGTAGGTGACGTGTTGTCGCAAAGCTCGGCCATGACCAGTTATTCGACGCTGATCCGGCCGCGCGATGGCCACACGTACGAAGCCACCGTCACCTACAAGAGCTGTCTGTTCACAATCGATATCGTCGAGATCGCGCCGCAAAGAGCGTCGAGCCGGAAGCTTCCGCGACAGGACCTCTCCTCGTGCGCTACCGGCGTAGGCGATATGCGCGGATTCCGGACCAAAGTCACAAAGAGAGCCGAAGAGCACGAGAGACTAGCTTAGCTAGGGGGCCACGTCCGTCATGTCGAATGAGCACCAGTCTCATGATCCCTGGTGCTAGCCGGTGCGAAACACACGTGACCACACTTCTCGCGAGCCTCTCCAGCGTCACCAAAGTTTCCAGCCCGACATCCAGGACCCGGGTGCTTTCTGAGGTGCCTTCTGACTCCCTTTTGCTTTGGGAGGTGTAGCACCAGTCGCTGCGACATTTGTTTGAGTGCCGCCGACGCTCGTCGGTTGCACAGCAGTCGCCGCTGGCTTGCCCTGAACGGCATTGGCTTCCTGCGACAAGAGCTCGGTCGA
>Ga0306920_100015319_pt1 | contig 10501 bp, 7 predicted proteins | sample flu12Cox44000170_FD_204666 | JGI IMG/M metagenome (GOLD analysis project Ga0306920, IMG submission 204666) | Lab enrichment of tropical soil microbial communities from Luquillo Experimental Forest, Puerto Rico - flux4day.12C.oxic.44.000.170 (v2)... | ecosystem: Environmental > Terrestrial >... | reverse complement strand
ATCTCGCTCGACCCGGCGTAGCCGTCGCCGGCAAACAATGGCCGCTCGCCCTGCCAGATGCTCGAATGGACGTGCATCCCCGAGCCGTTGTCGCCAAACAGCGGCTTTGGCATGAAGGTCGCGGTCATGCCGCGTTTGCGCGCCACATTCTTGACCACGTATTTGTAGATCATCACGTTGTCGGCCATCCGCGTCAGCGGCGCAAAGCGCATGTCGATCTCGCCCTGGCCGCCGGTGGCGACCTCGTGGTGGTGCGCCTCGATCGGGATGCCGAGCGCCTCCAGGGTCGTCACCATCTCGGTGCGCGCGTCCTGCAGCACATCGGCCGGCGGCACCGGGAAATAGCCCTCCTTGGGGCGCAGGATGTGACCCTGACCCGGGCCTTGCCGGTGTGCCGCGCTCCAGTTCGCCTCGACCGCGTCGATCTCGTAATAGCCGTAATTGGTGCTCTGGTCGTAGCGCACCTCGTTGAACACGAAATGCTCGAGCTCGGGCCCGAAGTAGGCGGTGTCGCCGATCCGCGTCTGCTTCAGATAAGCCTCGGCCTTCTGCGCGATGTGCCGCGCGTCGCGGCTGTAGCTCTGCCCGGTCACGGGATCGCGGATGGTGCAGATCAGCGCCAGGGTCGGCATCTCGGTGAACGGATCCAGAAACGCCGCGGCGGGATCCGGAATGACCAGCATGTCGCTTTCCTGGATCTCCTGAAACCCGCGGATCGACGAGCCGTCAAACCCGACCCCGTCCTCAAAACTGTCGCGGTCGAGCGCGCTCGGCGGCACCGAGAAGTGCTGCCACAGACCGGGAAGATCGGTAAACCGCAGGTCGACCATCGCGATCTTGTCGTCCTTGATCGCCTTCAGCACATCCTCGGGCGTCGTGCAGTGGTAGGTCATCAATGCTCCCTTAGCTGGGTTGGACGCGTGGCTGGTTGGCAAAACCCGGTGTCAAACGGCATCCGGCCCTTGCTCCCCGGTTCGGATGCGGACAGCTTGTTCGACGGGCACCACAAATATCTTGCCGTCACCGATCTTGTCGGTGCGGGCGGCGTCCTGCACCGCCTGCACGGCGCGTTCGACGAGAGAATCATCGAGCACGACCTCGACTTTGAGCTTGGGCAGGAAGTCGATCACGTACTCTGCTCCGCGATAGACCTCGGTGTGTCCCTTCTGCCGCCCGAAACCCTTTACCTCGGTAACGGTCATGCCGGTGACGCCGACTTCGTGCAACGCGTTCTTCACCTCATCGAGCTTGAAGGGCTTTATGATTGCTTCGATCTTTTTCATGGTTTCACCATCTCGAATTGAGCTCGGTGCCGTCTCGGGTTATGCACTTTCGCCCAAACCATTGAAATGGCGGGCCCGGTCGGCCCCCTCAAGCGGCGACATGGCTAAACCTCCGGTCATTGTACCGCCTCACCGTGAATCGCGAGGTCTAGTCCCTCGCGCTCTATGTCGGTGTCAACACGCAGCCCGATCGTCAAATCTACAAGCTTCAGCAGGATCAGCGAGGCGATCGCGTCATAGACCGCGACGACCGCAATGCCATAGAGCTGCGTAATCACCTGATGCGGATTGCCGTCGATCAGGCCGCTCTTACCTTCGCCGCCCACCCAGGCTACGGCCAACACGCCGGTCAGGAAGGCGCCGAGGGCGCCGCCGACGCCATGCACGCCGAAGACGTCAAGACTGTCGTCATAGCCGAGCGCGTGCTTGAGCCCGGTGGTACCCCAATAGCATACCACGCCGGCGGCGATGCCGATGATCAGTGCGCCGCGCGGATCGACAAAACCCGACGCCGGAGTGATCGCGACCAGCCCGGCGACCGCACCAGAGATGATGCCGAGCACGCTCGGCTTGCCTTTGACCATCCACTCGGCGAACATCCAGGCAAGAGCAGCGGTCGCCGTCGCAATTTGGGTGACCGCCATCGCCATGCCGGCATTGCCGTTTGCCGCCGTCGCTGAACCCGCATTGAATCCAAACCAGCCGACCCACAGCAGCGAGGCGCCGATCACGCTGAGCACCAGATTGTGCGGGGCCATCGGCTCCGTTCCAAAGCCGCGCCGCTTGCCCATCACCAGTGCGGCCATCAGCCCGGCAACCCCTGAATTGACGTGCACCACGGTACCGCCGGCAAAATCGAGCACGCCGGCGTCATTGAGGAACCCGTCGGGCCCCCACACCCAGTGAGCGACCGGCGCGTAGACAAAAACGGCCCACAGTCCGATGAACCACAGCAATGCCGAGAACTTCATGCGGTCGGCGAAGGAGCCGCAGATCAGCGCCGGTGTGATGATCGCAAAGGTCATCTGGAAGCACATATACACCGATTCGGGAACCGTCTTGGCCAGATCGTTCACCGAGTCGAGGGTCATGCCGAGCAGCAGGAAACGGCTCAATCCTCCGACAAACGGCGATCCTCCGGTGAAAGCGAGGCTGTAGCTGACCACCGTCCACAAGACGGTGACGAGGCAGGCCACCGCGAAGCTCTGCATCACCGTCGCCAGTACGTTCATTTTGCGGACCATGCCGCCATAGAACAAGGCCAGACCCGGAAGCGTCATCATCAGGACGAGCGCGGTCGCGGTCAGCATCCACGCCGTGTCGCCGGTGTTGACCCCGCCAACGACCGGCATCGCGATCGCAGGCGTTGCGGCGTCCGGCGTCTGCTGCGCCAGCGCCGTAACAGCCCAGAAGAACGTGACCGGCACGGCAAACAATGTTCGGTGCAGAAACCCACCCATCGATCCCATACCTCCAAAAACACCAGGTATATCGACCATCCGACGTAGGCGCGGGTTTGCGTCGGATGATACGGGTCCGGAAATCTTCCGTCCGAAACCCAAGAATCGTGCCAAGATGCCCAAATTCCGCGCGTCGTTCGCGATTTTCCTACGGTCTGTCTCGATGGTGCCTAATCTTTAATCACACCGCAACAAGGCAGCAGCCCTTTTAAGCGGCGATCCAAATTAGTGCGCGCAAGTAATCCTCTATTCTGAGTCTCGCCAAAGCGATGTCAGTTGACACGAGCCCGGCTCGTGAGGTTAACGAGAACTTCCAAGCCGGCGTACAACCGTCCGGTTCGTTGCGATGTATCGCCTCCGCGATGCCGAGGTGGTACGGCGCTTGCTTCGGATCGGCGGACCGTCATGGTCGTGCGTCCGTTCCAAAGGAACTGCGATTGCGAGGACCTTGCGAATGAACAATCTCAAGAAAAGCATCATCACCGGCGCTTATGCCGCTTGGGCGCTGCTCGGCTGCGGCGCCGGCATTGCGCGCGCCGACGATCAGCAAGCACCTGCCGGTGAGCAGCCTGCGCCTGCCGGTGAACAGCCGACACCCGCGACACCGACGGCGATGACGACACCGGCTCTGACGGGCCCGCTCGTAGCTAATCCCAATCCGATGAGTCTCGACCTCGGACCGTTCGGCAGCGCCTATTTCACAGGCATCGCCAGCGGTCTCGGGATGTGGCAGAACAACGTCTTTCCCGGCGACCAGCATGCGCTGGCGAGTCTGAGCAACGGTCAGTTTTCTTTTCAGAAAAACGACGGCCTCTTTCAGTATTACATTCAGGTCGGCGCGTATACGATACCGGACCTCGGACTGCCTTACTTCAACGTGCTGACGACGACCGGTGACTTCTTCGGACCAGTGCCAATTGCATGGGCAAAGCTGGCGCCCACTGACAATTTTAATATTCAGGGCGGCCAGATCCCGACGTTGCTCGGCCTCGAGAATACATTCTCGTTCCAAAACATGAATATCGAGCGCGGTCTTCTTTGGAATCAGGAACCGGCGATCAGTCGCGGCGGGCAATTGAACTATACTCAAGGCCCTCTCGCCTTTGCTCTATCATGGAATGACGGTTTTTACTCTAATAATTTTACATGGCTGACCGGCTCGGCCACCTATACGCTCGATGCTGCGAACAGCTTCGTACTCGCTGCCGGCGGCAATTATTCGCATACTAATAAAGTGACCACCACAACCCCCTTCTTTCAAACAACTGCGACTCCGTTACTTCAAAACAATGAGACCCTGTTTACTTTGGGTTATACGTATAACTCTGCGCCCTGGACGGTTACGCCTTATTTCCAATTCACGCATGTCCCGGCCTCGTCGTCGCCTCCGATTAGCACATTCTCGTCAGGATCGACAATTGGCGGGGCAATCTTGGCAAATTACAGCTTTGGCGACGATTCGCCTTTACCAGGCTTTAGCCTGCCGGTTCGCTTCGAGTATATCGGCTCGACCGGCAGCCTGGCCAGCGGAGCGCCCAATCTTTTGTATGGTCCCGGCAGCAACGCGTGGTCGATAACCTTCACGCCGACTTATCAGTATAAGATCTTCTTTGCGCGTGCAGAGATTTCCCATGTGGGAACGAGCAGCACGACCCCCGGCCTTATCTTCGGCCCGAACGGCACTAACACGACCCAGACCCGCGGCCTGCTCGAGGTGGGCATCCTGTTCTGAGCCGTCCTAAGGCTTAACGCACCAGCAACGACGCGAGGAGCGCAAACGCCAACAGAGCGGCGATGCCTTGCCAGACTTGGAGCGGGGCGCGCTCATAAAGCGTCCGCGGCCGGCGAATTTCGCTTGGGGCGCGTGCCGGCCCGGCCTCCATCTCGAACGCGAACTCGGTCATGTCGTGAAAGCGGTTCGCAGGATCGGCCGCGATCGCGCGCGCGAGCGCCGCCTGAACCCAGGCCGGAAGATCCGGCCGCAGCGCGGAAAAGTCCCTCGGCCGGCTCCGACGCGGCGGGCTGGTGGCGTCGAGATTGCCGTACGGGAATTCACCGGTGAAGGCGCGGAACATGGTAACGCCCAGAGCATAGATGTCGGTGGCCTCGTTGCCGGCGGTCCCCGCCAACATTTCGGGCGCCATGTAGGCCGCGGTGCCAGGAACATTCTCGGGCGGAAATTCCTCCAGCCCAGGCACGCGAACCACCCCGAGATCGATCAGCTTTAACGATCCGCCGCCTTCGAGGATAACGTTGTCCGGCTTGATGTCGCGATGGATGATGCCGGTATGATGCAGCGCCGCCACCGCGCGGGCCAGCTTGACGGCGATGTTCCGACCTTCCTCCAATCCCAGCGCCGGACTGCGCAAAAGCCGCGTTTCCAGAAGCTCGCCTTGATAGAGCGGCATGACTGTGTACAGGCAGGTCTGGCGTCCCGGCGGTAGTTCGATCACGCGCCCGACCCAGGGATTGTGCACCCGAGCGCCGACCCAAGCCTCGCGGACGAACGCCGAGCGGTATGCCTCGACGCTGGCGATCTGGGGCTTGGGGAACTTTAAGGCTACGGTACCCCCCTCGATCTCGTCCTCCGCGCCGAATAGCCGAGTGTATCGGCCGTCGGAGATCAGCGCACTCAGGACAAATCCGTCGACCGTTTCGCCGACGATCGGCACAGGTATCACGGGCAGGTGAAGGATGCCGGCGCGAACGTCGGCCGATCCCGCCGTCGGCAGCGCAACCACGTCCAGAACCAAAGCGGTGCAATTATCGGTGCTGCCGGATTGGAGCGCGGCCGCGACCAGCGCGCCGGCGGTATCCTCGGGAGCGGAGCGTTTGCGCAAGATGTCGGCGATGCCCTGTTCCGTCAGAAACCCGTGCACGCCATCGCTGCACAGCAGGAAACGATCGTGGAGTGTCACCGGCTGCGCGGCGTAGTCGAGGCGCACTTCCGCCTCCACTCCTAGCGCGCGGTTGAGCATATGCGAGCGCCCCGTGCCATCCTGGCGCACATGGTCGGTGGTGAGGCAAGTCAAGCGGTTGCCGCTCAACCGATATGCGCGGGTATCCCCGACATGCAGCAGGTGAGCGACCCGGCCGCGCAGCACTAGCGCCGTTAACGTACACCCCATTCCGGCGAGCTTGGGGTCTTGCCGGCCCATGGTATTGATCCAGCCGTTGAGCGCACTGACGATTCTGGCACCCGCCCGCTGCACCTCCATCGTCTCGGGCAGATCGCAAAATCCGTCCAAGAAGCCGCGCACCGCGGTCTCCGCTGCAACGCGGCCACCGTTCGCTCCGCCGATGCCATCGGCGATCGCGGCAATTACCTCGTGGCGAGGCTCGGGCAGCTCGGCGCCCGACACAGCGCCGGCGAAATCTTCGTTGGCGTTGCGCGGCCCTGTCTTCGACGCGAATCCGACGCTTGCCCGTACGCCGGTCTCAACTGTGGCCATCGTACCGATTTCGAGTGAGCGCCGGTTGCCTGGGTCGTGGCGAAGTGATGGCGCCCGCGCGTCGACGCAGTGGCAGATTCACGCCGTCACCGCGATTTCTCCAGACTGCAACGACCGTGGCGAAAATAGCCCCCGGTGCTCGACGCGACAATCGCCGTGAGAGCGCCGGATTTACGGTCGAGCGTGTAGTTGCTGCCGTCCGTAGGATCGAACCAGGCAATCTTCGCATCGGTAATTTCAGCCCGATTCGAATCGACGGTGGTTCTATCGAAGTCGATCGTTATCTGCCAGGACGTCCCGCTCATCGGATTGGTGCAGGTGATCGCGGTCCTGGTCTCCTGAGCGTCACCGTTGACCGGCGGAATGGCCAAGCCGGCTACCAAGCCGGCTATTCTCGCCGCTAGAACCCGGTTTTGGAACATAGTTGCGTCCAGATCGCCATTCGCCGCTCCATACCCAAACCCCGGTTTCCTAAAAAGCGGGGCATAATTCGATTCGCTAAAAGCCGGCAACGAGCTTGCCTAGATTTTAGGCATGTGGTGTAAAGTGCCAATGGCGCATTCCTTCAAATAAGCAGCTCCCGCGGGGACTTGCGATCAAGGCACTACGTCTGGCATAGCTTTTGCCTCTGCAACTTCACTTCGTCGGCGAGCCCCAGGGCTGGGGACCGGCGGTTGTGAGGTTCGTCGTAACAGAAAAACGGGGGATAAGCTAATGCTCGTACCATCACCCAAATGGCTCGATTCCGGCAACAATGCCTGGCAGTTGGCGGCCGCCACTTTTGTCGGCCTGCAAAGCATTCCCGGTCTGGCGGTTCTCTACGCCGGGTATGTGAAGCAGAAATGGGCGATAAATTCCGCCTTCATGTGCTTTTACGCCTTCGCCTCGGTCTTGGTCGTGTGGGTTCTATTCGACTACAACATGGCGTTCGGAGAGCAGTGGTTTCCATTTCTCGGCAAACCGGCATTGGCGACCTCCGCGACGTTCATCACCGGCCAGGCGGTGATACCGGCAGCGGCCTCCGGCATGCCGGAGCTGACCTTCCCGATGGCTACCCTGATGTTCTTCCAGTTCGTGTTCGCTGCGATCACGGTGATCATTCTCGGGGGCTCGGTGCTCGGCCGCATGAACTTCGCGGCGTGGGTGGTCTTCTGTCCGGTGTGGATGACCCTGGTCTATACGGTCGGGGCGTTCAGCCTGTGGGGCGGCGGCTGGCTCGCACAGTTGGGCGTGCAGGACTTTTCGGGCGGCTACGTCATCCATCTCGCCGCCGGAACGTCCGGCTTTGTTGCCGCAGCCGTGGTCGGACCCCGCCTGCAGATCGATCGCGAGCAATTCCCGCCCAACAGCCTGCTGGTCACTTTGATCGGCGCCGGCATCCTGTGGCTGGGGTGGAACGGCTTCAACGGCGGCGATCCTTATTTCGCCAACCACGATGCGGGTGCTGCCGTGCTCAACACCAACACGGCCACGGCGGTAGCCCTTCTCGTCTGGACGCTGATGGACAAGATGGCCTACGGCAAGCCGTCGATCATCGGCGCGGTCAACGGCATGATCGCGGGCTTGGTGGCAATCACTCCTGCCGCCGGTTTCGTCAATGGCTGGGGCGCCATCATCATCGGTATCGCCGCGGGCATCATTCCCTGGGCTTCGATGAACAAGCTCCAGAGGACCAGGTTCATGATGAGGGTCGACGATACATTGGGCGTGTTTTCCACGCATGGGATTGCCGGCCTGACCGGTGGTCTGCTCGTGGGCATCCTGGCGAACCCGGACATGCTCGAATACATCGGCACCGACAAGGACGCGCCCGGCGTCAGCGTTACCGGCTTGCTCTACGGCGACCCCGGAACCCAGCTGCTGCTCCAGCTCCTGGGCGCGGCGTTCATCATCGTCTACAACGCCATCGCTACGTTTATCATTCTCAAGGTGATCTCGATCTTCGTACCGCTGCGCATGGCTGAGGCGCAGCTGGCGGTCGGTGATGACGCGGTTCACGGCGAGACCGCCTACGCGATCACCGTGGGGGAAGCCGCCGAATAATCGGCTACGCGAGGTGCGCCGTCGGACGGTTACGGCAGCTGGCCGGCGGCTGCGACCTCTGCGGTGCCGGGGAGAGAAGGCAGCGCCGGCACCGTGAGGATCTGCTGCTTCACCTGCTCGATCTCCGGCTCGCCCAGCGTCTCGGTTTCGAGCAGTGCCGCGGCGGTACGGTCGAGCAGTGCGCGGTTCTTGCGCAGTATCGCGGTAGCCTGCTCAAAGGCTTGGTCGACAAACCGCCGTACCGCGCTGTCCACGGCATGGGCCGTGTCGTCGCTGTAGTTGCGCTCCTGCGGCACCGGAAAGTTCGGCTGGAGAAATGGCGAGCGGTCGCGGTCGTAGGCCACATTGCCGAGCGCCTCGCTCATGCCGTAGCGCAGCACCATGGCGCGGGCGATGTCGGTGGCCTTGGCGAGATCGTCCGCCGCACCGGTGGAAATTTCGCCGAAGACCAGCTGCTCGGCGGCACGGCCACCGAGCAACCCGGCCATCTTGTGCTCGAGCTCGGCGCGGGTCATCAGGTAGCGATCCTCGGTCGGCCGCTGTATCGTGTAACCGAGCGCGCCCACACCGTGCGGGATGATCGACACCTTGTGGACAGTGTCGGTGCCCGGCAGGGCCAGTCCCACCAGGGCATGACCGAGTTCGTGGTAGGCGACGACGCGGCGCTCCAGCGGATTGAGCAGCCGGTTGCGCTTCTCTAACCCGGCAACGATGCGCTCGATCGCGTTGTTAAAGTCGCCCATCGTGACCGCCTCGGCGTTGCGCCGGGTGGCGAGCAGGGTTGCTTCGTTGACCAGATTCGCCAAATCCGCCCCGGTGAAGCCGGGGGTCAGCGCCGCGATCTGCTCGGGGTTCACGTCCGCAGCGAGCTTTGCCTTTTTCAGATGCACCGCCAGGATCTCCTCGCGGCCGCGCTTGTCCGGCCGATCGACCAGGATCTGGCGGTCGAACCGGCCGGCGCGCAGCAGCGCCGGATCGAGGACCTCCGGCCGGTTGGTCGCGGCGAGCAAGACGAGCCCGCTCGACGGATCGAAGCCGTCGAGTTCGGCCAGCAGCTGGTTCAACGTCTGGTCCTTCTCGTCCTGCCCGCCGATGCTGAACGGACCGCGCGCACGGCCGAGCGCGTCGAGCTCGTCGATGAAGATGATCGCCGGCGCGTGCTGGCGAGCCTGCTCGAAAAGGTCGCGCACCCGTGCGGCGCCGACGCCGACAAACATCTCGACGAACTCCGACCCAGAGATCGAAAAGAACGGCACTCCGGCCTCGCCGGCGACGGCACGGGCGAGCAATGTCTTGCCGGTCCCCGGCGGGCCGACCAGCAACACGCCCTTGGGCGGCCGGCCGCCGAGGCGCCCGTAGGTCTTGGGGTCCTTCAAGAAATTGACGATCTCGACCAGCTCATCCTTGGCCTCGTCGACGCCGGCGACGTCGGCAAAGGTGACCTTAGTCTCCTTCTCGACATAGACCTTGGCGCGGCTCTTGCCGATCGTCATCAGCCCGCCGAGCCCGCCCTGCCCTATCCTTCGGATCGCGAACATCCAGATGCCGACAAAAAAGATCGCCGGCAGGATCCAAGAGAGCAGATCGGCGAGCCAATGACTCTCGACGACCCCGCTATAGGTGACCCCGTGCTTGTTCAGACTTTCGGCGAGCTCGGGCGGCTGAACCCGCGTCGTAACAAAGTCCTTCAGACCGTCCGGTTCTGCCTCCTTCAAGGTGCCTTGGATCCGATTTTGGGTTATCGCCACCTCTTTGATTTTGTTTTCGTCGAGGAGGGTCTCGAAGCGGCTGTACGGGATCGGCGTCAGCTTGGTGCTTTCCAGATAAAGACTTTGGATGAACAGCATCAAGAGCACCGCAGCGATCACGTACCAGAAATGAATCTGCTGCTTTTTCTCCATGACGGGCCTCCTCTAGCTTTTTTCCGCGCACCCGACCAGTCGTCCCCGCGCGCGAGGCTGGGTCGCCATCCACCTATTATAGGTGAGGCGGCGACGCGAGGATGCTACGGACCGGTTTGGCCGAACCGTTCCTCGACCGACGACAGCGATCGCCGGCTCGGGCGGTATTCTCGGGCGGGCCGAGCCAGCTCAGTTCCGCCTCTATCTTTCCCTGCCGCGCGGGAAAACACCGGGAAAAATTTTTCCTGATTACGCATGATCCTCAGCCAATTTGAGGAGGCGGTATGGCATCGGCGGGGTTCGGACTGCGACATAGCCGAGGCGTGGCATCATGGCGGCGAGATCGTATCGGCGATTAAAGC
>Ga0306920_100015317_pt1 | contig 10502 bp, 8 predicted proteins | sample flu12Cox44000170_FD_204666 | JGI IMG/M metagenome (GOLD analysis project Ga0306920, IMG submission 204666) | Lab enrichment of tropical soil microbial communities from Luquillo Experimental Forest, Puerto Rico - flux4day.12C.oxic.44.000.170 (v2)... | ecosystem: Environmental > Terrestrial >... | reverse complement strand
TTGAAGGGCTGCTTGCCGAGTTTCAGCCTTCAGCCAAGTTGATTCCAGGATTTGGGTCTTCGACGCTCGATTTTACACTGGGCGTGCAGATCCGAAAATTTGTCGACCAGTATCAAGTGCAGAGTGAGTTACGCAAGCGCATTCTTGAACGCTTCCAGAAGGAAGGCATCGACATGCCACTGCCGGCACAGAAGCTCATCCTGGGCAGGCCGCGATCAGGTTCCGACGACGGATCTCGATCCGGGTCCCATGCTGCCACGGAGACGGCTAGCCCCCAGCCTAAGGGGACCGACTGCGTTGAGAGCGTTAACTGAATCATGAGGTCCGAACTATGAAATGGGCGAAGTTCACGATTTATCCGCTGCTCCTGTTCGTGGCCGCGAACGCTGGAGCAAAAACTGCCCCTGCACTGACCCGGTCGGAGTTACCACAGTTTCTGGCCAGTTACGAACAAAGCCTGGGGCCGATCGATGCCGCTTATGCGGACCTGATGGATAAGCCCTGGCCGATCCGCGACGATTCCGGCAAGCGGGTAGGTCGCCGTGAGATCAAAGACCGGCGCAAGATAGTGGCCGACCTGCGTAAAACTGCGAAAGAACTCGCCGCTCGTCCGGACGACTTGGTTCTGGCCCTGACCCTATTTGACCAAACGGAAAAACTCGGCGACAACCTCTACGACCTTTCTCAGATCGCCTACGACAACGATTTGGAAGAACCGGCCACGCGCCTGACTGAGTTTCTTGTCACCGTGGATCACAACCAGGATCTCATCGAAGGTTACGTCTTCCACCTGGCGAAAGAGAAGCAGAAGGAGGTACAGCAGCTCCACAGGGAAGACCAAGAAATGCGGCAGAAACTCCAGGGAGCTGAGGCAAGATAATGAGTTCCTCCGAGTACGGATTTCGCGTACCGCTTATCGTCGTGTCCCTTTACGCGAAGCCGGTTAAGTCTCTCACCTCACCCACGATTTTGGCAGCATCCTGAGATTCATCGAAGAAGACTTCAATCTGCCTTCGCTCGGACACGCGATGCGCGCGCCGAAGGCCGGCGTCGGCTTGTGCGCCATGGCGCCGGGCGATTTCCCTCGGAGGCTTCGGGTCGTGTTTTCGAGCGGACCACATACTCGACGGCGAGCACAACATGGCCGGCGAGGACAGAGATGGTTCTGGAATGGCGGTGGAGTTCATGGCGCAGTCTCCCGTGTTTTTGGGAAAGCTTTTCTGGGAGAGCAGGAATGATGGGGAGAACCGAGCCCTCCCGATTCTCACTAAGACCGAGGTATCGTTAGCGCGCTACGTATTCCGGTGGATAACCGGATGGTAGTTACCACCGTTCGGACGGCTCACAAAACCGGTACTAATGGTGGAGCAGTACGTCGTGTGGGACGACCCCAACGAAATTGGCAAGGGGAGACCTCCGAACACTCGGTGCTTTTCGGCAAACCCCGTCTTAAAGGAGCCGCGCGCCTGCGGCTTTCCCTAACTCGCAAGAGGGTCACTTTCCCGATACGCCCGGTCATTCGGTTCCGAGGATTTCCACGATGTCGAGTCGAGCAATGGGGCGCGTGGCCATCCAGATGCCTATGACTGCAATCAACACGGTGAAGAGGGCAGAGGTTGCATATGCCGTGGCGTTCAGGGATTTCGCGCCCTCGACCAGGCTCTCGAGCAGTCGTCCGCTTAGGGCGGCTCCCGCGATTCCAGGAATGGCCCCTCCGGCAATCGGGGTTAAGCCTTGCCGCAGAAGAGTTATCCGGAGCCGGGCCGGCGTGGTGCCCAGAGCCATCCGTACGCCCATCTCGTGGGTTCTCTGAGCAACGGTATAGGAGACGATTCCATAGATGCCGATGACAGCCAGCAGCAACGCGAACGCGGCGAAACAGAGGACCGTTGTCTCATAAAATTGCGGCCGGGCGAGGGCGTCCGCCAGCCGTTGCTCCATGGTTTTTACGCCGAACACCGGAACCTCCCGGTCCACCGAACGGATCGTGTCGCGAATCATGGGGAGGCGGTCTTCCGCGCGGCCACTGACCCGAACCACGAAAGTCGAGAAAAAGCTGCCCCCCGGCGAATTGTCGGGAATAAAGATCTGGTTGCCGTTCGCTCCTTCTGTCATGTAGTCCATGCTCTTGACCACGCCGACGATTCTCCAGGGGGGATTGTTGCCTATCGCGATTTCGGAGCCGACCGCATCCGCTGGGGGGCCGAATTCGCCAGCGAACCGGTCATTGACGACGGCGACTCTGGCATTGGATTGTATTTCCCCGCCGGCAAATTCGCGTCCCCACAGAATACGTCCACCCATCGTTCGAAAATAATCCGCCATTACCGGAACGAGCATGGAACTCTCCGTTGCTGGACGGCCATTCATCCGAAATTGTCCCCCCATGAAGCTGGTGGCGTACAGCGGCAGGAACTCCGTGGTGCTGGCGCTGCGAACTCCCGGGAGGCGCCGCACCCGAGCCAGCGCTTCCTGGAAATAGCCAAGACGGCTCGCAGCGGTTTGATGCGTCGTGCCTTCGAGCGATACGTTCACGGTGGCCAGGCCGCTACAGTCAAACCCGCGATCGATGTGCATCAGATGGGCAAATGCCCGGCCTACCGCGATCGACGCCGTAAGAAGAATGATGGTCAGCATCACCTGCGCCGCGACCAAGGTTTCGCGAGTCAGCCGCGCGGCCCGGGTGTCGCTCGATCCGCGGATTCCTAACTTCTGAACGCGGCTGGCGTACGTCGACGGCAGGACGCCGAAAAGTAAACCGCTCAGAACCGACGCGGCGATGGCAAACTCCAGCACGCGGCCATCCAGCAGGGAGTAGGCTTGCGAGGCGAGGGGCGCCGGCTGAAGCTTTGCCGCCGCGGACACGGTCCAGAACGCAATGAGCAGGCCCGCCGTGACCGCCGCTATCGAGAGAAGCGCACATTCGGTCAGCAATTGTTGCGAGATGCGCGCGCGGCTTGCTCCCAGTGCGGACCGTATGGAGAACTCTGTGGCACGATCCGCGGTGCGCGCCAGCAAGAGGTTCGCGACGTTCGTGCAGGAGATCAGGAGGATCATCGCCACGCACGCCATCAGCACCAACGAGCCTCTTCTGGACGGCCCGGCGAGTTCGTCGCGCAGTGCTGTAATCGTCGAAGGGTACTCAAGCATCTGAGCAGGGGTGCGGTTGGGCCAAAGCCGGTTAGCTTCAACAGCGAAAACAGCGCGAGCCTGCGGCCACGTGATTCCAGGCTTCAAACGCGCGATGGTTTCCCAGCCATTATTGCCGGGGGCGAAGGCTGCGGGCTTCCAGACAACGGTCTTGCCGGGATAATCGAACCCCGGCGGCGTAACGCCAATGATGGTGAGCGGATTGCCGTCGATACGGATCGTGGAGCCGAGCGCCCTCGGGTCGCCGCCGAAAAGCTCTTGCCAGAGGCCGAAGCTGACCACGGCGACGGCGTTGCGCCCGGGCGGCCCCCAGCCTGTCCCGTCCGCATCATCCCCGGGGGCGAACCCACGTCCCAGCACCGGCTGCGTTCCCAGCAACGAGAAAAAATTGGAGGATGCCTGGACCACATGCGCGCGACGCCACTCTCCCGCTCCGCCGAGATTCACATCGAGCTGCTCAAAGACTGCCGTGTCGGCAAGGTACGTGCTTTGCCGCCGCCAATCGTGGAATTGCATGGCGCTGTCGTGGGGCTCAAAAAACCACCGCAGGTACGCCAGGCGCTCGGCATCGCGAAAAGGCAGCGAGCGCAGCAGCAGGGCATTGACCACGCTGAAGACGCCCGTGTTCGCGCCAATACCAATGGCCAGCGCGAGAATGGCGAAGCCCGTGTGCCAGGGACGGCGGGCCCAGAGGCGAAGCGTGTGCCTTGCATCCTGCGCCACCTCGCGAGAAAACTGTAAAGGAACGGAGATCGCTAAATCCACAATGAGGCGAATCCACAGGATGCCCAGGGTAACAGCGCCGGTCGATTCACTGAACTCGTCGCGAAATTCACGCTCCAAAAGCGCCGCATAGTTTTCACGAAAGCCCGCCGGGTAGAGCTTGAGCAGCCACCGGTACAGCCTCATTGATAACCGTTCGTCAGGCATGCTTGAAGGCTCCCAACCTTGCCGCGGCCAACTGCACCAAATCGCGCATGCGAGCCGCTTCCGCTTGCGCTACCTTTCGTCCGTAGGTCGTAATTCGGTAGTAACGACGCCGCGCGTCGTCCAGGTGCGGGTCGGGCCGGGCGTCGGACTCTTCGATCAGCCCTAGCTCCAGCATTTTGTTGATAGATCCGTAAAGCATGCCGGGGCCAAGTTTGAGCTTGCCCCTAGTGCGCTGAGAGATCTCGCGCTTCAGCGCGTAACCGTGGCGCTCGCCCTCGCCGAGTGACAGAAGGATGTGGAAGACAGCAGGTGAAAGCGGCGTAAGATCTCCCGCGACGGGCTGGTCCTTATGAGACATACTAGTACAAACAGGGATATAGTATTACCTAAACCAACTGGTATTATCAAGGGCTGCCAAAACGCGAAGTTGAGTATCTTTCCCATTTCCAAGTGCGCCGCCCCAATTTTGACAAAGTGTGCAGGAAAGTTTCACTTTTTGGATATCGCTACGATTTCGCTTCTTTTTGCACAGGCGAGGTAGCTGAAAATAAGACTTTGATAAAAAATTCTCTCAATGGTCGCACTGGTCTCCACAGTCTCATTTTGGCCTGCTACGCTGGAAAGGAATGCATGGAAACCGGAGACGCCGGCGACCGACTCTTCAGTGAAAGGAGCCTGAAGATGGGATTGATAAACAGGAAGCCGGGCATCAAGGACGCCAGCCCCAGCCAATGGGAGCGCAAGGAAGAGGAGCTCCGACAGGCCAGGCTTAGGCTCCTCGTCGACATGAAATTGCACGCGGAGCAACACCCCGTCATCAAGCATTGGGCTTTGGCCAGGATCGATCCACCCACGATGAAGGCTATTGGAGAAGATCCAGAGGAATTCGCCAGGTTCAGGGACGAATTCCGCAACGCCATCAAGCCCAAGGACGCCTTCGAGGACTTGCTTGCCTGCAAGATGGTGGAAGCTCGCTGGCGGCAGTTCCGGCTGGCGAGGGCCGAGGCCGCAATCCTGGCTCAGGAGCGGTGCCAGTTTGTAATGGAGCGGCGAAGGCAATGGCCGGAAGCCCCGGGTGGCGTGAGTGGGGTTGCCGGTGCCGCGCCACCCTTGACTGGGCCGGCACCGACGACAGGCCTTAATGAGCCGCGGCCGCAGCCGGCCCGGACGGAGAGTCGATCAAGGATTACGGACCTGGTGAAATTCCTTAAGGCGATGCGGGCAGCGGTCGCGAGCGATGGCTTACAACGAGAGAGCCTGAAGCTGCTCGAAGGGGTCTCGGAGCTGGAGACGGCCGCGACCACCGACCTGGTGGCGGCCGGCTGCGAGCAGGCCCAGGTTGAAACGGCCAAGAACTCGTCCGCGCGGGAAGGACACAGCAAGAATTTCCTGACTTGGATCGACGCGGAGATTGCCGCCTTTGAAGAGTTGAATATGCTTGACCATGCGGCCGAGGCCGAGCTTTCCGGTTACGCTTTCGAGGCGCGGTTGCTCCTTCCCGCTGGGGAGCTGGAAAAGATTGGCCGCTACCAGGCCCACACAGAACGCCAATTCGACAGCGCCTTCAAGCGGCTGATGGAATGGCGCAAGGCGCAGGCGGCTGCGCAAGCACAGAGCCTTGGAGTCCAACGCGGCTAAACTGGGAAGAAGGTCATTTACCAAACGAATCCCTCTATGTAATAGAAAACAAATAAGGCGAGGAGTGACAAAATTTGTCACTTTAGAATAAGTGACTCAGAATCAATTAAATAGAGATTATCCCTTAATCGCCAACAAAACAAATTGTTTAGCGTTTAGAAGCTAGGAGCGGGTGTCCTGAGTCGGAGGTTCGCTGCTAAAGTCCTTCTCGGGCGGCGGACTGGCCCTCACCCTGGTCGACCGTACGGAGAAACTCGGCGACGATCTCTATGACCTTTCTCAACTCGCCAACGACAACGATCTGGAAGAACCGGCTACGCGGCTGACCAAGCTTCTGGTCACCTTGGATCACAACCAGGATGGGATCGAACGTTACGTCTTCGACTTGGCAAAGGAGAAACAGCACCAACTGCTGCAAATTCGCACGGAAAACCAAGAGATGCGGAGAAATTCCAGGAAGGGAGGACGAGGTAAAGGAATGCGGTTGGGCAGATGACAATGGGCTGTCCGGTTGGGCCCATATACGGCAACAAGGTAGAAAATACTCGGCTTAAGCTCATTTTTCACATCTCCCAGTCTCAGCCGTAACCGTAACTATAAGTCCCCTAACCGCAAAGAGTTTGGCCCTTCTCCTGCACGGACCAAATCGGTCCATAGGGATTGAGACGAGATTGAGGTTTAAGGAATGAAGGTTTTGTTTCTCAGGATGTTGACAGCGCTTTTCGTGGTTCTGGTTCCCCCCGTAGCAGCCATTTATGCTTCAGACGCTTGTGCCGGAGTTGCGAGGGTCTTTTTCTCCGTAGTTCCCGTTGTCTTTGTGGTGGGTTCGGCAGTCGGGCTCTTCGCTCGACACCGGGCCTGAAAAAGCCGTGAAGTGCGCGGCCGGCAGCAGGCCTCCCTGGTCGTTTAAGCCTTCCCGCTTGACAAGACTGACCTTTTCGCTAGACTCGCCATTGGGGAGGGGTGTGTTTCGACACTCGGGCATGAACATCTCGGCCAACCAAAGCTCGGAGAGTGCGTGGGGTAAGCGCCTCAGGGCGTTAGGGAACGTTCCCCCCGTGCTCCGCATAGTGTGGGAATCGGGACCTCGAGTGGTCGTTTGGGGTTTAGGGCTGCGGATCCTTTCGGCGCTAATCCCCCTTGCCATGCTGTCCGTGACCCGCTGGATCATTGATGCCGTCGTAGTTCACGTCGCAAAGCGAGGCCCTCTGGTTCCCTGGTTCTGGTGGCTGGTGGCCTTGGAATTCGGCTTGGCAGGCTTCGGCACGATCCTGGGCCGGGCGATCGATTATTGCGATACCCTACTGGCCGACAAGTACATCTTCCATATCAGTGTCCGCACGATGGAGCAGGCATCCCGTCTGGATATCGCCTCCTATGAGGACCCGGTCTTCTACGACAAGTTGGAGCGAGCCAGAGTGCAGGGAACAGACCGGCTGGGAATGATTCAGGCCATCGGCCGGGGTCTACAGCAGATCATAACGAGTGTAACCCTCGCGATTGGAATTTTCGTCTATTCCCCCTGGCTACTGCTAGTGCTGATCGCCGCCGTTGTCCCTGCCTTTTTGGGCGAGAGCCACTTTGCATTTCTGGGCTATTCGCTGGCGTTTAGCCAGACGCCGGTGCGTCGCCAACTGGATTACCTGCGTGTGCTTGGCGCAAGCAAGGAAAGCGCCAAGGAACTCAAGCTCTTTGGCCTCGGCCCATTCCTGGCGGCGCAGTTCACCAGGCTTTCAAAAGGTATCTATCAGCAGAATGTCTCCCTTGCCAAGCGTCGGCTGTGGGCGGGCTCGCTGCTTTCCTCGCTGAGTACGGCCGGCTACTACGGCACCTACGCCTGGGTGATCTATCAAACGGTGGCGGGCAACCTAAGCGTAGGTGTTATGACCTTCCTGACCGGTGCCATTGCCGGCGCAAGCACCAACATCCAGCTGACGTTTTCGACCTTCTCCGGCATCGCGGACCAGGCGCTCTTCGTAACCGACCTGCTAGACTTCTTCGCGGTGCAGCCCGCGGTTCGATCGAGGCCGGATGCACTGCTGGCTCCTCGCCCAATTTGTCATGGGTTCGAGTTCCGTAAGGTCTCTTTCGTGTACCCTGGAACGGCTCGGTTGGTGCTCAAGAATCTCGATCTTCGCTTGGAACCGGGCCAACGCATTGCCTTGATCGGCGAGAATGGGCAGGGAAAAACCACTATCGTGAAGCTGCTAACGCGCCTCTATGATCCTACCGACGGGCAGATTCTGCTCGACGGGGTGGACCTTCGTGAGTATGACCTAGAGGATTGGTGCAGCCAGATCGCGGTTATCTTCCAGGACTTTATGCGCTACGATTTTACGGCCGCGGAGAATATTGCGGTGGGCCAGATCGAGGGGGAAGGGAATCGCGTCAAGATCGAGGCCGCGGCTCGCAAAAGTCTCGCTCACGGAGTTGTGGCGGGACTCCCTCATGGCTACGAGCAGATGCTGGGACGGCGCTTTGAAGGTGGCGTGGATCTTTCCCTCGGGGAGTGGCAGAAGGTGGCACTAGCGCGAGCTTATCTTCGGGACGCCCAGCTTCTGATTCTCGATGAGCCCACCGCCTCGCTGGACGCGCGGTCGGAGCACGAGGTCTTCCAGCGCTTTGCCGAACTGACCGCCGACAAGATGGCAGTGCTGATATCCCATCGCTTTTCCACTGTCCGCATGGCGGACCGGATCCTGGTCTTGGAGAACGGCAGTATCACCGAAGAGGGTAACCATGCGCAGTTGATCTCCAGACGTGGACGGTATTCTGAAATGTTCGAACTGCAGGCTGCGAACTACCGGTAGGAATCAGATCGAAGATGAGCGACGACTTCATTTTGGAAGCTCCCCGATCGACAGACATTGCGGCCGTACCTCCATCTTCGCCACCCTTCCATAGAGACGAACATGAACATCCGGTTCTTAGCCCTGACGCGCGGGAGAGGCTGTGCCAGGAGGCGTGGCATGAATCGAGTCAATGGAAGCTCAGCCCCACGCGGCGTCGTTGCCGCAACCTCGAGATCAAGTGGCGCAAGGTCGCGAAATCGATCGACGAGGCAATGGGTGAGCTTCGCCGAACGACTCCGGACGCCGGTCCCTTACCCGAGGCTAGGCGGGAGTTGGTAGATAACTCGAGGGTGGTGGAAACTGCCCTCGAGGACACCGAACGCTGGCTGCGAACGGGTCGTCCTCTTTGCCATATAGAAGCAGAAGGTGAACAGGATAGCCAAGTGCCTCGCGCCTATGCGGCCGCGGCCGCCTTCTTGCGCGCGACAGGGTTTACTTTCGAAGAACAAGCCCTAGGGATCTACTTTAGAGCCGCCCAGGAGCAGGCGGCCTTGGAAGTGGATGAGTTGTGGGCCCTGAGACCTGTAATGCAACTCGTGGTGCTGGAAGAAATTGGGTTCAGGATGAAGCGCCCCACTACGGAGGTTGGTCATTCGAGTCCCGATTTGCAGGTGAGTCCTCCGAAGGTGGACGTTAAACTCCCAGACCTCATCACTAGTCTTCGGGATATCGGTGATGCCGATTGGAAGGAACTATTCGAACAACTGAGTCTGACCGAGAACGTTCTGCGCCAGGACCCTTCGGGGGCCTATCCCTGCATGGACTTTGCGAGTCGCGACCTCTACCGCAGGGTGGTTCGGGGGCTGGCGTCTCACTCTCAGGCCGGCGAACTTGAGGTTGCCCGAACGGCCGTGGATCTGGCTAGAGGGGCCAAGATCCAATGGAATTTGGAGCCTCGCGCCATCGAGCGCCGCAGCCACGTAGGCTACTACCTTGTAGACAAAGGCAGGCGGACGCTGGAGAAACAGATCGGATACCGGCCGCCCTTTTCCAGGGTAATTCTGAGAATAGTTGGTCACAGGCCGGAGCTGGTCTACCTCGTCGGTTTTGAGCTTTTGACGGTTGCCATCATGGCCTTCGTCCTTACTGGCCTCGGCACCACCATACCCCTCGTTTGGGCCTTCCTGCTCCTGTTGATCCCGGCCACCGAGTCTGCCATCGGCGTCATGAATCAACTCGCGTCCTGGGTGTTCCCACCCCGATCGCTGCCGAAACTGGACTTTGCGCACGGCATTCCTGACGACTGTGCCACGATGGTGGCTGTTCCCACGCTGCTGATCAACGAGCCGCAGGTCCGGCAGACGGTTCGAGACCTCGAGATACGCTATCTCGGCAACCGTGATTCCAACCTTCATTTCGCACTGCTGACAGATCCACCCGACTCTGCGCAGCCCTTCGATGAGCGGGACAGGTTGGTAGAACTCTGCTCGGCATTGATTCGCGGTCTAAATGAGAGATACGGCGGCCGGGCAGGGGGGCTTTTCTTCCTATTCCATCGTCACCGTGTCTACAACCCCAGCGAGGCCGTCTGGATGGGCTGGGAGCGGAAGCGGGGAAAGCTGCTGGAGTTCAACAACCTTTTGCGCGGTCGATACGACAGTTTTCCTGTCAAAGTCGGTGATGTGTCGATCCTGCCGCGCATCCGGTACGTCATCACGCTCGATGCTGACACCCAGTTGCCCCGAGAATCCGCACACCGCCTCGTGGGCACCCTCGCTCACCCCCTAAACCGCGCTGTCATCGACCCCGCGACCAATACCGTGGTCGAAGGATACGGGGTACTTCAGCCACGAGTTGGAATTAGCGTTCGCTCCGTCAACCGCTCGCGCTTGGCCGCTATCTACTCTGGAGAGACAGGCTTTGATCTCTATACCCACGCTATCTCCAATGTCTACCAGGACTTAGTGGGCGAGGGCAGCTTTACCGGCAAGG
>Ga0306920_100015316_pt1 | contig 10503 bp, 7 predicted proteins | sample flu12Cox44000170_FD_204666 | JGI IMG/M metagenome (GOLD analysis project Ga0306920, IMG submission 204666) | Lab enrichment of tropical soil microbial communities from Luquillo Experimental Forest, Puerto Rico - flux4day.12C.oxic.44.000.170 (v2)... | ecosystem: Environmental > Terrestrial >... | reverse complement strand
ATACGCCGCCTGCGGTCAGCTCAAACGCACCATCGAGCTTTCGGCCTAGCCGCTTGCCGCCTGCACTTGCGGCCGCTGCCGATACTCTTCCGCGATAGGCAGCTCGATAAGAAAGCTGGCTCCGCCTTCTTCTCGGTTCTGGCAGGTGATCTTTCCTCCGTGCTCCTGAATGATGCCATAGCACATGCTGAGGCCGAGTCCCGGACCCTGTCCGACGGGGCGCGTCGTATAAAAAGGATCGAAGACCTTGGCCGGATCTTTCATGCCGGGGCCGGTATCGGAGAAGCGAACGGTTATCAACGACCCAAGTTTCGCGCTGGTGACGGTAAGCAAACCGCCTTTTTTGTCCGCCATGGCGTGAGCGGCGTTGTTGATGATATGGGAAAAGACCTGCAGCAGTTGGTTGGCGTCGCCTCGCACGGGCGGCATGGAAGGTTCAAGGTGGGCAGAAGTTTGAATCTTGGCCGCCTGTACCTGCACCTGGCAGAGCTTCAAAGCGGTCTCGACAATTACATTCACATCGAGCGTGGATTTGGCCGAATGCGCTTGTTTGGCGAAGCTCAGGAGACTTCCTACCAGCGAGCGAATCCGCTGCGCCTGCTGGGATATTTTTTCGCTTAACGAACGCTGTTCCTGCGTCAGGTGAGTTATGGCGAGAAGTTCGGAATAACCCAGCATGGCCGTCAGTGGGTTATTGAGTTCGTGCGCTGCTCCTCCCACCAGCTGTCCTAAAGAGGCCAGTTTTTCCGACTGCACCAACTGCGTCTGCAGTTGCTGCAAATCTTGAAATGACTGGCGCGAGGACCGCAGTAAGCGAATGAGCTTGATATCGAGAAAGTGCTGCTTCAAAAACACCAAGCAGCCCATCAGCATCATTGCCCCGAGGGTCAACACCAGGCGAAAATGGCGCACCGATTCAGGAATCGGAGGGCCGAACAAGGCAACCCAGGCAAACACCGGCAAAGAAAAGACCGCCAGCATCCCCAATCGCGCCGTCCAAAGCCCCCGGGACAGGGATTTTCTCGTGCCCGCTTGCTCCGGAGGTATCTTCATAGCCATTAAACCGGGCACCGCCATCCAGGCTATCGACGAAACCAGAGGCGCGTCGTAGAGGCTTCCCGAATAGTAGGCGTTGCGGGCAAGGGCCCAGTTCGCCAGATACGAGCTGAAAGAGTAAAGGACACTGGCACCAAACCAATTGGCATAAACGTTCTTCCACGCCCCGGAGCTCCGCAGCCACAACACCGCCAGGCCCCCCAGGAAGGCGATTTTTTCGGCCAGGTATGTCTGATTCAGATTGCGGCTGTATTCGGCTTCGTTGGGGGAAACGTACTGCCAGGGGATCACCGTATAGAGGTAGAGAAAGACCCACCACAATAGCAGCAGCGCGAAATCGAGGGAATCGAGCCGCAGCTCGCGGTCTTCCTGGTTGACGTCAGGTTGCAGAGCCAAAGCCGCCATCATGGGGACCACGTGGAGAAACACGATGACATCGCCGGCAAAAAGGTTCGGCACCTCCCGGCGAGCAAATACCTCGATATACGTCCAGAGGAGTTGGTAACTGAGCCAGGAGGCGAAACCCACGGCCATGAAGAGCCAGAAGAGGCGTGAACGCCCGCTCGTCCTAAGAAGGTTGGGAATGCAAGAGAGCGCCGCGGAGAGAAGCAGCGCCAGCTGAATCATATCGCTCAGGGCGGTAAGGGTGGGGGTGTGGCCCCGCAAAAAGGTCGACCCCGCGCACTGGGCTAGGACAAGCGACACTAACACCAGAGCCCAGATTCTGAGCCGCGCTGACATGATAGTGAACATCAATTCTAGACGCAGGAGACGCAGTCAACGATGTTACTGTAGTAACCACTACGTGACGCAAAAATAAGCGTCCCGTTATTTGGCCCGCCCGAGTTCACCCAGATGCACAAAAGATTTGAACTTCGGGGCTCATTCTTGGCAAACTATTGCGGCAAGATACTCGAACCATAACCAAAGCGCCTGGAATCGCCAGGCAAACCTAAGCCAGCGAACGAAAAGATCCGGGAGAGACAAAGCGGAGCGGTCGCAGAAAGAACTTAGACTTTGCCCGCGCCCAGGATCGAACTACTATAGTGTCAGTAACCCGCGTGTCGTTTCTCGAAAAAATTCGCATGCCGCGATTCCGGCCCCATTCCTTATGGCGAAGCCGGGCCCCCTTTGGCATAGAAGAGGCGCGTCGGACCGAACGCTGGCTGGCTACGGCACGGGTTTTTCTTGCCAGCTCCGCCTTGCTGACAGCTTGGATGGACCCGGGAGAGGTTCCCTCCATATTGGGTTATGCGCTGCTTGATTTTTACGTGATTCACGGAATCGGGATCACGTTGTTGCTACGCTCACAGCAACGTACAACGCTCCCGTTCCGGCTGCTAGTGCACGGCGCTGACGTAGTCTTGCCGGCTGTGCTCTTGCTGTTCACCACCGGTCAGAGCCCGTTCTTCTTGTTCTTCGTATTTGTGATTGCCGCGGCCGCGTATCGGTGGGGCGTTTGGGAGACGGTAGTCACGTCCCTCGCCTCGGTATCGATCCTCTGGCTCGAGAGTCTCGGATTTCGACTGGGTGCGATTCAGAAGCTCGACCACTGGCTGGCGAGCGCCAATATGGGGGCGATGGGCGCCGATCCCAGTGCGTTTGAACCCAAGCGGCTCTTCATGCACTCCATTTACTTGGTCGTTATGGGCCTTTTGCTCGGGTATCTTGCCGAACAACAAAAGAAGCTGCGCGCAGAAAAGGACCAGACGGCAAAAATGCTCTCGATGATCCGCATGGATGAAGGATTGGCGGGCACTCTTTCGCACATTGTGGGGGAACTGCTAAATCTCTATGCCGCTCCTCGGGCGTTGATCGCGTCCCGCGAAGGCGCCAGCCAGAAGGTCTGGATTGGAGTCCTCGAAAGCAAGAACGAAATGTTTGAGCTCGAGTGGGTCGACGCCGGAGCGGGTGGCTTTGAGACTTACCTGGGAGATACACTCGGCCCGAGTTTCTACGTGAGCGCCATTGAAGAACAGGGACAGCGCGACTTTTACGGGCTGCATCTTGAGCCCAGCGGAGTGCTGAAACGCGACCCTTCGACTGCCTTTGCCGAGCGTTTTTCTGACATTCATCCCTTTCGCCGTCTGATGGGAGTATCGTACTCGTTTGGTCCGGAACTGGCGGGGCGCATGTTCTTACTCGAACCCACGGTGATTTCGAATACCGAGGAAGAGCTGCAGTTTCTCGAAAACCTGGTGCGGCAAATCGGCCCGGCCATATACAACGTATATCTATTGCGGCGGCTGCGGCGGAAAGCCGGGGCCCTCGAACGGGCGCGGCTGGTGAGGGAGCTGCACGATGGGGCGGTACAATCCTTGATCGCCGTGGAAATGCAAGTGGATGTGCTGCGCCGCACTCATCCCATGGCCGATGGTATGGCGTCCGAGCTTTATCGGGTTCAGGAACTGTTGCGGGAAGAAGTCATGAAGTTGCGTGAGCTCATGTATCAGATGAAGTCGTCTGACATGGATGCCCGTCGTTTGCCAGGGTTTCTTCGCGACACCGTGCAACGATTTCAGCGCGAGACGGGAATTACCGCCCGTTTTCTGATGGACGGCGAAGACGTTACTCTGCCGCGCACGGTATGCCGGGAGCTAGCGCGGATTGCGCAAGAGGCTCTGGTCAACGTGCGCAAGCACAGCAGAGCCAATCGTGTCATCGTGCAGCTGGTCGAAGGCGACGGGGAGTGGAAGCTCATCGTAGAGGATGACGGAGCGGGGTTCCCCTTCACCGGACGTTTGTCCCAAACCGAGCTCGATGCGGCGGGTCGCGCCCCCGGGATTATTCGCGAACGCGTGCGGCTGATCCAGGGCGATCTCACGATAGAATCAAGTCCTGGTCGCGGTTCTCGAGTTGAGGTCCGCGTCCCCCGGGTCACCGAACAACAATCTGCAATAGTGAACTGATCCCAACCTTGGGGGCCCAGCGTCATGGAGAATCGAATACCACAGCGCGTGCGGATCATCATCGCCGATGATCACCCTATCTTCCGAGACGGCCTAAGGCGGCTACTCGAGTCCGAGCGGGACTTCGAAGTGGTTGCCGAGGCCTGTGATGGCGTCGAAGCGGTGTCGCTGGCACGAAAGCTTCGGCCTGAAATTTTGCTTCTGGACCTGGCCATGCCTCGCCGCCACGGGTTAGAAGCCTTGCGGGAGATGAATAGCAACGCATTGCCGGTGCGGGTGATTCTTTTGACCGCGGCGGCCGAGAAAAGCCAAATCGTCGAGGCCTTGCAATTAGGGGCGCGAGGCGTAGTTTTGAAAGATTCTGCCACGCAGATCCTTTTGCGCAGCATTCGGGCGGTTATGAATGGGGAATTCTGGGTGGGAAGGGAAAGCGTCTCCGACCTGGTGCAATACCTGCGCAGCCTAATGGAGTCGACGGCTCCTACCTCTCGCCAATCGCGCTACGGTTTGACTCCGCGGGAGCTACAGATCGTTTCTGCCGTGGTTGCCGGCTATGCCAACCGAGAGATCGCCGAGCACTTCAAAATTAGCGAGGACACTGTCAAACACCATCTCAGCAACATATTCGATAAGCTCGGAGTTTCGACGAGACTCGAGCTTGCCCTGTTTGCCGTGAATCAGTCGCTACCGTTCCAATCCATCATCTAGCGGCACTTGGGCGAGAACTGTTTTCGCAAGGACCGAGTGAATCGTCAATTTGTTTTTGTGGCAATAGGAACACTTGTCGTCGCAGCTTAATTTGCGAGACGTAGTGGCCAGCTAACGACGCAAGGACCCCGAACCGACCCACACTGCCGCTCGACCCCGCAATCGCATGCACGCCGAGCACGCAAAGGAGAAAGGCCCAAACAAAGAGACTTGGAGGACGAGAAGTTCACGCGCTTGGCAGCGCGTAGTACGTTGGCGCTAAGAACGCAAGCCGGCAGATGATCCCTCGATAGAGTAACGGGGCTATCGAAGGGCGCAGCATTTAGCAGCGAACAATATTCGGACTCTGGATGCCTCGCGTCGCGTTGCGGGTATCTACAACCAGCTGGGACTCGCGGGCGATCTGCTCGTAGTCGTAATCCGAGTGGTCAGTGATGATCAAAACGCAGTCATACTGGCCAAAATTGCTCAGGGGAGCGCATTTCATCTGCAAATCGTATTTTCGCCCCCGACCCACTTCCGGGAAGTACGGATCGTGGTAGCTGACCGTGACCCCTTCCTTTTGCAGTAGCTCGATAATGGTGAGCGCCGGCGACTCGCGGAGATCGTCGATATCCTTTTTGTAGGCGACGCCTAGGACCAGAATCTTCGACCCATTGAGCGCCTTTTGCTGTTGGTTCAGCGCCCGCCCAACCGATGCCAGCACGTGATAGGGCATCGAGGTATTGATCTCTCCGGCCAGCTCAATGAAGCGGGTATGGAAATCCCACTCTTTGGCTTTCCAGGACAAATAAAAAGGGTCGACAGGGATGCAGTGTCCGCCCATTCCGGGGCCGGGATAAAACGGCTGGAAGCCGAATGGTTTGGTCGAAGCCGCGTCAATTACCTCCCAAATATCGATCCCCATGCGCAAGGAGAGCAGTTTGAGCTCGTTTACCAGGGCGATGTTCACGCAGCGGTAGATGTTCTCGAGCAACTTGGTCATCTCGGCCGCGGCTGGCGAGGAGACTTGTACGGTCCGATTGAATATCGATCCATAGAGGGCTGCGGCGAGTTCTGAGGCTTTAGAATCGAGTCCCCCGACCACTTTGGGAATATCTCGCCGTGCAACCGTTTGATTCCCTGGATCCTCCCGCTCTGGGGAAAAGGCTACGAAGAAGGAGTTCTTCCCATTTTCTCCGCCGCGGGAGGCCCTTAGTTGGTGTGGGTTGCCTTTTTCGAGGATGGGTATGAGAACTTCCTCGGTGGTTCCCGGATAAGTGGTGCTCTCGAGAATGATCAAGTGCCCGCCGCGAAGATGCGGGGCAATCGACTCGGCGGTTCCGGTGATATAGCTGAGATCAGGTTCGTGATACTCGTTCAACGGGGTGGGGACACAGACAATGACGGCGTCCACGTTTGCCAGTTGTGAATAGTCGCTGGTGGCCGAAAAGCCCTGCTTTAGGGCGCGCTCGATCTCGACTTCGGTAATGCGGAAGATATACGAGCCGCCCGCGTTCAGTTTCGAGACTTTCCGGGCGTCGATATCGAACCCGGTGACCGGGAAGCCGCGCTCGATGTAGAGAAGGGCCAAAGGCAGGCCTACGTATCCCAAGCCAATGACCGCTACTCGCGCTTCGCGTTGAAGAATTTTGCCTTTAAGCTCTGAAAAGTGGGTGGAAGAGACGGATTGAAGGCTCATAATTCAATGGGGTTAGCAAAAAGCCGATTGTACCATGGCACAGAATCTCGCCCCGACTGCCTGGTCTAATAGGTCCGTGCAAACTTCCATAATGTCTTGGGTAGCTCCGGGCGGGCGAAGCTTAATTTCAAAAACCGTTTTCAACCAAGGTCTTGACTGTAAGTGGTTTACGCGACTTTTCCTGTCCGATCAGCCTCTCGACGTATTTGGCAATGACATCAATTTCGAGGTTGACTGGGTCCCCGGCCTTAAGTGAGGTGAGGTTGGTTTGCTCCGCCGTGTGGGGAATGATGGCAAACTCGACGGTGGTTCCCTCGATGGCTACCACCGTGAGGCTGATGCCCTCAACCGATAGCGAGCCCTTCGAAACGACGTAACGGGTGAGTTCGGAGGGTACGAAGATCGAAAGCCGGTAGTCATTTCCACTGGGGATCGGAGTCAGCGATTGAACTGTGCCGGTTCCGTCTACGTGGCCTTGGACGATGTGCCCATCAAACCGCCCACCGGCTCGCATCGGAAGCTCCAGGTTTACCAGAGCGCCGGGCTTGAGGCGAGAAAACGAGGTTCGCTGCCAGGTTTCTTGGGCCAAGTCGGCGCTAAAGGACTGGCTGGTGATGTCGACCGCGGTGAGGCAAACACCGCTGACCGAGATGCTGTCGCCCGTCTTTAGCTCGGAGACGAGGTTTGCCGAGGAGACGGTCAATCGCCGCTCTTTGCCCTTCTCCTTGATTGCGGCAACCTGCCCAACCTCTTCAATGATTCCAGTGAACATAGATATCAGTACGAAATCGACGATCTCCGAGGCGACCTGACTCTCAAGAGCATGCCTAGTCTAAATACGGATCTCGTAAGTAGCCTTCGACGGCGAAGTCCTCCCCAAATCTGTGCAGGCGAAAGGATTTTAAATGCGCCGCCTCGCTCATCCGGCGGAAGCCATCTCCGCTGGCAAAAGGCACCGACCCCATGCCGGCCAGAATCTTGGGAGCGTAGTAGAAAAAGATTTTGTCGGCAAGACCGGAGGCGAGCGCCGCCCAATTGACCAACGCGCCCCCCTCGATCATAACGCCGGTGATCTCGCGCTCGGCCAGGTGCCGGCAGATGGCCTGAAGGTCAGGCCGTCCGCTGACGCCTGCGGCAGGCACTTGCTGAACCTCAATGCCATGCTCTCGCAGCTTCTGTTTTTTCTTTTCCTCGGCAAAAGAACAGAAGACGAGCACGTCGCCGCGCGCGGTCTGTGCGACTCGGGAATCAAGCGGTAGGCGGAGGTGGGAATCGAGAATAACCCGCAGCAGCGGGCGACGCCGTGGAAGTCCCGTACGGTCGGTTAGCAATGGATTGTCCGCAACCACAGTCCCCACTCCAACCAAAATGGCATCATGCTGATGCCGGAGCTGCTGCACGTGGGCCCGGGCCTCATCGCTGGTGATCCATCCTCCGGTTGGACCTCCGGCACCGAGCGGATGATCCGGGGAAAGGTCTTCCGGAGGAGGCGCTATCTTGCCGTCGAGCGTCATTCCTGCCTTCAACGTGACCAGGGGGATCCGGTAGCGGATGTATTTGGCGAAGGCGTCGTTCAGGGGCCGGGCTTCGTCTTCAAGCAGCCCTGAGCTGACTTGTACGCCAGCTTGCCTCAAGCGGGAGAATCCTCGGCCGCTGACGAGCGGATTAGGGTCGGAGATACAGGCAACCACTCGCTTCACTCCGGCGGCAATTACTGCGTCGGTGCAGGGCCCCGTGCGTCCCTTGTGCGAGCAGGGCTCGAGATTGATATAGAGGGTGGATCCACGGGCGCTTTCGCCTGCCTGTTCAATGGCCAGAACTTCGGCATGCTTCAGGCCATCATAGGTATAGAAACCTTCACCGACTATTTTGCCTGCTAGATCGACCAGCACGGCGCCGACATTTGGGTTGGGCGAGGACAGTCCAAAGCTTTTCTCCGCCAGTTCGAGGGCACGCCGAAGGTAATGCTGGTCAGTTTCGGTCGATGTGGTCACTAGTTAATGGGAACTCAAGAGAATAGCGAATCCACGAACTCTTGGGCATCGAAGGGCAAAAGATCGGCGGGTTTTTCTCCCACTCCGACGTAGCGGACGGGAAGACCGAGTTCGCGGGCGATAGCCACCACCACCCCACCTTTTGCCGTGCCGTCGAGCTTCGTGAGCACGACTCCGGTAACGGCAGCGGCGTCGGTGAACTGCTTTGCCTGTTGCAGCCCGTTTTGTCCCGTGGTTGCGTCGATCACCAATAGAACCTCATGCGGGGCACCGGGAATCAGGCGCTGCGCCGTGCGTCGCATTTTCTCTAGTTCCGCCATCAAGTTGGATTTTGTGTGCAGGCGCCCGGCGGTATCAACGATCACGCAGTCGATGTGGCGCGCGTTCGCCGCTTGTAGGGAGTCGTATAAGACCGCCGCCGGATCTCCTCCGGCCTTGGTACGGATGACTTCGGTCCCGGTACGCTCTCCCCAGATTTCCAGTTGCTCGATGGCTGCCGCGCGAAACGTATCGGCGGCGCACAGAAGCACGGTCTTGCCTTGCGAGCGCAACGATTGCGCCAGCTTGCCGATGGTTGTCGTCTTTCCCGTGCCGTTGACCCCGACCACCAAAGCGACCTCGGGAACTCCTTCCGGCCGTTCCACCGGTGGCGTATTGGCGCCCCTCAAGATGGCCAGCAACTCTTCTTTCAGCAAGCGTTTTAGTTCATCGACGTCGCGGATCTGCCTGCGATCCGCACGCTCCCTTAATTTTCCAAGCACTTGGTGAGTAGTGGGGGTGCCGAGATCGGCCGCGATCAGAGTAGCCTCGAGGTCATCGAGAGTATTACGATCAATTTCCTTGTTGAAAGAAACAACTTCCTCAATCCGCTCACTCAAATTCTCGCGAGTGCGCGAAACCGCCTCCCTCATCCGTTCAAAGAGGCTGGGCGTTTTTTCCGTGCTGCCAAAAAGCGTCTGAATCATGAATGCCGGTCCACCTGGAATTCGTTCTCATTATAACGATCCAGCGGGAGAGACTGGGACCGCGAAGCCGAAAAAAGGGAGGGGAATTGAGTGTTACTGCTCCTAACCTCGAATACCGCGGTGCGGTGTCTGGCGCCATTCAACCAGATAGAGCGCTCCGAATAAGAAACACAAATTGCGAGGAATAATTTGGGTAGAGGGGGAGTCTCAATGACAATCACAGCCCCTCTCTTCAGAACGAAAAGCTCTGGCGGTTAAATATGCCGGAAAGCGAGCACAACTCATGGGCGGAACGGCGGCATCTACTCGGATAGTTCCTCCTTAAAGGAGAGTCCAATGCGTCGGACGAGGGAAGTGTCTGTACTGGTCCTGGCGTTCTCAATTCTCCACACGGGTTCATCGCCGCCCGGCTTTGCGCAGGGCGGGGCCGACCAGGACAACGTTATCAACAAGAACGTCGACCTGGTTTCGGTTTACTTCACCGTTCGCGATAACAAGAAGCGGCTAGCGAGCCAGCTTGAGCAGAGAGAATTCCGAGTGCTGGAAGATGGGAAGGAGCAGCCCATTAAGTTCTTTGCTCACCACAGCGATGTGCTGCTCAATGTTGGCGTGCTACTCGATACTGGTACAGGCATGGCCTGGATTCTCAACGAGGAGGCAGCGGCCACGAGCATGTTCATGAAGCATGTAGTCCGGCCCACTGATCTCGGCTTTATCTTGAGCTATCACGCCCGTGTGGACACACTCCAGGTTCCCACGTCCGACACTGACCTGTTGCAGGAGAGGGTCGATGAGATTCGCCATTGGGCAACGACGGTCGGTACTCCTGATCAGGCCCCCGCGCCGCCGACTTTTCCTGGACCGATTCCGCCCATCGGACCGACCGGACACCCCTACAATCAGCGCCGCGAGGCGCACCTGTACGACGCCATCCGTGTCTCCACACTCCGCTACCTTCAGCATGAGGTAGGACGAAAAGCAGTGGTGGTGGTTGCCATGTCGGGTGACTCCAAAAGCGAATCCACCCTGGAGGACGCCTTAGAGGTACTGCTGCAAAATGACGTGATTGCTTACGTCCTGCAGATCTACGATCCTCCTCACGATAGCTCCCATTTCGACCACTGTGACGTAATTCATACCTACGAAAGAGATGATCACGGAGAAGAAGTGCTGAAGAAGCTGGCAGAGGC
>Ga0306920_100015315_pt1 | contig 10504 bp, 10 predicted proteins | sample flu12Cox44000170_FD_204666 | JGI IMG/M metagenome (GOLD analysis project Ga0306920, IMG submission 204666) | Lab enrichment of tropical soil microbial communities from Luquillo Experimental Forest, Puerto Rico - flux4day.12C.oxic.44.000.170 (v2)... | ecosystem: Environmental > Terrestrial >... | reverse complement strand
CTATCGGTGGCGGGGCTTTGCGGACCGGTCAATCCAAAAGGTGTTGGAGCCGACCTTTTGAACGAGGCTGTAGTTAGCGCGAATCAGCAACGCGTATTTCGCCGCGTGCTTTCCCGGCTCCCACTCGTATTCCTCCGTAACGATCACAGTCGGACGAAACTGCCCAAAGTCCAATCCGAGCAGCACCTCGTAATCCATACCCTCACAATCCACCATCAGAATCCCCGGGCGGTTGGGTGCCTGGTATCGTTTCAGGATATTTGTGATGGTGTCAGTCTTCACTTTCACTGACCTCGAACTTCGGGCACTGCTGAACCATTCGTTGTCCGACCTGCACAGAGTAGACATAAAACCGTTCTCTCCGTCTGATCCGAAGTACAAGTCTGCTTCGCCAGACTTGTCGCTGCAAGCAATTTGGAGGCAGGTCACATTGTCGCGATCTCCGCAATTGGCTAGCAGCTTCTTGAATACTGCGGGCGCCGGTTCGATCAGGATCGCTCGCCACCCTAGCTTGACAAACGGAAGCGAGTTGGAAATCGTAACGCCATCGTGCGCGCCGATGTCTATGATCCATTTCTGACACTCGAAATCCTTTACCAGTTTCATCAGTAGAGCGGTTTCTCCCGCCTGGGATTGATCCACGGCCAAGACTTTCCTGATGGCTTGGACTTTCCTGATAGCTTGGATTACTTGCTTCGGCAGAACTTTCCTGGCAATGACCTTCAGTGTTATCATGCCACCCCGCAAGTCTCCGTCATTCAGAATGCGCAAGGTCGTGGCTGCGAACACCTCATGCTCAAGCGAGGAAACCAGCAGTGCCGCACCCCACGGAGATCACCGTTAGCAAACGCCGCCGTCGCGTTTTGCCAGCCGTGAGCTGCAAGGGCTCCAGGATATACACGGTGATTCTAACAGCCTTCGGGCGACTTGCCACTCACTTTTTCGAATCAATTAGGGCTTAGGCTGCGCTTCGTAGCTCCCAACGGAAGTGCCTTGCTTGTTCAACCAAGGTGTGCCGTTAACGCGCGGATTCAGGCTAAATGCGATATCATAACAAAGTGATCGTCACAGGTGACGGAAGCCTCCACGCGCCCAAGGGTGCTACCCCAAGACGTCCTCTCTGCCTCGGCTATTGCGCCCAGAATCCCTGGTTAGCAACGACGTTGCTCGTATGGGACGCGGTCTGTCGGCTATTGCCCAAACGCAGGGACCGGGCCGAGAGAGAAATCCGAAGGGTACTAATCGCCAACTGGGCTCATCTGGGAGACGCCCTAATCGCTTCGTCGTTGGTTTCATTGCTCCAGGCGTGCCTTCCGCGAGCGCAAATCGGCTTTCTTGCAGGCTCGTGGGGGCGCGCTGTAGTCGAAAACCTCTCTGGCATCCGATGGCTGCATACCGTGGATCATTGGCGCTTGTCACGGCGCCAGACAAGCTTATGGCGCAAGCTATCTCTTTACCTTGCTGATCGAGGCAGGGCTCTGCGAGAGATACGGTCGGTCGGGTATGATGCCGCGATCGAGACCTATCATTTCTTCCCGAATTCCGCCAGCCTTCTCTGGCAGGCTGGCATACTCAGGAGGATCGGCTATAGTAGTGGCGGGGGGGGCCCACTGTTCACAGACACTCTCCCTTGGATACCGACCGATCGGCACATCGCGGCGTATCACGGCGACCTTCTCAGAATGCTGCTGGGGCCAGCGTCGCCCATTCCACCGCCCGCAATGCCTGAGATTGACAGGCGCGGGACGCCTTCTCCAGCCATTTCGGGTCTGGAGTCTTCCTACGTCGTGATGCACATGGGGGCGGGAAATCCGCTGAAAGAATGGCCGGAACGGAAATGGATAGAACTCGCCGCCGCATTGGTGGGCGAGGGGAACCAGATTGTCTTCACCGGTCAGGGCGCGCGCGAAGCCCGCACTGTCAAGGGGGTTTGTCAGTTACTGGGCTGCGGGATCGATCTGTGCGATCGGCTGGAGTGGAGTCAGTGGGTTGAACTGATCCGCGGCGCCAGGCTATTGGTTGGATTGGATTCTGTGGCCGGCCACGTGGCAGCGGCTACTCATACGCCCTCCGTTCTCATTTACACCGGAATGGCCAATGATGTCCAGTGGAGGCCATTGACGGCCTACTGCGAGACGCTGCGATACCCTACCTCGTGCGCTCCGTGCTACCGTAGCCGGGGTTGTCCAAGTATGGCCTGTATACGTGAGGTTAACGTCCGTCAAGTGCTGGAATCCTGTCGTCGTGTACTTAGTCAGGGGAATCATCCTGGTTCAGAGTGAAACGGATTCGGCCGAGGACTGGACCACCCGCTCCACGCCGCGCAAAAAATATTGAGTTGAAATAGCAAAGGTCTCAGATCACGAGTATCCTCATGAAGAGGGAACCGCCTTCACTGGCCCCAGTCTACTCTGCTCACCATCGCGCACGGCACGGAGGATTAGCGCGAAGCGCTCGCGTTTCTTGAGCATCCTGGACCAAAACCACAGCAGGGTGAGGTAAAACCACTTGTTGAGGGCGTAAATGGCCCGATTATCGATCCACTCCTGGTGCTCAAAGTGCACCTGATTGCGTACCCTGTAAAAGACACGAAAGTCATCCGGGGACAGCAGGTACGTGGAGAAGAACGGATCTCCCTCACCCCTCTTAATGTGCCAGGCGTTGTCGAGATCCTCGACTACGCTACTCGGGATCAGGAATAGTCGACCGTCCCTCCGGGTGAAGCGCCACGTGAATTCATTGTCGTCACAATAGAGGAATAGGCGTTCATCTGGATACCCCACCCTATCCAATACATCGCGGTGAAAGAAAAGGCCGCCATAGGGGCAGAAAGGGATTAACACGCGCTCACGATAAACCCCACCAACTCTAACGTTTGGCGATCGCGGCGCTACAAAGGGCCGAACTTGTCTGGCTAGCTTTCTGAGCTTCCTTCCAGCATCGAACAAGTGGAAGCCGAGGAAACTCGAACGTGGCGGGAACACAGCCGCGACCGGTTCGCCCACCGCGACCCTGGACAGATCCCCCATCTGTTCGCGCAGGCTAGTGACTGCCAATGCATCTCGTGAGATAGTTCGCGAAAGTGTCGCGTAGTGACGGCTTAGGGCCGCGAGAGCGTCCGGCGTGGGTCGGTTGTCGTCGTCCAAAAGCCAGATGTAATCGCACCGAGATCGCTCACGAGCGTAGGTCAAGCCCGCTTTGTAGCCTCCCGCTGAGCCCCGATTTTGCGCCAAGCGAATGACGGCAACCCTTCCCGCCAACTGACCTTCAAGACCCTGTATGGCGCGTTGGCTGGACGGCAAAGATGCATTGTCCACCACAACGACCTTGCCGACACCACTTGCTAACGCGGCATTGACCACCTGCTTCAACAGGTGGAAGCGGTCGCCGTACGTAACCGTAACCACACAGGTCCTCTCCGCTAAAGGCGTCGCCGCGTTTGCTCGCGCCGATTCTGGCGAACGTTGCCCGGCGTTAGACTCTGAAGCACTTCTGTCCATGGGCCCGAGGTGCTCCGCGCACTCTGCTCCGGAAAGCTTGAAAACAAACAAAAGCAGATCCCTCTCCGGCCACGGCGGGATCGGGATGACAGCGGTGGAGGCTTTTCCCGCAGTCTACCAGGCTAGAGCTGACGCGACTTGCAGTAGGCTTCAAGGCTCTGTCTCGCTGACGTTGCTAAGCGACGAATCGAGGCCAGACATTCGAAGTTGCTTCGCCGCATCTCCCCCAGCGTCTGCCTCTCCAACTTGCGCGAATCAAGGAGGTCCTCGACCGTTAGATATTTGTAGCCGCACTGCCTGAAGTCGCCGATATCCGGGCTCAGCACAATCGGCACCACACCGTACCTAAGGTACTCGACGAGCTTGGTCGGCATGGCTACTTCGTTGAGAAGAGTGCTTTCTCTCAAAACAAAGCCAACATCCGCGGTAGCGTACTGACGGAGCACCTCGCCGTGCACTAGGGAGCCCACGTGCACCTGGCTATCACATCCCAGGCGGTCCACCTTTGCCTGAACTTCTTGAACCGCTTCAGGAGGCACATATAAACTCGCCAGCCAGTCACGCCGGACATCGGTCAATCTTCGAAGCGTAGCCAACATCAAATCGATATTCTGCCATTTGTGGACACCGCCCGCATAGATAAATCGAAGTTCGCGACTATCCTCCTCCCGCCGCGGCGCCGCTGGTGTGTCGCAGTTGCAAAAATCGAAGTTAGGTAAGGTCATAACCCGCGAAGCATCCGTCTCTGCTGGGTATTTTCTCAGGAAGTGGTCAGCCATCTTCTTGGTCACCACAATAAGCAGGCGGCAATTCCTGACCATTACGCGCTCGACAGCCCCACACACGGCCGCCGAAGCGATCTGGCCTACAAACACCCTCTCCTCAGGCACGACCCCGTGGGCATCGGCGACGATCTTGTCTCTGAATTTCTTTATCCAAGGCAGCGCTCTCATGGCGTTCCAAACGCTGTGTATGTAAACACACGATGCAGCGGTAAAGCACTGCGTGACATACCTATAGTGCAGGAAGAGGTTGACACACTCAACCCTGACAAGTCCCCGCGAGTAAGCCACGCGTCGCCAGTGCCTTCTCCAGGAGACAACCAGGTACAGCCTTGACGCGGCGCTAAAGATCGAGTCGACCGCCAGAACGCGCTGCGCCATTCCGTCTCTCTCGTTTTCTTCGCGCGGATAGTCAGATATGAAGACTACCATCTTCGTGGCTTGTTCTACGGGGCGTGATCTATCAGCGGAATACCGCGGGTTCGTCCGCACCACGATAAGGCCCAGACCATAGCGCCGCTGGGCGATCAACGAATGGGCCAAAAGCCGTCTCTCTGGGGTTTGCCCAGAGCCCTTCGTCTCCCTGTCACAATGGCGCGCAACTGCGGCGCAATGACCTCCGGCTCGAAGATACGACGACCGCTCTGGATCTTCTCGCATTGTTGCCGATAACGTGCTTCAGGAAAATTCCGGATCACGGAGAACACCACATCGTGAACCTCCTCGTACGAGTCACACAAGTAACCGATGTCACCCATTTTTCTGAAATAATACTCCAGGTAAGGATTTCGAAAATATATCCCTGGTTTCACGTGGCTCAAAGCATCCAAGAACGAGGCGCTGGCCACCAGACGGTAATGGCTGGGGTCAGCAAGTCCAACCGCGTAAGTGACACTCTGCGCGCGCTGCGCGTACTCTTCAGCAGAGAGGGGAGTTCGGGATAACCCCATCACCGGAGTGCCTGGCGATGTCACGTCGGGATCGAGGGAGCCGACCGCCAGAAATTGAGCAAGAGACTGGTCGAAGTATCGCCCGACTTCTTCTGCCAGTCGCGCAAACAAGCCGAAATTCTTTTCGTAGTTCCGAGCAACACCGAAATGCCCGAACCGGATCACACCGTCAGGTTTCGACGCATTGGTCACGCCCGGCATGAAATAAGGTGCGTCGATAGTCCGGAAATGGAATGCTGCGCGAGGCATCGCCTCGGCAACCCCAGCACGGATAGAGTCACTGAGGGCTAGGTACGTCAACTGCCTGGGGTGGGGTAGTCTCAGAGCCTGGCGTAGGTGTGTGGCCCAATTCCATGGTCGGCGCGGCTGAGGATGTTCGACTGACGCGAGAATACCGTGGAGGGTGGCGATCACGGGCACCGGGATGCGATGAGTTTGCAGCATACTTTTGAGCACTAACAGTCCGGTTTCAGCAATCGAGCAAATGAGCAAGAGTTCAACTTGCGCGCTCCTGACCGCCTTTAAGACCTGGCGACACCACGCTACTTCACTTCTTAGTCGCCGCCATCCTGTTAATGTGCGCGGGGGAATTCTGATCTCCTGCCATCGAACTGTCTCGTGAGCCGAACAACCTTGTCGAGCCAAAAGCTCGCGCACACCGGCTAAGTGCTCTGCTTCGCCCATAAAGACAAACTCCGCATCGGGATAGGCGATCAAAGCAGTCTGCAAGAGAGCGGCATTGAAAGCCGAGTGTTCAAAGCCCCAACACTGGGGCTCACAAAGAACGATCGATTCAGTCTGGCATGCCATCTGACCGCTTTCGATCGCCGCCCTTCCACGTTACAAGACCGAGGCGGCTCATCACCTACCGCCCCCTCTCCTGGGCGAGAAAATCTGGCGTTGACCATGCCTTGTTGTGGATTGCGTACAGAATCTGGAGGGGTTCCTGAAAAATGTAGCGGTTCCTCAGGACCAAGCTGGCCAGCCAGCGGATCCTTTGCACCCGCGTCATGCCCCACGCGGGCGGACAAGCCATAATCAAAGTCTCGATGCGTGAAGCCTTATCTCGCCCAATCAGTACGTCGAACGAATCTCTGTAAAGGGTCGCCACGTGGTAGTACTCCCCGTTAGGTTTCAGGGGACTACCGTCTCCTAATTCACCAAATGGTGTTAACACAAACAGTATCTTACAGCGAAGTAGAAGCGCCTCAGCGATATCAATATACTGCTCAAAATGTTCCAGGACGTTTGAGCAATAGATGGCGTCCCAGAACCCTTCAAGCTCCTCGAAGCTGGCCCGAAAGAAGCGCGCGAAGCCTCCGTAGCGCTCCTGGCAGCGCTTGACTGCCGTCTCCGCCACGTCGCAACCATGGAGTTCTGCCAGTGGATACTTCTCGTGCCAGACGGGCAGCGAGTCTCCGAGGGCGCAACCGACATCCAACACCGAGAAGCTGGCCCAAGGAATGCGTATATTCTGGTGAAAAAACTCGGCAAATCTTCGAGTCTGGCTTGGACCTCTGTTTTTCTCCCAATGCCCGCCTTCGGTAAAGACGAATTCGGAACGCTCGCGCGTATTGGGGTTCAATTCCGAGAGTTCAAGCTTGAGATCGCCTGCCAGAACACGCCCTCCCGTTCCAAACTCCGGGTGTCTATCGCTGATCACTCGAGGAGCGCCTCCACAATGCGTCGCGCCGCATGGCCATCACCATAAGGATTACGGACAGCAGATGTTGCATGATAGTGGCGCTCATCTTCCAGCAAGCGCTTCGTCTCGTCTACAATTTGGCGCCGATTCGTCCTAACAAGGCGGGCGTTACCGGCGTCAACCCCCTCGGGCCGTTCTGTGGCTTCGCGCATCACCAAGACCGGTTTGCCCAGGGAGGGGGCCTCCTCCTGAACACCGCCGGAATCCGTCAGGATAACCAACGCCCTCTCCATCATACAAACGAACGCGTCGTAGGGTAAAGGGTCAATGAGGTGCACGTTGGACAATCCGCCCAAGAGCCGGCGAACCGGGTCCTGGACGTTGGGGTTGAGGTGTACAGGATAGACGAAGTGAATATTCTTGAACAATTCAGCTAAATCACGAACTGCAAGGCATATGGTCTCGAAAGGCTTGCCGAAACTCTCGCGCCGATGGCCAGTGATCAGCACAACGCGGTTCTCATCCAACACTTTGTCCAGATTCGGAGGAAGCGCCGGCGGCCGCGCTCGGTTTCGGTCTCTGACCCACAGCAGAGCGTCGATAACAGTGTTGCCTGTCACCCTTATCGCCGAATCAGGTGTTCCCTCACTCAAGAGACTCTGGCGAGCGACCTCAGTCGGCGCGAAACAAAGATCGGCGATCAAATCCAGGATCCTGCGATCGATCTCCTCCGGAAAGGGCTGATACTTATCGCGGGTGCGTAAGCCGGCCTCGATGTGCCCAATCTTGACGCGCCTGTAAAAGGCTGCAAGGCCGGCGGCCATCGAAGTCGTCGTATCACCCTGCACCAACACCCAATCAGGACGCTCCAGCTCCAGAACCTTGTCCATCTCAACTAGCACCTTCGCGGTGAGGTCAGATAGCTGCTGGTTAGGTCGCATGAGTTGCAAGTCATGGTCGGGAACTACTTCGAACACAGCGAGGGTTTGGTCCAGCATGGTTCGATGCTGGGCCGTCACGCAGACTTTGGTGACAATGCGGTTGCGATGATTCTTGAGCTCGCGAATGACCGGCGCCATCTTGATCGCCTCAGGCCTCGTGCCGAGGACGCAAAGGACACTGACGGATGTAAAACGCCGGCCTGTCACCTGCGGACCACCAACTCGGCACTCAGCAAGCCGCAAAATAAAGACGCACAACGAAGCGCCCTATCGCCGATGACGTCGGGCAAAGAAAACTGGGTAGAACTCATCATCGAGACGCTGTACTCCATAGTTTCGAGCCTGGCCGATGACGGTTGGCAGCGGGCGAATCAGCTCTTGGAAGAGCCTTCTCGCGCCGCGGGGGCGGTGTCCACCCTGAATACCAAACGCAATAGTCGAAAATTGGCACGCGTTTCGTCCCTGAGTCCTTCGTAGGTTACGCGTCCGCGCACCACTCCTGACAGGGCTCGCTGACACAGGCTAACAAGAAGCACAAGCCGCAATGTTAGTCGGACCAGGATATATTTTGCACGGCTTGAATGCTTCTTAAAGTAGTAGAGCAGCGATCTGAAGTAAATCGCTCTCTTTTCTGACCAACTCAACTCCTTGAATGATGCAGACCCGTAATGCGTCACTCGAGCTTCGGCAAGGTAGACGACGCCCCAGCCTGCCCTTCTCAGGCGAAAGCACAAGTCCACATCCTCGTAAAAATAATAAAAGCCCTCGTCAAAGAGACCGATCGCGTCCAGAGCCTCGCGACGAGCCAGGAGGCAGGCGCCTGCCAGGTGCTCCGCCTCGCCACTTTTCTCGGGATTTCTGCACACCGTGAGAGCGTCCCGCGTCCAGGCATTTCTTTCGAGCAGCGGTTCCAGCATCAGGATTTGACAGACGATATGGCGCAGTTGAGGAAAGCAGGCGTTGGTGAAACCCTTCTGTGGTGAGCCATCGGGGTTAAGAAACTTCGGCCCTACGGCCGCTAGACCCGGACTGGACTCGAGCCTTTCGATCATCAACCGAAGCGAACCCTTGTTCAGGAGGGCGTCATCGTTCAAGATCAGGACGTACTGCCCCCGGCTGGCTCGGATCGCCCGGTTGTTGGCTGCCGAGAAACCCAGGTTTTCTTCGCTTCGAAGCACTCGAACCATGGGTGAGAGCGCAACGCATCTCCCTGGGTAAGAATCAGCGGAAGCGTTGTCCACGACGAGGATTTCCCCAGAAAGTCGACTGCTTTCGATTTCCTGGACGCAGGAGGTTACGCATTCCGGCAGAAGCTCCGGTTGGCTGTGGGTCAGGATGCAGATCGAAAGATCCATAACGTGCCAGTACCTTCCATTGGCTTCAGGTCAGTTTCACCAGATAGAATGCAGCCTGGTCGCCCTCGCCATGTCGGTTCAGCCAATCTGCTCGTACCCGGAATGACTGGATCTGTGCATCTGAAAAAATGGACCCCGACGGGCATTGGGCGTACGATTGTTCTGCGTTCAGGGGAACGTCGCGAAGGTATTGCTCGCTCCCCCAGAACTGGAATTCAGTCGAGTCGTAGATAACTTCTTTTACCCGAAGCCCGGCTTTTGCAGCCAGAAGTCGAATGCTAGTGACGGAATGCAAGAAGAAATGGCGTGGCGCGTCAAGTTGTACCCAGCAAATCCCGTAGTGTCTCCAGGCGTAGGACGAAACCGTAGGAATCCTAATCAGACAGCAGCCACCATCGGAAAGGATTGCCGCAGAGTGCTGTAGCGTCTCTACGGGGTTTGGAATGTGTTCAAAAGAGTGATGAAACATTATCAAATCCCACTCACCGCCGACCTGCTGGAGTGAACGCTTCAGGATGCGCAAACCGTTCGCGTATTGCGTGTCTCCCTCAATGTAGGGATCAACTCCCAGTACTCTCTCAAACCCGGCCTCCTTCAGCAGCTGCAGGAACCTTCCGTTGCCACATCCCACGTCCAGTATCCTCGAATTCCTCGAAAGTCTTACGCGCGCGAGCGGACGCAGCTCAGGCTGAGGAAACATCCGGAAGAGAGCCCTGCCAAGGATTCCTCTGCCGGACGCTGCGTAGGTGCCCCTCAGCCGTTTGGCAAATCCCTTTATGAAGCTCACGGCTCTCGGCTCGAACGGTACGAAACTGTAGTAAGCGGGTGGGTAGTGTTTCGACAAGTCGCCAGGAACTTCAAGGATCTGAAGACACCCGCATTGTGAGCACTCGAAATAGTCAAACGTTTCGCGGTAGCCAAACATCAGCTCGCGGACTCGATACGTTTGGTTCCCGTACGCATTACCACAGATTCTGCACTGCATGCTCAGCTCGATCGCTCGAGATCAACAAGTCCTGAGCCTTCACCTCGTGGATGTGTCTACGCTCGAGGGCACAAACCCACTCCTTCGCAGCATTGAAGTCATTGCGCCCGCTTCCCGGAAGCGGCGAAACAGTAACCAATCTTTCAATCACGCGACTTACGCCAGAACACTCCCATCCCGTCGATGTCGCTGATGGCATCCTTGATGCACCGTCGGGACCGAAAATCCGTGACCGCCTGCTTGCAAGGGCCGAGGTGATAGTCATCGACAATTACGAACCCGCCGCGGGACACTTTCTCGTAAAGGAAATCCAGCGCCTGAATCGTTGACTCGTACATATCGCCGT
>Ga0306920_100015314_pt1 | contig 10504 bp, 6 predicted proteins | sample flu12Cox44000170_FD_204666 | JGI IMG/M metagenome (GOLD analysis project Ga0306920, IMG submission 204666) | Lab enrichment of tropical soil microbial communities from Luquillo Experimental Forest, Puerto Rico - flux4day.12C.oxic.44.000.170 (v2)... | ecosystem: Environmental > Terrestrial >... | reverse complement strand
TCCCGGCTGGCGCGGACGACCTGGCCCTCCGCCTTGCTGACGATCTTGGAGGTGACCACCACGATGTCGCCATCGGCCAGGCCGGGCGCGGCGGCCCAGATCAGGCCGGCCAGGTCGGCGCCGGGCCCGACCTCAGGCAGCCCGGCCAGGCCGGTGACGGTGATCGTGGGCGGCGGCTGCCCGGGGCTTTCCGCGGCAGCCGCGGCGGGCCCGGCGGAGGGGCTGGTGCCGCCGGTCACGGCCGCAGTTCCCGGGCCAGGTCGAGCGCGGCGCGGGCGATGGCCGTGCTGGCGGGCAGGTCGGTCATGTACAGCGGGATGGCCCGCACGGTGATCCCCGCCAGTTCCGGGGCATCCACCGCCTCCTTGTCCCGTTCGTCCACCAGCCAGCCGGTCAGCAGTTCCGCCCCGTAGTGGGCGCCCACCGCGGCTGCGGTGGCCGGCACGCCGATGGCGGCCAGGCACTTGTCCGCCATCCCCCGCACCGGCGCCCCGCCGATGATGGGGGAGACGCCGATCACGGTCTTGCGGCGCACCGCGTCCTCGATGCCGGGCACGGCCAGGATGGTGCCGATGCTCACCACCGGGTTCGACGGCGGCAGCACGACCACGTCGGCCGCCTCGATCGCGGCCAGCACCCCCGGTGCCGGGCTGGCTTCCGCCGCGCCGGCCAGCACGAAGCCAGCGGCGGGCACTTCGGCGTGCAGCCGCACCCACCACTCCTGGAAGTGGACGGTCCGCTCGTCTTCGCTGTCCCGCAGGATCACGTGCGTCTCGACCGGGTCATCGGTCATCGGCAGCAGGGTGACCCCGGGCCGCCAGCGCTGGCACAGGATGCGGGTGACGGCCGACAGCGGCAGCCCCGCCCCGAGCATGCTGGTCCGGTGCAGGTGGGTGGCGAGGTCCCGGTCGCCCAGGCTGAACCAGTCCGGACCGGCGCCGTAGGCAGACAGCTCGGCCAGCACGGCATGGGTGTCGCCGGCCCGGCCCCAGCCCTGCTCCTCGTCGATGCCGCCGCCGAGCGTGTACATCACGGTGTCGAGGTCGGGCGAGACGTGCAGGCCGAACAGGGTGATGTCGTCACCGGTGTTGCCGATAACTGTGACCTGGGCGTCCGGGGCGGCCGCGGCCAGCCCGCGCAGGAAGCGAGCTGCCCCGACCCCGCCGGCGAGAACGGTGATGCGCATGCCGGCCAGTCTGGCAACCACTGCCGGTGATCTGCTCGCCGGGCCGGCCCCCGGCAGCCCGCATGCCCCCCGATCCGCCCGGTTCACCGGTAAAAAGTGTCAATTCGGCGGTCATTATCACGCATCCCGCTTGACTTAGCGTAAGACACGCGCGTGTAATTTCATCTGTGTAGTTTGTGCGCCGTCGGGGTGCGGCGCAGGTGATGGGGCGTGGAGGGTAGGAGGTGCGCCGTGGCTGAGGTCGTCCTGTTCGGCATGTTCGGTATCGGCGAGGACGATGCCGGGGGCCTGTCCTGGCAGGACCGCGCCCTGTGTGCGCAGACCGATCCGGAAGCGTTCTTCCCCGAGAAGGGCGGCTCGACCCGCGAGGCGAAGCGGGTGTGCCGCGGCTGCGAGGTCCGGGCCGAGTGCCTGGAGTACGCGCTGGAGCACGACGAGCGATTTGGCATCTGGGGCGGGCTGTCGGAGCGGGAGCGCCGGCGGCTCAAGCGCGGGGTCGGCTGACCAGCCTGGGAGCCAGGGGTCTTGCCGTCTTCCTGATAGCCAGCCACCGGTTCGCGTATTGTTCACGGGTGCCCCCGCCTGCTCCGAACGGCCCAGCCCGCGCGGCAGGCGACCTCTGAGCAGCAAGCGGATACGTGTCGGCAATTAGCCCGCAAGCCCAGCACGTCGTTACCGCGGTCATCGTCGCCCATGACGGCGCCGCGTGGATTCCGCGACTCACCGAGGCCCTGCGGGCCCAGACCCGGCCCGTTCAGCGGGTGGTCGGGGTCGATACCGGCAGCCGGGACCGCAGTGGGGCGATGCTGGCCGAGGCGCTGGGCCGGGCCAACGTGTTCGGGATGGACCGCGGCACCGGCTATGGCGCCGCGGTGGGGCATGCGCTCCGCCACCGGTCCGCCAGTACCAGCCTGCCGCCAGTGGCGGGCGCGTCCGGCGGCCGGGTCGAGTGGGTGTGGCTGCTGCATGACGACTGCGAGCCCGAGCCGGATGCGCTGGAGCGGCTGCTGGCGGGTGCCGAAGAGACACCGGCCGCGGCGGTACTCGGCCCCAAAGTGCTGGACTGGTCCGACCGGGATGTGCTGCTGGAAGCGGGAGTCGGCATCGACCGGGCCGGCCGCCGGATCACCGGCATCGAGCCGCGGGAGACCGACCAGGGCCAGCACGACGGGGACCGGGATGTCCTCGCCGTGAGCAGCGCGGGCATGCTCGTCCGCCGGGACGTCTGGGAGCACCTGGGCGGGTTCGATCCGGGCCTGCTGCTCTACCGCGAGGATGTGGACTTCTGCTGGCGGGCCCAGGCGGCCGGGTTCCGGGTGCGGGTTATCACCGATGCGGTGATCTACCACGCGGAGGCCTCGGCCCGGAACCGGCGGCAGGCCTCTGCCGCCCCCCGGCGGGGGCGGCAGAACCGGCGCAACGGGCTGCTGGTGCTGCTCGCCAACCTGCCGGCTGGGCCGATGCTGGCGGCGCTGGCCGGCAACCTCGTGCTGTCCACGCTGCGCACCGTGTTCTTCCTGCTAGCCAAGCGGCCAGGGGCGGCGCTGGATGAGTTCATGGCCGTCATCAGCGTGGTCGGCCATCCGCTGCGGCTGCTCTCCGCCCGGCGCCGGCGGTCGGCCGGGCGGCGGGCCGCCTTCAGCCGCCTGCGCGCCGAGGTGCCGCCGGGCCACTCGGTCCGCCGGATGGCCGAGTTCGCTGCCAGCGCGCTGTCCCGGAAGACGCCGGTGGACACGGTCGGCACCCACCACGCCACCGACGACCCGACCGATGACGACTCGCTGCTGGTCGACACCGGCGTGGTGCAGCGGCTGCTGACCAACCCGGGCGTCCTGCTGTTCCTGGCACTGACGGTGATCGCGCTGGCCGCGGAGCGCAGGCTGCTCAGCGCCAGCCCGCTCAGCGGCGGCCAGCTTGCCCCGGCCTGGGGCGGGGCATCGGCCCTGTGGTCGGAGTACCTGCAAGGCTTCCACCCGGCCGGGATCGGCACCGCAGCCAGCACACCGCCCTATGTGCTGGTCATCGCGCTGCTCGCGACGGTGCTGGGCGGGAAGCCGTGGCTGGCGGTGGATGTCATCCTGATCGGCTGCATTCCGCTGGCCGGGGTGACGGCCTACCTCGCTTCCCGGCGGATCACCCGGGTCGTGCCGGTCCGGGTCTGGGCCGCCGCTGCCTATGCGCTGCTGCCGGTCGGCATGGGCGCGGTGGCGGCCGGCCGTCTCGGCACCGCGCTCGCCCTGGTGCTGCTGCCGGTCATCGGCCTGGTCGCCGCCCGGGTCTTCACGCTGGGCCGCCGCCGGGCCCGGCGGGCCGCCTGGGCGGCCAGCATCCTGGTGGCCGTCGTGGCCGCATTCGTGCCGCTGGTCTGGCTGCTCACCGCGGCCGCCATGGTGATCGGCGCGGCCGTCTACCGGCGCGGCCGGCCGTCGGTGGTGACCGACGCCGCGATCGTCGCCGTGGTCCCGGTGCTGCTCCTGCTCCCGTGGAGCGTGGTCCTGGTCACCCACCCGGCCCAGCTGTTCATGGAAGCGGGCCTGCAGCCGCCCGGGCTCGCCGCGCACCAGCTGGCGGTCAGGTCGCTGCTGCTGCTGTCGCCCGGCGGGCCTGGCCTGCCGCCTTACTGGGTGATGGCCGGCCTGCTGCTGGCCGCGGTGGTGGCACTGCTGGCCAGCCCGCGGCCGCTGGTGCTGGCGGGCTGGGCCGTGGCGCTGCTGGGCCTGCTCGCCGCAGCGGCGCTGAGCCGGATGATCGTGGTTTCGGCCGCCAGCGGCGACGCGGTGCCGGCCTGGCCGGGGCCGGCGCTCGCCCTGGCCGCGGTAGGCCTGCTGGTGGCGGTGGCAGCCGCCGGTGACGCGCTCCCCGGGCTGCTCGGCCGGGGTCACTGGCGTGGCCCGGGCGGGATCGCGCTGCTGGCGCTGTGCGCGGTGGCTTGCACCGCACCCGTGCTGGCCGCCGCCTCCTGGCTGGTGACCGGGGTCAGGGGGCCTGTCGCGCCGTCGGCCGGCCCGGTGCTGCCCGAGTTCGTTGCGGTGTCCTCGAACACCGGGCTGCGGCTGCGCACGCTGGTGCTGCGGGCGGGCCCCCGGGGCCAGGTGTCGTACCTGGTGCTGCGGGACACCGATCCGCTGCTTGGCGCCAGTGACCTGCCGCTGCCGGCACCGGCGCAGCGGGCGCTGAACATGAGCGTCGCTGCCCTCACGGCCCCGTACGGCAGCCAGGTGCTGGACCAGGGCCGCTCGCTGGCCCGGCTCGGCATCGGCTACGTACTGATGCCGGCGCCGGTCAGCGCCCCGCTGGCCCGGCTGCTGGACGGGGTACCTGGCCTGCGGCCGGTGAGCGTCACCTCGCAGTTCGAGTTGTGGCAGGTGACGGGCGTGCCGGCCCGGGTGACGGTGACCGGGCCCAGCGGCACGGTGGTCGCGGTTTCCTCCGGAACGCTCAGCGTCTCCGGAGCCAGGGCGCCGGCCGCGGGCGGGACGCTGGTACTGGCCGAGCCGGCCGGTGGCTGGACGGCTACGCTCAACGGCCGCCCGCTGGCACCGCTGGCCACGCCGGTGGATGGCTGGGCCCAGGGATTCCGGCTGCCACCCGGCGGTGGGGTGCTCAGCATCAGCCACAGCCAGCTTGGCCGGTTCGCCCTGGTCGCGCTGGAATTCCTGGCCGTGGCGATCGTGGTGGCCCTGGGCCTGCCCGGCGGCCGGATCGCGGGCGAGGCCGAAGAGGGCGCGGCGGCGGCGCGGCACGGCGGCCATGGCCGGGCCCGCGCGCGAGATGCCGGGCGTGGCCGGGCCGGCTCCCGCCGGCCGCTGCGCCGCGGCAAGGACGGCAAGGACAGGCCAGCGGTCCGGCGGCCACCGGTGCCGGTGGCCGGGGATGCCTATGCGATGACACCGGTGGGTGGCCGTGGCGCTGGGGCCGAGGTCCCGGCCGGGGCAGGCATGGCTGCTGGGGCGGCTCCTGCTGGGGCAGCGGCGGCCGGGGCGGTGGCAGCTGCAGCGGTGGCTGGCCAGGCGGCGGCTGGGCTGGCGGCGGCTGGCCCGGAGATGGACGCTCCCACGATGGTCACCCGGGGCCGCCGGGGTGTGCGGCCCCGTCATGGCGGCAGCTATCCGCCGCCCGCGCCCGGTGACACCGGCGACCTGCCGCTCCGCACCCGACCCGGTACCCGCGCAGGCCTGCCCGGCTATGCCCCCGCAGCGGCCCCGGGCGGGCAGGCGGGCTACCCGCCGCCCGGGCGCGCTGGCTACGACACCGACAGCGGCAGCTGGCCTGACTACGACACCGACGCCGGGCGGGGCCAGGCGGCGGCGGACACCGGGCCGGGCTGGCGCGGGCCTGGGTTTGGCCCTGATGACGGCCGGGCGGTCTACGACCCGGACGCCGGCCGGGGGCGGCCGGGCTATACCACCGGTCCGGGCTACCCGCCGCCCGGCCATGACGGCGGCGCTGGCCGCGGCCGGCCCGGTGACGAGGCCGGAGCTGGCCGGGGCCGTCATGGCTCTGCCCCTGACACAGCCGCGAGCCGTGGCCGGGGCTATGACGCCGGCAGTGGCCGGCCTGGCTACGACACCGGCGCGGGGCAGGGCCGGGCGCAGGCGGGCACCGGGCCGGGCTGGCACGGGCCGGGTTATGACACCGGCGGCGGCCCGGCGGTCTACGACACGGACGGGGGCCGGGGGCGGCCGGGTTATGACACCGGCGGCGGCCCGGCGGTCTACGACACGGACGGGGGGCCGCGGGGTCATGACACCGGCCCCGGCCCAGCCGTGGGCGGCGGGGGCTATGCCACCGACGCCGGCCAGCGGCCCTCCGGTTACGGTGCCGACCCGGGACGAGGCCGGCCGGGTTACCCCCCCGACGCTCAGTACGGCGGACAGCCGGGCAGACAGCCGCCGCCGGGCCGTGACGGCGACCGGTCACCGGACGAGCCGGCGCCCGGCCAGCGCGGGCGGACGGGCCGGTTCGGCTGGCGAGGGAGGGGTGGCCGGTCGGCGTCCGCCCGGTCGGCGTCCCCCCGGAATGAGGTGGCGGGCGCGGGTGTAGCCCGGGGCCAGCCGCCTGGCGGGGACGAGATGCTCTCCCCGCTGCCGCCACTGCCGCCACGCCGCCGGCGGCCGATGGATGGCTATCCCGCCGATGACACCGGAGCCGGCTGGGAAGCTGACTGGCACAACTCGCCGGATGTGGACCAGTGACCCGGCTCAGCCTGAACCGGGTGGTGATACCACTGGCCGTGCTGGTGGCGGTGGCTGTGGTGTATGGGCTGACCACCCTCCGCCACTCCGTCACCCTGGGGGATGGCCAGCCGCTGCGGCCGCCGGTGGCCGCTGCGGCCACCGCGGTCGTCAGCGGCTGCACGTCGCTGGGCGGCCAGGCCGCCGGTGATGTCGCCCTCATCGCCGCGCCGGCCACCGTGGGCAGGGGGAATGCCCAGCTGATCCAGCTGGCTGGCGGCAAGCCACTGCCGAGCGTGAGCCAGCCCGGGCAGCTGGCGGTTGCGCCGGTCAAGGCCAGCTCCGCCGCGCAGCACAAGACGGCCGTCAGCGGGCAGCAGATCCAGACCGTAACCGTGCCCGGCGGGGTGGTGGTGCAGGCGTCCGGTTCGATGGCACGCGGTCTGGAAGTGGAGCAGGTCGGTGCCACCGGGGTGCCAGCCGGCCGGTGCGCCAGCCCGGGCACCGACTTCTGGTTCGTCGGGACTGGCCAGCACAGCGCCGCCCGGATCGACCTTTACCTGCTGAACGCGGGCAGTCAGCCGGCCGATGTGAACGTGGAGGCGTCCACCGACGCCGGCCCCGTGCAAGGCAGCACCGACACCGGCATCACCGTGGCGCCGCACAGCATGGTCGTGCAGTCCCTGGCCACCGTCCTGCACGGCTCCCGGGTGATGTCCCTGCACGTGCGGACCAGTGTCGGGCAGGTGGTCGCGGGCGTCCGGGAGGCCACCAGCACCGGCAGCAGCGGCGGCTGGCTGCCGATCGCCCAGTCACCCGCCAACCGGGTGGTGCTGCCGGGGCTGCCCGCCACGGCCGGGACCCGGCAGGTGTTCGTGGCCGTGCCCGGCACCCGGGACGCGCACCTGGAACTGACCGCGGTCACCGTCAAGGGCTCTTACCAGCCCACCGGCGGCACCGGCCTGGACATCCCCGGCGGCTCGGCCGTCTCGATCGACCTGCCGTCACTGTCGGGCGTGCCGGCTGCACTCAAGCTGACGTCGAGCGTCCCGATCACCGCTTCGGCGATGGTGACCGGCGGCCCGTCCGGCGCCCCTGGCGCCTTCACCGCAGCCGCCCTGCCACTTCAGGAGCAGGGCGTGGTCGCCTACAACCGGGCCGGTGGCGGCACCGACTCCCAGCTGGTGCTGTCGGCCCCCGGCCGGGCCGTCCGGGCCCGGCTGACCGAGATAGGGGGCACCGGCAAGACCCAGGTCGTGCAGGTCGCCGCTGGCCACAGCCTGATCGCGGTGCTGGGCAAGGGCGGGGGCTCGGGGCATGCCTCGGCGTTCGCGGTGGTGATCACGCCACTGGCCGGCTCCGGCCCGCTCTATGCCGGGCGGGTGATCATCGGCAGCGGTACCGGCGGCCGCATCCAGGACATGCTGCCGGTGGCCAGCGCGCTGACCATGGTGCCGCTGCCGCAGGTGCGCAATGTGCCCATCACCACCGTGCCGTGAGCCGGCGGGCGGGTCAGTCCTCCGCTGGGTAACCCGGATCCACGTCTTCGGGGTCCAGCCCGAGCAGCCGGGCGAACTCCTCCACGACCACCTCGAAGATCAGCTCCCCCAGGTCCTCCTCGCCCTCGGCGCGGGCCAGCAGGGGCCGCCGGTAGACCACGATCCGCGCGGGGCGCCGGCCAGCCGCCGGGCCGTCATCCTGGTCCGCCGCCGGCGCCGCCCCGGCCGGGCCAGCCTCCAGCCGGCCCAGCGGCACTGGCCCCGGCCCCAGTTCGTCCACCGGCGGGATCTCCTCGACGGCGAACTCCACGTCCGCCAGATGAGCTTCCCAGCGGGGCTCCAGCCGGGCCACGGCCTGCAGCACCAGCTCGTCGAACCGCTGTGCCCGGCTGCGGTGTAGCGGCACGCCGGGCGGGGCGAGCACGCCCCGCAGGCCGCGGCCATGCCGGTCCCGCCGCCGGATCCGCGGGGCCCGCTCCGGGCTGCCCCCGGTGCCGCTGTCCACGTCCCCGAGAGTAACCCGGGCTGGGCGGGAGCGGCCCGCCCACCCGCTGGCCGGCCGCACCAGCCCCGCCGCCCGCTGATGTCAAGACACGAGCCCGCGGAGAGCCCGGGGTGATGGCGTTCTGGTGCCTGGATGAGTACGGTCTGCCGGTGTGAGCCATTCGCGCGGACCTGCCCCCGGGTGGACGCGCGATCGGGCCGCGATGGCGCTGGGTTGCGCCGTGCCGGGCCAGGGCGGGGCGCGCCGATGACCTCCCGGCGGTGCTCCAAGCCCGCCTGCCGGCAGCCCGCTCTGTACACCCTGACCTACGTGTACCGCGACTCGACCGCGGTGCTCGGGCCGCTGGCGCTCTACCAGGAACCGCATTGCTACGACCTGTGTGCCGCCCACGCCAGCCGGCTGACGGTCCCCCGCGGCTGGGATGTGGTGCGGCTGCCCGCTGAGCAGGACAACGAGGTAACCGCCGATCCCGACGACCTGGAGGCGCTAGCCAACGCGGTCAGGGAGGCGGCCCTGCCGGACGGGCTGGAACCCATCGGCCAGGGCGTCGAAGTCAGCCGCCGCGGTCACCTGCGCGTGCTCCGCTCGTCCCCGCAGGACCCGGCCGGGCCACCTTAGCGGCCGTCCCCGCGGCCCCGGCGGGCCCGGGCTGGCAGGCGTCCTGGCCAGCGCGTGGATCCCCGTCACCGCAGCATCCCTGGCCACCGCCGGCGGCGCTGGGAGACCGGTAGGCTCGGAGTCCGTGCACCGCGGCCCGGCCGCGGCGCGGTGCGCTGGGCCGATGGCGCCACTGACAATGACCGGGAGGCTAGGCCGACGTGGGGCAGTACGCGAAGATCTTCAAGGCTTACGACATCCGCGGCGTCGTTCCGGACGAACTCGACGAGCGGGTCGCGGAAGCGGTCGGGGCCGCTTTCGTGCGGCTGACCGGGGCATCAGCGGTGGTGACCGCGCATGACATGCGCACGTCGTCACCGGCGCTGGCCGACGCCTTTGGCCGGGGCGCCAGCGGCCAGGGCGCGGACGTGATCGCGGCTGGGCTCGGCTCGACGGACTTGCTGTACTACGCCAGCGGCAGCCTGGACCTGCCCGGGGCGATGGTGACCGCCAGCCACAACCCATCCAAGTACAACGGGATCAAGCTGTGCCGTGCTGGGGCACGGCCGGTCGGGGCGGACTCCGGCCTCGCCGAACTGCAGGAGATGGCCGCCGGTGGCGTTCCCGCACCGGCCGGCCCGCCCGGCACCATCACCACCCGGGACCTGCTCCCCGGGTACGCCGCGTACCTGAAGACGCTGGTCGACGTGTCCGGGATCCGCCCGCTGACGGTGGCGGTGGATGCCGGCAACGGTATGGCTGGCCATACCGTGCCGGAGGTGCTCGCAGGACTGCCGGTGCGGGTGGTGCCGCTGTACTTCGAGCTGGATGGCACCTTCCCGAATCATGAGGCCAACCCGATCGACCCCGCCAACCTGCGCGACCTGCAGCGGGCGGTGATCGAGTCGGGTGCCGACCTGGGCCTGGCTTTCGATGGTGACGCGGACCGCTGCTTCGTCGTGGACGAACGAGCGGTGGCGGTCTCGCCGTCGGTGCTGACCGCTCTGATTGCGGTCAGGGAACTGGCCAGGAAGCCGGGCGCGATGGTCATCCACAACCTGATCACCTCACACGCGGTCCCCGAGATCATCACCGAGCATGGCGGCACCCCGGTGCGGACCCGGGTCGGGCATTCGTTCATCAAGGCCCGGATGGCGGAGACGGGCGCGGTGTTCGGCGGTGAGCACTCGGGCCACTTCTACTTCCGTGATTTCTGGTTCGCCGACTCCGGGATGCTGGCCGCGCTGCACGTGATCGCGGCGCTGGGGTGCCAGGACCGGCCGCTGTCGGAGCTGCTGGCCAGCTATGGCCGCTACCACGCCACCGGTGAGATCAACAGTGAGGTCGGCGACCAGGACCTGGCCACCCGGGCGGTCCGGCAGGCGTTCGCCAGCCGGCCTGGCATCACCATCGACAACCTGGACGGCCTGACCGTGCAGGGCAGCGGGTGGTGGTTCAACCTCCGCCCGTCCAACACTGAACCGCTGCTCCGGCTCAACGCCGAGGCGGCCGACGAGGCCACCCTGGCCGCCGTCCGGGACGA
>Ga0306920_100015313_pt1 | contig 10504 bp, 7 predicted proteins | sample flu12Cox44000170_FD_204666 | JGI IMG/M metagenome (GOLD analysis project Ga0306920, IMG submission 204666) | Lab enrichment of tropical soil microbial communities from Luquillo Experimental Forest, Puerto Rico - flux4day.12C.oxic.44.000.170 (v2)... | ecosystem: Environmental > Terrestrial >... | reverse complement strand
TGCTCATCGCGGATCCTTTTGGCGGGCGGGGACGGTCGAGTGCGAACGGTCGCTCCGGTGTGCACGGAGCCAGCGTACGCCTCGTCGAGGCGCCGGCGCATCCTCGGGACGAGGCAAGCCGGGCCGCCCCCGTCTCACCCCGTCCCGGTTCCGCGCGGGATCTACTGGCCTCCGGCCGTGAGGTCGTCGTCGTCGTTGAACCCGAACGGGGGCGTGAGGCCGGTGAAGTCGCCGATCACCTTCGCATCGTACGGCCCATACAATCCCTTCTGCGCCGAGTCGAGGTCGAATCCGACGTTGTTGCCTATCGCGCCGCCGCCCGCGAGCGGGAGGCCGTAGCTGGCGACGATCTGCCCGCCCGGGCTCACCCGGATCACGCGGTTGTTGAACTGGTCGCTGATCAGCGTGTCGCCGTTGTGCAGGCGCACGGCCCGAGTCGGCGTCGGGGCTGCGACGCTCCCCGACGCGGTATTGGTGACGTACTGCCAGACGACCGCATCGGCTTTGTCCACTTCGACGGCCCGCGAGTTCCCCGCGTCGGTGAGAAGCGTGTGCCCGTTCGGCAGGCGGCTTGCGAACGCGATCGCCCCCGCGCTGCCGCCGGCGGTGAACGTCCTCACGACCTTGTGGGTCCGCGTGACCTCGATCGCCCGGTTGTTGTTCTCGTCGGCGATCAGGACATGGCCGTTCTCGAGCAGCTCCGCGGAGTTCGGGCTGTTGAGCTGATCGCCCGGGTTCGTATTCGGTCCGGGGTATTCCCAGACGATCCGCTTCTCGCGGTTCACCTCGATCACCCGGCCGTTGCCCTGGTCGGTGATGAGGACGTGGGTGCTCGGGAGCCAGGTGCACTGGACGGGCGTGTTGAGCAGGTCGTGGCCCGAGCCGGTCTTCCCGAACCGGCCGTACTGCCAGACGATGTTGCCGTCCGGGTCCACGAGCATCACGCGGTTGTCCGGCGCGCCGCCCGGACTCTGCGGGATGACGCCGGGCGGGGTGCCGGTGCCGGCCATGAGCGTGAGCGGGCCGACGCGCTGGGCGTCGTTGACGCCAATGACGGACTTTGCGGAGAAGTCGTTCGGCCCAAGCCCGAAAGACCAGACGATGTTCCCGGCCGGCGTGACCTCGATGACGCGGTTATTGAACTGGTCGGCGATCAGGATGTTGCCCCGCCGATTGAAGTGGTCGGAAATCTCGGCGTGCCTCGCATGCGCCGACTCCACGCCCGCTTGCAGGCCCTTTGCAGGCGACGTCGGCAGCGTCTGCCTGGCGCAACCGGCGGTGAGGACGACGGCAGCAAGAGCGGCGAGAACTCCTCTAGGACGAATCATGCTCACGCTCCGATGTGGTCTCGGCGGACGCGGACGGGCGCGGGCCGTGGCACTTCCACAAGGTTCCGGCGCGCGGCGTCCAGGAGCGGCACCGGCCCATGCCGCCCCGCGCGAGCGACGCCCGAGAGGCCTCCGAGAGGGCGCTCATCATAGAAGCGTCACGAGGGAAAAGAAGAACGAAAAAGCTCACGACGCAATATCACGACGTAGCGCTTATCCGTATTCGAACGGAGTCGTGTCGGGTTCCTCCCGACAATATTCCGTCAACGCTCGTGTGCAGCGAACATCGCGCGCCCGCGGAGCGTATCCGCCGGCGACCACTGCAATGCGGGTGCGAACGGACGCACCGCGGACAGCGCGTCCGCAGGAGCCACCAGCTTGCCGCCGGACCGGCGCTGGCGCGCGAGCGTCGAGAGCATTTGGGCTCGGAAGCGCTCCGCCTCGGCCGCCGAGGTATCCATGGGCTCGACGATGATCTCGACGCCCTCGAGCAGCGGCAGCGCAAGCAGGTTCTCGCCCAGCATCGCACCGCCGTCGCCGAGGATGATCGCGTCACCGCGCGCCAGGTGGCCGCGCGCGTAGTCGAGCTGGTCGGCGTACGGCGCGTTGCGCGGGTCGCGAGCGGGCAGCGCGCGCCACGCGAGGTTCGCGCTGCCGAGCGCGAGCAGCAGCACCGCGGCCGCGAACCTGGAGCGCGAAACGAGCGCCGTGTGCGTCGTGGCCAGGATCCAGACCAGGGCCGGCAGGTACGTCCAGAAATCGTCGACGCCCGGCTGGAACCACAGATTGAACGCGACGGCGCACGCGATCCCGCCCGTCCATGCCAGCGTCGCGGCGTCGCGGCCGGCGAACGAGCGGAGAACGCCGGGTAGGCTCGTCGAAGCGGCCGCCGCGAGCGCCAGCAGCAGCGCCAGATCCGCGGCCACCTGGAGCGCCCCGTACGCGCCCATGCTCGCCGAGCGCCAGCGCCAGAGCGGCGCCAGCGAGACGAAGGATTCGAGAAAGGCGCGAAACGCGAGCCACAACGCGCGTGCCGGCGCCAGGTGGCCGAACGAGCTCCGATGGCGCATCTCCAGCGTCCAGTCTAGGAACGCGAGCGGAGACCGGATGTGTTCCGCCGCGACCGCCGCGGCGGCATAGGTCCCCAGCACGAGCACCAACACGGCGGCGGCCAGGAGGGCCGCCTGGCGCCGCGGGCGTACCCGGAGCGATGCCAGCAGCACCGGGGTCACGAGCAGCACGGCGAACTGGTGCAGCAGCACGGAGGCCGCCAGCGACAGCACCGCGCCCACGTCGGAGGCGCGCCCCTGTCGTCGCGCGAGCAGCCACACGCCGAGCAGGTAGAAGAAGAGCGCCGGGATCATCACCTCGACCTCGGTCGAGAAGAGCCAGACCCCGTTCGAGAGCCCGCAGCCCGCCGCCGCCGCGAGCGCGGCCATGGGCCGCCCGGTCTGGTGAGCCACGATCGCCCCGGTGAGCACGCCGATGCCGGCGCCGAGCAGCGCGTTCAGGACCTGGAGCGGGAGGAACGGATCGCCGCCCCCGATCCCGAACAGCCGGAGCAGGCCGCGCCACACGATCGCGAGCGGGACGTAGAGCAGGTGGTGCGGGTGGAAGAGGCGGGTGGCCGGGCCGCCCTCGGAGACGAAGGGATCGTGGATCGAGCGCGCGGCGTAGGCCGTTGCATCCCACGTGTGCCCGCGCTGGAGCGTTGCCAGATAGAGCGCGAGGAGCAGCGCGCCGAGGACAGCAAGCGGTGCCAAGGGTTGAAGCTTCTTCGGCATCCAGATACCTCCGGGCCTGAAGGTCGGGGGTCCACGAACGGTGGTCAACCCCGCGCCCGCTCTGTCATTGACGGCTCCGTCAGCGACGCACATGCTGAACGCTGTCCTGTTCGGGGTGCGTTCCCGAGACCAGAAGCGAAGGAGGGATGCATGGAGTGCGTGCACGAGGACACTCCCGATGGTGTCCGCATCATTCGCCTGTCCGGGCGCCTGGACATCGAGGGGAACGAGGCCATCGCGCTCCGCTTCAACACGCTCACGGTCTCGGGTGGCCAGGCCGTCGTCGTGGACCTCTCGGGTGTCGAGTTTCTGGGCTCGATCGGCATCAGCACGCTGGTCACGGGCGCCAAGAACGTGAAGCTGCGGCGGGGTGTGCTCGCGCTCTTCGGCGCGCGGGCGAACGTCGCAAGCGCGCTCGAGCGCACGAACATCCCGGGGATCATCCCCACGTGCGCGACGCTCGAGGAGGCGCGCGCGCTTGTGGCGGCGCCCACCGGGCCCTGATCTCGAGTGGAGCACGCGCGGCGGATCCCGAACCGTATCTCCGAGCTGAGGCCGCTCTCGTTGTGGGCGCTCGACGTCGCCCGCGAGCTCGGCTGCCCCGAGGATCGCCGCCACGACGTCGACCTCTGCCTCGCGGAGGCGGTCTCGAACGTGATCCGGCACGGCTACGTCGACGACGCGACCCACGAGATCCGCATCGAGCTCGCCCGCGAGCCGGAGGCGCTGGTGCTGCTCGTCGAGGACGACGCGCGGCCGTTCGATCCGCTCGCGCTGCCCGTGCTCCAGCCGCGTTCGCTCGACGAGGCGAAGCCGGCCGGGCGGGGCGTCGCCCTGTTCCGGAGTGTGGCCGACTCGGCGAGCTACGAGCGCCGCGAGGGCCGCAACCGGCTGACGCTCAGGTTCGCGATCCGAAGCTGAGCTGGCGGTGCAGTGCGCCGACGCCACGATTGCGTGTTGCGCCATGCTCCGAGAATCCCGACGACGCGGCGGTGAGACCGTAGATTCAGAGGATTCGGCGCAATGGAAAGTCGTAGATTCGCGAGCCTGGCCGAGTCCGGAATCGGGGGACGCCCGATGCTACCGGCTGGGCCCATCCCCCGCAGTGCGGGAGGTTCCCCATGCGAACCCCGTCCGCCCCGTTCCTGCTCGCGCTGGCCGTCGTCGCACTTCCATCCGCCGCCCGCGCCGCCGACTACTTCGTTCCCAGCATCAGCGACCCCACGATTCAGGTCGCGGTCGGTCACGCCGCCCTCGATGGCGACGCTCTGTGCCGGATCTTCATCACGCAGTCGCCGGTTCACAGCGCGTCGGAGATCCTGATCGGACCGGCCTTCACCGAAACGCATCGGCTTCTGATCCGGCCGGATGCGACGCTCGGGCGCGCCACGATCGTCGGGGACAATGCGAGTGCGCCCATCGTCGAGTTCAACGGGGGCGGCCAGGCCGGCTTCGCGACGTTCGAGGACCTCGATCTGGTCCGCGATGTCACGAACAACCATCACCTGATCCAGCTCACCTACTCGTTCACGAACATCGTATTCGACCGCTGCCGGATCGGGTCCGTGGACACCGGGTTTCCCGGCGGCGACCCCGGCTGGAACGTGGTCGAAATGGACAATCCTGTGAGGGTCATGTTCCGGAACTGCATCCTGTTCTCGTACCAACCGGGAACGTTCGAGCGTGGCTTCCATGTCTCGGACTTCTCTGAAGACGTCGGCTCGCTGTTCCTCTACAACAACGATGTCGCCGACTACGGGATCTACGGCATTCATATCGCCGATCACACGAGGCCGGGGACGATCGTCCTCCGGAACAACGTGGTCGCGAACTCGCCGGCCTTCCCGGCCACCAGCGAACCTACCGCCTTCCGCAGCGAGGTGGACGTGCCCGGAGCGGTCGTGCTCTCGAGCGGCAACGCCACGTTCGCGGCGGACCTGCGCATCCAGTCGATCGCCGGCGCAGCGCAGAGCCTGATCGGCACCGACCTCGACCACCTGCCGCGAAGCCTGCTGGCCGACCCCACCGACGGGGGGGCAGCGTTCAAGCAAGGGACGTGGGACCCGTTCCAGGGCCCCGACGCCAACCCCGTGTTCTTCCACCTGTGGCCCAGCGGTGCCCTCCACAATGGTGCGGAGGACGTGGGAACCACTGTGCTCGCCGGCTCACCCGATTTTCGAGACATCCCCGTCACCGAGGACATCGACCACGATCCGCGGCCGTCCGGCGCTTTCCCTGGCCATACCGACCGCGGCGCCGATCAGGTTGAGCGCGACAACACCGCCGTGGGGGAGGGGACACCGCGCGTGGCGCTCGAAGCCGCTCCGCTCCGGAATCCATCGTCGGCGCTGGAGCTGGCGTTCCGCGCGGGCGCCTCGGGCCGTCTGCGCTGCGAGGTGTTCGATGTGGCTGGGCGGCGCGTCCTGGATTCGGAGCGACTGGTATCCGCGGGCGAGTCGGGTCGAGTGGCGATCAACGGCTCGCAGGGCGTCGTCCAGTACCGGATCGAGCTGGTGTCGGATCGCGGGCGACACGCGGTCGTCGCGGGCCGCGCGGTGATCCTCCGCTAACTCGAACGGGAGCGGCGGGCAGGCGCGAGCAGCGGGCGCGGCGCGTCCGCTGCTCGCGCTTACTCCAGCTTCACGATGCGGAGGACGCTCGACTCGCGGCTCGCCGCCATGCGGACGAAGTACACGCCCGGGCCCGCCGGCGCGCCGCGCTGATCGAGGCCGTCCCATTCGACGGTGGATGGCCCGGCCGGGCGCACCTCGCGGGCGAGCGTCCGCACCCAACGACCGTCTATCGCGAACACGGCCACATCGACCGCGCGGGGCTCCGGCAGCGTGAGCGCCAGCCGCGCGCGGCCGACGAACGGGTTCGGACCTGCCGCCGAAATGGCCACCGGCAGGCGGATGCCCGGCGTGGGCACGCCGAGCACACCTGTCTCGAGCTCCGACTTCAGCCACGCGGCGTTCTCCGGCGTGATGGTGACGTGCTCCTGGTTCGCGGCCGGGACGTACACGGCGTCGAACGGCGTGTGCGAGACGAGCGCCGGGTCACCCGCGATGTCGTAGAACGGGTCGCTCGTCGCGAGGGCCAGCGCGCTCACGGTGGGGATGAAGCAGTGCGAGGGATGGAGCGCCTGGATGTCACCGTAGGGCACGGCCGTCGTGTCCAGCTCGGTGAACGACGCGCGAGAGCCGCCGGGGGCGCCGTCCCATGGCGGCGAGCCCGAGATGGTCACGGTCTCGCTCGACGTCGAAATCAGGATGCGCGTGCTGCCCTTGAAGATCGTCCCGCCCGTCAGGTTCGGCGGCGCCCACACGTCCCCGGTGATCGAGACCAGGAACGACGAGTACTCGTACCGGATCTCCTGGTTGCCGGCCAGGAAGCCCTGGTTCATGCCGGCCCCGCTGCCGTTCGCGATCGCGACGCGCCGCGTGTACCGGGGATAGCCGCCGAGCGCGGCAAAGTCGTCGAGCATGCCGGCACGCAGCGGATCGGGCAGCGCCGCGGGCGAAGCAGGCGTCGTGAAGTGGCTGACGAGCATCTGCCGGGCGGCCGGGCTCTCCAGCGTGGCGCGGAATGCGGCCGCGTCGGTGGACTGGCCCGAGAAGAAGTCGATCCAGTACTGGAGCCCGAGCGGGATGACCGCCCCCGTCTGCGGGCCGTCGAACGAGACCCACGTGCGCACGCGGTGGGGGATGCCCTGCGTCTCCAGCCAGTCCAGCGCATAGCGCGAGCAGAGGCCGCCCATGCTGGCGCCCACCAGCGCGAGCGTCGACGCCGGCGAGATTCTGCCCTGGACCTGCTGGATCAGCTGGGCGACGAGCAGCCCGTTCTCCTGGATCGGCAGCGTCGCGTCCGCGAAGTTGAGCACGACGATGTCGAACCCCTCCGCACGCAGCGTCTCGATCAGTCCCTGCTGGTCGAGCAGCTGGTAGAGCTCGTCCCAGTTCATGCTGTTGTCGGAATCGAAGCCTTCCACGACGACGATGGGATTGACGAGCGACGTCCGGCCCGCGGCGAGGTAGACGTAGGCGTCGCCGGTGCCGAACTGGCCCTGGTAGGGCACGGTTGCCGTGACGTGGAGCGTGTCGTCGGGGAGCGGCGTCGCGAGCGCCGCGACGTCGAACGCGAAGCTCGATCGCGACGCGCTTCCATCGGTCCGCGCGAGCCGGAGCGTGAGCACGTGCCGACCGGTGGCGCCGTAGGCGACGCGCACGCGCTCGCCAGGCATGACCACGCGCGGGCCCGCGCCGTCGTCGAAGTCGATCGAGAGCGCGCCGGGACGGATCGGCGCGTCGGCGTGGACGTCGGCCGGGTCGAGCGCGAACGTGACGCTCGCGCCACGGTACGTTCGAGGAACGAGCGCGCTGGCCAGGAACACGCGGGATGGGAGGAGCGCGGAGGCGTCGGCGCGCTCGATCCGCCCGTCCGCGACGACGATCGCGCCGTCCGCGAGCGCGCCGGGGCGCACGCGCTCGAACGCGCGGTCGATGAGCGCGAGCGGGATGACGCCCAAGCGTTGCGCGGCGCGGGCGCGGGCGCGGACGGTCTCGAGATCCGGCCCCGCCGGCGGCGCGATCGAGGCCCGGCGCAGCTCGTCGTACGCCTGCCGCCACGTGGCGAGGTCCGTTACCGGCGCCGCCTCGGAGCCGTCGTGACGCTCGAGGTGGGCGAGCGGCACGACGCGATCGTAGAGCACACCCGTGCGGGCGAGGCGCGCGAGTGGGGCGATCGCGGCGCCCACGTCCGGCGACTCGGGTCGGCTGGCGGCGGCGGCGCTCGCGACCGCCAGCAGGAGTCCGAGCGCGCCCGCAAGTGCGATCGCCAGGCCCGATCGAAGAACGACGCGTTGCAGGGTTTCACGCATGGGGGTCACCCGGGCCGATGGACCGACGCGATGGCGGAAGTGGGGTTCATCATCATCTCACCCGGTTGCCGCCCTCGCGACCAGGGCATTCCAGTCCCATGGTGTCATGCGAGATCATGACGGGACGCTCGGCCGTCGGGTCTTTTCCCGAGACGCCCTCACTTGAGCGTTGACCCTGCGGTCGCGGCGCGCCTAGCCTTTCCGACGGCGACCGTATCCCCGAGCGTCGCGTGCCCCCCGCGACGCTCGAACGGACGCTCGATGAGGAGGCCCCATGACGAGTCGGATCCGTCCTGCTGTCGCGCTCATGGTCATGCTGCCGATGGTCGCCGCACTCGCCCTGGCGGCCCGCCCCGCCGCCGCGCAGCTCGTGCCCGGCCCGGCAGAGGGCTACCTCATCATCACCACCGACGCACTGGCGAACGAGTTCCAGCCGCTCGCCCAGTGGAAGCGCCGGCTCGGACTGCCGACCACCGTGAAGACGATCGAGGCGCTCAGGACGGAGTACCCGAATGCGGCCGATGACGCCGAGCGCATGCGCTTCTGGATCCGCGACCAGTACACCGGCCCCGGCGCGCGCTGGGTGCTGCTCGGCGGCACGGCGGCGCTCGTGCCCACGCGCTACGCGACCACGCAGTTCTTCGGTGGCGCCCTGATCCCGACCGACCTCTACTTCAGCTGTCTCGATAGTTCGTGGAACGCCGACGGCGACGCGTTCTGGGGGGAGGGCTACGTGAGTGCCAGCGATCCCGGCGACGACGCCGACCTGCTGCCCGAGGTCTGGGTGGGCCGCGCGCCGGTGGCGAACGCGTCGGAGGCGCACGCGTTCGTCGTGCGCAGCATGCAGGCGCAGCGCGAGCCCGGCCAGCCACGCCCGCCGCGCGCGCTGCTGGCCGCCGAGGTGCTGTTCCCGCAGGTGTGGTCGCAGGGAGACCCGGTGACGCTCGACGGCGCGCAGCTCGCGGAGGAACTGCTGCCACGGCTCACGGCCGGCGGTTTCACGTCGCAGCGCCTTTACGAGAACTACCTCGATCCGACATGGACCCCCGGGAGCGAGCCGCTCAGCCGGCAGTCGTTCCTCAGCGCGTTCAACGGCGGCCACGATCTCGTGCTCGTGTTCGACACTCAGACGCAGACCGAGCTCGGCATGGGCGGCTCCGACGTGGTGACCGTTCCCGACATCGAGGCACTCACGAACATGCTGCCGCTCTCGCACGTGTACCTGTGGGGCGGGCAGGGGCCGCTGGGCCCCGACTCCCCGATCGGCCCCGCGTTCTTCCAGAGTCCGGGCGGCGGGCCCGGCGGCGCCGCCACGGTGGTCGGGCTCACGCAGTTCGCGTTCCCGACGGCGCTGCGGGCGTACGCGGACGAGTACTTCCGGCTGCTCATCGACGAGGACGTGAGGGCGCTCGGCGAGACGCTGGGCCGGTCGCGACTCCCGTTCGTCCAGTTCTCGGCGTACGACGGTGTGAACCGCTGGACGCAGATGTCGCTCGAGCTGTTCGGGGACCCGCAGCTGAGCCTGCCGCGGCGAGCCGCGCACGATCTCGCGCTCACCGCGCCCGCGACCGTCGTGGTCGGGGGTGGAGGGATCCCGGTGCACGTCACCGAGGACGGCGTCGCGAGGCCGGGCGTCATCGTGACGGCGTACCGTGACGCCGAGGGGATCGTCACGGCGACGACCGACGCGCAGGGCGACGCCGTCGTGCCGTTCGTCGCGCTCGCCCCGGGCGAGATCTCGCTCACCGCACGACAGGACGGCTCGCCGGCGCAGGTCGACAGCACCGAGGCGATCACGCCGGTCGGAGCGCCCATGCCACCCGGCGCCACGCAACTCTCGTTCGCGCCGCCCCGGCCGAATCCCAGCTCGGCCGACGTGGTCTTCCGGTGGAGCGTTCCCCCCGGTCTTGCGGGTGAGCGCTCACGCCTCGTGGTCCACGATCTCGCCGGGCGCGTGATCCGGTCCTGGGATGCGGTGTCGGCGCGCGATATAACGTGGGACGGCCGCGACGCCACCGGCGGGCAGTCGCCGCCCGGGCTCTACGTCGCGCGCCTGGCCGTGGGCGATCGGGCGCTCGCGAGGCTCATGGTTCGCACCCGCTGAATGCCCGCGGCGAGCGTCCGCCGCGACCCATCACCGATAGATCGACTTGAGCCTTCCCCACGTGCTCGGGCGCACGGCCACCCGGAACGGACACTGCCCCGGTGTCGAGGCGAGGTTCCAGGTGAGGACGCCGTTCTCCACATCAAAGTCCCTGCCAGGCAGGCTGTGCGCGTTGATCGCCATGGACTCGATGCCGAAGCAGTACGGCAGGTCGCCGCTCCCGCAGTGTCCGGGCGGGTCAAGGGACCCCGTGGTCGTGGCCGTGTGATCGAAGTCGATCCTCAGCAGTGTGTAGCGGGCTGTCGGATCGGGCGTGAAGCCCGCCGGGACCGACGCCGTGACGTACAGGTGGGCCGTGGGGTCGGTGAGACCCGGAACCACATTGGCCGTGACCAGGAGTCCAGGGATCGTC
>Ga0306920_100015312_pt1 | contig 10504 bp, 9 predicted proteins | sample flu12Cox44000170_FD_204666 | JGI IMG/M metagenome (GOLD analysis project Ga0306920, IMG submission 204666) | Lab enrichment of tropical soil microbial communities from Luquillo Experimental Forest, Puerto Rico - flux4day.12C.oxic.44.000.170 (v2)... | ecosystem: Environmental > Terrestrial >... | reverse complement strand
ACTTTTGCGAAGATGGCTAGCGAGTTCAGGTCTGCCATTGGAATGTCCCCGCGAAACGGCGTACTCAGGTCCTACGCGTCAAAGAACATACGCCGGAAGGACGCCCGTTGTGCCGTGGCCTTCAAGTTCTCGAACGCCGCGTTACCAAGTCTACGTCGCACACCCATAAAGGATTGAGGATGCCGAAGTTCCGGGAGCACCCTTGTCGCAGACGCTGCACCCCAGATCAGGTTAACACGACGATCTTACCGCCCGCTTTGTTGTCCTCCATGCAGCGATGCGCCTCGACGATGTCATCGAGCTTGAACACCCTACCAATCTGTACGCGCAACGTGCCCGCCACGACTTGCTCGACGAGCTCGTCGAGCGGCGTCAGCATGAAATCCTCGGGCCCGCCATCGTAAGTGGTCAGGCATACGGAGGTCGGAATCACCTCCATCGGGCTGAAGTCGTCAAACGACCATTTATTGCCCACCATGCCGGTCATGCAGACGATTCCGCGTTGTTTGGCGCAGTGCAGCGAGTCGCCAAGGGTTGTTGTGCCGATGAGTTCGAGCACCTTGTCGACCCCGCTTGGAAAGACTTCCCTGACCTGCTCGGCGATGCTACCAGTATCGATGAACACTTGGTCGACACCGCTTGACCGCAGCAACATTTCGCGATCTGACCTGCGCGTTGTCGATCCAACAATCGCGCCTCGGCTCTTGGCGATCGCGGCTGCGGCCAACCCGACTGATGTTGTCCCGCCGCGGATCAGCAATCGTTCGCCGTTCTCGAGACGCAAGGACTTGAACAACGAGCCCCACGCGGTCTGCAGCATTTCCGGCAAGGCGCCTAGGGTTTCCCAAGGGAGATCCGTTTTTATGACCTGCACCTGCGCTGCCGGCACGCAGGTGTATTCGGCGTAGCCCCCGTCGAAATTGCGCCCCATCCCGCCCATAGCGGTCGCAACCACGTCTCCCTTGGCTAACTCCGCGCCGGGAGCGTCCTCCACCAGCCCGACCGCTTCGATGCCGAGGACACGCGGGAACACGACCCCGGGAGAAAGCCCTTGGCGGGTGAACAACTCCGAGCGGTTCACGCCGAACGCCTTGACCTGAATAAGAACCTCGCCCGTCTGGGGTTTCGGTATCGGGCGGATTTCGATCCTGAGAACCTCCGGATCGCCTGGCTCATAGGTAACCGCAGCCTTCATGGTATCCATGGCGGGACTTCCCTCTACTGCGTGCGTCGGCCGATCGAGGTGCACTGAGTACGAGACAGCGGCGGCTGCGGTTTCGTCGGCGCGGCGCGCCGCGCCGTGAATTAATCAGCCTCAGAAAACCTGACACCGTTTTACAGGCACGACTAGCGGTGAAATCGAGAATGGCTTTCCCGATTCTGGAAAATGTCGTCCTGGTCGTTGCCGGGGGGTATTGGCCCCCCGATCAAGCCGGCTTAAGCCGGCCTCGCCCCATGTTGGAGCGAACAGCTGCCGTGCCATGTGAACGGCGAACTCTTCGAGCATCCGAACCGCGCGCAGATGTAGCCCGCGATGATCCCATATCTGGAAAGCTCATTCCCGACTTTGTCCGCTAATGGGAAAGGTGCGCTACGAATAAGCTAACCGTCATGGTTACCAGACGAGGGATCCCATGACCCCAGCAAGGTATTGCAGACCGGCTCTCATCGCCGCCTCCCTCCTGACCGCCCTATCTCTTCACCCGAGCTACGGGCCGGCCGAGGCTGCCGACCCATGCGTCATGAGCCAAGCCACGATCGCCAGCGATGAAGCCGCCATCAGGGCAACCTTGGCGTCGTACAACGATGCCTTGAACGGCGGTCAGACAGCTGCTGTGCTACCGCTTTACACCGATGACGGTGTCTTCATGCCGCCCTACAGCCAGTCGGCAGTGAGTCGGGACGCGGTGCGCGCGGCCTACGATGCCGTCTTCCGTGAGTTGAAATTCCACGTGAAATTCAACATTTCCGAACTCGTCGTGATGGCTCCCACCTGGGCGTATGTCCGCACGAATTCGGCAGGCACGACCGATCATCGTTCGCTGGGGAAAGCACTGGCGGAAGCCAATCAGGAACTCTTCATCTTCAAGAAGGGCGACGACGGGAAGTGGCGCATTGCGCGGTACAGCTTCTCGCCGACCAACCCACCCATCAAGTAGTCCAGGCGCAGTGAGAATCCTGAAAACGAACCCAGCATGGCTGGAGATGCCGGCGCGTCTCCTTTTGGCTCTGCTTTTTATTGTCTCGGCGACCAAGGTGACCCTAACCGCCGAAATTCAGGGGTACATGCAGGCTTATGGAGTTTCCGGCGTTCTGGTGTGGCCGGCCGCGGCTTGGGAGTATGCCTCTGGCGGGCTGTTGCTCGTCGGCTTCTATCTCCGGCCTGTTTCGGTTCTCTTAGCAGGCTGGTGCTTCCTTACCGCAGCAATCTTTCACACCAAGTTTTCGGATCTCGATCAATTGATGAACTTCTTCAAGAACATGACAATGGCAGGAGGATTTTTGATATTCGCCGCAAACGGGTCGCTAGGTGGAAGTATTGATGCTGCGCTCGCCTCGCGCCGGCGGATTGTCATTGGCGAAACGAAGTAGCGGCGAGGGAGCCGCCGCGGATAGCTGCACCTCTCGACCCTCAGCCGCCCCCGCGACATATTTCGTTATTTTCCGACAATCGGCCATCGCATCGCCTGCTCGCGCGCCCTGCGGCTTACTAGACGCGGTCATCGGCCGCTCCAATCCGCAGGAACCGGTCCAACTCTATTATCCCGACGACGGTCTGCTGACGCCGCTGACCCGCCGCCGCGGGCTGCGGATCGGCAATCTGACGAGGCAGTGCTTTGCCAGCGTCTATCTCGACGGCCTCAACTATTTGGCCAAACAGGTGCTGCACGCGCCTTATATGCGCTGTGTCGACGACTTCGCGCTTTTTGACAATGACACGGCAGCCTTCATCGGGTGGCGCGAGCGCGAAAGCCCTGCGTGGCTCCTGGGCTGCCCTCCGTGTCATCACTGGTGGCAGCTGAAGCGTCTGCGGCCGCTCGTCAGGCGGTCGCGCCAACGCAGCCGGGCGAGCTCGCAGATTAGCCGATCGCGTTCCTCGAGGCGCCGTAGCCTGGCGCGCCACGGGGGCTCGATCCGTCGCAGGAGCCAGGCTTGGTCGTCGGAATCGAGCCGGCTGCGGATCCGCTCGAACCGACGGGCGTCAGCCGTGTTCAGGAGGCCCTCTGGGCCGATCTACCCCCGATTCAATATCGCGGCACTGCGCGAATTGCGGCCGGTCGGTTGCAGGCAGGCGATCGTCAGCGAAACCCCCTACCCCCGGCTTCGTTGGCCAGCCCTCGTCGACCGGCTTGGCTGGCCAGCACGCGGTGCGTTGGCCGCTCTCGACCCAGACTGTGTGAAAACTCGGAAATTGTCTGAAGACGGCGTATCTGGAACGAATTTTACGCTCCGCTGAGCCCTTACTGGCCGAAAACCGACTCAAATTCATCAACCGCGGCCCGGCCGTTCGAGTTTTCACACGGGCTGGACCCTTTCCGGACATTCGGCCCGGCGTGCGAAAGCGAGACTGCTGCAACGCCCCGGACTTTCCAGAACGCCCCCCTTATGCGATTTCCGGAATGGCGTTTTTTTCGCACTTCGCTGCCGTCGCAGAAGGTGATTATCGAAGATCGGCCGGGGGTCGGCTCTAGCGCATCGGTTGCGCGCATTGGGTTGGCCACAACGGTACGCGTAATGAGGGCTGCGCTGTCTTCGGCTATTGTGTGCTTTTTGTCGAAGTCGGGATTGCTCGCAAGATCAGTCGCGCCTCGATGCAGCCTGACGCATATGGTTGGTGTTTGGAGATACACATGGTCGCGGGGCGCATTGAGGACACTACTACGAGTTCTTCTGTGTCATCGAGGCAAGACAGCGAGGAGAAGTTGGACGCTCTTAGCGCCACCGAGTTCTTTCGAATCGAAAGCGTTCCGCCAGACGCATCAACAAGCATATCGACCGTATATCGCCAGTCGTCAGGCTACGCACCGTCAATGGTCGGCAGGCTTCGAAGATCCCAATGGGTCTTCATAGTCTGTGCTGAGTGCTCGAACGTTGGAAAGGCACGAGCTGTGACAATACCTAGCGTAATTCTCGTGACGCGATTCTTCATCACGATCGCGTTGCCCTTGGACCCCAGGATCTCCATGAGGCCCACTTTCGCGCCGCTAGGGCCGTTAAAGGCGCAAGAAGTAGACGTTGAGGAAAATGCGATACTGCGCGCCGGACCAGCCGGTGCACTGCGTTCGAGCCCTGCCTCGAATTCCGCCCACTCTGCATCTTGGTCAACTACCTTCGCGCCGAAAGGCCTCGGCCCCGCCGTCAAGGTATTTCCGGCGTCGTAGGTGACGAAGAGCGGCGCCGAGTCGCCGATGACCCTAACGATTATGGTGCTACCTTCCGAGACCTTGGGTGCCTCGAACGTCATTTCATTCACGGGAGCTCCCTGCCGGGTAACTCCTTTGCTCTGGATGAAAACCGGTCGTTTGCCGGGCTGCTCCTCCAAGATCACTTCAAGCGCTTCGGCGGAACCGGTCATGTCAGCGGTCAGTCCCGGCGTCTGCCCGAAATTCTCAGATGCACTGCCGCCGTCGGGCGTGTTGCTCGTCACGAGGCATCCCTCGCTGACCGCTCCGTTCGACCTAATTGCCGATCGCGCGTTTATTCGGGCGAGAGCGCGACGTATCTCGGCCTGATCTAGGGTGCTCCGGCTCAACCGTTTTAGAAACTTTCTGTCCGCTTTCGTGATGGCATGAGTAGATCCGAAAATCAGCACGCGCGGTGTCGCCGTCGAGACCTGGGAAACCTCGAAGTGATCAAGAGGTTGGTTCAGCAGCGGCTTCCCGGGACGATCGGTGCATGAGACGACAAACAGCCTGGTGGCACCACTTCTCTCAAGAACCGTCGCGACAATGGTGAGAAACCAGTCCTCTCGAGGAACGCCCCGCAGCTCGACTGCCGCCCTTGATGCGAGGCCGCTCAAAGCTGTCGCAGCATCCACCGACTGAGGCTGGCGTCTGAGGCAATCTAGGATCCAGTCGCGTGTCTTCCTCTGACCGACCTGAGCGAAGCCTGTGAAGGATATCTGCGCACTCCAGGCGCTGGCGACATGTGCGAGCTGCTTACTCCCGAATTCGTCCTCGATAGGGCACCGAGTCGCCAAATCGGTCAGCCGGTAGTCCGAACTTTGGTGGATGCCGCGAGGGCCCAGTAGATTTAGTAGGAGAGTCATGTAACTCGATCGTCGTCTGGGTGCTTTTACCCGCTCCTTCTCCATTATACGCCCGACCCTCATCGCCGCGCACCCTCGGCACCCAGATCGGACGATGTATCGGCATCCCCATCGGCGCCGCCCTGGTCCTGCGGTGATCGCCTACTCCAAAGCTAGGCGCGAGCCGCGGCCCGCGACTTTGCTTGCGTCAATCCGATACCGAAAGACGGACGAGCTCCCCCGCCTGGGGATCGGTCAAGCGGTGCAGCAGCTGAAAGCGCCCGAGCGGATTCATGCGGCGGCGGCCCGCGCCGCATCGCCCCAAGTTCACCCGGCCTGACTCAGCTGAGTAGCAGCGACCTGAACTGTGCCGTCGCCGTGATCTCTGCGGCGAGTGCCGCGCGCCGCTGGGCTTGTTCGGCATCTTCGCCCCAGGCCTCGATCTGAAAGCTCTCGTCGAGCTGCGAGGCGGCGAAGGCCTCGCCCGCATCGAGGCGCCCCTCGAGCAACGCGAAGGCAATGACCAACGAGCCACAGGCAGCGGTCGCGGCTTGCAGCGCCGTCAGCGAGAAATCATTGTACCCGGAAACGGCCGCGGTAAAGGCCGCGAGGCTCGCTGCGGGTTGGCTCGCCGGGATGACGCCGTTGGTGACCATCAGCGGCGCGCCGTAGCGCTCGCTCGCCCAGTCGATCAGCGGCTGCCAAACCCTCTGCTGGCGGGCGGCAAGCGCCGGCGGATGGGCTGCGCGGTAGCATACGAGGTCGGTCCCGGCATAGTGGGCGACCTGCCGCACGACAGCCTCGCGCTCGACGGCACTTCGGTCGATCGTTACCTCGGCGAGGCGCGTCAGCGGCATCGCCGCCCGGCGAATTTCGCCCAGCTGAGCCTCCCACTCTTCGGCAACCGCCTTTGCAAGGGCCAGACTCGCCAGAACGAGATCGTTTTTCCCCGGGGTCTTGACGAGCCTGCCGTCGAGGGTAACGCCATGACCGCCACCAGCCGGCACGACCGCGGCCCGCCTGTAGAAGCGCTTCATATCGAAAGACCCGCGAATGGATCCTCGACATCGTCGGGGAAGCCGAAGAATTCCCAGCTCTGACGCATGTGGCGCGGAAGCGGCGCGGTGACCCGCAGGGTGCCGCCCAGCGGGTGCGGGATCGACAAGGACCGCGCGTGCAGATGCACCCGCTTGGCACCGGGGACACCGGCGAGATGCGCCGCGGCGGCGCCGTATTTAGCGTCACCGAGGATCGGCGTGCCGATCGCGGCACAATGCGCGCGCAGCTGATGCGTGCGGCCGGTGACCGGCAATAAGGCAAGCCAGCTCGCCCTGTCACCGACACTGTCGACCACCCGGTAATAGGTGACCGCGCGCTTGCCCTCCTCGGCATCGGCGCGAACCCGTTCGCCGTCGCGGCCGGGAAGCTTGGCGAGCGCCAGGTCGATGCGCCCCTGCAGCGGCTTCGGCAGGCCGACGACAACAGCCCAATAGATTTTTCGCGTCGCCTTCTCACGGAAGGCGCGGGTCAGGAAAGCCGCCGCCGAGGTGGTGCGGGCGAGGACGAGAACTCCACTCGTCTCCTTGTCGAGCCGATGGACGAGGCGCGGCCGCACCTCCGAGCCGAAGCGCAGCGCGTCCAACAGCCCGTCGAGGTGGCGCTCGGTGCCGCTGCCGCCCTGGACCGCGAGACCCGGCGGCTTGTTCAGCACGATCACCGCGTCGTCGCGATGCAGCACCGCGTCCCGCAGCATCACTTCGTCGCCGGGTGACACGTGCCGCGCCGCCGGCGAAGCCGGTGCGGTCATTTGGTCGAGCGGCGGAAGGCGGATCGCCTGCCCCGGCACGACCCGGTCGCTCGAACGGGCGCGCTTGCCGTCGACCCGGATCCGCCCGGTGCGCAGCAGCTTCTCGAGATGGCCGTGCCCGAGCGCCGGGTAGTGGCGCTTGAACCAGCGGTCGAGCCGAACCAAGCCATCCTCGCCGGACACGGTTACGGTGTCGGGCATCATCACCTGTCTGAACCGTCGAAGGTTATCGTCACCCTCGCGAAAGCGAGGGTCCAAGGGAACCGCCGGGGCCTTGGCGCTCTAGATTCCCGGGAACCTTTCATCGTGTTCGCCAAACTATCTGGGTCAGACCCTGCTATTGGGCAATCTAACCTTGAGTTCCGAAAAATAAATGGCGGATCAGGTTGCCCTAATCCGCCATCCAGTATTCTGTCGCTGAGGAAACTTACCCTAATGCGCGCACAAAGAATTAGCCAGGTTCATATCTGCCGACGTCGGCACGTAGGGAGGCCCAAGCACGTTCGACGCTTTCGCATTAGAAATCAGCGTTTGGGCGTCTGACGCGAGAAGGAAGCGCTCCTGGACAGCCGCATTCGCAGCAGCCGTTACAACACAGACGTAACCGGCAAGGGTACCGTACCGCTCCTGAAGTGACGGACGCGGATCACCGGCTGCTTTGCGGTTAGCTTTGGTGTCCCAGAAGGGCCAATAGCCGCCGCTGTTGCCCGCCCCAGCAAACACCTGGCCTTCGCTTCCCAGGCCGTTACTTGCATTGGGCCCATACCAGCCGCTTGTGGCCAAGTTCCAACCCACATAAGTCCCCAAAGGGGCCTCTCCCAGCACAGTTGGCAAGCCAGTGACGTCTTCGTTGCCGTCCTTATTCACTTTCGTTGCATAGACGGGCAGCACTCTCTTAATGATTGGAGGCTGGATAGTTGGTACGCCACTCTGTTGGTCGTAGTTCTCTCGGGGCCCGAAGTCGTAGACAAACGGCGGCCAAGCCTGATCCCCTTGATACGAAAGACCAGGGATATTATTGGGAAATCCCTCGGCCGCCGCGGTGTTAGGCACGAGTTCTCCGAGCGCGAGCGTGGGATAGACGCTTGGCGGCATCGGCGTACCCGACATGAGCAACTGGATGAAAGCATACGTCAACGCATTGTTGGTAAACGTCTCCGGAATTGGGTTATTCGGAAGCGCCTGACCGGCCGGTATAACCACCGTATTGGGGGAAGCCCAGGTGAAGCTGCCATTGCCGCCGCCATGCGTAGCGCCCGGCGTGTAGTACCGGTGGACATTCGAAGGCAGCGGAATGTCCCCAATGCAAGTGAAGCCGCACAGGCTCGCCGACATCTTTTCGGAATAGAGCTCCGCCGAAGCGAAGGTTTCCAGGATCTGCGGACATGTATTGCTCTGTGCACAACGGTGGAGCATGCCGTTGGGCGGAAGGCGACGGGCTAAGTTCGGATAGTCCGCCCACCAGACCGGTGCTTCGTCGCCGCCCATGTACAGGTACATGAGGTTATTCGGCTGACCCCAACGGATGTTCATAACCATCATCCGCCCGTCGATCTGCGGCCAGGCGCCGTCAAAGACAGTTCGGCCGTTTTCGTCCTTGTTGAAGCCCCAGAAGATGAAGCCATGGATGAATGCGCCCGACTGCGACGAACCAACGGTGTATGTCGTGTTCATGGTGCCGGAGATCGGGTTCGAACCCCCACCTGGGGCAGCCGTCTCGTAGCGGAGGAAAGAGCCAAGGTCTCGAAACGCGGCAAGTCCGACCCCAAGCACTAACGGGTTTTTCGCCGTGTAGACCATTTCATACAGGAGGCTTGGGTTGAACGGGCCGTTTTTCAAACAGATCCAGTTAGGATTTGGCGTGCCGGGCCAACCGTTGGGGCAGTATGCCCAGGCCCACTGGTCGCTCGGGATAGGCATCTTTCCGCTATCCACGCCTTCAAAGGTTTGAGACGATACGGTCCAGAACTCAGCCTGGTTCGTATCCATGCTTGCCGGCTGGTAAGGGGCAAATGCCGGACCCTGAATTACCAACTGCGCCGTGCTTGTAGGCGCACTTCCGACCGCCAAGCCGCATCCATTAGTACCAGTGCACACGTGGCTGTACACCTGACCAGTAATAGGATCCCTTCCGTTCGGATTGGTTGCCACCGGCACCTGTACGACAAAATTCGCCAAACTCTTGAGACCCCCCGAACCCGCTACATCAGGTACCTTAGGAGGAATAAAGAATGATGGAGAGACGCCGTTGGTGGTGTCCACGCTGCCATAAGGCCCAGAGTTCAGGTCAAAGCAGGGATATGGAATCGCCGGGGACGGCGAGCATTGCGCCAGAAGGTCGCCCTGCCAACCACTCTGAACATAAGTCGCACCCTGTATCAGCGCACCTGGGATCGCGTTGCCTCCACGGTTTGGCACCGCGTGGATCATTAGTCCGCTGCGCTCTGCTGGATCGCTTGGTGTGATAATCTCAAAGTTCGCAATGTACTCAACACTGCCATTTTTCTTGGGCGCAAGGTAGATATCGGTGATGATCTTGTTGCCATGGTCATTTGTCTTGAGTTCACCAAATATCCGGCCCGTGTAGATCGTATAGGGTGTCGCGGAGCCGGGAGTCGAGGTTCCCAAAATGATCGGCGTAAAATTGACGGTGGCCGTCTGATCGATGACGATCTGTTGGATCTAGGCATCACTCGGCGAACTCCAGCCGATTACTGCACCGAGCCCGAAAGCCGATACGAGATACCGGAGCAGCCTGCTTGTCTTCGGGCGCATGTTCATTTGTCCCCCTTTGTTCTTCAGGTGACCGGGACGGTCGCCGCACTTTAACCAAAAAACATTACCTCACGATATTGATCGGCGCTATCTCCAAAACCTGGGGATACTCACGTTGGAAGAGAGGGTCGGCCGGTCTGCCACGCGGCGTCGGCGAGCAGGCGCCGTATGCGAGCAGCGGAGTTCGGCCGAACTCCGTGGGCGCCTTCGGCAGGGCGGCGATCAGCGGGCATGCCGAAATTGGTTATTCCGATCCCGCCGCGCGCTGGCGGAGCTTCTCCCAATAGTCGAGCCGCTTCCTGACCTCGCGCTCGAAGCCGCGTTCGCCGGGCCGGTAGAAATTGCGCCGGGTGACGCCGTCAGGGAAGTAGTTCTGACCGGAGAAACCTTCCCCGGTCGCGTGGTCGTAGACATAGCCCTTGCCGTAGCCGAGATCGCGCATCAACCGGGTCGGCGCGTTGAGGATGTGCATTGGCGGCATCAAGGAGCCGGTCTCTTGCGCCATCCCGCTGGCCTCGCCAAAGGCCTGGTAGGCGGCGTTCGATTTGGGTGCCGTGGCGAGATAGATCACACATTGGGCGATCGCCAGTTCGCCTTCCGGCGAGCCGAGCCGGTCGTAGGTGTCCCAGGCCGCAAGCGCCTGGGCGACGGCTTGCGGGTCGGCGAGGCCGATG
>Ga0306920_100015309_pt1 | contig 10506 bp, 6 predicted proteins | sample flu12Cox44000170_FD_204666 | JGI IMG/M metagenome (GOLD analysis project Ga0306920, IMG submission 204666) | Lab enrichment of tropical soil microbial communities from Luquillo Experimental Forest, Puerto Rico - flux4day.12C.oxic.44.000.170 (v2)... | ecosystem: Environmental > Terrestrial >... | reverse complement strand
TACTGGTGCGCTGACCGGTGGAACCGATGTAAAGAACGATGCCGCCCTGGGCCAGGGCTTGATGGATCTGCCCGCTATCCTCCGCGCTGCAAAAAAAGCAGGGATAAAATACTACTTTATCGAGGACGAATCCCCGTGGTCAGAAAAGCAAATCCCCGAGAGCCTTCGCTTCCTTGAACAAGTGAAATTCTAGATTAGTGGAATTGCGATTTGCGAATTTCAACCCGGGATAACTGGGGTGGAATCCTGAGTCCAGCCCTATAATAATCCCTACTGGTGTGCTTCTTGAGCACCATTACGGTGCAGTCACGACTCCAGTGGGCACAATGTTCTATTTTCTGTAGCGCCTTGCGAATCTAGGTTCCATTCAGGGTGAAAAGACGGATTGATCTAGCAGGAGAATGGATAGGGCACTATCCCGGTCATTTTGACGAGGTCATTCGGATCGCGCAGGATGGCGATCAGGTTGAGGCAGTAAAAGTTACGGGCGACGATTATGTGCCGGCTGGCGCCACGACCTGGAGAGCCGATCTGAGCACCTTCCTTGGCGAAGGTCAAATTGCGGAAGAAGAATTCAATCACCCACGTTTCATTCCGGGGAGGCTGATTGTCCTGAACCAGGAGCGAATCATTTTCCGTTGGGAGAACTGCGGCGAAGTAGAGTTCCGGCGCGACGAGTGAGGTGGGCGCACATTGGACGTGGGACTGATTAAGCCTGGCGCTCCACTTGGCGGTTCGTGTGCGTTGGCGTATCGCTGGGGGAGTTGGAAGCGGAGACAGCTGCCGCTCCGGCGCCAAACAATCAGGACATAGCCTGTCTTCAAACCAGGACGACCTAGCACGTTTCATGCGCTTTTGGGCGACTTGCGTATCCTCGAAATAAGGAATTTCGTTGCCTGACACCGGCTGATTCGGCCTTGAGGGCATTTCCAAGCGTATGGTATTGTACAGTAGTCTTTGTTTGGCACGACATTAGCTAACGTTTCACCCGCATGGGCCAGTTTGTGGTAACCTCCCCGGACACGCCAAATCGGGCGGTCAGAATCCGACCTGCAAGAGGCCACAATGCATACTCTGTGGACGGTCTGGCTTTCCCTTTGCTGTAACCTCCGGTTTTCTGTTTAACCCTATGCCTAAATCCAGCACGTGGTCTGTTCGTGCTCTTTCGCCCTTGGCGCTTTGCGTAGTATTAGCATTCCCGCTGGGTGGTACCACCCACGCGATGCAGGTGGATCTTAATTCCAACGGGATGAGCGACGTGTGGGAACTCCTGTATGGCGCAACCGGGCTGGATCCCCAGGACGACACGGATGGGGATGGAGCTTCGAATCTCCAGGAAGCCATTGCCGGCACGGACCCATTCGATCCAAATTCCAAACCGTTGGTTTCGGGTGCAATTTTTGCGGGCACCAACGTCGTCGTGAGCGTCAACTGCGCGCTGGGGAAACAGTATCAGCTCCAAAGCATTCATCCTTTCGATGGCGGCAGTTGGACCAATTGGACCGTCGAGGCAACGGTTGTCGCGCGCTCCGGCTCGGTACTCAGCTTGTCGTCACCGGCCAGCTCAACCACAAAATTCTATCGAATTGTGATTTCCGACGTGGACACCGACGGAGATGGACTAACCGATTGGGAGGAGTACCAACTCGGCCTGGACCCGACCAAACCATCCAGCAACGGGCAAGTTGACGGCAATGGGCAACCGATCGGCGATTACGCATTCGCAGTTTCAAAACTCGCAGTGCAGGACGTTGTCAGCATTAACGCAACCGATCCCACGGCCAATCAGCCAGACCCTGGCCAGGCGGCGATTAACCTGGGTTTGCTGACGGTGACGCGTTCAGGTTTTCCACTAAACGGAATAACTGTCAGCCTGGGCCTCGCTGCCCCGGGGCCGGGAGTGGCGACCGAAGGAGTGGATCATGCCGTCTTGCCGCGTGCTGTTTATTTTCCGCCCGGGTCGAGTTCGCAAACCATCACGGTCACTCCGTTGCCAAACACGAATCTCGTGAGCCCAGTGGTTGCATCTGTGAAGCTTCTGGCCGGCAGCGGCTACAAGGTAGGCTCGGCCAATAGCGCCAGTGTGCTGATTTACCCATCAGCGACTCCGGCAGGAACCGGCTTAACAGGCCAGTACTTCACCAATTCAAGCTCAACCTACTCGAGCAAATCCAATTTCAATCCGACCAACCTGGTCATGACGACCGTAGACCCCACGGTGGATTTTATTTGGGGAACCACTTCCCTGCCCTTCACCAACAGCGGGTATTACACAGTTCGTTGGACTGGCCAGGTCCTCCCTCAGTTCTCGGAGACCTACTTCTTCGACGTAAATTCCGATGACGGAGTCAGACTATGGGTGAATGATCAGCTCATAATCGATCATTGGGCACCACAGTCTGCCACCGACCGTGTGGGCTTAATATCGCTTCAGGCAGGTGTTCGGTACGACATCCAGTTGGACTACTTCAACCTTGGAGGCAACGCCCAAGCGCACCTGTATTGGTATAGTCCAAGCCAGCCGAAACAGGTCATTCCGTCCAATCGGCTTTATCCCACGAGCGCCGCCCCGGCTCCAACGGCACTAACGAGTCCCCTGGCCGCCGTGGCATTTCTGGGGCAGCCGTTCAGCTACACCCTGGCAGCGGCTAATACGCCCAATTATTACACGGCCACCAACCTTCCCCCGGGTCTGAACTTCAATCCTACTAACGCGATGATCAGCGGCGTTCCAACTCTGGCTGGCGAATACCAGATCATACTAATGGCCAGCAACAACGTTGGCCTTGGCACTTCCATCCTGGACCTGCAGGTTCTCGATACTGGCACCGCAGTAGTCAGAGAAGTCTGGACCGGGATTCCGGGTAACTCCGTTGCGAATATCCCGCTAAACACTCCCGCAAACAGCACCAACATTCTTGGCACTTTGGAAGGCCTTACCGACTTTGGCGACAACTATGGCGAAAGAGTGCGGGGCTATATAACCGCGCCGGTCACGGGAAACTATTACTTCTGGATCGCGGGCAGCGATTCGGCTGAGTTGTGGATCTCCAATGATTCGGAGCCGGCCAACAAGGTTCGGCGCGCTTTTGTGCTGCCTTCTCCAAATCCGGTTCCTCCTCCGGCCAATGGCACGTCTGTTCACCAATGGAACCTGCAGCCCAGTCAACGTTCAGCCTGGCTGGCGCTGGTTGGCGGCCAACGTTACTATGTCGAGGTCCTTCATAAAGCGGGCACTGGCCCTGGCGATAATTGGAGCGTCGGCTGGTCGCAAGATCCTTACGGAACGAACACATTGCCGGATGCACTAGTGCCGGGATTCGTGCTTTCACGGTACTTTCCACCGCCGGGCCTGGACCAACCGGGCATTCTCTACACCGCAAACCTGCTGCCTCAATCGGATGTCGCCAGCATGGGCGTAGGGTCCGCGACGCTGCGAGTCAGCGCCGACGGCACACAAGCCATTCTGAACTTCAAGTATAGCGACCTAACCTCACCGGTAACGGGCAAACATATCCACTGTGACCCTTACCTAAACCTTCCGAGCCAAATCCTTTTTGACATCGACGAAGCCACACCACAACCCGATGGCAGCTACATCTGGACCTTTGCTAGTGCGCCTCCTCCGCCTGGACTTTCCGTGGCCGACATTCTGGAGATTATCAAGGAAGGAAAGGCCTATATAAACATTCACACCGTCAACGATCCCAACGGCGAGATCAACGGCCATTTCACAATGGCTGACGGGGCTCCAAGCTTCAGCCCTCCTCCGCCGCCGCCCGCCTGGACTGACGACCATACAGATTCGGCAGCGGCGTCGCGCTTTTTGACGCAGGCCACCTTCGGTCCGGGTTCAAGCGATGTCGCTTCCGTTCAAGGCCTCGGGTACGATGGGTGGATCAATCAGCAGTTCAATTTGCCTGCGAGCCACCACCTTCCGTTGGTGCTGGCCAATGTCAGTGCCGACCCAACAGATCCATATCCAAGTTCACTAACCTACAATGCCTGGTGGCAACAATCGATCACGGCTCCAGATCAATTACGGCAACGCGTTGCCTTCGCGCTAAGCGAAATCATGGTCATATCACAAAATGGTGTCCTTCAGGACAATGCGCGGGCTCTCTCAGCCTATTACGATCTACTGCTCGATCACGCCTTCGGCAATTTCCGCGACTTGCTCAAAGCGGTTACCCTTTCGCCCGCCATGGGGATTTATTTGGACATGCGAGGCAACGACCGTGGAAACATCGTTACCGGGATTCACGCGAATGAAAATTATGCGCGTGAAGTTCAACAATTGTTTTCCATCGGCCTCAACCGCATGTGGCCAGACGGCACCCTTGTAATGGATTCTCAGGGTAACACCGTTCCCAGCTACAACCAGGGCGTTATCATGGGCTTTGCCAGTGTTTTCACTGGTTGGAATTATTATCAGCCAAATCAGGCCAACGGCCGGCTGCCCACGAAATTTAATCCCCCATCAGATTACATTAATCCAATGGTGCTGGTGCCAATGCATCATGAACTGGGCACCAAACAATTGCTGGACAACGTCGTGCTCCCGCAAGCCTGGGGCAGCCAAGCCGACTCGACGAGCACGAACTTCGACAACTATTGTTCGGCCGATCTGGAAGCGGCACTGGACTCCTTGTTCAACCATCAAAACGTTGGCCCATTCATCTGCCGCCAACTGATACAACGCCTGGTTACCAGCGCCCCCAGTCGCGATTATTTGTATCGGGTGGTCAGCGTGTTCAATGACAATGGCACAGGCGTACGGGGAGACTTGAAGGCCGTGGTCAAAGCCATTCTGCTCGATTATGAAGCGCGCAGCAGCACCTTCCGGTTTGCGCCTACTTTCGGTAAGCAGCGGGAACCGCTTTTGCGCGTCACCGCGATCACCCGCGCGTTTCCTGGCCCGGCGGCAACTGGCGGCACCTACAGCCAGAACGGACGCGAGGTTATCAGCATCACGACAACCAACGCCCATCGACTAATCACCGGCGACATTGTCTGGCTCACGTTCACTGATACCTCCGGCCAACCGGCCCCTTATACGCAGGGCTATCGCATCACAGCCACGAGTCCCACGAGCTTCACGGTGGTTTCGCCAGGGTTTGCCCTGGGAACCTACTCTGAGACTTCAAGCACGAACAATCCAAATACAAACAATATTCAGGTCAACATCTCCAACCACGGATTGATACCAGGAAACCCGGTTTATCTGACCTTTACTAACGGAGGCGCTACCAGCGGCCTTTACACGGTCTACAGCACCAATTCGAGCTCCTCGTTCAACGTAACAGCTCTTGATTCCCAAACGGTAACCGGCGGCTGCATCATGCCGAAACTCAGCGCCAGTGGGTACGTCCAAAATGGAACGAATATAACTGTAGATTTCCCCGGGCCGCATTTCCTCAATCCGGGCGACGGCGTGTACGTCGTATTCACGTCAGGGACTGGCAGTAACGGACAGTATCAAGTTGCCAGCGTACCGGACCCGACTCATTTCGTCTTTTGGGTGACCAATTCGATGCCCCAGACACAGAATAGCATGACGGTTTATCCTCTGGTCCCGCCACCAGCGGTTCGATCCGGCCAAGTCGCGGTTCAAACCAGCACCTGGCACATGAGCTCGACCGACGCAAACCTTACTCAAAGTCCATTGAACTCTCCGACCGTATTCAACTTTTTCCTGCCGGACTTCCGTTTCCCGGGCGCGCTGGCTTCTGCTGGGCTCACGACGCCCGAATTTCAACTGACGTCGGACACTACCGTAGCAATCCAGATGAATTTTATGGAAGGCGGCCTGCTGGTTAATGGGAATACAAACGGCATAAGCAGCTTCAGCGGCGGCAATGGAGCGGTCAGCCTGGATCTGAGCCCCTGGATGACACCCGCTTACACCTCTAATGCGGGCATCCCCAGCCTGGTAGACTCGCTGAGCACTCTGCTCACTGGTGGTCCACTCTACCCTGGAGCAAGGGACGCCATCGTGGGCTACGTCACCAGCGCAAGCCCGGTTAATTTTCCTTACACCACTCCGACAAGCACTGAGATGCGCAACCGCGTACGAGCGGTCGTGCACCTGATCGTCGATTCGCCCGACTTCATCATCCAAAAATAATCTTATGGAACCGAAACTCGTGTCCGTACAGCAAACGCGCCGTCAATTCATCCGCCAGGCCGCGTGCGCCGCGCTGGGAACAAGCGCGCTTACCTGCACGATCAGAGACTTGCGCTTTATGAATGCAGCGGTTGCCCAAAGCAACATCAAGGATTACAAGGCGCTGGTTTGCATTTTTCTAGCGGGCGGCAACGATTCCAACAATCTCATTGTTCCTACGATCCAGGAGGAATACGACAACTACGCTACCATTCGGACTCCTATCCTGGCTTTGCCGCTATCCTCTCTGCTTCCGATTTCGCCACTCACCAGTGACGGACATAATTACGGACTCCATCCGTCCTGCCCGGAACTTCAAACCCTGTTCGGCGAAGGCAAGCTGGCGCTGTTATTCAATACGGGCACACTGGTTTATCCGATGACTCGGGCCGATTACCGCAACGGGGTTTTGCAAAAGCCGCCGCAGCTTTTTTCTCATTCGGACCAGGTGATGCAATGGCAGACGTCCATTCCGGATCGGCAGCCACTGACGGGCTGGGGCGGACGTTGCGCCGACCTGCTGGCATCAGTCCAACCGAATGCGCCCATTTCACTTTCGGTTACCTTGTCAGGGTCCAACACTTTTGAGGTTGGCAACACGGTGTCGCAGTATTCTGTTTCGACCTCCGGAGCGATCGCGTTGGCGGGCGTCAGTGGAACGCGGTTGAGCACTTTGACGAACGTTTTGGGCCAGGTCTATCCCAACCTCCAGGCTCAGGCCTATGCGGGAGTTGCCAAGCACTCCATCGACACGGGAAGTTTGCTGAACAATGCCATTGCTCCCACAGCCAGCGCCACTTACTGGACCACACCTTTCCCGACACGCATCACGCCACCGGTCGGAGCTGCCTTCACCTCCTCCCTGTCGGGGCAACTCCAAATGGCAGCCCGGCTCATCGAGGCGGGTAGCCGCAGTGCGGCCAATGGCGGATTTGGGATGCGGCGCCAAATCTTTTTCTGCTCGGTGGGTGGCTATGATTTGCATACGAACCAAACCCCAGGGCCGAACCAGACCACAGTTGGTTCGCATGCCAATTTGCTGCTGGAACTGAGCCAATGCCTGCTGGCGTTCCAGCGCGCGATGGAACAGCTTGGGCTTGCAGGGAATGTCACCGCGTTCACTTCGAGCGACTTCAGCCGCACTCTTCCGAGTAACGGTGAAGGAACCGATCATGGCTGGGGAAGCCATCATCTGATTGTGGGGGGCGCTGTCAAAGGACAGCGGACCTACGGCACATTCCCTGCCCTTGCGGTTAACGGTCCGGATGATACCAGCACCGGACGCTGGATTCCGACCACGGCAATCGACCAATACTTTGCCACGCTCGCGACATGGTTTGGAGTCGATAATAGCAACCTTGCCACGGTGTTCCCCAACATTGGCCGTTTCTCCAGTCCTAATCTCGGATTCATATGATCCGTCGGGGCCAGTTGGTTTTAGTGCTCCTTGTTGCGGCAGCGGCGTTGCTAAGCCTGCTCGTTTTTCAAAGGAAGGTCAGCGCTACCAGCGACCCCGCGGGAGATCGTGCTAATGCCTCCAGCCCTGAAGCGGCTTCTCGCGGTGCGCATCGAGTCAGTGCACAGTCCTCTGAACCGACGGCTCAGACTTCAGAAGAACCGAATGTGCTTGAACAGGCAGCTGCCCCGACTCCAACTGCACACCTCACGCCAGCGCCCGCCGAACCCGTCCCGGATACCCCCGAGTCGAGCTCGCTGCCGGCAGCGACCGTCCTGGAAAACATGCGTACCACCATCCGCCAATACGCTGCCGCTTTTGGAGAGAACCCGGTCGGAACCAACCCTGAAATCACCAGCGCATTAAGTGGCCAAAACCGCAAGCAGATCAACTTTCTCAAAGCGGACGGGAACCGGGTGAACGCAAAAGGCGAGTTGGTCGATACCTGGGGCACTCCATACTTTTTCCATCAACTCTCTGCACACCAAATGGAAATCCGCTCAGCCGGCCCCGACCACGTGATGTACACCGCGGATGACCTGATCATCCGGTAGAAATCTTTGATCGGAGAACAGCGTCGCGGTGGCCGGAGGTTTGGGGTTTTCCAATTGAGCGACGGCGAATGCGCTTACCCGAATGGACAATTGGTGGTGGACAAACGAGGTTTAGGCTCCAAACCTCACCGAGTCACCATGAACAAACAAATCCTTCGGACCTCTAAGGTAATTCAATTAACTGCAGCGGGTCTGTGTGGGCAAAAGACTGAAAATGTTGGTGAAAGGCGCGTGGCCTGGCAGCGCTGGCTTAGGGGGATGTTGGCAGGCGTGGTCGGTGTGGGCGTGGCGCTGGCATTGGTCAGCTGCAAATCGAGTGCCCCGGCACGGGGTGCTCGCCACGAGATTCATCCGGAAGCGGATGTGGCGGTGAACACGGAGCAGGCCCGCTTGAGGATGAGAGGGCTAGTCGGGCCTTTTTGCGGCGGCCTGGAATCAGCCGCGGATGAGATCATTGCGGGCACGACCAATCGCGCTGTTCAACGTGAGGCGTTGCTGTGGAAGATCGAAGCGGTGCCGACGGTGCGGGAGACATTGTTTCACGCCAATCCTTTTATGGCGATGGGAGACACATGGGTGTTGTTATGGCAGATGGCGGATTACTTTCAGAATGGGCCGGGCAAGCAGGCCTTGGGTGACTCGGCCCAGGTCGCGGCTGCGGAGTGTGAGTCACTGGAAAAGCAGCTGACCGAAGTCGCGGCATCGTTCACGCACTCGGGCAATGTGAGTGATGTTCGCGGATTCGTGCAAAAATGGGCTGGCGAGCATCCGATCGAGCATTCGATTGCCGGCCGCGAGTCGGTCGTGAGTTATTTCACCAAGCGCAAGTTGCAGGAGACTTTTTCAGCGCCGGAAGCGGCGGGTGACTTTGTTGTAACGATGGATGATGTGAGCCGGCGAATGGACGTTTATAGTGGAGAGCTTCTGCAGCAGTCGCGATGGCAAGCCGAACTGTTCGCGATGAACCTGGCCAGCGAGTATCAGTTGCAAAGTTTGGTGCCCTTGGCCGGGAAAGCCGTGGAGTCAGTTGCAATGGCGGCCAACGTGGGCGATCGGACGGTGGGCTCTTTGGACCGGACAGCTGCTGCTTTGGAAAAAGCGCCTGAGATTATCGCCAGGGAGCGTGCCGCGGCCCTGCAGGCCGTGATAGAATTCGGGCAACAGGAGCCGAGGGCAATCTTTGAGCAACTGACCAAGGAACGGGTGGCCGCCTTGGTTGAGCTGAATAAAAACATTACTGAGGAGCGCATCGCCTTTACTGCAGACCTGCAGCGTTTGAGCTTTGACGTGGTGGATCGTGTTTTTTTGAGGATGGCGCAACTCGGTGCGGTTTTTGCGTTGGTGATGTTTGGCGCGGTGGTGGTGCTGTTATTGCTCACGAGACGGTGGTTTTTAACTAAACGGGGGTCGGTATGAGGTGATGGGGCGGAGTTTTTAGTTTTAGTTAGCGGAGCGAGCAGAGTTCCTTCGGAGCGAGCGGCGAATAGCAAGAAATGTGGAAATGCCCTAGACGGGAAGGACTAAGGAGTGGCTTGGAATTGACAGGAGCTGGGTGGTCAGGCACATTTCGTTTATTGGCGAATTATAGAACTGGAATGAAGGACTTTTTGAACATTACCAAGGCGTTGGCGGATGAGAACCGGCTGAGGATGCTGATGGCACTACAGGGTGGCGAGGAATGCGTTTGCAGGATTACGGAGTTGATGGGGCTGGCGATGTCGACGGTGTCGAAGCATTTGTCGATTCTTTACCAGGCCGGGCTGGTCAACGCCCGGAAGGAGGGGCGCTGGATGTATTACTCACTGCCGGGCAAAGGGGCGTCAATCGCGGCGCGGGAGGCATTGGCCTGGGTGCGCCGATCGCTGGATGGCAACGAGCGGATTGTTGAGGACGAGAAGCGGATGAAGAAGGTGATGGCGATGGACCTGAGCGAGTTATGCAAACGGCCATGAGGAAATTGAAGGTGTTGTTTCTATGTACGGGGAATTCGTGCCGAAGCCAGATGGCCGAGGGTTGGGCGCGGACGCTTAAGAGCGACCTGGTAGAGGCGTATTCAGCAGGAATCGAGAAGCACGGGATGAATCCGCACGCGGTGAAGGTGATGTCGGAGGCCGGGGTGGATATCTCAAGGCAGTTTTCGAAAACGCGGGCGGAACTGGGGCCGGTGGAGTTTGATTACGTGGTAACGGTGTGCGGTCATGCGGATGAGAATTGCCCGGTGTTCCCAGGCAAGACAAAGGTGGTGCATGTGGGATTTGAGGACCCCCCGAAATTGACGAAGGATTTGGCGGACGGTGAGGAAAAATTAACGGTGTATCGACGCGTGCGGG
>Ga0306920_100015308_pt1 | contig 10506 bp, 10 predicted proteins | sample flu12Cox44000170_FD_204666 | JGI IMG/M metagenome (GOLD analysis project Ga0306920, IMG submission 204666) | Lab enrichment of tropical soil microbial communities from Luquillo Experimental Forest, Puerto Rico - flux4day.12C.oxic.44.000.170 (v2)... | ecosystem: Environmental > Terrestrial >... | reverse complement strand
CTTTGCGGCCTTCGTATTTCACGTCGGCCAGTTTCGCCAAATCGGCCGCGAGTGCCGGGATCGCTTCGTTCGAGTCGATGGTGAGCGAAACGCTAACCTCCGAGGTCGAGACAACATCGACCGCTACCTTATGCCGGTCGAATGCCTCAAAGATCGATTTCAAGAACCCGTGCGCAAGCAGCATGCGCGGCGCCGCCACATTTACGATGGTAATCCGCTTTTTAGCCGCGATTGCTTTGAAGACATTTTTGGAGTGTGGCGCACGCGCCGTGATTTTTGTGCCTTCGCATGTGGAGTTGCGCGAGTTCAATATCCACACCGGGATGTTCTTCTGAACCGCAGGCAGTACGGTGGCCGGGTGCAGCACTTTGGCTCCGAAGTAGGCAAGTTCCGCTGCCTCATCGAAGCTAATCACGCGGATGCGGTGCGCGTCCCGGCAGAGATTCGGATCGGTGGTCAGCATGCCGTCCACATCGGTCCAGATCTCGATGGCTTCCGCATCCAGGCCGGCGCCAATGATCGCCGCCGAGAAATCTGATCCGCCTCGGCCGATGGTGGTCGTCACACCGGATCGGGTAGCACCGATAAAGCCGCCCATGACCGGCACACGCTGCGCTTCGATCAGCGGCTTGACGTGCTGGCTGAGCCGCTCGTTACTCTCGTCGAAAAACGGCACAGCTCGCATGTGCGTGCCATCGGTCACGATGCATTGCCGGGAATCGGCCAGGGCGGCCGGAATCCCACGCACCTGAAACGCTTCGCTGACGATTCTGCTGGAAAGTAGCTCGCCATAGGCGGCGACGTGGTCGGTCGTGCGCGGCGTAACTTCTCCCACTGCCGCAATGCCTCGCAGTAGCTCGTCCAAGGCATCAAATTCTGCTTCTAACTCGCTGTGAAATCTAGTAAATACACCAGTTCCCAGTAGTTCGCCGGCGGTGTTGTAGTGGCGCTCGCGCAGGCTGCGTGAAAGATCGAGCGCGGCGTCGCGCTCACCGGAGCCCGCGGCCTTGGCCATTTTCAGCAGTGTGTCGGTCACCTTCGCCATGGCACTTACGACCACGACGGGCTTTCGCGCAAGGCGTCCGCGCACGATGCCAGCCGTGCGGTCGATCGCTTTGGCGTCCTCTACCGAGGTGCCGCCAAATTTCATCACGATCATGCGGGGCCGGCCTTCATCCGAGGTAGCCTTTTGCCTTTAGATACTCGGCATTGAGCAATGCGGCTCCGGCTGCTCCCCGGATGGTGTTGTGAGAGAGAACAGTAAACTTCCAGTCCAGAACTTTGCAGGGACGTAATCGGCCCACGGTCGTGGTCATGCCCGCGCCGCGGTCGACATCGAATCGGGGCTGCGGACGATCGGGCGCCTCGAGATAAACCACGGGCTGATCGGGTGCGCTCGGCAGACGTAGTTGCTGAGGTTCTGCCGTGAAGCTTCGCCATGCCTCGAGGATCTCGACCGACGAACCCTTTTTCTTCAGTCGAATCGACACTGATTCTGTGTGTCCGTCTTCGACCGCGACACGGTTACACTGCGCGCTCATCTTGAACGCTCCCGGTTCCACGTGCGAACCGTTCAGTTGACCCAGCAGCTTCTGGGTCTCTTCCTCCATCTTTTCCTCTTCCTTGGCGATGTAGGGAACCACGTTTCCGAGGATGTCGAGCGAGGCCACACCCGGGTACCCCGCTCCGCTGACTGCCTGCATCGTCACCGCCATCACGGTGTCCAGTCCAAACGTCCGGTCGAGCGGCGCGAGCGCCAACACCAAGCCGATGGCCGAGCAGTTTGGATTCGTGACTACGTATCCCCCGGACTTCTTTCGCCATGCCTGGGTTTCAATCAGCCGCACGTGGCCAGCATTCACTTCTGGAATGACCAGCGGCACGTCCGGAGCCATCCGCAATGCGCTCGAGTTCGAAACGACCGCGCAGCCGGCTTCGGCAAACTTAGGCTCAAGTTCCGCAGCGATCGAGGCATCGAGTGCGGCAAAGATCACCTTCGGAGCACTAGCTGGGGTGGCCGGTGAAACCTGCATCTTGGAGACTTTGTCAGGGATCGCGGTTTTGAGCCGCCAGCGTGCTGCTTCGCCATAGGCGCGCCCTTCGGACCGATCCGACGCCGCCAGCCACGCGACTTCGAACCACGGATGGTGCTCCAGCATCTGGACGAAACGCTGTCCGACAATGCCGGTTGCTCCCAGAATGCCGACTGGAATCTTCGTTTGCATGATGATCTTGGGATTCTACAACACAGAATTTTTCCTACAGCCGCCCGGTGCGCGGTTGAATCTCGCCGCCGAACGCATATTCATTCAGAGGCCCAAACCGTTTCTTCTCAACATACAGACGACCGCGTCGCCAAACGATGCGCAGTGTCGCCATTACCGGAATCGAGAGATACACGCCGAGAACCCCGGCGAGCTCCCCCCCTGCCAACACACCGAAGATGGCAGCCAGCGGATGCAGTTCCATGCTCGTCCCCATCACACGCGGGGAGACCACATAATCCTGCGTCAACCGCCAGGCCATCAGGAACACGAGGAGCCACGCCCAGTGCGTAAAACTCATCAGGGCGGCGACGCTGAGCATTACCAGGCCGGCGACGAGCGGACCTACCACGGGGATGAACTCCATCGCGCCGCCAATCGTGCCCAGCATCAGCGCATAAGGGACGCCCATCAGATTGAGGAAGACGAGGTACACGACCATCGACAAAGCCGCCAGCGTCAACTGCGCGCGAATAAACTGCGCCAGCATCTGGTTCATATCCGCCAGAACGCCTTGCAGGAAATCACGCTGCGGCCTCGACTGCACTAAAGTCAACAGAACATCGGTGAAAGACTTGCCGTCTTTCAAAAAGAAAATCGCCAGCAGCGGGACGAGCAGAGCAATCCACGCCTGCTTGGCTTCTGCCGCAGCCCAGATGCCTGCATTCTCTGCAATCCGCGTGATCGTGTCGCCATTCTGGACGAGAAGTTTCTGCAGGCGATCGCGAGTGGCTCCATCCCAACCGTGCTCTTTGCCAATGTCTTGAGCAATGGAACCGGTGCTGACTCGTTTAAGCAGATCGGGCAAGGATTCACCGAGTCGCGCGGCCTGGTGCGTAATACGGGGTCCGACGAAGAAAACGAACAAGCCCAAACCAACGAGCAGCAGGACATAGATGAGCGCGATCGCTCGGCCGCGACCGTGCAACCACTTCTCCAGCCGCGAGACGGCAGGCTCCATCAGGTATGCGAAGAAAATTGCAAACAGGAAGGCAATGAAGGTGCGACGAGCGACGTACAGAAAACTGAGCCCGAGCAGAAACACTAGTGCAGTGAATAGAACCCGGGCGGTCCGTGCGTCAAAGATGGCCATGACTAGGAACTCGACTCTCTCCAGAGTACTGGAGTCCGCAGGCTTCGCCTAGTTACCCGGGGAGGGACCCTTTCGGGAGACGCAATCGCGGGGAGAGGTGCCTAGTCGCGAATTACCTCGGTATGTTCGCTTTCCATCAGAATCCGCTGCAGCTTGAACTGGTCATCGACCCACATGATCCAGTCGCCACCATCGCTTTTCAGAATGAAGCGGTTGAACTCCTGCTCGTTGCCGCGGACCTTCGCTTTGTCCCGGCCCGTAAACTCGAGGCTGACCTGCATGGCTGCTCGCTGCTGGGGATTCAGCGCGCCGAATAAAGTCTTCTGATTCGCCGGACATTTCACCTGGCCGCTTTCCTGCTTGCACGCGGTCGCCAGAAAACGCCAGACCAGGATTTGCCGGTGGCTGAAGAAGTAGTCGTCCAGAATACTTGTGGAGGCAGGCAGCATGAAGGGCTGCTCCTCAGGTTTCTCCTTGGGACCCTTCACAATGCGCTCGGTTAGGAAGTCATTGCTGGGCATAACCGAAGCCCGAGCCTGCCCGGGGCTCAGTTCCTTCCATTCATACTTAGTCAAATCGCCGGCTGGGGTCATTTCCATGTCGGCCGACAGGGCAGACTGACTCTGGGAGCCGGCCTCGGTCTTGAACTGCGCCGTAGCGATGCTGCCCGCCGGCCCTTGCTGGATCGAGAAAGTTTCGGTCGCCACCCGTTGCCCGTTTACGAAGATTCCAAACGATCCCGAATCAACGTTCTTCGCGGCCATCTCTTTAGGTTTCGATTTGTCCCCAGCAGTCGCCACAATGGAGAGTGATAACAACAACGTAGCGCTCACAACTCGCCTGCAAACATTCACTCCGTGGTCTCCTTGTTCGCGACCCTCTGAAGGCCGAGATTCTCGATCACTTCCTGCACCGTCTGCTGCACGCTCTTGCCCGCGGTTTCCAGTCGAACGGTGGCTTGCATGTAGTGCGTTCGGCGCTTCTCGTAGAGGGCGCGGAACTGTGCCGGATCCGTACGCAGCGGCCGTTCCGGCTCCCCGGGCGCCAAACATCTCTCCCAAAGTTCCTCGACCGGAGCATCCAGAAAGACCGAAGAACGGCCGGCTACAGAGAGGAGTCGAACATTTTCCGGTTGCACGAACGCTCCGCCGCCCAATGCGACCACGATCGGCTCAAGCCCGCTTCGCTCCTCAAGCAAAGCTCGAAGTGCCGAGTGCTCGCGCTCTCGAAATCCGCGCTCGCCGTGTTCGCGGAAAATCGCCGGCACAGAAAGACCTTCGCGCGCTTCGATCCGTTCGTCCAGGTCGAAAAAGTTCCAGCCCAATTGATCGGCCAGAGCGCGCCCCACGCTGGTTTTTCCCGTGCCCATGAACCCAACCAGGAAAATACCCCATACCGGCGAGCGCACTCCGGTACGGGATGATTCCCGCCCGGAAGCTGGGTTCTCGGTCATCCGATCACAATTCTTGAACTGTTTTTAGCGTTTCTGAAGGTGGATTCTACCACTGAAGGTACTGAGCCAGACCGAGGATGCGGTGTGGCTGACCGTGCTGATTGTGGTACCGACAAAGCTCGACGCTCCCGCGATTACTCCCGTCGCATGGGTCTTTGGTTTGAGGTGGACGTCGTCCACGACTTTGCCGCGCAGCGACGTAGCCTTAATCTCAGCCGACGTGGCCTGCGGAATCACCGCGTCGATGTTGCCGGAGTGATTGGAGATCCGATACTCGCCCGTATAGCCGAAGTCGCCGTCATAGCTAATGCGGCCGCTGGTTGAGCGCACCCGCACCTGGGGAGCGGCTACGTCTGCCAGATGAATGTCGCCGCTAACCGATTCCACTTCGACATGGCCGCCTTTGATGTTGGTAAGCGCGACCGCGCCGTCCATGGTCTTTACGTGCACATGAGCTTCCGCAATATCACGCAGGTCCACGTTCGCCTGTGCGCCTTCCACGTCGACATCTCCACGCAATCTCTCTGCACGCAGCATGCCGGTGGCGGACTGCAGAATCACACTCGCATCGGCGGGGACTTGCACTTCGTAGTTCACCAACCCCGACGCGGCAGTCGCTCCATTCAGCAGATGAGTGGTGATGCTAATGCGGTTCGCGGCAGCGCTCTCGGCGGCAGTTTCCGGGCTGCGGTCGATCTCTACTTTGTCGGATGCCCGGGTGGCGACGACCACCACCAGGTTCCCATTCGACGGCTTCACCGAGATGTCGCCGAATTGATTCACGATCGCAATCGTCACCCGAGGCCCGACTGCGAACCGGAATTCTTGTCTGGTTTGCGCTCTCGAAACAACCGCCAGTGCAACCATGATCATTAAGAGCTTCGCCACCTGCTGACTGCTCTGCATGACTCGTCTCCACCTGACCGGCCGTGCCGCCACGTGCCGGCTCCCCGACATTCCCTATTATTGCAGAGAATGGTCTAAAGCAAGGTCGTACAACATGGACTTTTGTTCGTACGCATCCATCAACGAACGCCGCGCCTCTTCATCATTGGGGTAGGCGTTCACGGTAGCCTCAGCGTCGTGAATGTAGGCATTGACGTTTCTCAGGTTGGTCCGATACGCGGCCATCATCATCGGGGCGCGTTGTCCCACCGCGCTGAGAACCTGCTGGTCGTCGTCGCTCATCACATCATCGCTCACGGGTATGGGCGGATTCGTAACCTGTATCACACGAGGCCCCGACTGATGGTTCGCCGTGGAATCCCCTACGTGGCTGGGATTCTTCAAGAGGAACACTCCCACCAGAACTACAGCGGCTGCTGGAACCAGCCACGCCGCCCGTCCCCAGCCTCTGACCAGCGAAGGAATACTGACTCGACTAGTTGCAGGCAGGGGTTGCGGACGGATCAACCCCTCCTGTCGCAAAGCAATTTCTAACGAATTCCAGACCCGTGGACTGGGTTCGTCCACGTCTTGCAACGTACGCGCTTTCTGGCTGATGGCGCGCAAATCAGCCACCACCTCCGAACATGCGCCGCACTGCTCCATGTGCGCCTGGAGTTCTTTGCCGCCCTGTTCGAGGAACTCGGGCAATTCCTGTCCGAACTCTTTACACGTCATGACTTCTCTCTCCCCGATACCGCGACTACTTTCGCCTGTGTCCTCACGGCTTTTCGGCCTTTTCGGCTCTGCTCGTTTTGAGGAAATCGCGCAACTTCATCCGTGCTTTGTGCAACTGCGACTTGCTGTTCCCGATCGAGCACCCCACCATAGTGGCTATTTCATTGTGCTCGTAACCTTCCACATCGTGCAGCACAAAAATCGTGCGATAACCCGGAGGTAACCTTTCCACCGCGTCCTTCAACTGCATCCGGTCCAGCGATCCGGCAAGATTGACGTCCTCTGCACCGAAGTCTTTTTTCGGTGTATCTTCGTCGCCTTCGGTCGTCTCTTCTAGCGAGACGACTGGCAAGCCTTTCTTGCGGAGATGCATCAGCACGACGTTGACCGCCATGCGGTGCAGCCAGGTCGAGAAGGCCGATTCGCCGCGAAACGTGCCGATCTTGCGGAACAACTGCAGGAAGGCTTCCTGAGTAAGGTCTTCGGCTTCCGCAGTGTTTGCGGTCATGCGCAGGCAGAGGGAGTACACGCGCCGTTTGTGAAGACCGTACAGGACCTGGAAAGCCGCTGCGTCGCCTAGCTTGGCCCGCTCAATCGCTTCCGCTTCGCTGAGTCCGTCGCCCTGTCGTTGCTTTCGGTCGGTCAAGTCGCCTTTTCCGGCCGCATCTACCTAGATGCGCCTAAGTATCTTTGCGTTGTACTGCTTGCGGGTACTTTGGGATCCCCAAAAACTCCCATTTTTCGTATCCAGAATAGCAAAGAATCTACAGTTCTACGGATATCCCTCACGCCCGCTATCGCTAACCCCAACAGCCTAAAGCACCGATCTAAAAACGGCGCTCTAGGCCCCGGTTTTGGTGGTAATCGTTTCCAGGCCGTGACCCTGAGGACCGGTCTCCCGCAGCCGTAGCAGGATTGCCAATGCCATCCCCAAAAAACCCAGAATCGAAAAAATCCACATGCCCAGACTGTACCCCGCCGGGTTTGAAAGGCCGGCGCCCGAGTAATCGTTCGCTTTGCCAATGAGCAAGTTCAGTATGAAGAACCCAATTTGCTGAATCAGGGTCATCAGCGCGTAAGCCGTACCCAGCCGTCTCTGGTCTACGATGTAGGCCACCGAAGGCCACATCACGGCCGGGATCAGCGAAAACGCAATCCCCATCATCGACACCGGCACCAGCAGGGAAATATCCGTGTACGCCATCATGAGATAGACGGGCATCAGCAGAATTGATCCCAGCATCATGAACAGGGCTCGCTTGCCCACCTTGTCTACCAACAATCCAAAAAGCGGTGTGGCGAACATCGCGGCCAGTGGCAGCAGGCTGTTGTAGCTGCCCGCTAGTTTGAGCGCGCTGACTTTGGCCATCTCAGACGCCGCTGCTCCTCCCATCCCTGCCAGCAGTTTGTTGGTGAAGAAATCGATGGCAAACGTTCTGAACGGAAAGATCGCCGAATAAAATGTAAAGCACAGCCCCACCACCAGCCAGTAAGAGCGATTGAAGCGCAGGATGCCCTTGAACTCCAGTTTGTCGACTTCGCCGGCTCGGCCGAGTTCATAGCGTTCTTCCGCTCGACTCTCCAGGGCCCAGTAGACGAGCGCCAGGGCCACTGCCATCACCCCGGCACCGACCGCCACCAACAGCGGACCTCGCCAACTCGGCGGCCCTGCTGGGCCTTCGGGGTAAAACGCGCGGTAGGCCCATGTCGGCGAGTTGTCCGCCGCTACCGAGGCTAACCTCGCAATCGTGAGATTTATTCCGAACGCAAAGCTCAGCTCCTTGCCTTTGAACCACTTCGCGAGTGCCGTGGTCACTGCCACGATCATGGATTCCGCGCCCAATCCGAGCACCGTGCGTCCGGCGATCATGGTCGCCGGATTTCCTTGTGCGGCCGTAATCGCGGCACCGAGCAAGCACAGCACGGCAAACAAAAACAGCGCCTTCTTGGTGCCGATCCGGTCGATGATGATGCCGCCGACCAGGAGCGTAATCACCGCCGCCACGCTATAGCTCGAATTCAGCCACGCGAACTGCGTCGCAGTAAAACCCAACTTGTCAATGAAGATTCGTTCCAAAGGGTTGATGCTGTCGTAGATGTAGTAGTTCCCACCCATCGCCAGGCTGATAAAGATCAGTACCATCCAGCGATACAGCCGGGAGGGTTCGGGAGGCGCAGTTTCTGTCATAGGCGCACTTTCTGACGAGCTGTCAGCCTACAAACACTCAGAAACCAATGACGATAGCAGATCAGATCGTTATCCACACTCTGGCGCGATTTTGCGCACGAGTGCCCCATCCTTACGCCTCTTACTCTGCGCCTAGGATGGACAGGTTGAAGTGCAGCGTCTTCGCAAGCAAGCGTTTACTGAGCCGCGGGAGCAAGGTAGGCGGCAAACAAGAAGGCCCGGCATTGCGCCGGGCCTTCTGCACCACTGAAAGTCCAACTACATCTTCCGGAACGGTTCGGCCTTCGACGCAACCCGGTTGACGTCATCGTTGGTGTACGTACGGGCTGCGTGCTTCCCGGACTTGGCCGCCGCCGACGCTTGCATCGGGCTTTGGCTCACCACGCGACCCGACATGTAGGTCCAGCTACCATGGACACCCTCGGCTCGCTCACCCTCCTTGCGCTCGTGGTGTTCCTCACGCATTTCCATCGGCGCTGTATGTGGCAACCGGACCGAATGCGAAATCACCGGGCTATCTCCCCCGGATACCCAGACGGCCACGGTGTGAACCGCGTCAGTGTCTCCGGGAATCATGGAAAGCGTTGAATTGCGCGCTCCAGCTTGCAATCCGCCAGTAGCGTTGGTCGCTCCGACTGGCGACGACGAAACACTCTGAAATGTGATATTCGGTGTTGTGATCAGCGGAACGTAGGGTCCGCAACCATACGGGCAATAGCCAGGAATTCCTCTGGACCCAGCCTGAGCCGCTGCCAAAGCCGAGAACGCCACCACCACCAACCCTAACCTGAAAGCTCGCATACCACCCTCCCGGGAAACACCATCTCAATTCCCCAGGAAGCAGGTCGCGTGCCAGTACTGGCGTCGCCGTGAATTGACCCGGTATTTACGGCTTTTGCGGGGTTTTCCGGAAAGAGAACTGACCTGTGCTTCACACGATGCGCAATAACCTGCGTATAAACCGCAGGAAACTAACGATCTATTGCTAATCGCCAGCGAACCTCAGGAATATGTGCAGCTCGCCATGACATCTTTCGGCTCGATCTCCGATTTGGGCGAGTAAAGCCTTCTGTTCGCCCGTCTCGGCACGCTCAAGTAGGAGCTGCAACTCACGTTCAACCTGCGACATCGGCGCTCGATTAAAGGTCACGTCGCCATACGGGTCGATGTATTGAAGCAAGGGGAACGACGGGTCATCGATCGGCCACACTTTCGCCAGCAAATAATACAGGTCGATAACCTCATTGCATTTCTCGCCCTTGACTGACTGAAGGAACACATTGATTGCCATAGCACTTCCGGGTACCCTCTTTGGCTCGGTGCTAACTGCCCACGTACCGCGCATACAAGCTGCGCGCGACACCCGTGTCGGTCGTCCCCTTGATGATTGCCCGGCCATCCGGGAAGAGCGTCATCTCATACGGCTCGTGCCAGAACTTGAGGACGAAGTCATTGTGCCGCACCGTGCCGTGGGGCTCGAGCCGCTGGCTCAATTCGCCGAAGTCGATGGGCCGGTCGCGTTCGTGAATCTGCACAGAGTTTCGTCCGCACAGCGTGATGTGCGGTCGCCCTGCGCCTTCCAGATGGACAAAGTCCCGCTCCCCGCAGCACCGGCATGCGGCCCGCGGACGGGATGCGGAAATTTCCGCGCGCTCGTTGAACCAGACATCCCAGGAAAGCAGCGTGCGCCGCATCTTCTCCTCGGCGCCGACCAAGAGCTTTAGAGCTTCGCTCGCGGCAACCGATCCGACCAGATTGACTGCCGTGTTCAGAATCCCTGCGGTTTCACAAGTCTCCACCGTGCCACGCGGCGATTCCGGAAACACACACGCCAGGCACGCTGTCTTGCCGGGGAGCACATTCAACGTCACCGCGTAGCTTCCCA